>Ga0074046_10005581_pt1 | contig 10037 bp, 4 predicted proteins | sample BogForMeECP23OM3_FD_94441 | JGI IMG/M metagenome (GOLD analysis project Ga0074046, IMG submission 94441) | Bog forest soil microbial communities from Calvert Island, British Columbia, Canada - Bog Forest MetaG ECP23OM3 | ecosystem: Environmental > Terrestrial > Soil > Wetlands ...
AGAGCGATTACTACTCGCTGGCGGCGGAGAGAAACCGCATTCGCAACGTGCCCGTGCTGGCGCCGCGAGGCCGGATTCTGGACCGCGAAGGGCGCGTCATCGTCGACAACTACCCGTCGTTTTCCGCGCTGCTGCTGCGCGATTCGTCGCGCGACCTGAACGCCGATGCCGACCTGATCGCGCAGGGGCTGCACCTTGATCCCAATGAAGTGCGGGCGCGCATCCGGCGCTTTGCTTCGATGCCGCAATACCAGCCGATTTTTCTAAAGGAAGACATTACTCCGGACGAATTGCAGTTCATCGATGCGCACCGCAACGAACTGCCGGAACTGGATACGATCATGGCGCACCGGCGGCTGTATCCGCGCAACGGGTTCATGGCGCACCTGATCGGCTACGTGGGCGAGGTCAGCGAAGACATGCTGAACCAGCCGGGATTCGAACTTTACAACCCCGGCGACGTGGTGGGCATTTCGGGCGTGGAGCGGCAGTACAACGGAGTGCTGATGGGCACGAACGGGTCGCGGCAAGCGGTGGTCGACAGCCACGGGCGGGAAGTGGGACGTTTGGGCGAAACCGAAGCCGTGCCGGGCAAGCCGCTGAAGCTGACCATTGACATTGATCTGCAGATTGCCGCCGAAGAAGCGCTGGAAGGGAAGAACGGAGCGATCGTGGCCATGGATCCGCGCACGGGCGAAATCCTGGCCATGGTGAGCCGGCCATCGTTTAATCCGAACGATTTCTCGGTGCGCATTTCGCGGGACGAGTGGAGCAAGCTGGTCAACGATCCCGACAAGCCGCTGCTGAATAAAGCGATTCAAGCGCAACTGGCGCCGGGCTCGACGTTCAAGATCATCATGGCGACGGCGGGCCTGCAGGAAGGCATCGCGCAGGATATGCACGTGAACTGCACGGGGGGTGCGGAATTCTACGGGCGCTACTTCGAATGCTGGAGCAAAGAGAAACACATCGTGCACGGCATCGTGGACATCACCAAGGGGATCTATCAGTCCTGCGATGTCTTCTTCTACACCCTGGCGGAAAAACTGGGCATTGAGCGCATTGCGAAATACGCGACCATGCTCGGATTGGGACAGAAAACGGGAATTGATCTGCCACAGGAAGTGAGCGGGGTGATGCCGTCGGAGGAATGGAAGATCCACAATTTCAAGCAGAAATGGTTTGCGGGCGAAACGATTTCGGTGGGCATCGGGCAAGGCGCGGTCGCGGTGACGCCGATGCAACTGGCTCGCGCCGTCGGCGGCATCGCCAGCGGAGGGATGCTGGTCAAGCCGCATGTGGCGTTTCCCAGTGAGTTGCCGCCCAACGTGATTCCGGCGTCCAGCGTGCCGGATAAGGTGCAGGTTCCGATTGACCCCAAGAACTGGCAGATCATCACCGATGCGATGGCCGACGTGACTTCGACGCTGGTCGTGGACTCGACCGGCAGAAAATGGAACGGGACCGCTTCGCAGGCGCACCTGGAGGGCATCGATTTCGCGGGGAAGACGGGGACGGCGCAGACGATCAGTGCGGGAGCCAAGGCCAAACTGCTGAACGGGAAGGCGCGCTTCAAGAACAATGCCTGGTTTGTGGGCATCAGCCCGCGGCGCAATCCGGAGATCGTGGTGACCGTGCTGTGGGAAAGCGGCGAGGAAGGGCCGCTGGCCGCGCGCGTGGCGGCGCAGGTGATCAAGGCGTATGTCGAGAAGCAGCGGCGCTCGCCGCAGAAGATGGTGGAGCAGCCCAAGAACGGCGGAAAAGTGGACGTCGGCGCGCTGTGGACGGACCCGGATTCCGATGGAGGAAAAGATGCGCTGCACGGCGGGCGATTCGCCGTCGACCTGGCGAACAAGCCCATGCCCGTGGCGACGGCCGCGCCGGGAATGCCTGCTCAGTAAATGGCGCTGTCATTCCGAGATGGAGGTTGTCATTCCGAGCGCAGCGAGGAATCTGATTTTCTGCCTGCTCCGGCAAACAGCAGGTTCCTCGCTCCGCTCGGAATGACAACATGAAGGGTTAACTGGCAACTGACGACTAATGTCTAGATACGTTTCATTTCACGATTTTGACTGGGTGCTGCTGGGCTTCGTGCTGGCGATCTGCGGCCTGGGGATCATGGAGATCCACAGCGCCACCATGCACACCAAGTTCGCCGGAGCCCAGATGCGCCAGATTTATTGGGTGCTGGCGGGGGTGGGACTGATGTTCCTGGTCAGCCTGATCAACTACCAGGCGCTGCTCGACAAGATCCACTGGTTCTACATTGCCGCGGTGGCTTCGCTGATGGCCGTGCTGGTGTTCGGCACCAAGGCGCTGGGGGCGAAGCGTTGGATCAGAATGCCCGGCGGCAATCACTTCCAGCCGTCGGAATGGGTCAAGCTGATCCTGATTCTGGCCGTCGCCAAGTATTTTGCGGAACTGCGCCACCGCGATCTCTCCTGGTCAGATTTCATGAAGGCGGGAGCCATGGTCGGCGTACCCATGCTGCTGGTGCTGGCTCAGCCCGATCTGGGCACGGCGCTGACTTATGTCCCCATTGCCGTGATGGGGGTGTTTCTGGGTGGCTTGCAGTGGAAGCAGGGTCTGGCGGTGGCTTTGCTGGCTGCGGTAGGGATTGGAGCCGTCTTTTTGGTCCCGCGGGTGCACGTGTTGAAGTCGTACCAGCGGCAGCGTCTGACTAGTTTTCTCAATCCCGAGGCGGATCCGCAGGGCTCGGGGTACCAAGTTGAGCAATCCATGATTGCGGTAGGTTCGGGAGGGCTGTGGGGCGGGAAAGGCTCGCAAACACACGGTGCTTTCCTGCCGGTTTCGCATACCGACTTCATTTTCGCGGCGTTCGCCGAGGAACATGGATTCGTAGGCGCTCTCGGGGTTCTGCTGTTATACTTCATTGTGCTGATGCGTTTGACGCAGAACGCGCAAACAGCGCCCGACCGCGCTGGCACGTTCCTGGTGATGGGTGTGGTGGCTGTGCTTAGCTTCCATATCCTGGTCAACGTCGGCATGGTGGTCGGCTTTATGCCGGTCACTGGAATACCCCTGCCGCTGATGAGTTATGGTGGGTCTTCCGTATTGTTCATGTTTCTGGCGCTGGGGATGGTTATGAACGTACGTATGCGCCGCTTCGTAAACTAGCCGGGTGAGCCGGCTCTGACGAAGGTGGACAAAGGGGAAGGCAGGGTTGGTAGCAAGCTGCGCGTCGTTCCGCCAAATCGGGAGGCGCAGCCACAAAAACATATCGATCGCCCTCGCGTGAAGAGGGCATTTCACCGGCCGGTTGCACTGTAAAAGGACAGTGGAAGGCCGGGCAGGATTGAAGCTTCTTGAGCAGCCGGGCAGGGAACGGCCCCCCGACCAGAAAGGTCTGAGAGTGCGGTCACAAACCCGGCGGAAGTTAAAGCGATAAGTGCAGAAGATTCCCAAGCTTGTGCAACGAACCCGTCCAGGGGAACGGCCGTGTGGCCGAGTTGGTCCCCTATCCAGGGTAATATCGCCGCAATCAATCCTCCCGCAACTTCTCTGACTCCGCGCCGTTGAACCCCGCCCGGCTTCTGGAATCGCCGGGGCAGGGACCGGAGTATGCGATGAACAAAGAGTTATTTGTCTCGTCCACGCCTCACGAAACCAAGGTGGGATTGCTGGAAGACGATCTACTTGCAGAAGTCTATCTGGAGCGCGAGAACGAGTACACGCTGGCCGGGTCCATCTACAAAGGCAAAGTCACGCGGGTGCTGCCCGGCATGCAGTCGGCATTCGTGGATATCGGCCTGGAGCGTGACGCCTTCCTGTATGTTTCCGATTTCATGGACCTGGAGGATCAGGACGAGGATCTGACCGAAGCCGTGCCGGCCGGCCGCGATGTGCAGGATTTGCGGCCGCAGTCGGCGCAACAGGAGAATGTTACGGTGGAGGCGTCCGAGACCGAAACCGTAGCCGAGGCCGGTGGGGAGCCGGAATCGAGCGCAGGATTTGCCGAGAAAGCGGCGAGGGAGACACAACCTTCGGTATCGCAGGAGCCGGCCAACGGGGGCGATTTTCAGAACCGTGACCGCGGAGGCTGGCGCGGCCGGCGTCGCCGCCGCGGCGGACGCCGGGATGGCCGGGATCGATTTGATCGTGGACCGGAGCGCGGGGCAGACGCGCGCCCGGCGCGGCCGCCGGAGACACATCGTGGTCCAGAGGATGGGCGAACCCAGCCCGCGGGACCTCCCGCGGGATATGAGCCGATCCTGTTGCCGGGAGAGTCCATTTCCAAGTATCAGCGCTGGGCGCAGCAGCATCCTGCAGCGGCGCCGCCAGCCACCGCACCGGCAAGCCAAGGCGAAGTGACGTCGCCGGGCGAAGCTGCCGAGCCTGTGGCCGCAGCGTTCCCCGAGGATGAACCCATCTTTGCGGAAACCGAATCGGTCGCAGAACCCCTGCACGAAGAGCACGAAGAAATTCGCGCCATCGCGGAAGAACCCGCCGAGTCGGTGGCGACAACCACGGAGTGGAACCAGGAATTTCGCCATGCGGAATTTCGGCGTCCGGAACCGGAGAGTCTGCCCGCTCTCGGGTGGCCGGGCGAAGCCAGCGTCAGAGTTGAGCAGGAGGAAGTCAGGGAAGAAATCCCCAAAGAGGAAGACGAAGAAGAGGAAGTGAGCCAGCCGGCGGTCGCCGCCCCCGAGCGCGCGGATCAGCCTGTGCCTTCGCCGCGCCAGGAAGAGAAGCCGGTGTTTGCGGCTCCGGGCACGATGGAGGAAGAAACCATCGAAGAGGAGGAAGCGGACGCGATCCGCTATGAGTCATCTTCCGAAGAGGATTATGACGAATTTGAAGAGGAGACGCAGGCGGCCGGCCCCGCACATCTGAACGGTGATGCCCGGGAGGCGGTTACGGAGATTCACTTGTCGTCGCTGGCGGAATCGGGCGAAACGCATGCCGCGGAAGCGGCTCCGGCCGGGAGCGAAGAAGACAGTGAAGAACTGGAACTCGAGGAAGCTCAGGCCGAGGCGGAAGCCATGCTGGAAGCCGAGGCCCGCGCCAACGGCACGGTGGATGCGCGGGTGGAAGTGCGGGCGCCGTCGAGCACAGCCGGATTGACGCAACGCGCGCCCCGTCCGGCATGGGAGCGCCGCGGCCAGCGCGGACGCCGCGGCGGCAGCGGCGGCGGAGGAGGGCGTTTTCGCCGGCGCGAGTCGGCGCCGGTGCCGCTGATCAGCGACCTGCTCAAGGAAGGCCAGGAGATTCTGGTCCAGATCGCCAAAGAGCCGATCGGCAAGAAAGGCGCGCGCATCACCAGCCACATCGCGCTGCCGGGACGCTTTCTGGTTTATATGCCCACGGTCAACCACACCGGGGTTTCGCGCAAAATCGCGTCCGAGGAAGAACGGCAACGCCTGAAGCGGATCATCCAGAGCGAGCGCGACAACGGCCACGGCGGATTCATCGTGCGCACGGCCGCGCAGAACGCCGGCGAAGAAGAGCTGCGCGCCGACATCCGATTCCTGAAGGGATTGTGGAACGATATCCGGACGCGGGCCGAGGGTTCCAAGCCGCCGGCACTGATTTACCACGATCTCAACGTGGTCGAACGCGTACTGCGCGACCAGGTCAGCAGCGACTTCAGCGTGATCTGGGTGGATTCGGAGCCGGAGTATGAGCGCATCCTGCGCTTCTTCAACCGCTTCCAGCCGGCCTTGGTCAAGCGCGTGAAACTCTATACCAAGGAAACGCCGCTGTTCGAGCAATTCGGCCTGGCCGAAGAAATGAACAAGGCGCTCAAGTCAAAAGTGTGGCTGAAGAGCGGCGGCTACATCGTGATCAACCAGACCGAAGCGCTGGTGGCCATCGACATTAACACCGGCAAGTACGTCGGCAAGACGCAACGCCTGGAAGACACGATCGTCAAAACCAACGTAGATGCTATTAAGGAAATTGTCCGGCAGATTCGGCTCAGGGATCTGGGCGGGATCATCATCATTGACTTCATCGACATGGATGAGCGGCGCAACCGCCAGCGCGTGATGCAGGCGCTGGAAGAAGAACTGCGCCGCGACCGTGCCCCGTCGAAGACGCTGCAGTTCAACGATTTCGGGCTGGTTGCGATCACGCGTAAGCGGGTCAAGCAATCACTCGAACGCACCATCGGGTCGCCCTGCCCGTATTGCCAGGCGACCGGCTACGTGAAATCGGTGACCACGATCTGCAACGAGATTTACGTGGAGATGCGCAAGATCGCCAAGCATCTGGAACACGAAGACGTGATGCTGCGGGTGCATCCCGACGTGGCTAAGGAGTTGAAAGGGAACAACGCGCGGTTGCTGAACGAGATGGAAGAACTGACCAAGCGCACCATCATCGTAAAGAGCGATCCGGCTGTGCATCAGGAGCAGTTCGACATCAACTAGCTGCGAGTCGTGAGTCGCGAGTCGCGAGCCAAGGAGAGACGGGCGAAATCGCCCGTCTTTTGTTTTCTTTGGGGCATCTCCGTAGTGGCACCGCCTGCGCTGTCAAAGCGAAGGCGGATATTCTCTACACCTGGAACACGCGAGATTTCCAGCGGCTAGGGGCAAATCTGAGCAAGCGCGTTCGCACGCCGTAAAGGCATGGCCTCTAAGTGTCTCTAGGCCACGTTGGCCAGGGTTTTCGCCGCGACATCGGATTGGGCGCGCAGTTTCAGAGCGGACTCGTGGATGGACTTGGCAGCCGGGCCTGCGCCCGCTTGTTCGGCGAGTTTGGCCACGCTGCCGGCTTCTTCGGTGGAACTGCTGGCCATGTCGAGCAGCACGACAACGGCGTCGGCGTGGAGCTTCCACAGGGATGACATCTTCTGACTGCGCTTCAGATCTTCCAGTTCGGTGCAGATGCGCGCCGAAATCGAGACCAGCCGAATCAAAGTGCGGGCCACGTCGGCGCGCAGACTCTTCTCTTCGAGGAACGCGGCGCTGTAGGCGTCGGCTTCCGCCACGGTCAGCGTGAGGTTGAAGAAGCGCATGGGCACAACCTGGCGGTATTTCGGGTCGGCGACGCGCACAAAGACGCGGATGGATTCTTCGACCCGGCGCAGTTTACCTTCTTCGGCTGCAATCTGGTGCGCGGTAATGGCCGGGGGCTGGAACACGGGTGCTGCCGGAGGCGCCTTCACCTTGGCGGCCCGGGCAGTCCTGGGCGCGGCAGCGGCGCCGCCGGCTGCGTGGGAAGTGCGCGCGGCCGGGCTCAGGAGCGAGCGGCGGATGGGCGGCCGCCGGTCCAGTTCCTTTTTCAATTTCGATACGCGGCGGAATTTCTCCAGGGTGCTGCCGTAATCGGCCTGGAGCATCTGCTTCTGTTCGATGGCCGCGACATGCTCGACCGTGACTTCCACTCCATCCACGGTGCTGAGAATCGTGCCGCCCATTTCCTCCAGCGCCTGTCCGAATTGCTTGATTTCGACGAGTGCGTTCTCGAACAATTCGTCGAACTTCTTGCCGAACGAGGCGTTATGAGCCGCAACCGTGGCCAGCACGCCGGGATGATAAAAAGACGAATCCAGCCACTGCTTCAGTTCGCGCACGCGGCCGATCAAGCCGGAATCGATCAACGCATTAAAATCGCGGAAGCGGGAAACCTCTTCCCGCAGCGGATCGAAGCGGCGCAGCAACTGCACGTGCTCCTCGGGCAGGGAAGGCACATCGGTGTCGGCCAGAATTTCAATCAGCGCGATCTCGAAGGGCGAAAGCGGCAGCGCTCCGTCCAGTCCATAACCGCTTTGTTCCCACTGGCCGGGCACGCGGGGATGGCGGTAGAGGAAGGTCGCGATCAAATCGGTCTTGTCGCGGTTCACATCGCTGGGCTCGCGCCGGCGTACAAAATAGCGCAGCAGAGCCTCGGCCACTTCCGAATCCGTGTCGGGAGTAAGCGCCTGGCGCAGCATCGCCGGAGTGATGGCCATGTCCAGAAGATGCAGCCAGCGGGTCATCCGCGTGAGAGTATTCGGCAGTTCCTGCCCGGAACGCCGCAGCGCGCCCTCGTCAAGGTCTCTCGGTACAGGTAATTCTCCACCCAGCGAGTCCCCCAAAAGCTTCTGATAGAAGCCTTGAACGGTCGCAAGAATGGATAGCTCAAACCGAAGATCTTCGGCCAAGAATGCCCCCGAGAGCAAAAATTACGCTAAGACTTTACTAACCTATGAGTAGAAACGATAGGTTACTTCCGGTGCAAGTTACCACCGGAGCGGCACTTTCTTGCCGTGGAATGAGCACCTTCCCGGAGTACATGAACTTCCGCGCAGGGGCTCCGGGCGCGGGTTTCTCACCACGGAGACCCCGAGGCACAGAGAAACACGGGGATCAGTTTGAACTATCAAAGAGTGTGCCCGTCTAGGGCGTCATCCTGAGCGGAGCCGTCTTTCAGGCGGAGCGAAGAGCCTGCCCTGAGACGAATGTCGAAGGGATCTCCCGTGCACAAACCTATTGCGTGGGAGGTCCCTCGTCCCGCTGGTAAAAGCGCGGGACATCGGGATGACTCCCCAGGCGTTAGATTTCAGACTGAGATACAAGCAGAACCTCATCAAGATGTTTGGTAACCGTGGCTCCCTGCCTCTGTGAAAAATTGCGGCCGAAACGCAAGCTCAGAAAACCACGGTCTTGTTGCCGTAGACCAGAACGCGGTTCTCCACGTGCCAGGCGACGGCGCGCGAGAGTACGACCTTCTCCAGATCGCGGCCTTTGCGGATCAAGTCTTCGACCTCGTCGCGGTGGGAGATGCGGGCCACATCCTGCTCGATGATGGGGCCGTCGTCGAGCACTTCAGTGACATAGTGACTGGTTGCTCCAATGATCTTTACTCCGCGCTCAAAGGCCTGGTGATAGGGCCGGGCGCCAATAAACGCAGGCAGAAAGGAATGGTGAATGTTGATGATGCGATGGGGATAGCGTTGCACAAAGTCCTGCGGAAGAATCTGCATGTAGCGCGCCAGCACGATGAAATCCGGACGGTGTTCGTCGACCAGGGCCTGGATTCTGGCCTCGGCCTCGCCTTTGTTTTCCTTCGTGACCGGAACCATGGCGTAAGGAATCTTGTAAAAGGCCGCAATGGGCTGGTTATCGGGATGGTTGGAGATGATCAGGGGAATGTCGCAAGCCAGTTCGCCGCTCTGCCGGCGGAAGAGCAGGTCGGCCAGGCAGTGTCCGTATTTCGAAACGAAGATAATCATGCGCGGGCGGCGGGACGACTGCGCCACCCGCCAGGTCATGTGAAAAGTTTCCGCTACCGGGGCGAAGTGCCTGCTGAAGTCGTTCAGGTCTTTCTGAGAAAGGTCGATGTCGAAATCCCTGGGATCAAATTCCACCCGCATCAGGAACATGCCGGATTCCTGGTCGGCATGCTCGTCGGCGTGCAGGATGTTGCCGCCATGCCGGTAGACGAAATCGGCTATGGTCGCGACTTCGCCCTTGCGGTCAGGACAACTGGTGAGGAGAATGACGGTGTTTTTCATATGTGCCTGGTGGAGCGTGTCTTTGTGGAGCGTTCGTCGTGCTGAATACGATCTGGCACCAGAATAACCGAATGCCCGCCAAAGCGACGCTGGCTCAGAGAATCGCGTGGCACAAAGAACATCAAAGGCACTGCGGCTGCCGCGAAGTGCCCAAGAGCCTGAAGAAGTACTTTACCGGAAAGAACAGGGGCAAGCATTGTGCTCTAGATTCGGCAGTTACGGCTGATTTGAAAACGCAATAGCACTGTGAAATCATGGATTTGCACCAAACAGGCCCCGTAGCTCAGATGGATAGAGCAGCGGTTTCCTAAACCGTTGGTCGGCAGTTCGACTCTGCCCGGGGCCCCCACTCCCTCTTAAAGCAAACGCGCTAGTTAACGGACGCGGCTCATCTCTTACGCCCCAGCTCGTCCAGAGCCAGATTGAGTTCCAGCACGTTGACCCGAGGCTCGCCGAGCAGGCCAAGATCGCGCGGATGGGTGTGCTTCTGCACCAGCCCGCGGACCGTCGTTTCAGAAAGGCCGCGCGCGCGCGCCACGCGCGGAATCTGAAACTCCGCACCCGCGGGAGAAATCTC
>Ga0074046_10005582_pt1 | contig 10035 bp, 5 predicted proteins | sample BogForMeECP23OM3_FD_94441 | JGI IMG/M metagenome (GOLD analysis project Ga0074046, IMG submission 94441) | Bog forest soil microbial communities from Calvert Island, British Columbia, Canada - Bog Forest MetaG ECP23OM3 | ecosystem: Environmental > Terrestrial > Soil > Wetlands ...
AAGCAATTCTTCCTGTTCCTTTGGAGAGAAGAATTGCTCGGCTACCTCTTCAGTTGCAAACTCGGGCTGGAGCTTTTCGAGATCAATGCCCACCTGACCGTGCCGGGCAAAGGCATACAAGGCCAGGCCATGGGAGTGAGACATGTTGAATTGAAGAGGTGGTTTTCCGGAATCCGTCGAAACGAAAGGTTTTTTGTGGTGACCTTTTTGAAGAGAAAGACTACCGGGAGGCGTTCCAAGATAACGTCCGAGAATGACACGGAGCATGCCACGACCTGCGATGAAAAGGTTTTTGTCGCGAGGAAACACGAAGCGCTCGGCTCGGGCAGCTTCTTCAGCAGACAGATACGTCGAAAGGAGTCCGAGGGGCACGGGTGGATGGTTGAGGGAGATACGCCAGATTTGCATTTCCCCATTGGTGAGGGTGAGCGGTTCTGAGGGCAGCGCCCAGATGGTAAGTGGATCCATGGTCTGGCAACTGGTTAGGCCTGGCAGAATGGGAGCTTAGCGTCTCTCAACCCTTCCTATTCCTGCTGTCTTCTCCGCGACACTAGCAAAACACGAGAGTCTTTGCCATGAGTCTAGAACGTGCTTATGAGTTCCAAACTGGGTTCCGTAACAGCCAACGTCCAATTCTCTATGGCCCGCTCGGGGTTGCCACATTCCTGCAGGATAATCTCGAGAAGAGCACGGATACCGTGTGTCTTCGCGCACAATTTGAGCTCTACAAATTTTGGCTGGACGGTATTTCCTTCTCGGGGGAAGGATGGAGCTATGCAACAGAGTTCTTCATTTCCCGAGTTTTCGGAAACTTGTACCGGCTGTCCCACAAATCCGGTCGTCCTCTTTCCCAGAGTGTTGGGAGTCTGAGAGACACTCATCGGTTCGCTGCTCGATGTACAAGCCAACGGTCAATCCTGAGAGTTTAATCATCTCTCGTTCGATGACTCGGCGTGCACTCGAGGAAACGATGAACTTTTCGGTCGGGGAGGACTGGCAGCGGCGGGTATTGAGGTTCAGGATATTCCCGGCAGGCACCGCGACAAGCTCTGGAAGGATGAAGTCAAGAAGGTGATGTGAGTTCCGCTGCGGGTTAAAAAGGAAAGCGACGCGGGCTCCCCGTCGATGTAACCAGTCGAGCAGACTATTGATGCGAGTAGTCTTACCGGCTCCTACCTCACCCGTGAGGGTGATAAACCCTTTACGAGTCTCAATGCCGTACATCAATTCAGTAAGTGGTTCCTCGATCTGAGTTGTGCGGCACAGAAAACGCGGATCGGGATTCACGGAGCCGGGGGCGCTGCGCTTATTCTTCAGGGAGTTGGTATCTGGGCGCGCTCCTCGAAGAGAATCGCCAATAGATCCTGTTCGTATACGTGCTTCTTGCTGTCGGCGAGCCGGATAAATTTATGGTAGATGCGGTTAAGCTCGCCATCTGAAAGTTCGTGGCCCATTTCCTTGAGCTTATAGGCAACCGCGTGCCGCCCCGAGTGCTTGCCAAGCACGATGTGGTTAGGCGGTACTCCCACCGTTTCCGGCGTCATGATTTCGTAGCACAGCGGATTGCTGAGGACACCATGCTGATGAATGCCTGCTTCGTGCGCAAAGGCATTCCGTCCCACGATTGCCTTGTTCGGTTGAGGTTCAAACCCCAGGATCTTCGACAGTAAGCGACTGGTCGAGTAAATCTCTTCATGGCAAATGCCAGTTTCGACCGAATAGCGATCACGGCGAACTTGCAACACCATCGCGATCTCCTCCAAGGAGGTGTTCCCGGCTCTCTCCCCTATGCCGTTAACGGTGCACTCGATCTGCCGCGCACCAGCCTCAACGCCGGCCAGGGAATTAGCGACCGCCAAGCCTAGATCGTTGTGGCAATGGGCCGAGATGGTAATGTGCTCCGCGTCATGCAAGCGCTGTCGAATGACGCGGATCAGCTCCGCATATTCAACGGGCGTCGTATAGCCAACCGTGTCGCAAATGTTGAGCGTGGTTGCTCCGGCTTGCACTACGGCCTGCAGTACATCGCACAAGTAGCTCCGGTCGGAGCGGGTAGCGTCCTCGGGGGAAAATTCGACGTCGGGGCAGAGCGTGCGTGCGTAAGCCACCATGTCTGCAGCTCTGCGCAGCGCTTCGTCCCGGCTGATTTTCAGTTTGAACGCCAGGTGAATATCCGAAGTCGCAAGGACAATGTGAATGCGCGGACGCGGAGAACAGCTCAGCGCTTCCCAAGCCGCCTTGATGTCCTTCTCGGTGCAACGAGCCATCGCGGCAATAATCGGGCCTTGGACCTCGCTGGCAACGAGCCGCACCGCCTCAGCATCGCCGGGTGAAGCAATTGGAAAACCAGCTTCGATGATGTCCACTCCCAACCGCTGGAGTTTCCGGGCGAACAGCAGTTTTTCCTCGATGTTCATGCTGCATCCGGGTGCTTGTTCGCCGTCGCGAAGCGACGTATCGAAAATCAGTACTTTTTCGCGCTCCATACTTCCTCCCTATAACTTCGTAGGTTTATAAGACCGAAGGTCGGTAGCCGATCATCTCGAACTAATCGGCCGCACTTATCTTCCGTTTCCTGCTAGGTTTGCTTAATCTCGACTCTCATCCCCGAGGAGTTGCCAAACCAAACTCCAATCGGGTTCGGGCTAAGAGCCGTTTCTTCCTTATTTCAGGTTTCAACCGCGCGGGGCAATTTCCTGTACGAGGGACGAGTACCTTAGCATACAACTCTGCGGAAATCCAAACCAGGCCGCGAGACAATCATTTGATCTCAATTCCCGACGGGCTTCGGTCGCCATCCCCACTGCGGGAGTCCTCTGGCTACCTATTCTGCTTCTCCTAGGCACGCTCTTAATTCCTCCGCCAAGGTCTGGACGAAAGGTTCGACTAACATCCCCTTGGGATAGATTGGAATCTCCCGTATCTCCAAGCCGTCCCGAACGACGTCACCCCACCCAAAGGTAACGCGATCGAGCCCCCAGAAGTTCCCTTTAGGTCGAATGACAACAACACGACCCGAATAAGTCCGCGGCACATATCGCCTTACAGCAAGATCATTGACCTTCTTGACCCGCAAATGGGGATAGCTGCTTTGTGTCTCCCCGCGACCCGATACGTATCCCGCAGGGGACAAAGCCCGAAGCCTGATCCCTAGCCTAGTCATTTCAACATCCCATTTTTCGCGGATAAATTTCCAGCGGTCTTTGTTCTTGACGAAGCAAAAATTAGCACCGTGAAACCACAAATTCTGTAATGAATGCACAAGTTTCCAAGTTCGTCGCCGTCTTGATGGAGGAAGCGCGTTGTTATTGTACGTTTCGAGCATTGCTACTAGTTCAACTTGCTCTCCTTTTGCTTGGAGCTGGTGTGCCATTTCTAAAGCTATCGCTCCCCCAAGACAGTAGCCTCCGAGACGGTAAGGCCCACTCGGTTGTAAGGCTACTAGTTCATTAATGTAGTCGGAGGCCATCTCCTCGATCGTGGCGCGCAAGCTCCCATTGCCATCGAGCCCTTTTGATTGGAAACCATAAACAGGCTGATCCGGCCCAAGATATCGGGCCAGTTGTCTGTACAATATGACATTGCCCTCGGCACCGTGAACCAAAAAGAGCGGAAGTTGGGATCCGCCAGGGTTTATGGGGACGAGCGATGACCAGTTGGGGGCCCATCGATCCTTGCGCAGTATCTCCGCTAACTCCCTCACTGTCGACGCTCGCAAGAGAGTCGCCAACGGCAGGCTTATGCCGGTCAGCCTTTCGATCTCAGAAAAGAGCTGGGCCGCAGTGAGTGAGTGCCCGCCCAACTCAAAGAAGTCATCTCTCAATCCAATCGGGCGCACGCGCAGGATTCTCTCCCACAGTTGCGTTAGTATCTGCTCAATCACGTCGCAAGGTGCCCCACCTTTCGAAGGGGTCTGAGCTGTTGTGGGACTCATCCTCGACAAAGCCCTTCGATCCACCTTGCCATTCGGCGTCAATGGCAGTTTTTCAAGCATGACAAATGTCGCGGGCACCATATAGATAGGGAGCTTGGTCTTGAGGTAATCTCGCCAATCGACCGGCCCGCCAACTGGGATTCCCGAGGGGACAAGGTAGGCAACGAGTCGTCGTTCTCCTACATCCTCGCAGGCGACCACGGCAGTTTCTGAAACTCCCGGGTGTGCGCGCAATGTGTTTTCGATTTCCGCCAGATCGACTCGGAATCCCCGAAGCTTGAGTTGCTGATCAGTCCGCCCCAGAAATTCCAGGGTACCGTCTGGTAGACTGCGCACTAAATCGCCGGTGCGGTATAACCTCGAGTCGACGTCAGGGCTGAAAGGGTTGGCAATGAACTTCTCGGCCGTCAACTCCGGGTGCTTCCAATATCCTCGCGCCAGCCCCTCGCCACCTATCAACAACTCCCCCGGCATCCCCACCGGCAGCGGCTGCAGGTGCCCATCCACCACATAGAATTGCGTGTTGGCAATGGGACGCCCGATCAAAACCGGCTTCCCCTTCTCCACCGCGTTTACTGCCGACCAGATGGTAGTTTCCGTCGGTCCGTACATATTCCAAAGCGATCCGCACTTCGGCAGTAACTGCTCGGCCAGTTGTGCCGGCCACATTTCTCCCCCGCAGAGAATCTTCAGATGTGGACCGCCTTCCCATCCCGACTTGAGCAATAACCGCCAGGTGGAGGGAGTGGCTTGCATCACAGTCGCTCCACTCCGCTCCATCAACGTCGCCAGTTCCCGCCCATCCTTCGCCACTTCCTCCTGCGCAATCACCACTTTCGCCCCTGTCGTCAGCGGCAGCCAGATCTCCAGCCCGAAGATATCGAACGACAATGTGGTGACTGACAACAGCGTATCTCGCGCCTCCATCCCCGGTTCTTCCCGCATACAGTTCAGAAAATTAACCACCGCCCGATGGCTTATCTCAACACCTTTGGGCTTGCCCGTCGAACCCGATGTGTACAGAACGTACGCCAGACGGGAGGGATCCTGAGGGTTGGTCGAGAAGCAAGGATCATTACCTGTCAGTTTCCGAATTTCCACAGGCAATTCCGGATCGTCCAGATACACAACGCGCCCCGCAGTGCTCGGGAGAAAAGGGGCGATGCTCTGTTGCGTCAGGACCACGGGAACCTGTGTTTCCTCCAGGATGTACGCCAGGTGTTCAGGTGGATACGATGGGTCGAGGGGTACGTAGGCTCCCCCCGCCTTCAGCACGGCCAGCAGGCCTACCACCATTTCCACCGTGCGCTCCATGCAAACCGCCACGAGTACCTCCGGCCCCACACCCAGGGCTCGGAGGTATTCCGCCAACGCATTGGCCCGCTCATTCAGTTCGGCATAGGTCCACGTCACCTGACAAGAGGAAGATCGAGCTATGCTGGGGCCCACCAGAGCTGCGCTCGCCGGAGTATGCCTCACTCGGTCTTCCAAAAGATCGTGAATACACTGCCCCCGCGGAATATCCATGTGCGTTTGGTTCCAGTCCACCGGCAATGAATGTTTTTCCGACTCCCCCGGTGGCGGCAATACGTCTAGCCCTTCCTCTCCCTGAGCCATAATCTTACCAACTCGATTTGAGGATCCTCCATCCCCTTCAATAGGCCCAGCATTGAAGAGGGTCGTTTTGTATTCAAACCCCTCGAGTTCTATTGGCCTTTGCAGGTGGGTGGGATCGGTCATAGTTCCGACGGCTCGCGTGGAATCCCCTACCGAAAAAGTCAAACCTCACCTGCCGTTGACAAAGCCGGGAATCTTCTGACCGACTAGCTCGGGCAGCGGTTAATCGCGCTGTCGATAGATCTCCTTAGGGCATGGGCCAAGTGCTTGACGAAGCGCTCGACCAGCATGCCGGCGGGATAGACAGGCAGAACAACAATCTCTTGCCCACCTCCCGCCAACTGATCCCATTTCACGCCTGGCTCGTTGAGCACCCGATACTGCTTTTGGGGGGCGAAAATCTGTGACCGTGCCGGGATAGGGTTTGGGGACATAATTCAAGCATGCCCGGTCATTCGCCTGCCAGATCTGCCCCAGCACTGGGGATTCCGACCTAGCTATCCGTGAGTGCTTGTCGAACTTGGCGAGCAGCATCCCTCGCCACACCGGTTAGCGCTGAACTGGCTCCGGGATGTAGGGCCGGCGAAATGGATTTTACGCGTGCTGCGTCGTCAATACACTCTGCTAACCTTGCAGCCAGGTCCTTGACATATGGTTCAAGCAGCATGACGGCAGGATATCCTGGAACCACGATAACTCGCTGTCCAGCTCTTGCCAAACGGTCCCATTTCAGCTCGGGATTATTGTACGCCCGGTACTGCCGGGCTGGACGAAAGTCTGTAACCTCGCCCGGATAGGGTTTGGGGACATAGTTGACGGCAGCGCGATCGTTAGACTGCCAGACTTGAGCCAGAATCAAGGAGCCTGAGGGTACCGCGGTCGGATGCTTCTGGAGCTTCGTCAGCAATATCCCCCGCCATACGGGAATTCGGCTTCGCAAATCATGAAATTTTCCCTTCAGGAATCTGCGCTTGCCCTCAAAATCGAGCCCAAGCACAGCCGCTGCATGGAAAATCAACCGCTGGAAACGCAGGAACTTCCAGTCCCAGCCGGTAAACACCACCTTGTCCCAGTGCATCGTGTCGAAGAGTGCAAGGAGCGCGACCTCCTCGCCCGCAGCCGTTAATTGCTGTGCAGCCTCATAAGCAATGGTTCCTCCCATGCAATACCCGCCCAGAAGATAGGGCCCGCGGGGCTGGACACCACGGATCTCCTTCAAATACAGCGCAGCCATCTCCTCGATCGTTCTCGGGACAGGAGTAACGCCGTCCAAACCTTGGGCTTCCAGACCGTAGAATGGCTGGTCGGCACCAAGATACTCCGAAAGCTTCTTGTAGATCAGGATATTGCCGCCGGCTCCATGGAAACAGAAAAATGGAAGGCGTGAACCCGACGGCTGAATCGCCACCAAAGATTTCCAGCACGAGGAGATGACCTCTTGATTCCGAATGTTGTCTTCCTCTATATCACTGAAAAGCGCAGAAAATTCATGAATCGTCGGAGACTGGATTAAGGATGACAAGGAGAGTCGCTTACCTAAAGCCTGCTCGACTTTACTTAATACAGTTATGGCTGAAAGGGAATCGCCGCCCAATTTAAAGAAGTCGTCGTGACGCCCGATTTCCCGAATCCCGAGCGCTTTGGTCCATATGCCAGTCAGAACCTTCTCTGTACGCGTCTGAGGAGCAACATAGTCTCCTTGCAACTCTGGATTTCGGGGAGCCAGCACCTCCTCGGCGGTCTCCGATTGAGCCGCGCGCGGCAGAAGCTGTTGTTCTCTGGTCAAGCCAGATATCCTCGCAAAGCGGCCCTGCGGGGGTATCGTCGCATCAACCCAGTAACGTCGCCGCTCGAAAGGATAAGTCGGGAGGACAACCCGGCGGCGCCTCTCCCCTTCATAAAACCCCGGCCAATTCACCTCAACCCCTGCCAGCCACAGCCGTCCAAGGCTGTTCAGAATGAAGGCGTCATCCGGTTCCTGCTCATGAGGATGACGTAGAGAACCAAGCACCACCCTGGATCCAGTTCCGTTGAGATGCTGTCTTACCAGCGTGCTCAGGGTATTGCCAGGGCCCACTTCAAGAAAAACGCGGTTTGATTCCTTGAGTAATTCCTGAACTCCATCGGAGAATCGGACGGTGTGGCGGAGATGCTTCATCCAATACTCCGGCATCATGGCCTGTTCCGGAGTGATCCATGTCCCGGACACATTTGAAAGGAGCGGAATCTGGGGAGGGTTCCTTTTGGTGCTCCTTACTTTCTCCCCAAATGCATCCAGGATCGGGTCCATCATACTGGAATGAAATGCGTGGGACGTATGCAGCGGGCGGTACTCCACACCCATTCCAGAAAGGCGTTGTTTAAGGCCTTCTATGGCCGTCTCGCTGCCCGAGACTGTGCATAGAGAAGGGCTGTTGATCGCGGCCAGGCAAAGTTCATGATCGTCTATCAACGACCGGATTTCGGGCTCGCGGAGTCGAACCGCCAGCATGCTGCCGCCCGGCAGACTCTGCATCAGCCTGCCCCTCGCTGCCACCAGAGTCAACACGTCTTCCAGAGAATAGACGCCGGCGAGACAGGCCGCGACATACTCTCCGATGCTGTGGCCCACCATGTCCGTCGGGTGGACTCCCCATGACATCCACAGTTTGGCCAACGCGTATTCCAGCACAAATAATGCAGGTTGGGTAATGGATGTCTGGTTTAGCTTTTGGGTGGCTTCTTCGAGACCTGCATCGTGCGGATAAAGGATCTGACGTATATCGAGCCCGAGATGCGGTTGCAGGATTTGCGAGCACCGGTCAACGGCTTCCCGAAACCCGCATTCGGTTCCATAAAGCTCCGAACCCATGGCTGCATACTGCGCCCCCTGTCCGGAAAACATGAAGGTGATGCCGGGATCCCTCTTGTCCTGATGCGCGGTCGCCTTACGGCTTGAGTCGGCTGCTTCCAGCGCGGCCACGGCATCCTCGCGGTTCCGGCAGACGACGACCCTGCGATGGTTGAAAGCTGTTCGCCCTACCTTCAGTGTGTATGCCGCATCCGCAAGGTTCACATCCGGATGATTCTTCAGGAATGCGATCATGTTCCCTGTGGCTGCTTCCAAAGCAGAACCAGTCTTGGCGGACAGAACCAACAATTGGTGAGTCCTGGACGGACCAGAGGGTTCAGGTACGGGGGCTTCCTGAAGGATCACATGGGCGTTTGTCCCTCCGAAACCGAATGCGCTGACGCCAGCACGGCGTGGTGTGCCGTTACTCCTCCATTCCGAAAGAGTTGAGTTGACGTAGAACGGGCCGCTTTCAAAATCGATATTCGGATTTGGCTCGTGGAAATTCAGGCTTGCAGGAATTTGCTTGTTCTTGAGCGCGAGAACGGTCTTGATCAGACCAGACACGCCAGCGGCCGCATCGGCGTGTCCGATGTTTCCCTTCACCGAACCGAGGGCGCAGGTGCCCTTTTTCTTTGTTCCACCACGAAAGGCGCGGTTCAGTGCCGCCACTTCCACGGGATCACCAAACGGTGTTCCTGTCCCATGGGCCTCCACATAACTGATCGTGTCGGGTTCGACTCCGGCGACCGCCAGGGCCTCCACGATGGCCTCAGCCTGACCAGTGACGCTGGGCGCCGTAAAACTTACCTTCAGGGAACCATCGTTGTTTGTCGCCGAGCCAAGGATCACTGCGTCAATGGAATCGCCGTCAGCTAAAGCGTCCTTCAGCCTTTTCAGCACCACGGCACCGAGCCCGCTGCCGAACACCATTCCCTGTGCTTTGGCATCAAAGGGCCGGATATGCCCGTCGGAGGAGTACACCGACCCCTCTTCGTAAAAATAGCCCGCCTTAAGCGGCGATCGAACGTGCACGCCTCCCGCCACCGCCATGTCGCATTCAAAGCTCAACAGGCTTTGACAGGCGAGATGGACGGCCACCAATGAGGTGGAGCAAAAGGTCGCAACGGTGTAACAGGTTCCTTTCAGATTCAGCTTGTAGGCTATGAGCGTGGCCAGAGAATCCGGCGTGTTCAAATAGAAACTGTCTGCTGCCAGGGCGTCAGGGTTCGCACACAGGTTGTTGAACAGATAGCTGCTCAACGTCGCACCCGCGAACACGCTGATTGCCCCGTCGTATCGCTCGGCATCGTAACCGGCCGCTTCGATCGCGTCCCGCACGCATTCCAGGAAGAGCCGACGTTGTGGGTCGGTGCCCGCAGCCAACCGAGGGCTGAATCCGAAAAAAGCGGCATCAAACAGATCGATCGAGTCGAGGATGTAATTGGCTTTTACGTATAAGGGATTTTGCAATACTGCGGGATCCACGCCCGAGGCCAGCAACTCCTCGTCGGTGAAGAAGGTTAAGGATTCCACGCCATCCCGCAAATTGCTCCAGAACTTTTCAATATTAGGCGCGCCCGGAAACCGCCCTGCCATACCGATGATTGCGATCTCCGAACCGCTCCAGCGACCGGGCCCTTCTGCCTTATTC
>Ga0074046_10005583_pt1 | contig 10034 bp, 12 predicted proteins | sample BogForMeECP23OM3_FD_94441 | JGI IMG/M metagenome (GOLD analysis project Ga0074046, IMG submission 94441) | Bog forest soil microbial communities from Calvert Island, British Columbia, Canada - Bog Forest MetaG ECP23OM3 | ecosystem: Environmental > Terrestrial > Soil > Wetlands ...
GACATCCTTTCCCGAAGGGAAGTGACCTCGAAAAGTATTATGACGGACGAATTCATTGCTCTATCCCGGGAAATGCAAGTGGGTGAAGTCATTAGCATCGTTAGAAAATCCAATCTGGACCCCCACAACCTGTCTTACATATATGTGGTGAACAACGGGGACAAGACCCTGCTGGGGGTCGTAGATCTGCGCGAACTGCTGCTGGCAGGCGATGACAGCACACTTGAAGCTATAATGGCTTCACCCGTAATAACTGCGGAAGAAGATGATGTTGAGGATGACCTGGCTGAACTCTTTGCCAAATACCATTACGAGATGCTTCCCGTTGTAGACGAGAGAGACCGTCTTCTTGGCGTTATTCATTACGGCGATATCATGAAAGGCAGTGAAACAAGGGGAAAAATTTAAGGACGTGTGGACATGGCACGTGTAAAACTCACCAAAACCACAAAAATAGCATTGTATCTGCTACGGTTTTATTTTTACTGAATGTAGTTGAAAAAGATTACATTTTTCTAAAAACAATAATACCCGGCAGGAAAGCAACAAAGATGTATAAAGAAGAACGGGAGAATCAAAATGAAATACGATAAAGAAGAAAAAGAAATTCTTGATGCGTTAGAAAAAGGGAAAATGAAAATTGCCACACCATCAAAAAAAGAAATAGAATCGATTAAGGCATCTGCAAATAACACTCTTAAAAAAGACAAGCGTATAACGATTCGTCTGTATGACCATGACTTTCTTGGCATTCAAAAAAAAGCCATGGAGATGGGTATACCCTACCAAACGCTCATTTCCGGCATTATTCACCGTTACATAGAAGGTGATATAAAAATCAAAACCGGATAACCAATCTCTGCACGGGATCGGCGTGCAATGGGAAATCCGGGGACATCCATACTGGTTTTATCCTTCCCCGGATTATCACCACAAAAAAATAGTAAGGTGATCCCCGGATTTTAAAACTCACCAAAACCACAAAAATAGCATTGTATTTGCTACGGTTTTATTTTTACTGATTGTCTATAAATTTGTGTACGTATTTTTCTAAGCGCCGGGATCAACTTCATACAGTAATGATCAACTATCAATCTTTATGATTGTTCAGCCTTTCAATTGAAAGATTCAGATAACTTGTTATAAGAATTTCAGGATGTATAAAAAATATATTATTAAAAATATTTTATTTCATCTGGTGATTTATAGGCGATTTCATGTTTGAGAGATGTTGCAAAACCTTCTAATCCAGGGAATAGACTCGATCGATTGATATTCATAAAATTAAGTTCATATAAGACCGTGCTGCGAAGATTATTGTCGATTATAATCTTATATACGTTTTCTTGCATATCACTTTCATCGTTTCTGTAAGACAGCATGTTATTCACAAAGGATCCTTTTCGGGCTGCGCTAGAACATAAAAACAGGCCTTGCTGAACTAATAGTCTCTGGTTTGCTTTTAAAGGGACAACTGGTAAAATCGCTGATGTTGAAATATTATATAAAATATTATTAAAGTTTCCCTTGTTCGCTAGGTATGCAGAATTCAAATCTTCTTTGGATGTAACATTTTCATCTTTGATGCGACTTAAACTTTTCTTTTTGAACCAGTTTTCATTGATAGCCCAAATTGCACATTCACTATTGTCATTATCTTCTTCCAATGCGAAGAAACATGCGATATATGGGGAACGAGTAAAGTCAATGAGCCTTGTTGGGGTTCCATAGTGTTGCATTAAGGCTAACCACTCAATTATGTCTTCGTTTTGCGGTACCATTGAAGCTTCAAGAAAATGATTTGCAGCTCTTTTGAATTGGGCGAGAAGGTATATTTCAGCAGTTATTATATCTACTTCTTCTAATTTTTCCCTTTTATTAAGTTCCCTTTCAAGCGCACTTTCTAACGAATATTTAGCATCACGAACACCCCTGAAGATCCATCTGACATCATCATTAGGGTAGAGATATGCAAATGCTAGAAAATTTACTAATTCATTCCACGAGTCTTCCGAGTCTGGTCCTTTTGTTACTTCTGTATGAGGGAATGGATCTAACTTAGGATCGCACTTCATTTTCCAATCTTTACAATGCTGCTCGATTTTTTTATGGCTCATAAACACTTTCCGGTCTCAATAAATTATTGGCAGAATAGCTTTAAATCTATATAGGACTTTTTAATATAAATAATCATCTGCTTTGGCTTGAGATATTCTATATTGATTTTAAGGTAATATACACTTTTTAAAAAAATGTTCAAATTGAATGTTTCAGGAAGAAAAGTGCACCTGCCAATCTTCAGTTTTTTGGAGTCATTAAAATTGTAGATTTCCGGTTGAAAAAGAGTAAAACGCAAAAAAAGAACTCATTAACAATATTCAGAATAATCGATAAGCGTTATTTGCAAATTGCCTGATATATTCTGGTTGAAATCTTGTCGTCAATAGTTGAACTTTCATCATCAACGATATTGATTTTATGTCGTTTAGCTTTAGGGGCTGCCTTGCACTGACACATTATATCCCCTCTATTGCCATAAAAATTCTCGGAAATGAAAAGGCTTTCTTTCGTTTTACTGTGGAAAAGGGGTCAAGTCTTTGCTTGGACAAATAGGGAACAGCGCCCTATTTTTTAGACACCTGCTGTAATTTAACCTTCCTCGGTCTGCCAACTTTCTTTTTCCTTAACTCCATCCCCAGCTTTTTCTCCAGTTTAATCACAAAACCATCTTCACCGTATGGCTGGCCTGCTTTTGTCTTATTTCGTATGCCTTCAACTATATGACTATCCTCGCCTGATTTTAAATATGATGACCAGTTCTTTATATCATCATGCATAAATGACTTCTTGCATAATATTGTATCGCCGCCCTGTCCGATGTGTCCTTTAGCGCTTGACCAAGGGTATTCACCCGGCTCTTTGACAATGCCAGCCCGTACCGGATTATTCTCCACGTAGCGGACTGCGGCAAATAGATGTTCTTCGTCAAGAATGCATGAATAGAATCTGCCTTGCCATAAATGTCCGCAGGCTCTCTGCTTTTTATTCACGTACTGCGAATATCGCATATGGAGTGTGTTGAATGTGCGGGCCAGAGAATCAATATTCTGCGGGACACAGATAAAATGCACATGATTGGGCATGAGACAATACGCCCATATATCCAGAGAGTTCTTATCTGAATATTCTTTCAACCATGACATGTACTGCTTATAGTCTTTGTTTGCTTTAAACACACGCTGGCGGTAATTGCCGCGCTGAGTTACGTGATGCGGATATCCTATTGCTGTTATTCTTGCTATTCTGGGCATGCCACAAAATAGCACTATTCCATCCGCAAAGTCAATAATTAAATAGGGCGCTGTCCCCAATTTCCACCCCAATTTCCCACCGCCCAATTTCCCAATTTCAATGGTAATCATTGTTCTACTTTTTAAAAAAAAAGGATGTGTGCTATGATAATATCCAAAATATCGTAAAACAATGCTTCCAAATTAATTATGAACGAAATGAGGAGGTGTAATGAAACAGCTTTTTCTATTCCTGCCTTTACTTTTATTTTCTTCTATTTGTCATGCAGCCAGCTTCGATTGTACTCAAGCCAAGACTGAAAGGGAAAAGCTTGTCTGCAGCGATTCACAGCTCTCGAAGAAAGATGAAAAATTGACGTCTGTTTATGTGAAAACCTTAACAAGGAAAAGGGGTCAAGTCTTTGCTTGGCTCATGTAAGGGTTTGTTGAGGATGAATTGATATGTCGCGATCGTTAAGAATCCAATATCCTCGGAAACTTTAAAGGCTTTATATGAAAGAAGTAACCTGCCGTTGCTATTAGGAGCTAAGGATTTCATTGATGAGGTTCGTCGTAAATATGGCGGTAAAGTCATTAAACAAGAAATGCCGTAATCCAGAGAACTGGTGCCTGACGCGAGCGAGATAAAACGCGCCGTTATCCTGTTTTACAAATTGGAAACGGATGAGCTTGTCAAGACGTCGCGGGGCAATCACAATGAGGCGCGAAATGTGGCTATTTACCTTATAAGAAAATATACCGGAACTGCACTGAAAGATATTGGTAATTGTTTTGGCATGAACAGTTACAGTAGTGTGGGTAGCGTGATTACTAGAATAAAGCAGGAGATGATCAGGAACAGGCATCTGCGGCAAAAAGTGGAAGAAGTTGAGAAACTGTTAGTATGAGCCAAGCAAAGACTTGACCCCTTATTCGTTCCGCGTCCATGTCGAGAATCATCTGACGGGGAACCCACTTGACGAGCTCTCGCGCCTCATCACGGATTTTGAGTTGTTCCTTGGATAAAAGATAGTCAAACATAATATAGCTCCTTTCTATTAATAGTTTATTTTTTACTTATACTCATCACGCAGCTTGTATTTCATGATCTTCCCAGACGGGGTATGCGGCATCGATTCCACAAAACGGAATGACCTGGGGATCTTGTATTTGGCCAGTCTGTCGGCCAGAAACGCCGAAAGAGATTCGCCTGTCATGGTTTTTCCCTTGGCTGGAACGACGATAGCGGCAACGGTTTCTCCCCATTCCGGATGGGGCACGCCGATAACAGCGGATTCAATCACATCCGGATGGGTGGCAATTGCATCTTCGACTTCCTTAGAGTAGACGTTTTCACCGCCCGTTACAATCATGTCCTTTGTCCTGTCGACGATAAAGAGGTAGCCGTCCTCGTCAAGACGCGCCACATCGCCGGTCCTGTACCAAACGCCGGTAAAGACTTCCGCTGTGGCCTCGGGATTTTTGAAATACCCTTTCATCATGCTATCGGCCTTAAGCCATATTTCGCCTGCTTCACCGGGCTTTGCCATCTCCGTTTCCGATTTCATGACCTTCACGTCGCATCCGGGCAGTCCGCTGCGACCAATGGAACCGGCCTTGCGCACCTGATCTTTCGGCAGAAGCGTCGTGCCGGTCGGTCCCGATTCCGTCATGCCATACACCTGGTAGAAAAGATTGCTCTTGTATTTCTCCATGAGCAGGCGGACCGTATCGGCGGCAATGGGGCCACCGCCGTAAAGCCAGGCACGCATCGAAGAAATATCAAAATTATCGAAATTGGGGATCATCTGCAAGGGCATGATATAGGAAATGGGCGCACCAAAATAGATCGTGCATTTTTCGTTCTGGATCGCCTGGAGAAAATGAAGGGGGTGATATTCGCGAATCATCACCGTTGTGCACCCCACATACTGAGCCGCCATGAACCAGTTGTTCAGCGGAGATGAATGCCAGATGGGCATCGCCATCAGCAACCGGTCGTCCTCGTCGAATTTCATAGTTATGGCGCCGGTTATGCCGCTCATGATAACACTGCGATGTGTGTGGAGGCAGCCTTTCGGCTTTCCCGTTGTTCCCGATGTATAAAGAATTTCCGCAAAATCTTCGTCAGCAATCAAAACGGGTTCAAACGCCGGTGCATTTTCGAGAAGGGTATCCAATTGTTCAAACCCTTCGGCTGGGCTGTCCATAGAAAGGAAACGCGCCGAGCTGCCGGTGATCTTTCCGGCGACACCGGCCAGGGCGCCGTCGAAAAGAAATATTTTTGGTTCACTGTGTTGCAGGATATATTGCACTTCCGGGCCCATCAGTTTGTGGTTGATGGGTACGACGACCCCTCCCGCCTTTAGAGCGCCATAAAAGGCAATGACGAAGCTCGGCGTATTGAGGCTCATGATGGCTACCTTGTCGTCTTTCTTCAATCCCCATCGCTGGAACAACCCTGCAACCTTTTCCGCAGACTCGAGAATGAAGGCATATGTATAGCCCTTACCCATGTAGCGTATACAATCACGATTCGGATTTTTCCTTGCCGTGCTATCCAACAATTCAACCAGATTCATAACTATCCTCCTTAAGAAATTTATTTTGTAAAACTCTCTTTGACAGGTATGTCAGAGGGCATGCATTGCATCTTGTTCCGGATTTGTCGGATTTGAATGAGCCGCTCTTTATTGTGAACCCGCTTACTCTTGTCATGATAAATGCGGAATTACTGTTTGGTACAACATCTTGTTAGTCCTTTTTCAAAATCACTGTCTTGCTAAAAAGCACTTTCGGTCCTTCTCCGGTTTTAAATCCAGAGTCTCTGGCTTTTTCGATAGTTTCTGCAAAGGCCGATTTCGACACATGAAATGATGGCTCCACTATAAGAACCTGCCCGCTCGACTGCAAAATGGATTCTAATTCTTTAAAAAACTCTCCTTGGTTGGGTATCTCATGAACCACATAAAAGGCTAAAGCAAAATCAACTTTCTCTGACAAGCCTATTTTGTTCTTTTCGCACTTATGCAGGGTGATACGTTTCTCAAGTTCTGTTCCTTTAATCTTGTCTCTTAATTTCTGAAGCATCCCTTCCTGTAAATCAGAAGCGATAACTCGACCGGATTTACCAACCATTTGAGCCATGTCAATAGAGAAAAAGCCTGGACCACATCCCACATCCAGAACTGTCATCCCTTCTGCAATATATGGTCTTAGTATTTTTTGAGGTTTTTGTAGCCACCTTCGAATTCTATTATCAAGACTGCCTGCTCTTTCAACTGGACATACACGCTTATTTCTGTCACTCATGACATATTTCTCCTTTTAAGGGCTAACAAAAAAAGCTGCCGGATTGCTTTTGTTGGGCTACTCTTTATTATTTCATATTCCACTAAGCAATGATTTTATACTCGGGAACAACTTCAACATTGTTCTTAATCATCTGCCAAACAGGGCAGACCGATTCCTCGGCGAGTTGAATTGCTTTTTGAATATCCACATCCTTTGCGTCTTTGGAATTCAAGATGAATTCTATAAATATCTTTTCAAATTTGATCGGAGGTTGGTCACGTCTTAGGCCCTTTGCATTTACTTTCATTCCAGAAATGTCTTTTTTCATTTTTCTCAGCAAATAGACAATGGCCGTCCCACTGCAGCCGGCAAAGCTCATAAGCAGTAATTCGAGACCATTATACCCCTGTCCGTCTCCTAACGGGACTTTATAATCGAATGCTATAGGATGATCAGGATTAGATTTTGATACTCCGGTAAATTGAACCTTTTGATTCGTCAAATTAACTGTCACTTCTTCGAATTGTTCAGACATCATGATGCTCCTTTCATGATACGATTATTTATTTTCTTTCAGCCTAACGAAAAAAATCAGCCGGAGCGTTAGCGATCGGCTGTATTGACTTAAATATCGGTTTTAGGCATTATAGCATTTAAATAATCATAATATTCATCAGGTGTATTAGGCCTTTTTCCAATTTCTTTTTCCATTGCTTGGGAAATGCTTGCGATCTTCTTATTTAAAACGAACTGAAGACATCTTGGTACATGATGACCAAAATGTCTGTAAACTCTTACGCAATTGTAGCAATCTCCGTGTAATTCACATCTGATATTTGGGCATGAACATTCAGTACATTCATCAGATGCTATCACCTCACGGATTTCTTTAATGATCGCTATGAATTCTTCTTTCGTTGGTGGCATATTTCCTCATTTATTTGATATTTAAAAATGTTTATGCAGTAGGTACAAATCTGTAAACACGGACCATTACTTTAGGTTGTAACTAACATAAAATTAAGAATTGATAAACTGCGGATAACAGGAAGTATTTTTGTATCTTTCCAGCTGATGCCAAATCAAAAATACCCAAACTGGTTTTAAGCGGCTTTCGGGGCTAGTCGCCTAACAGCGATCTTATCCGAGTGCCTACGTAGCTTCGCAAGGTCATAATTCATCTGCATCCTTAGCCATGTGTCAGCGGTGCTCCCGAACGCTTTTTCAAAACGAATCGCCATTTCAGGCGTCACACTGCTTCGCCCCGCAATTACGTTATGAAGTTGCTGGCGTGTAATGCCAAGGCCCTTCGAAGCTTCTATAACAGACAGTCCAAGATCGTTTAGGCACTCGCCAACGAGAAGGCCAGGATGTACAGGGTTTTTCATCTCCATAGTTTTTTACCTCCCTTAATGGTAATCGACAAAATCAACATCAAAAGCGTTTCCATCTTCAAACCTAAAAATAATCCGCCAGTTTGCGCGTACAGTGACCGCAAAAGAACCCTTTTGGGTCTCCTTTGAGGGCATGGAGACGAAAGGTCGGAATGTTCATGCCTGCGATGTCCTCTGCGGCGTGCAGGGCAGAGAGAATAATTCTGATCCGCACCAACATATCAGGCGGCAACTTGCTGCCCTCGTCATTCTCAAACAATTGCCGTAGCCCTTTGTGTCGGAAGCTCTTTATCATATTGCATATAGTAAACTGTAAATTTACATTTTACAAGCATTTTTTAGTTGCAAAATGAAGTAAAAATATTCTGAGATTCATTGATTACCGCTTGAAAGGTTGGATAAAAATCAAAATTGCCCGACGCTTGATTAGCAGGAAGAAAAGTGCACTTACTTATCTTCAGTTTTTTGGAGTCATTAAAATTGTAGATTTCTGATTGAAAAAGAGTAAAACGCAAAAAAAGAACTCATTAACAATATTCAGAATAATCGATAAGCATTATTTGCAAATTGCCTGATATATTCTGGTTGAAATCTTGTCGTAAATAGTTGAACTTTCATCATCAACGATGCTGATTTTATGTCGTTTAGCTTTAGGGGCTGCCTTGCACTGACACATTATATCCCCTCTATTGCCGTAAAAATTCTCGGAAATGAAAAGGCTTTCTTTCGTTTTACAGTTAATCTGATTAGTAATTTGAATTGAGTTCAAATCCCCATAATCCACCTTTAAATCAATAGGATATGCACATGAAAAAAGCAGCAATTGTGTTGTGCCATTATTGCCGGTTAACTTTGCCGATACTTGCACTTTGTTGTCGGGCAAGTATTTAACTGAGTTTGCATCATAATACAAAATTCCTGATTTTTGCATCTTGTCAAGCTGTATCCACTTTCGGCTGTCCTCTGAAATATTTTTATCCTTCGAAGCGCTGCATACGGGTAAGGGATCCTGTTCCAGCATTATCTTCGCCAGAATCAATTGTTCAGGAAGTGAACAATACATATATAGTATGTTGTTAGAAATATCAGGACAGGCTTGTCCGCACTGGAAATTTGAATTTTTGTGTTCAAATAAAGGCATGACTATTCGCATGTATTCCCTTGTAGCTATAAAATCATGCAATTCAAAAGGATTATTCTTTGCTTTATCATACATAGCCTGTTCGTCCTTAGTTAATGGTTGCAATTTCTGAAGGCTATCCATGTCATCAGCTATTGCTCCCCTTATGAGAACAAACAACACGAAAACCACAGTCAAAAAGGTTATTGCTTTTTTCATGCTTATCTCCTTTTTCATCGGCTAACGTTGGTATTTACGCTTATTTGCAGGCACGTAAATTTATATTTTATCAAAGGATGCCAGTCAAGGTTTTTCAATCGCAAAGCATTGTGTAAATCCCTTATCGTAATTTTCAATACTTACTAATCACACCCCTGTACAGCCGAAAGATTTCATTGACACTCAAGGCTGTTTTTCTTATGCTCTTTGACAAGCAATATTTTATCAACATACAAAGGAGAATTCCATGAAGGCTAAATCAAATATCTTTGAAGGCAAAAAGTTGTTTCGTAATGCGGGGATCGCAACCGGCGCTCTGCGCGCGGCGCTGATTGTTGTTCCGGTCTTTTTCCTGTTATTGACCTGGAGCAATAATGCCTTCTGCGGCAATTTTGATGAGGCGATACGGAAGAATGATGTGGCAAAGGTGAAGGCCTTGCTGCAAGCCGATCCCGGTTTGGCGACTGTCAAAGCCTGGGGTGATACGACGGCTTTACACCTGGCGGCGCTCGAAGGTCGCAAGGAAATTACGGAAGTGCTTTTGGCTTACAAGGCGGATGTAAATGCCAGGGCTTTTGATGGCGGGACGCCGCTTAGCAACGCGGCCAGCAGAGGCTACAAGGATGTGGTGGAAGTGTTGCTGGCCAACAAGGCCGAGGTCAACGTCAAAAACATGTTCGGATTTACCCCTCTGCATCTGGCGGTTCTGTCGGGTAA
>Ga0074046_10005585_pt1 | contig 10034 bp, 9 predicted proteins | sample BogForMeECP23OM3_FD_94441 | JGI IMG/M metagenome (GOLD analysis project Ga0074046, IMG submission 94441) | Bog forest soil microbial communities from Calvert Island, British Columbia, Canada - Bog Forest MetaG ECP23OM3 | ecosystem: Environmental > Terrestrial > Soil > Wetlands ...
CGCCGGTCGCAGCGGGGTGAACGAACTGTGTTCCAGGCGTTATGAGCGGATTACGGGGGGTTTGCTAATTTTCCCAGACGGTGTATTTTGGCCCTGCTTGAGCGGACGGCGGATAACCATGTTAGCTCGGTTAGTGGAGGGGTCCCTAGATTGAAGGAGGATGCCATGAAACGGAAGATCGGATTGGCGCTGGCTACGGGGCTGGCATTGTTGGTCGCCGGTTGCGCGAGTCAAAGCAGCAGCGGCGGCAACGCAGCCCCTGGTTCCGCGGCGCCGACAGCGTCAACGGAAAGAAATTTCAACTTGGCCGTCAAGTGTCCCGGCGTACACTACTTGAAGAAGAAGGGCTGGTCGAATCAGCAAATTATGCAGCAGGAATCGGTCGAAGAACAGGACATTCCCGCTTGCGAGCAATGGGCTCAGGCGCAGCCCAAAGGCTACGTGCCTCCTCCGCCTCCGGGAACTCCGATGGCAGCGAAAGCTCCTTCGACCGGTGGTGCTCCGGCTCCGGCACCGCAGTAATACGTTTGAGGGCGGCGGACTGCTTCGCGCGAATCGCGCGGGTCTGAGCGCGTCCACGTGAAAAAGCCGAGGCGGCGCAGCATCTTGCCATAGATGCCGCGCCGCCTTTCTATTTTGCGTAATTTCAGTATTTCACTCCGTCGCGAATCCGCGCCGGAGGAAGGTTTCTAGCGAGCGTGGGCCGTCGCCGTGCGTTTTGCGTCGTGACGTCCGGGTGCACTTATACGACCGCTGCGGACCACTGGCGAGCGCCTTGCCAAGCGCCGCGTGGACTGGCCTGCAAGCTGCTGAATCCGCCAGTCGCGCAGACCCTTGTGCAGAAATTGCGGTTCGATCCCCAGCGTTTCGCAGACCGTCTCGAACGAGAAGGGGCCCTCTCCGCCTTCCCCGATTAGCCACTGTTCGGCCTCGCTGAACAGCCGCTGGCGTGGTCCGCCCTTGGCGTCGGCGTTATTCTGGAAGCATCGAAGGGCGTCCTCCAGAATAGCCATCATCAGCTTCTTGACGGGCCGAATGTTACTGTCGTCGCGCCGACTGTCGTAAAACTGCTCAGGCGTCAGAACGTCTGGCACGAAAAGGTTTCCGAGAGCGCTATTTTCCCATTCCATCGTACTTTGTCCTCACCCGACATTGCATTCGCCTAGCGGAGTCAGGCGACTGGCGTCGGGATTCCGACCTTTGGTCGTTTGACCGTAGGACACGCAATGATCATGCCGAATTCATAGGCAAGTGCCCTAATACTAATTTAGCTAAGAACTTAAGGCATCGTGACCGCTAAGTCGGATTGCCAGCTTTGAGAAATTCAAGGTAGCGGGCATTTTTTCGCAAACTGCTCCGCATTATGCGAATTGTGCGGCCTCTGGCCGAAAGCTGACTCATTTGCGACATGCGCTACGATTTCGCCACAGACCGTCCGTCATTTGCCGCTCAGGCGCCATAAGCGGGCTGCGCCCTCAGCCCGGGATCATAAGGAGCTTTGACCGAATTTGGAAAGCCGGATTCAGAACCCGATACGCGGATAAGACCAATTCAGTTCCGCGCAATACCGCTACTGGACGGTGTCGGGGCCGCCACTGGTGCCTGCGGGCCCACGCTTGCGCTCCTCGAGTTTGAAGGTCAGTACGTCGAGCAGGCAATCAACACGATCCGCGAGCGCCTCGAGCATCGTCTGTTTCTCGAGCGGCGTGACGTCGAGATGAAAACACAGGAAGTTGATCAGCGCGGCGCCGCGCAGGCCGCGTTGCTCGACGATCGCGTGCCAAGCCTCATGCGCGGCCTCGCCCAGATAGCTGAACAGCATCTCGCGCAGCGCTTCCATCGTCTCGGCGTCGCAATCGAGCGCGTCGGGCCGCACCGTACACCAATTCACTTCCGCTTGCCGATACGAGTGATCGCGAATTTCGCGCACGATGCGAAACTCGCCAACGCCCTCGAGCACCAGGTTGTAGCGTCCGTCGGCAAGCTTGATGAGACCGCCGATTTTCCCCGCGCATCCGACCTCGAAAATATCCGGAAAGGCGTGGTAGTCGCGTTGCCGGTCGCCCTTGAGCAGTGCCATCCCGATCATCCCGTGCAAGTCGGCGACGTCGGCGATCATCTCGCGATAGCGCGGCTCGAAAATATGCAGAGGCACGCTCAACCCGGGAAACAACACGAGGTTCGGCAACGGAAAGATCGGAATGATAGTGGGTAATTCGTCCACGTTTGTGGTCGGCGCCTGTTGGTCAGGTTAGGGCCGTTACGATCCAGCGTCAAGGAAAAGCGCCGCCCCCGCGGTCCGATCGCGGCGGAGATACCACCGGTGCGCGGTTTTGCTATGTTTGGGCCAGACGATCCGCGACTTCGAGGAGGAGCACGATGGGTAAGGCCGTCGCTGCCGTGTTCACCACGCACGTACCCCGGCTGATGATCGCCGATCCGGTGGCGCGCCGGGCGTACATGGGCCGTCACGTGACGACCTTTTACGACGCGATGCCGAAGCTCGAGCGCGAGCGCCTGCGGCATCTCGAATTCGACACTTTCTTGCTAATCGATACTCACTGGTTCTCTACTTTGGAGTACGTACTCAATGCGCACGAGCGGCTGTCGGGTGTGTTTACCTCGGAAGAACTGCCGGCCATGCTGCATGACCTCGAATATGACTACCGGGGCGACCCTGAGCTTGCGCGCGGAGTTGAGATCGAGGCGCGCGAGCGCGGGATTCGCGCGATTGCGTCGGCGCATCGCAACCTGCCGGTGCACTATCCCACGCTCAACGTGATGCACTATTTCAATCACGAGGCGCGCCGCCGGGTGCTCTCGGTCAGCGCGTGTCAAACCGCGTCGCTCAAAAACGATTTGGCTTATGGCGCCGCGATCGGACAGGCTATCTGGAAATCGAATCGCCGGGTTGTGATCGTGGCGTCGGGCGGGATGTCGAACAAGTTCTGGGACTACGATCGAATTCTCGATCGCGCATCGGCGTCGCCCGACGACATCGCGTCAACCGCCAATCGCCTCTACGACGAACGAATCATGGAATGGTTCAAGGCCGGGCGGCATGACGCGGTGCTCGCCTGCGCCGACGACTACCGCGCGCATTGCTCGCCCGAGGGCCGCTTCTCGCACTACATCACGATGGCCGGTGCGATGGGTGGCGACGCCTGGACCTGGCCCGGCGAGCAGTTCGGAAAATACGAGGCCGCGCTCGGAACCGGCCAGGCAATCTTTTTCTTTCAACCGTCTATCAGTGGAGCCGAGCGCGCCGCCGCCTAGCGCAATACCGCAGGCAGGAGACCAAAACGGAGAACTTAATTGTATGCGGAACCCACCGGCAGGGGTGACCCCTGCCCAAGCCCACATCTTTGCTTTAACATTGGGTGCAGGGGTCACCCCTGCTGATGGCGAGACTTCGAAAGGCGGCGCGAATCTGGGCAAATCCCAAGGCACGCGAAATTGGCCAGCGCGCACTAATCACGCCTGACGACCGCGTTTTCACGATCGATCCGCCGGCGATTTTCGGCCGTCGCGCGCCGGTCGAAATCGAGATCGGCGCGGGCAAGGGCGAATTCATTATCGAGCACGCCACAAAATTTCCCGAGCGCGACTTTATCGCGGTGGAACTCTCCGCGACGGTCACGCGCGTGCTGGCGGTGCGATGCGGCCACGCGGGGCTCGACAATTTGCGCGTCGTGCGGATGGATGCGCGCACGCTGGTCAATCTGATGCTCCCGGACGCGAGCGTGAGCGCGTACCATATCTACTATCCGGACCCCTGGCCCAAGGAGCGCCACGTCAAGCATCGGCTGTTCACGCCGACGCTGGTCGCGAGTCTGTTTCGCACCGTCGAGCCGGGCGCAACCGCCTACGTCGCAACTGACGTGCGCGATTACGCGGGCGAGATCTTCCCGATGATGCTCGCGGCGGGGTTCATCCGCGCGGTCGAGGCCGCGCCGGGCGCGGATCGAACCGGGTTTGCGCGCAAGTACCTGGCTGCGGGGAAAGCGGTTTTTTCGGCTTCGTTTCGCAAGCCGCGCAATTCAACAAGTCCATGAATCTGCTCGGTTATCGCCGCCATGCCCCGAATCGGGGCTCGGGCGCGGATTGCAATGCGCAACTGCGTTGTTTAACCTTTTGGCGTCACTAACAGGGTGTTGAAAAATTCGGGTCGATTGTGGGTTTTGATTTCAAGCGCCTCAACACCCTGGGTAAAAACTGTCTTCTTACCTACAACATCTCCCCCAAAGAGGGAGACCAGTGAAAAAACCCTTTGGGGGAGACAAGAGAGAGGGAGCAGGCGTTGAAAATTACTTTTTCAACAGCCTGCTAAGATGAAACGATTGCTGTTGATATTGGTGGCTTCTGCTCTGCTGCCTGCGGCCGCTTGCAGTCTGCGCCAGAAGCCCACCGGCGAGAACTACTACGCGCAAGGCCAGCTTGATTTCGCGACCAGAGAGTACAAGGCCGCGATCGAAAACTATCAGCAGTTGATCGATAAATTCCCGTTCAGTCCGTACGCCGAGGATGCCGAGATGAAAATCGGCCTCGCCCATTACCAGCAAAAGGATTACGCCGAAGCGATCGGCGCGCTCGACGATTTTCAGCGGATGCATCCGACCAGCAAAAACCTCGAGCTCGTCACCTACTACATCGGGCTGAGTTACTACGATCAGATTGGGCGCGAGGACCAGGATCAAGGCAAGACCGTGGCGGCGCTCAAGCGCTTCCAGGAATTGGAACAGCGGTTTCCCGAAGGCGACTTCGCCGAACTGGCGCACGAGAAGGTCCTGGTATGCCGCGAGATGCTCGCGCGCAACCAGATGATCGTCGGCAACTATTACTACAAGCGCGCGAACTTTCGTGCGGCGGAGTCGCGATTTGCCGAACTGATGCAGAAATATCCGGAGACTCCCGTCGCCCCGGACGCGCTGTTCGAGCTCGGAATTTCGCTGGAGAAGGAAGGCAAGCGATACTCGGCGGCGCAGGCTTTCGCCGCCGTCAAGAAGCATTTTCCGAACTCCAACTACGCGAAAAAAGCCCAGGCCGAGCTGGCCAAGCTCCACGAACCGATCGATACCGAAGAAGATCCGCTGCCACTGGTGCTCGCCGAGACCGGCTACGGCGGAAATCCCGATGATGCGAACGCGGACAAAGTAGTCGTGCGCCAGCGCTCCGATGTCGCGTCGGCCGCTGGCTCGTCGGCATACGGATCCGACGGACTGCCAATCCTGAGCGCGCCATCGTCGCCGCACGCCGCGGGAGCTCGAGCACCATCGCCGGAGGCGCTGCCGGCCATGATGCATGCGCCCGATGCGTCGCAGCCCGATCTTCCCAGCCGAAAGCCTGGCGGGCCGGACATGATGCGGGCGCCTGCCCCGATCCTGCCAGCGCCCACCGGCAGTATCGCCGGCGCTGCCGCCGCCCAGGCGCGCGCGATGACCGGCGCCGCCAGCTCGGCGCCGGAGCCGTCGTTGCATCGGATGGAGCCGGGCGCGGGCGCGCCGGCGTCTGCGCCGATGTCGTTAAGCGAGCCGCCCACGGCCGGTCCCGCCACCCTCAAGACGATCAGGTTGTCATCGAACGATCCGCCGCTGTCGGTGATTCTTGAACTCAGCGGGCCCGTCAGCTTCGACAAAAACCTCCAGAGCAATTCCGGCGGTTCGACCGCGACGGTGGTGCTCAAGGACGTTACCCCCGACTCGGCCCTGCAGACTCATCTCGTGTTCGACAAGTCGATTTTCAAGGATTGCAACGTCTCGAGCAGCTCGTCGGGAACGACCGTGACCTTGAACATGCAGCCGGTCGCGCATTTTGCGGTGGTGCCGCTGGAGGGGCCGCCGCGCCTGCTGGTGACGTTTACGCCGCAGGCGGGAACCCTGAAGACCAGCGCCGCGAACTAACCCTGCGCGTGATATTGCCAGGCGCAGCGGCTCGGGCGCGGTAGGTGTAACTGACTGGTGCCTGCTCGCAACCCACAACTCTCTTTCACTGCGCCCCCGCAGCCCCTGCCGCCCACCGCGCAGGTGATTCTTCCTTCATGCCGCCACGGGCCGATCAGGTGAAGACTTTGTCGAACTTGATACCCAAAAATTTGAGCACCACTTCGGCGTAAACCTTCAGTCCCCAGTAAAAGCCCTCGACTGGCAACCGTTCGTCGTTGCCGTGATAGAGCGAGCCGAACGGGATGTGCGCATCGAGCTTGACCGGCGAGAACCCGTAACACGCGGCCCCGAGCTTCGCATAGAACTTGTTGTCGGTTGCACCGGGGATCATCCAGGCAATCGCACGCGCGCCGGGATCGGCCGCCTCGACGGTCTGCTTGATCAACTCAAACAGGGGAGTGTCAGGGCTCGTCTCCGCCGGTGGTGCGGTCTTGAGCAACTCGAAAGTCGGCTCGGGACCGACTATCTGGCGCAACTCGGCCATGAAGCTCTCGGGATCTTCGCCGGGCAGGGTGCGGCCGTCCAGCACGATCGTCGCCTCGCCGGGAATCACGTTGTCCTTGTAGCCGGCGCGCAGAATCGTCGGCGACACCGTGTTGGCAAGCATCGGCGCGAACAGCGGGCCGGGCGATTCGACCGGCACGCCCACCGCCGCGAGCGTCCGGCGCATAAGCGGCGAGACATTCGTGCGCATCGGCGTTTTCACGATCCTGGTGATCAACTCGGAAATTCGGGCGATCGCAGTGTCCTGGCGCGGCATCGATCCATGCCCCGGCATCGCGGTGACCTTCATCTTGATCGTGACGAAGCCCTTCTCTGCCACCTGGATCGGGTAGAAGCGGCGGTTGCCGAGATGAACGGTGAAGCCGCCGACTTCGTTCAATACGTAAGCCGCGCGGACCAGTTCGGGATGCTGCTCGACGAGAAATTTCGCGCCGAAATCCGAGCCGGCCTCCTCGTCCGCGACCGCCGCCAGTATCACGTCGCGATTTGGCTTCGCCCCGGCGCGCTTCATCGCGGTCATCATCACGAGGTCCATCGCGCATTTGGACTTCATGTCGATCGAGCCGCGCCCCCATACGCATCCTTGCGCGATTTCGCCGCTGAACGGCTCGCGCGTCCATCCCGATCGCTCGACGGGAACGACGTCGGTATGCGACGAGAGCAGCAGGGCGCCTGCGGAAGAATCGGTGCCCGGATAGCGCGCAACCAGATTAGCCCGGGTTGGTGCGCCTTCGCGGATCACGAAATCGAGGCCATGAGCGCCCAGCGCGTCCGCCAGATAATCGGCGGCGATTCGTTCGTTGCCGGGAGGATTGGTGGTGTCGAGCCTGACCAGCGCGCGCAGACAATCAAGCGCCTCCTGCTGGATCGCCTGCCAGGAGATTCTCATTGAGTTCCCCCTTCTCTTGAAGCCGCAATTGTCATATAAAGCTACAACTTGTTACAAGGTAAGTATGGATAACTGAGCGTCGATTATCGCGACTGGAACGATGCAAAGAAAGTACCTTGCAGAGGTCGCCGCAGGTAATTTGTGCCCGGTGGCATCCGCGAATCAGTGACGATACCCTCGGACCAAGGTTGCGGATCGTGGCCATCATTTGTGTCGAAAGAGTCATCGTTGCCGTGCGCGATTTGGCGGCGTCGTGCGAAAACTGGCGGCGGGCCGGGTTCGCCGTTGCCAACAATGAAAACGAGTTCGACGGCGCCGGTATCCGTATCGCCCGGCTGGCCGCGGGTGCTGTGGAAATCGATCTTTGCGCGACGCACTCCGCCGAATCTGAGTCGCCGCTAGCTGAACATTTGCGCGAAGCGACCAGGAATGACAATGGCGGCGGCATCGTCGGATGGGTCTGGGGTGTGAAGGGTGCGTCCACCGCAGATGAGCGTGAGTCGGGGGCGGCCCGAGCGCGCGAATCAATCCTGCTGCCCGGGCTATCGGAGCCTGCCACCGAAGCTGCGATGCTTTCGTCCGGATTGCCGGGGGTCGTTACGGCTGCCGCTCCAACCGCTCTTGACATCGAGTCGCGCCGCCAGTCGCTCAGCCGGCTATGCGGGAGCAACGCGAACAGCGTCGCCTATCTCGAGCATATCGTCGTGATGACTCCCGTGCTGGAGGACGCGATCGCTGCGAACGAGGCGATTGGCGTCCCATGCAAGCGAATCCGTGAAGTCGGCAATGGCGCCAGACAGGCGTTTTTCAAACTCGAGCAGACCGTGCTCGAAATCGTGGGACCGGCGCGTGGACGTCCGCGATGCTGGGGGCTTGCGCTGATGTGCTCGGACATCGCGCGAGCAGTTGCAACCGCGCGTGCGGGCGGCTTGCAAGCGACGGAGCCCAAGCTCGCGATTCAGGGTGGGCAGATCGCGCGAATCGTCGAGCCGCTCGATGGAGTCGCGATTGCGTTCATGCAGTCCGGCCCCCGTCGCGACGACTGAGCGATCGCCGTCAGGGAGAGGCTGCTGATGCGCTTTAGAACGGGCGGTGGCCTAAGAACACGGCATTTATATCGCGCTTGGACGCCGCGAGTGCGTCGCGCGATTTCGCCGCCATCGTTTTCGCCAGCTCCCGGGCGGCCGGCATCAGAGCATCAGGTTTGACGACCCGGTTGAGCGCGCCCATCGCGAGCAATTCCTCCGCCCGGTAATGGCGGCACATCAGGATCGCCTCCTTCGCGCGCCACGGCCCGAGCCTGGCGGCGAGCACGCTGGCAGGAGCGCCCCGATACGGCACGTCGAGATCCACCTCCGGCACCCAGAACTCCGCACCCTCGACTGCGATCGCAAAATCGAATGCAAGCGCAAATGACCATCCGCCGCCGACTGCGTAGCCGTTGATCGCGCCAATCGTGATCTGATCCAGATGCGCCAGCACGTCGAACGCCCGGCCTATCAGCCGCGGCCATCGTTTGCCGAACTCGCCCATGCGGCGGTGGCGCTCGGCGGGATCGATGTCGGCGCCGGCCGGGTTCTTGAACATCGCGTTGTCCGCGCCGGCGCAAAAGGCAGTTCCTTTCCCGGTCACGATCAGCACGCGGCAATCGCGATCGTCGCGGACGGCTTGCAGCTGACGCTCGAAATCGAGGATGACTCCTTCATCGAGGCAATTGCGACGCTCGGGGCGATTGAACGTGATCGTCGTGATCGGGCCGTCTTTCTCGACGAGGAAATTCTCTGTCATCTGGTCGGCTCCCTTCGTGTTGCTTTACTTCGGTGCAACGCTCCGGTGCAACTCTTTAACTTTTTCACTCTTTCACTGTTTCACTTTTTTACCGGCTTGCGCGCCGGCGACCGATGTTGAACAATCGCTTTTTTCAGTCTCTCGCGCGGAGAGGTGGCCGAGTGGTCGAAGGCACCAGATTGCTAATCTGGCGTACTGGGTAACCGGTACCGAGGGTTCGAATCCCTCCCTCTCCGCCACACAGTCTGGCATGTTTCCCTACTTTTTGGAGAAGCGATGAAATCGGCGCGTGGGGCGCGATTCACGCGCGGCGGTGGACCCGGAGACTGCCCACGGCCGTGCATAACGCTAATTCAGCGCGATTTGTCTCTGTTGCGATAAAATTCGGTGCCACGAGGAAAGTGCAGCCGGAGTTGATCGCGTCGAATCGCCTAGTCCGAAAGAAGCCGCTGCTGGGCATCCCATTCGATCGGCAGACGAGAGTGATCCTTCAAGCGCTCGGCAGAAAGGCTGACGGATTGTAGCCCCGCGCAGATCGATTCAACTATCGCCGGCGCCAGGAGTCCGAGCGGTACCACGTGGCGTACGTAGCTATCACTCAGACCTTCCCTGTCCGCGATCTGTTTGGTTGATGCGGCTCTACCGGAGGCCAATTCGCCGAACCACTGATGGCCGCGCGCCAATGCACGAAGCAGCGCAGGGTCCGCCCGGGAAACCGTGGCCGCTCCTCCCGGGATCACGAGGCGGGTCTCGACGCCACGCTGTCTCAACTGCATAGGAATCAAGCGGGTCATTCGGAGGTTTGCTCCACCATGCGGCAATTGATCAGGCCGGAGCATCGCGCCAAGGTTCAGGGTGATCTGCATGCCCTCCCGCTTCAGCTCAACCCGCTCGATTATTGTTACGGACTC
>Ga0074046_10005587_pt1 | contig 10032 bp, 5 predicted proteins | sample BogForMeECP23OM3_FD_94441 | JGI IMG/M metagenome (GOLD analysis project Ga0074046, IMG submission 94441) | Bog forest soil microbial communities from Calvert Island, British Columbia, Canada - Bog Forest MetaG ECP23OM3 | ecosystem: Environmental > Terrestrial > Soil > Wetlands ...
CGGCAGCCCGCGGCCACGCATAGCGCAATAAGGCCGGTGGCAAGGGGCGCAGTTTTCACAGCTTCCTCAAAATCTGAATGAGGCGAAAGGGAATTATCCATTTTCCAACCCGGCTGCACAACGACTCGCACCACACCGCAGGGCCTACTTCGACAACAGGCGGCGCATGAGACCAGTTGCCCGGTCACGGAGACGTTGCGCGTCGCTCCAGAGCACGGCAGCCGCCAATCATCTGCACCACCGATTCAGCCCGCCTTCGGCCATTTCGCTCGCCGGCACACAGAAAGGAACGTTGACCGTCTGACACAATATGTCAGCGCTTACACACCGAAGCAGCCACTCCGCTGTGGTATCGTGAGAAGTCGCTGGCTGACAGATCGTTCGAAAATCCTCACGCGATCGATGACATCACCGCCCATTCTGGTGACTGGCGGAGCCGGTTTTATCGGCTCCAACTTCGTCTTGCGCTGGCTGGCCGAGGAAGGCACGCCGGTGATCAATCTCGACAAGCTGACTTACGCGGGCAATCTCGGCAACCTCGAAAGCGTTTCCGCCGACTCCTGCCACATGTTAGTCCGCGGCGACATCTGCGACCGCAAGCTCGTCAGCCATCTGCTCCAGCGTCACCGCCCTCGTGCCATCGTGCACTTTGCCGCCGAAAGCCACGTAGATCGTTCCATTCACGGCCCCGACGACTTCGTCCAGACCAACGTCAACGGCACGTTTTCGCTGCTGGAGGAAGCCCGCGCCTACTGGACGACCGCCAGCGACGCGGAGAAAACCTCATTTCGCTTCCTGCACGTCTCGACCGACGAAGTCTACGGATCGCTCGAGGCCAACGACCCCCCGTTTTCCGAAACCACCCCCTACGCTCCCAACAGTCCCTACGCGGCTTCCAAGGCGGCCTCGGACCATCTGGTTCGCGCCTACCATCACACCTACGGCCTGCCCACGCTGACCACCAATTGCTCGAATAATTACGGGCCTTATCAATTCCCCGAAAAACTCATTCCGCTCGTGATTCTGCGTGCTATCCAGGGCAAGCCCATCCCTGTCTACGGCGACGGGCAAAACGTGCGCGACTGGCTCTACGTGGAGGATCACTGTGACGCGATCCGCACCGTTTTGTCGCGCGGGCGGGTCGGCGAAACCTACAACATCGGCGGCCGCAACGAAAAACCGAACCTGGAAATCGTGCGCACCATCTGCTCCACGCTCGACGAACTGCGGCCCGCCGATCCCGTCCTGCCCCACAGCCAACTGATCACCTTCGTTCAGGATCGCCCCGGCCACGATCGCCGCTATGCCATTGATGCGCGCAAGATCGAACGCGAGTTGCACTGGCAGCCGCGCCAGACCTTTGAGACCGGAATCCGCAAAACGGTCGAGTGGTATCTGGCCAATCAGGCCTGGCTCGAAGAAGTGACCAGCGGGCGTTACACCCAGTGGATCACCAGGCAATACTCGGTGTGAACCGGGGCTGTCTCCAAAAAGGGTTACGCCCTAACTTGTTTTTTTCACCACGGAGTCACGGAGAAGACCTTGAACCGGTAAGAATCAGAGGGGAACGGTTTTGCCGGGCAGCGGGGTTTCTCTGTGCCTCTGTGGCTCCGTGGTGAAAGAACTAAATTAGGACAATTACTCCAAAAAGGGCTGCTTCCCGCGTCGGTTCTTCACTCCTGGCAATGCCGCGAAGCATGAATTAGCATGGAATTTCCCCATACCGCCGGATTTTTCGGTATCTTGAAAACCTTCCTATGCAGGAGACAGCGATAGTGCGCCCGCCGGAATTCAACTCATTCTTACATCCGAGAGAAGGTGCAAACCAATTCCGCGTTCTCTTGGCTTTTTCCCTGATCGTGTCGGCGGCCTCTGCCCAGGGTGGCGGAGCCGCCTTTGACCTCGTCGGGCCCAAGGTCGAAGCCCGCGTGCAACGCAACGGAGTAACCTTGCCCATCTCGGAGGTGCCCAATCTGCGGGCGGGAGACCGGGTATGGGTTCATCCTGATCTTCCCGAGAGCCAGTCCGTGCACTATCTGATGGTGGTCGTTTTCCTGCGGGGCGCCACCAACCCGCCGCCGGATTCCTGGTTCACCCGCGTCGAGACCTGGAGCCGGCCGGTTCGTGACGAAGGCGTCTTCGTCATCGTCCCCGAAGAAGCCCAGGAAGCTCTCGTGTTCCTGGCCCCGGATACGGGAGGCGCTTTCAGCACCCTGCGCCGGGCGGTCGAGGGCAAGCCCGGCGTGTTCGTGCGCGCCGCGCAGGATTTGGAGCAAGCAACCCTCGATCGCGCCCGCCTGGAAAAATATCTGGAAGCGGTGCGTGAAGTCTCCACCGGCGATCCCGAACAACTGAAAGCTCGCACCACGCTGCTGGCGCGCAGTCTGAACATCCGCCTCGAACAGCAGTGCTTCGACAAGCCCAGCGCCCAGCAGGTGCCGTGCCTGACTCAGAATACCGATCAACTCGTCCTGGACGACGCTCACAGCCAGACCATGGTCGCGACCCTCACGTCCGGCACGTCGACCGACCTGCTGAACCAGATCAGCTCCACTCCCACCGCCCGCGGTGGCTACTACAGTCCCTACATCGGCGCGGTCATGGACGTCGCGCGCATTCTCGGCACCACTCACACTGCGCAGTACGTGTACATCCCGGCCTTGGCCCTGCCCAAACAGGACGAACTCAATCTTCGCCTCAACAACCCTCCCTCGTTCCGCAATCCCAAGTCGGTGCTGGTGATCGGTCTGCCCGCGGTCCGGCCCTCGCCCATTCCTCCGCTGCGGGCACTGGATCCAAGCCAGGTCTATTGCGCCGGCAAGCCTTCGCTTTTGCTTCCCGCCGACGGAGCCCCCCTGGTATTTGCCACCGAGCTCGCCCACAACTTCGTTCTCCATGTCGATGCCAAGTCCGGACCGGGTTTCGATCTGCCCGCGAAAGCCGACCCGCTGCGCGGTGGATTCGTAGTCGATACCGAGGCCTTGCAGGCCGCCGATCTCGAACGCGAGGTTACGGGAGTTCTGCGCGGAGCCTGGGGCTTCGATTCCTTCGACGGACCCCACTACCATCTTCGCGCCCCGCGGTCCGCGCAGTGGATCGTTGCCTCCAGAGACGCCAGCGTGCTCATTGTCGGTCGCGAGGACACGCTGCACCTGCAGTCTTCCGACGCCTGTTGCGTGAGCGAAGTTGCGCTGAAAGATGAGCAGGGAAAGGGGCTCGAGAGCGATTGGAAGATTTCCAAACCCGACGAACTCGAGGTCAAGGTCCGCCTGCAAAACGCCGTTGCAGGCTCGGTCACCATGGTGATCAGGAAGTTCGGCGTGCGCGAACCCGAGGAAATTCCCCTGCACACCTATGCCGAAGCCGGACGTCTGGGCAGTTTTGCCATCCATGCGGGCGACGCCGCGGGCCTGCTCAAAGGCACGCGGCTCGATCAAGTCAGCAGCCTCGACTTGAATGGTCTTCGCTTCGAACCCGGTTCCCTGACTCGTGCCCATCAGGAAGACGAACTCGAGTTAACCACTTCCGACGCCGCTGCCGCCACAAAGTTGCACGCTGGCGATTCGATAATCGCCCACGTCACCCTGCATGACGGCCGCACTCTCGATCTCACCACCCAGATCGAAGTCCCACGCCCCAAAGTGAGCATGCTCAACAAAAGCGTGCAACTGGATCAAGCCAGCTCCCCGCCCATCGTCCGCCTGGGCAGTCCCGACGAATTGCCCCAGGAAGGACGCCTCAATTTCTTCCTGAAGACTCAAGTTCCGGAAAATTTTCCTCCCACCGAGAAAATCGAGGTTGCCACCGCGGATGAGTCTTTCCGCGTGCTCCTCACTTTCAACGACGGCAATCTCACCCTGCAGGACGCGAAGACGGTTTATGCCGTTCTCGATCCCATGAGATTGCTGGGGCCCTCGGCCTTTGGACCGCTGAAATTCCGTCCCGTCACCGGCGACGGCACCGAAGGGGACTGGCAGCCGCTCGTCAATCTGGTTCGCATTCCCGAGCTCCAGGGTATCCGCTGCCTTCCCCCGCCCGAAAAGCAATGTACTCTTACCGGCGATAAGCTCTTCTTGCTCGATTCCGTCAGCTCTGACCCGGGCTTCCTGAATGTGGTCACCGTGCCGGAGGCCTTCGTGGACGACGCGCTGGCGATTCCGCCGCTGAAGGCAAAGACGCTCTACCTCAGGCTGCGCGACGACCCGTCCACCGTTGACACTGCTGTCTTGCCCGTGTTGCCTCCCCAACAGTGACGCTAGGAAATTGGGCCTCGGGCGCTTCCCGAGTTGCGGTGGAGCGCAAACCACGAACGGGAAGGGCACGGCCTCAGTTTCCTAGCCTGCCCTGAGCGACCCGAGGATATGAGGGGGAGTCGAAGGGTGCCGTCCGCGCCACAAGAGAGTCGCAGCTTTACAGGCCGCGGAAAAAGTCGCGAAATGCGTGTGCCACCGTGGAAGAGCGGCGCTTCAGCGCCGCGTAAACGGCTTGAAATCAATGCGGGCTTCAGCCCCGGTGGTCATTCTCCTATCGACGACGGACTTTTTTCGCATCCTCTTTTAGCCGCTGAGGACGGGCCATACCAGCACTTAAGCGTGGCTTCTCGAGCGCCTGCACTAACGTAACCTCCGCCCGAACCTTCTCCTGCGATAGCATGGTTTGAGCGCCGTTCCTCCCTCAACGGAATGCCGAAGGGGCTTTCCATGTGCAAATTACGCCATTTTCTTTTCCTGTTCTTCGCCGGTGCTTTTGTCTTTACCCTCGTGGCGCACGCTCAGGACGACCAGGCGCCGTCTTTGGGAGACGTGGCCCGCCAGGCGCGCCTGCAGAAACAGCAAAAAGATGCCCAGACGCAGACTAAGGATGCCCAGACTAAAGACGCAACCGCCACGGATGCTCAGGGCAAAGACGACGCCCAAAGTAAGGACGCTCCGGGCAAGGACGCCACAAGCAAAGATAAAGACAATAAAGATACCGTCGCCAAGGATGCTCCATCTCCCAAGACGCCCCACGTCATCACCAACGAGGACATTCCTGAGCACATCGGTCCCACCCGCACCATGGGACAGGGCCCCCAGAACTCGGGCGTGACCTACGACCAGCCCACCTATACCGAACCCAAGCTTCCCGCCGACTACTGGAAGGCGCAAATCATGGCGCAGAAGAATGCCATCGCCAATTTGAAAAGCAACATTGACACCCTCAGCGCGTCCATCCAGTACGCCGGCGGCAACTGTGTTTCTAACTGCGTGCAGTGGAATGAGCGCCAGAAGCAAAAGCAGGAACAGGTCGATGCCATGAAACTTCAACTGGAGGACCTGGAGAAGCGCCTGGACGATATGCAGGAAGCCGCCCGCAAACAAGGCTACGGCAGCTCAGTCTACGATCCGTAGACCCTGCTGAGAAAAGAAACAGAACGCCGCCGCTGCGCGTAAGCGACGACCTTTCCTTTCAGAGCCAGTTTCAACAAATCGGTTTCGGGTAGGGCACGGCTTCAGCCGTGCCGTATGGGCCTAAGAGAATGCGGGCTTTAGCCCCTGAGGGAACGCCTTCGCGCCGCAGGGCGTTTATGAAACGCGTTCCCCATTCCCTAAACTCACCCCTCTATGCGAAAGTAGTTGTGTGCCTCTAGTCGTTCGTCCATCGCCCATTCATTCGGTTGGTGTCTACACCACCCGCGCGATCCGCAAGGGAGTTCGTGTGGTCGAGTACACCGGCCCGCGCCTCACTCCCGAAGAAGCCGACCGCCTTTACGATGGCGTCTCGCGCACTTACTTATATGGACTGGAAGACGGCAAGACCCTGATCGACGGCGAGGGCCTCGGTGCTTATCTGAATCACTCCTGCAACCCCAACTGCGAAGTGGACGAAATCAAGGGCCGCGTCTGGATCTTCGCCCTGCGCGACATCGCCGCCGGCGAAGAATTGGTCTGGGATTACAGCCTCTACGACGACCAGAGCCCCGCTCCCTGCTTCTGCCGTTCGCCCCAATGCCGCGGCACGATGTACTCCCCTGAATGGATGGCAAAGATGCGCCGCCGCCAGACGCGAAAGAAGAACCTCGAATCCGGTACGACCGGGAAGGGCACGACTTCCAGTCGTGCCGATACGGCTGCATAGAGAGGAGTCGGCCTTAGCCGCTGAGGTGGCGGGTGCCCCATCCTATCCGCGTTCTTTGCGGATAGGGTGGGCGAACTGCTGAGGTCCGCTCGGCGCCTTCACAAAATCTGGCGTTACCTCTGTTCTGGCGCCTTCCCGTGCTCCCGCCAGGCCTCAACAATCAGATACAGCACCGGGATGAAGAACAGATTCAGGATCGTGGACATGATCATCCCGCCAAACACGGTCGTGCCTACCGAATGTCGTCCATTCTCGCCCGCGCCCGTGGCGACCACCAACGGCACCACCCCCAGAATGAACGCCATCGAGGTCATCAGGATCGGCCGCAGACGAATCGTTGCCGCCTCGACCGTCGCTTCCACCAGAGGCAGCCCGCGTTCCCGCAACTGCTCGGCGAATTCCACAATCAAAATCGCGTTCTTGCTCGCCAGTCCAACCAGCATAACCAGTCCGACCTGGCAGAACACATCATTCTGCAACCCGCGAAGCCACTGCGCCGAAAGCGCTCCCAGCAGCGCCATCGGCACGGCCAGCAGCACGATGAACGGCAGCACGAAACTCTCGTACTGCGCCGAAAGCGTAAGGTAAACGACCAGCGTGCCCAGCCCGAACAGAATCAGCGACGTCCCGCCCGCCTGCAGTTCCTCCAGCGACAGCCCGGTCCAACTGTACGAGAATCCCTGTGGCATCCCCTTGGCCAGTTCCTCCATGGCTGCGATCGCCTGCCCGGAACTGAATCCCGGCCCCGCCGAGCCGTCAATTTCCGCTGACCGGAACAGGTTGTAATGGCTGATCACCTGCGGCGTCGTGGTCTGCGTGATGCTGATCAGATTATCCAGCGGCACCATCGCCCCGCTGTCGGAGCGCACATAAAATTCTTTCATGTCCTTCGCTTCCGCCCGGTACTGCTTATCCGCCTGCACATAAACGCGGTAGGAGCGGGCGTTGAAATCGAAGTCGTTCACGTACGCCGAACCCATGTACACCCCCAGCGTGTCGGTAATCTGCGACAGGGGCACATGCAGGCTCTTGGCTTTTCCGCGGTCAATGGTCACTATGTATTGCGGATCGTTCGCCGTGAACGGCGTATACAGCCCGACCAGATCTTTTCGTGCCGCCGATTGCTGGATTAAGCCTTGCGTCGCGCCCGCCAGTTCATCCAGTCTGTGCGCCGCCTGATCCTGTACCACAAACTGGAAGCCGCCAAACTGCCCCATTCCCTGGACCGCCGGCGGCAACGTCGGAAACACGATGGCCCCCGACACGCTAAAGAACATCGGCCGAATGCGCTTCAAAATCGCCGGCGCCGTATGCTCCGCGCCTTTGCGCTCGGAATACGGTCGCAGCCCCACAAAGATCAATCCCTGGTTCGGCGCTGCTCCCGCGAAACTGAAGCCGGTCACCGAGAAAGTTTCCTCAACCTCGGGCACATGCGTCAGCAGGTCCGTCACCTGTTTTCCGATCCCCTTCGTATACTCCAGCGAAGCCCCCGGCGGCGCCTGGATGAGGACGATGAGCCAGCCTTGGTCCTCGTCGGGCACAAATCCCGTGGGCACGCGTGTGAAGACCAGGTACGTCAACCCCAACCCGGCAAGAAACAGCGTCACCATCACCAGCTTGTGTTCCAGCATGTGATGCAGCAGGGTCCGGTACCCGCGCGTGAGGGCCGCGACGCCGTCGTCAAACTTCTGCAGCCACCACCACTTTTGCCCGTGGGGGCGGGCCAGAAAAATCGCCGCCAGCGCCGGCGCCAGAGTGAGTGCATTGAAGGCGGAAATCGTGATGGAAAATGCGATCGTCAGCGCGAACTGCCGAAACAGAATTCCGGTCGTCCCCGGAAAGAACGCAACCGGTACAAACACGGCAACCAGCACCAGCGAGGTGGCGATGACGGCCCCGGTAATCTCGACGGTGGCCGCCGACGCCGCCTTGCGGGAGTCGTGCTCGCCCCCGCGAATGTGGCGCTCGATGTTTTCGATCACCACAATGGCATCGTCCACCACCAGGCCCGTCGCCAGCGTGATGCCAAACAAAGTCAGCGTATTGACCGAAAATCCCAGCAGCTTGACGAACGCGAACGTCCCGATGAGCGACACCGGAGTGGCGATGAAGTGAATCATCGTGGTTCTCCAGTCGCCCAGGAAAATAAAGATCACCAGGATGACCAGCGCAATCGCCGCACCTACCGTGAAGGCCACATCGCGGATCGATTCGCCCACCGCGTCCGTGGTGTCGAACGCCATCCTGTAATGCATGCCTGGCGGGAAACTCTTCGAGAGCCGGTCGAGTTCGGCGATGGCCCGCCGGTCCACGTCGAGCGCGTTCGCCGTCGAGAGCTGCGTGACAAACAGCCCAACCGTGTCCTGTCCATTAAATTGCAAGTCGTTGGCGTAAGTGTCCGGACCCAGTTCCGCGTGCCCCACATCCTTCAGGCGAACCAACGTCCCATCAGCGTTGGCCTTCAGAATGATGTTGTCAAACTGCGCCGGTTCGCTCAGCCGTCCGATGGCGCGCACGCTGACCTGGTATTGCTGTCCCGCAACCGCCGGCTGCTGCCCCACCTGCCCGGCCGCAACTTCCACATTTTGTTCCGACAACGCGTTTACCACGTCGGGAGCCGTTAACCCGCGGCCCGCCATGCGCACCGGGTCCAGCCACAGCCGCATCGAGTATCTGCCTGCGCCAAACGTACCCACATCGGCCACGCCGGGAATGCGTTTCATCGCGTCCCGCACGTAGACGTCCAGATAGTTGCTCATGAACAGCGCGGAGTACCGGTTGTTATCCGAGACGATGGCCGCGCCAAATACGAAGTTCTGGGAAGTCTTCGCCGTGGTGATGCCCACCGCCTTCACCGCGCTGGGCAACCGTCCCTGCGCCGTGTTCACGCGGTTCTGGATGTCAACCGTGGCCAGGTCTGGATCGCGCGTCAGATCAAACGTGACCAGGATCTGGCTCGTCCCGTCATTCCCGCTGGTCGAGGTGATGTATTTCATCCCCTCTGCCCCGTTGATCTGCTGCTCCAGCGGGATCGTGACCGCGCTCTCCACCGTCTGCGCGCTGGCTCCGATGTAAGAGCTGGTCACGCCCACCTGCGGCGGAGCCAGATTCGGAAACTGCGCCACCGGCAGCGTGGGCAGCGCGGCCGCGCCCGCCAGGACGATCAGCAGCGCGCAAACCGAGGCAAACACCGGCCGCCGAATGAAGAAACCAACAAACATAGAGAATCAACCCTCTGTGGCAAGACGCAGTCTGAAGTCAGAAGTCAGATTGAAGAATTGAAGGGAAGTTGCGCAATTCTGCAATCTGACTTCTTACTTCTGCATTAACGCAGCAATGAGTGGCCCGCCGCTCGCGGCTCAAGACTCACGGCTAACTCTGCGGAATCACCGGCGCCCCATCCAGCAGAAACTGCGTCCCGGAAACGATCACCTTGTCGCCGGGCTTGATGCCGTCCTGCACTTCGTAATTGTTGCCCAGAGTTTGCCCGATCCTCAGCGGCTTCTGCCGGGCCACGAACCCGCTGCCTTGCGGTTCAGCCACGAAGGCAAAATACTGCCCCGCCAGCCGCGTCACCGCCAGGATCGGAACCTGCGGACTTTGATGGGTTCCAAACACCACTCGCGCCCGCACAAACTGCAGTTGCCGCAGCGCATCGTTGCCGTTGGCGATGCGCGCCTTTACCAGTACAGTCTGCGTGGTGTTGTCCACTTGCGGAGAAACGAAGCTCACGCGCGTGTCTGCCACCACCTTGCCATCGCTGTCGAGAATCTGCACCGGCAGGTTCATCCTGAGCTGCGCCGAGTGCTCGATGGGCACGTACACATAGGCTTCCAGGCTTCCCGGCTGGTCCACCGTGGTCAGTTGGGTCGAGGTCGTCACGCGGTCGCCCTCGCGCACCGGGATGTCGCCCAC
>Ga0074046_10005588_pt1 | contig 10032 bp, 6 predicted proteins | sample BogForMeECP23OM3_FD_94441 | JGI IMG/M metagenome (GOLD analysis project Ga0074046, IMG submission 94441) | Bog forest soil microbial communities from Calvert Island, British Columbia, Canada - Bog Forest MetaG ECP23OM3 | ecosystem: Environmental > Terrestrial > Soil > Wetlands ...
CGTGCGGGACTGGATTCCGGGATCTGCGATACCGGAGTCGCGGCAAGATCGGCGGCTTCGACCGACGGATCTTCCGGGATAACTGCTATCGGTTTCTCTTCGCCGATATCCACGGGTGCCGCACCGGCCTTGTACCGGTTGAAGACCACATGGATCTTTTCCGGTTCAAGCCCGAGCTGCGTGGCTATTTCCCGGATCCGTGCAATAGTCCTGAGCCCCCGCGCCCCGGGGTCGCTTACGATCAGGAGCAGGTCCGGCTTCCCGATGGTCCCCCGGCTGATGTGCTCCATGCCGGCCTCGGTGTCGATCACGAGGAATCGGTACTCGCGTTCGAGCTGCTGCATACATTCCGAGAGAAGATCGTTTGCAAAACAATAACAGCCGGTGCCCTCGGGCCGGCCCATTGCGACGAGATCGAATCCCTTTGATTCGACGAGTGCCTGCCGGAACCGGAACCGTACGTAATCGTGCCGGTTCATGCCGGGAGGGATGTTCCGGGTAAATGCCTCCTCCCGCATACTGCCCAGCGTCTCTTTGACTTCGACGCCAAGGGCCTCGTGGAAATTCGCGTTCGGATCGGCATCGACGGCGAGGACCGGAGATTCGCCGGCATCGATGAATGCCCGGACAAGCAGGGAACTTATGGTGGTCTTGCCGGTGCCGCCTTTTCCTGAGAGCGCGATGGTAAACGGGCGTGGCGTCATGGTAACAGGTCTCTTGTAAAATAATCAGGGTATATTCGCTTCTGCCCGGATCCTCCGGGATATCTCGGCCGCGGCCCGCTGGATCTCGCCGGCCCCGTTCCGGTCGGCAAACCGGATCCCGCAACTGGGCGTGATAAGCGACTGGGCATCGAAGAGCCCGGCCGGTACCTTCTTTGTCAGCTGGGTGCGTATCGCACGGTACCGTGCATACAGCGAATCAACCGTCTCTCCGGTAAAGAGTTTGTACTCGGCAGGGACAATCCCCCACGCAACGACGCCGCCCCGTTCCAAATAATCCGTTATCGCATCGGCATAGAGAAGGAATTCTGTCGCTGTAGTGTAGGCGTCAAGGGAGATCACCGAGGGGTCAAGGCTGATGACAAAACCCCAGTCAGTGTTCGAGCAGCAGTGGACACCGAGCCCGCCTTTTACAAGGGATGCGATATCCTGCCAGCCTGCCCGCACCGCCGCCTTGTCAAGCGGCACGACCGAAGAGCCAAGCGAGGCAAAGTAGGGTTCGTTGAGGACAACAAGGGTTTCTTTGACGCCGGTGCGAGTCTGCATCTCGTTCTCGCACCAGCGGGCCTTGAGTGCGATCATTTTCGAGAGGACGTCCGCCAGCTGGGAATCGTAGTAGATCGGTCGTTTGTCTGCATCGACAACCTGCATCCCGAAGGTGACCGGCCCGGTCACCTGGCACTTGAGCACCTGCGCTCCTGGAAGAGAGCGGGTCATCATTTCAGTAAAAGCGGAGGCGTGTGCATTGTCAAGGGAGTACCGCGAAAAATTTTCCTCGACAAAGTCCAGGTACACCTGTTCCATCGCAGCCGTGTTATCCCGGGTACTGTCATACAGCAGCCGGTCCTCGCGGATGAGCCGGCCCGGGAGCTGCGCGGAATCGTTAAAAACAATGCTTTCAAGGAGCCCGCGATCCGGGAGCGTGGGGGCATAGGGAAACTCGGGGAAAATCTCAAGTACGTCGTCGCACGCGGGCACCGGATCGGTGTGCGGGAGGGCGCCGACAGCCGTTGCCCGGGAATTCGGGGGCTTGATCATCCGTGACATCAGGATACCTCTTTTTTTTCGCGCAGGGAATCGAGGAGCACCTGTACCCGGGGGAAGAGTGAAAGATCGGTGTGCGGGAGGAACGCACTCGAGGTGTACTCGTCCATAAAGGATGGCTCGGCGTTGAGCTCGATGTAGGCAATTCTCCCCGCGATCCCGTCGAGAAGCTTTCGCTGCCTGCGATTGATGAGCGCGAGATTTGCCCCGGCCACAGCGCCGTTCCCGATGTTTTTGATCCGGTCGAGATCGATCTCCGGGATCAACCCGACAATCGTCGCGTTCTTCTTGTTGATATAGTTACCAAAAGCACCGGCAAAATAGATGGTGGCTATATCGAGCCGGCTCACACCGGCCTCGTTCATGAGCGTTACACAGGCAGCATGGATGGAGGCTTTGCTCATGATAAGGTTCTTGATATCGTTTTCTGTGATCACGATATCTTTCCCGATTTCGGTCTCGCGCGCCAGCGCGATGACGTACTCCGGGAAGTGTGCGCCGGTGCGGATCCGGGGATTTTTGCATTCCGTATTGATCCGGCCGGTCCGATCGATGACACCTGCAGAGAGCAGCTCGGCAAGGATGTCGATCAGCCCCGAACCGGTGATCCCCCGGGGTTTGATCCCGTTGATGGTGGAAAAAACCGGCTCAAGGGTTGCCGGATCGATAGTTATCTTGTCGATAGCACCGGGATTCGCCCGCATGCCAAAAAGTACCTCCCCTCCTTCAAGCGCCGGCCCGGCGGCTCCCGCACAGGAAAACATCCATTCGCTGTTGCCAAGGACGACTTCGAAATTTGTCCCGATATCGACGAGGAGTGAGATCTCCTCTTTTTCGCTCATGCCGCAGGCAAGAATGTCGGCAATAATATCACCGCCGATAAAGTCGCTCACGGCGGGAAAGGCAAAGAGCCCGCAGTTCCCGTTGCAGGTGATCCCGATCCGTGCAGCGGCGACAGAGAGCGCCCGCTGGACCACCGGGACATAGGGTTCCTTGATGATATACGCAGGGTCGATACCGAGCAGCATATGCGTCATCACGGTGTTTCCCGCAACGACAACCTCGTAGATATCCTCGCGGTCGATCCCTGCGGTATTTGACGCCGAGGTCAGTGCCGTGTTGATACTCTCTACGGCAAGTGCCTGGAGTTTCTCGATCCCGTTCTTCTGGGCATAATTGACGCGTGCAAGAATGTCCTCGCCGCAGCTTATCTGCCGGTTGTAGTTGGAAGCTACCGCAGCCACTTTACCGGTGATGAGATTCCAGAGATAGGCGACCACCGTAGTTGAACCAAGGTCGACCGCCGCGCCATAAAGGCGTTGCGAAGTGTCATTTTCCTGGAGATCGATGAGCCGGTAGCCCCCGGGTACAAGGGCGATAGTGCCGGTCACCTTCCAGTCGCTGTGCCGGAGAAGGGCTGGGATCTCGCGCATCACTTCAAGCGGTGCGTACATCTTCTCTGCGACCGGGCCGCCTTTCTTCTGGATGCCCCACAGCAGCCGTGAGAGATCCGGTGACGGATCGGCAAGTGTCGGCGGCTGAAGTTCCACATAATATTTTTTTACGGACGGGTGAAACTCGATCTCAGTACCTATACCCTCTATGAGGATCTTCTGTTCCTGGATCAACGTACCTTCAGGGATAAAAACCTGGAGATCTCCCTGGATCGTGGTCACACAGGCAAGACAAGCACCCCGTCTGAGTTCTTCGTCAGTAAAGAACCGCCCGTATTTCTGGCGGTCGAACTCGGTCTTGCCGGACTGGACAAAAACCACGCATTTGCCGCACTTGCCCACGCCGCCGCAAACAACGTTCATGTTGATGCCGGCACGCTGGGCGGCGTCAAGAATGGTCGTGCCGCGGGGAGCGTCGATCTTGCGATAACTGGGGAGGAAGGTAACAGTTCGCATTCAGGGTTTCCATTCCTGGATGAGGTATTCGCCGATTTCTGCTGCATCCCGGGGCCCGACCAGCACTTTCCAGCCGGTTGCTTCTTCAATTCTCCCTGAGAGGGGAGCTGCGTACCCGGGGATGATTAGTTTCCGGTGCGTGACCTCGTTTTCGACCCCGGATTTTTTTATCGCGTCCCGCACCAGTGCCTCGTTGAGTTTGCCGGCTGCGACTGATGTAAGCACCGAGAGACCCTCGGTATCGACGATGAGCATGAAGCAGGGAATCCGGCTGGATTCGAGGTATCCCTGGAGCGTAAAATACGTCAGGGAGAAATTTACCGTCATGAGCACCGGCGCATCCTTCCCGGGAGTGCCGACCCGGTACAGGCCGGGGTTCATCTGGATTGGCTTCTGGGGATCGGTATAAATATTCTGGCGAAGGGTAAGCGCGGCCTTTGCGGAGGCCGGGGAAAGCGGCGAGGTTACGATAACGGATGCATACTTGACGATTCCCAGCGCGATGGCCGCGTCTTCATCGTCGAATGCTGTTGCATCCAGGTATACCGGGTACCCGAGATCCGGAACTGACCGGGTGATAGCAAGCTGCCGGATCGCGGTGGACCGGTAAAGGAAATCTCCCAGAGTCTGCGGGGCAAGGTCCATAAGGATGTTTGTTACCCCTTCGGTAGCGCAGTCCCGATTGAGCTGTGCAAGCCCGTCAAGAGTGGGAGCCTTCACCACGAGCCGGCACCCGTACTGTTTTGCAAGAGCGCACACCTGTTTGTAGTTTTCCGGGGTTGCCGCACAGATAAGAGGATGGTAACTCCCGCACAGCACAAGTGCTGCGGCAATGGCAGCCGGGTTATCCGAGACGAGGACTTCCGGGAGACCCGCGGTTTTCTCGACGGCCGCCACAGCTTTTGCATACGCTTCAACCGTCCCGCTTGTATTGACAATGGCGGTACCGTTGAACTTCAGGTCTGCCCCGACCCGCGTCAGTGTCTCATCATGCACCCGGGCTGTGACTGCCACGATCTCCTCTTCGCTCTGGGTATCCAGGACCCTGAACATGATGCCCGGCGGATGGTAAAAGGTTTTGTCGTGACGGTACAGGACAAATTCCTCACCCACTGCAAACGAACGCTCGCCGACGCCGAGTTTTACGAGTTTTATCGGAGGCCGGGTCGTCGCCCCGAGAACCGACTTTGCGTTCTCGTCCAGGTACGGGCAGAGCTCGATATCGGCTTTTCCGGCAGCAAGTTTCATCGCAAATGTAAGGCAGGTGGGGTCACCGCACTCCTTGCAGTTTTTCTTGGGCAGGAGCTTATAGATATCAAGGGCCTTGAGGGGCATTTCACACCCCCGTCCGTGCTTTGAGGCCGGTAATGGCAGCCTTCAGCCTTCTGACCGTGTCCGGGTGGCGCACGCAGATGATCTCAGCCCCGGCAACGGCAGCCGCGAGACTTGTTGCAAATTCCCACTCCACCGCAATAGCATTCCTGTCAGTTCCCTCAGCTTCGCGTACCTCTTTTACCGTAAGCGAATCCGAAGGGGCGCAGATCATCGGCATCGCGAGATCCGCATCACCCTTGAGTGCGGAGAAACGGATCCGCTCCATTGCCGAATATGAATACTCAAACCCGTAACCGAGTGCACCGGTATAGGGGTCGATGACGATGTGATCTTTCTGGACACCGATCTCCTTTAAGAGGATATTGAGCTGCTTTGCGAGGTTAATATCGATAGGGGACTGTGCGATGATCGCATGATTGTATGCAAGGGCCGCAGCGGCGATGCTCCGGTATCGTCCCGCCTCTGCGGTGCCGAGCAGCAGGCGCTCATTCTGCCCGGTCTCCCCGCATTTCTGGAATACCTCGCTGTCGATCTTCGGTTCGTTGCTCCCTTCGATGATAAGGGGCAGGGTGGTGGATGCAAGAACGGTCTCGACCGTTCTTCCCAGTTCAGGAATTTCGGAAAAATCCCGCCGCTTGGTGCTCGTAAGGCAGAGCCTGACCAGATCCGCCCCATAGGTTGCTTCCGCGGTCTTTGCCCATGCACCGGGATCGTGAATAAGCTCTCCGCAGAAATCATTTACAATCGGTGACCAGTACTGCGGATCATCACAGATTTCGAAAGCGATAAGGGGGGAAGGAGAGGTTACCTCTTTTTCCATAAACGGGAGCGTGGTGCCGCCGCCGATCCGGTAGGAACGTGACCGGGTCCCACCCTCAGAACGGGTTGCGCCAAGGATGACTTCTCCCACCGTGCCGGTCCAGCCAAAACGAAGGTCAGGTTCCATGCTTCGCCTCACATCAGGGGTTTCATTGCAAGTGCCGGGTGGCCGGCACGGGCAAGAAATGCGGTCAGGTCTTCAATGGTAGGTGCCGTATTTTCATCGGCTATCTTGTCAAAGAGATCAGGATGCCCCCTGGCCGCAAGCAGAGCGACGAGACGGGGCTTCAGTTCCTCTTTTAACTGCGAGGGCATCCAGACAAGGCGTTCGATGCCCCCCTCACCCTGCAGGAAGCGGTCCGAGAGGATATAATTTTTGGATATCCCGGCAAATCCCGGGGTCTGGGCGCCCCCGCCGATAGTACCAGCCAGGGTCGAGAACGTCATTCCCGAGGGAGTCATGCCCTTATACTCCCGGTTGACAATCATGATCCCGTTGACCTCGGGAAGCATCAGGGCTATTGCTTCGAAGCACCCGCAGCAGGTCATCGGGAATTCCATCACGCTGTACAGCGAGCAACGTTCGATCTCCCCATGGCTGGCTTTTTTCACGAACCGGTTCACCCCCTCAAACTCACCGTTCTGGGCATTGATAAGGGCCCCTTTTTCGACAGGCTGGTTTGCACCCGAAGGCGACATCTCGTACGCGATCTTTCCGTCAAGCCAGCTGATCGCCCCGCAGAGAGCGGGCCGTTCGGGCGTGATTATGCAGACATGATTGGGGGCGAATGTCTGGCAGAGCGTGCAGGAATAATATGTATCGACTTCGAAATCGCGCATCCCCTTGATGCGGGCATCGCGCTCCCGATAAATTTTATCAGCTTCAGTTTTTCCTGCAAGCACCTTTTCCTCGTCGGTGACAAGTGTCACGGCTACCGCATCAAGGAGCTGGGGAAAATCCATCCGGAATTTGCTCGCAAGGAGTTTTCCCAGGTGCTCGATTTTCACCCCTTTTGCAAACGCTTCCTTTGATATCCTCACCCAGATGAGATCACGTTGGGCAACATGCCATGATCCCTCGCCGTAATTGATAAAATTGTGGATCCGGCGTTCGAGAACCGGCTCATAATCCTTCTTCATCGCCCTGCCTGTAACTTCTACAATAATGCCAAGAGGATATGCCGCACCTTCCTTCATGGAACCGATCTCCGGCCCGATGACGGTTACCTTCCCATCTTCGATCTCGCCGGGATTTCGCATCCGCAGGAGTTCGAAAGCAGGTGAGCGGCCCCCGCCAAACTCAACCTGCATCTCCTCTTTTCGTATACTCTTGCCTTCAAACGCCGGAGAACATCCCATAGGTATGGGAATTGCGGTCACCGTAACCCTGATCCCTTTCATATCCATACCCGTGCGGACAATTTCTTCAGGCAGGGAAGGTATCCAGTCCCCGCCTTCATAATCGTCGAGTGAGAGGATCGGGAATCCCAGCACACGCATGCCGTCGATAAATGCAACATCCTCGTCAGACAGGCCGGGGAAAACTACGACAATAGCTTTTGCCCTTTCTGCCGCATAGGTAAGCAGGCGGTGAGTATCGCCCGGGGAGACTCCCCCGAACATCATCGCGACCCGTGCAATAATATCAACAAAATGAACGCTGTGCAGGGGTTTCGAGCCGAGGGGAATAAGTCGGTAATCAAGGCCGAGTTTCACACCGGCAGAGGCGAGGGATGGGATGACCCCCCCGGCAAGGAACGTAAGCATATATTTTTCCTGGAGCTCGCGGCAGATAGCTGCAGCAGTTCCCGCGCTTTTAGGGGTTCCGACAATAAGGGCAAGACCGAGAATGCTCCCGTCAACGAGTGAATAGCCGAGTTTCCGGATCACTGTATCGCTGATAAATCCCGTGTACGGGGCAGGCTCCTTTCCTTCCGCTGCAGTTGCCGCCGCAAGCAGGCATTCCGCTGCAACCAGCGGATTATTGTTCGTATTTGCAAAGACATCCGCAGCAGATTTTTGATCATGTACCGCGATACCCGTCAGGGCAAACGACACCGGAAGGTGATAGGCCGTTTCCTCGTAGACAAATTCCCGTGATATTGAGGATATTTTATTTTTAAGCTGTTCATTTCCGTTTTTTTTTGCCAGCATAACGTCGATCACATATATCCTCTCCATTTATGGGTTACTGCGCAGCCATACATATAGTTTCGTTATTGGTGCAATTCCCCTGCAACAGTTTTTATCCATGTATGCGGGTAATTTTGAGAGATTAAAAAAAATACGGAAACACTATTTATTCCTTCATGACGATATTCTCTTTAAGGTGAGGGAAAAAGATGCATTCCTGCAAAATTCAAAAAATCTTTTCTGTAGTCTTTTTTCTGGTGGTCCTGGCAATGTGTATCCTTCCGGCATATGCACAGAATGGAACCATATCCATTACGTACCGGGGAGCCGGTGACTACTACCTTGGCGACAGTATCATATTTGACGGGAAGAACACGGTAGGAAACACCACGGTGATAACAATTACCGGCCCTGGCCTGCCGCACGAGGGGGTCCCCCCGTATAACCTGACCGGAATACCGGGAACCGGAAACACGGTAGTTTCGCGTGCATCGGGAACATGGACATACGTCTGGGATTCCACACAGGCTGTAGGTATCGACAACCTGTCTACTTCGCGGTATACGTTCACGGTCTTCGATCTCAGTAATCCTCAGGATACCGGTTCCATCTCTGTTTACCTCAAGAAACCGGACTTTTATGTGGCATTGTCGCCCAATCCGGCGGCGCCTGACGATTATGTCCAGATATCGGGGAGAGTGAAAACCGCAGCTGACAATATTGACATCAATGTGCTTGACGCCTCCGGGAACCCGGTACACACGTTTAACGCGCCTATCAGTGCTGACGGATACTTCAATTACGGGTTTCATGTAGATATGCAGCCCGGCCTGTATGCCGTTACGATCAGCAGCCCGTCACTATCGAACAGTCTTGCAAAAACACTGGTAGTTACTGCAACCAATGCAAATGGGACCATCGCAGAAACTGCCAATACAACAACGGTCGCTGCCCTCCCTGTGGCAAATACTACGGGGATCCCGGTTACCCCGCAAGTGACACCTGTAGTTTCGCAGGATACCGGCATTCTTGACATTTCATCGACGCCAGCAGGTGCATCCGTATATCTCGATTCGGCAATGGCAGGAAAAACACCCCTCACACTGAACGCAGTGACGCCCGGAACACACACGGTAAGTATCAACTATCCCGGGTACCTGTCCGTTTCGATCGATGTTGTCGTTGCCGGGGGAAAGACAAGGGAAATCGCACCGGAACTGGTGAAGGCACCGTTCGGCCTCCCGCTTTCACCGCTGACCACAATCGCAGGCTGTATCGGGGCAACGGCTCTGTTCCTGGCCGTACGGCAGAGAAAACAATAACCGTTGTTATCCGGGTGCCGGTCAGGGACCTGCACCGGATTTTTTATTTCTTTTTTATTACCGTAATCTATAATGAAAACAAGGACTAATTTTAATCCTGCACATGAGGCCTGTAATGGTGAAAAAATTTGGATTTATCGCACATATGCCGGATGAACCCGGCTCTCTTGAACGGGCGGCCGGTGTTATTAAAAAATATGATGGCAATATCAACCGTATCCAGTATGATCGGAGGATAGATCCCTGCACGGTCTTTTACGAGGTTACCGCATCCCCAGACAATTATGAAAGGATCACGGATGATCTTGCAGCCATCGGGTACCTCCAGACTTCCTTAAAACCGCAGAGTTTTCTTAAGTTTTCCGTTCATCTCCCCCATACGGCCGGTTCACTCAGCCGGTTCCTGAACTATACGACAGAGTCCGGTGCAAATATCGGGTTTATTGATTTTGATGACGCCGGACGGCACCCGGATCGGCTGACCGTCAGCCTGAACCTGGAAGATCCGGCGGCTGTTGAACAACTGCTCGATCGGCTGAAATCACGGTACCAGATTGAGATCCTCGAGTACGATACCACGGGAAAACATCTCGATGATACGGTCTTCTACGTTCGGTTGGCACAGGAGATACGGGAACTTCTCGGAAAATCTGAAAATACATTCCTGCTTTCGTTTCTGGCAGACACCAATCATATTGCGCAGGAACTGATGAACCGGGGAAATAATCCCCGGCAGGTCTTTGACAG
>Ga0074046_10005589_pt1 | contig 10031 bp, 10 predicted proteins | sample BogForMeECP23OM3_FD_94441 | JGI IMG/M metagenome (GOLD analysis project Ga0074046, IMG submission 94441) | Bog forest soil microbial communities from Calvert Island, British Columbia, Canada - Bog Forest MetaG ECP23OM3 | ecosystem: Environmental > Terrestrial > Soil > Wetlands ...
GCTGTTCATCGAGCCCGGTGTGAAGACGGGCATGCCGGTGTTGTATGACAATCCCGCGGAAGTGGGCGCGGACCGGATTGTGAACGCGGTGGCGGCGTTTGAGAAATATGGCGGGCCCTGCGTGATTGTGGATTTCGGCACGGCGACGACCTTCGACTGCATTTCGAAGAAGGGCGAGTACATGGGCGGCGTGATTTGTCCGGGGATTGGCATTTCCGCGGACGCGCTGTTTCAGCGCACGGCGCGGCTGCCGCGGGTGGAGATTCGCAAGCCGGCGCGCATGATCGGAACGAATACGGTGGGCAGTTTGCAGTCGGGACTTTACTACGGGTATCTCGGCCTGGTCGACGGCATCCTGGAGCGGTTAGTGGACGAACTGGGCGCGGAAACTCGCGTGGTTGCGACGGGCGGGCTGGGATCGCTGATTGGCATCGCTTCGCACTTTATTAAAGATGTGGACGAGTTTCTGACCCTCGATGGGCTGCGCATTATCTGGGATCGGAACCAGTCGTCCTTTATCCGCCGCGAGGCTGCACCGAAAGCGGCCAAGACTCCTGCCAAGCCGTTGGCTCCCGATGCGAAACCATGGCCATCGCCGAAATCTTCCAAATCGCGCTGAGCCGTCGTGGAAAATTATTTCAATTACTTCACGGAGATCGAAGAGCACTTTCAGCGGCGACGCGGCGGAATTCTGCTGCTTTCAACGCTCGATTGGGCTCTGATTGAGACTTGGAAGAACGCCGGCGTGCCACTGGAAGCCGTGCTCCGCGGGGTGGATGACGCCTTTGACAAGTATGATCAGCGTCCCTCCAAATCCAAGAAAGTGAATAGCCTGGCCTACTGCTCGCAGGCTGTACTGGCGGCGGCGGAAGATATGAAAGAAGCGGCGGTCGGTGCGATCAAGGAAGAAAAACCTCAGCGAGAACCTGGATTCGAGGCAGCCCAGATTGCGGCGTTCTTGCGGGGCAATGCCGAGCGGCTGGAAAAAGCGAAACTGCCGGAGCGCGAGGGATTCGCGACTGGAGCGCTGGCGCGGGAAGAAGCAAGTTCGTTACGTGAGATGGCCGACGCAATCGAGAGCAGCGGAAAGCTTCCTCGGCTTGAAGATTTGGAGCGTAGGCTGACCGTGCTGGAGGAGAAACTCTTCGCCGTGCTGATGGCGGCGACTCCGGATGAAGATCTGGTGAAGGTTCGCGCGGAAGCGGATCGGGACATTGCCCCCTATCGGCGCAACATGACGGCAGCGCAGGTCGAACAGCTGCACAAGCAGTATGTGCACAAGCGGCTACTGGAACAGTGCGACGTGCCGCGGCTGAGTTTGTTCTATATGCATTGAGATCGTGTAGGGCGGACACTCCTGTCCGCCGCCATTTACCCAAACGGCCTGCGAATCGCATTTCTTAAAAGGTGACGTTCCCTAAAGTTCGCAGCGTTCGACGCGGGCAGGAGTGCCCGCGCTACACTTACGACTTGCTTCTTTCCATCGAAAAACTGATCTACGGCGGTGACGGACTGGCGCGCACGCCGGCTGGCGCGGACGGGCGCAGCATGGCGGTGTTTGTGCCTTTTGTGCTGCCGGGGGAGCGGGTCGAGGCCGAGATCCGGCAAGAGAAGCCTGGATTTGCGCGTGGCTTGCTGACGCAATTGATCGAAGCGTCGCCCGATCGCAACGAAGCCCGCTGTCCGTACTTCCGGCACTGCGGCGGGTGCCATTACCAGCACATTCCTTACGAGCAGCAACTGGAATTCAAGGCTGGAATTCTGCGCGAGACGCTGCAGCGCATTGCGAAAATCGAGCTGAAGTCCGAGATTCGCTTACATGCTTCTCCTCCGTGGAACTATCGCAACCGGGCGCGGCTGCAGGTGCGAACTGTCCCGGAGTTTGCATTGGGCTACTTCCGGTTCGGCTCGCGCGAATTTCTTCCGGTACGCGAGTGTCCGATCAGTTCTCCGCTGCTTAATCGGGTAATGGCGCGACTGCTTGAGCTGGGAGGATTGGACTGCCCACCGGCAGTGGAAGAAATTGAACTGTTCGCGGATGCGGCGGATGAGCGCTTGCTGGTCTGGGCATTTTGTGGCCGCGAGGCAGACCAGAGAGATCTACTGCGTTGGGCCGAGACGATCGCTCACGAGTTGCCGGAAATCATTGGCGTGACGTTTTTCTCGTCGCGGCGCCGGGTAGAAGAAGATGAAATGCCCGATCCGAAAGCACTGGCACAATCGGGCGCGAAGGCCATGCGTTATCGAACGAACAGCCACGATTATCAGGTCAGCGCGGGTGCCTTTTTTCAGGTGAACCGTTATCTGGTGGAGGAGCTGGTTTCGGTTGTAACCGGCAACGTGCGCGGCGACATGGCACTCGACCTGTATGCCGGGGTGGGGCTATTTTCAGTGGTTCTGGCGCGAAGTTTTCATCACATTTTTACTGTAGAGGCGTCACAGACATCGCATAGGGATCTTGTGCAGAATGTGCCTGCGAACGTGAAAGCGGTCGGCGCGCGATCCGAGGAGTACCTGAGAGGCCGGCCGGTGCGAAACAGACCTGACTTGGTCGTGCTCGATCCTCCACGCACCGGCGCCGGCAAAGCAGTAATCCGCTCTCTGGTGGAACTCGGAGCGCCTCGCGTCCGATATGTTTCGTGCGATCCGGCGACGCTGGCCAGGGATATCGCCCCCCTGCTGGCGGCCGGCTACCACGTCGAGGAGGCACACTTGTTCGATCTGTTTCCGGGGACGTTTCACATCGAATCGGTGATGCTGCTGGCGCGCTGACCGCTTTCACGTCGTCCAGTTCCTCCTCCATACACCGGGTCTGGTGAATGATGCGCAACCACAAGCCGCCGCGGCAGCCTCTGTTCTGGGCGGCGCTGGTATTCTCGCTCGGTCTGTGGACAGGCGTCCGAGCCTGGAGGCCGCCGTCGTGGTGGGTGATTGCGATACTGGCTTTTGTTTTTGCGGCGTCATGGTTTCTTCGGAAGCGTGCATGGCTGGCCAAGGCTTTCTCACTGGGTACGTGGTTCCTTCTGGGCGCTCTTCTGATTCAGGTTCGCGGTCAACCGCACGGTGACCCTCGAATTTCCTCCCTGGCTGATGGACGTGAAGTCACGCTTACGGCCCACGTGATTCGCGAAGGATATGCGCGGGCGGCGGGGCCGCGGTCGATTCGTGAATCCATTGATGTGGAGACGGAAGAGATTGCGAGTCAGGGAGAAAGCTGGCCGGTGCGGGCTGGGGTGCGGCTTTCTATCTACGAGAAAGTGGAAGATCGGGCCATCGGCTCATCGGGTCATCGCGTGATTGAAGACCAAGGGCCCTTGAATTTCAATGACCCGATGACCCGATCACCCGATGACCCGATCCCACTTACCTACGGCACGCGGCTTCGTATCCCCGCCAAGCTGCATCCGGCTCGCAATTACCGGAATCCCGGAGCCTTCGATTATGAAGGCTATCTGCGCGACAACAGCATCAGCGTGCTGGGGTCGGCGGAGTCGAAAGATGTTGAGCGGGTTCCCGGATTCTCCGGCAGCCAGATTCAGCTCTGGCGGAACCGCGTCCATGCGAGCATCGTGGCTAAGATCCACCAACTGTACCCTGCGTCGCAGGCTTCGCTCATGGACGCCATGGTTCTCGGCGAAGAATCGTTCCTGCGCAACGCGACGCGCACCGAATACCAGCGCTCGGGCACGTATCACGTGCTGGTTGTTTCGGGAATGAATCTGAGCATTCTGGCGTTCGCCATTTTTTGGACGCTGCGCCAGTTTTGGGTGGACCCCGCGGTGGCGGCCATCACCACGGTTGTGGTCTCGTTCGCCTATGCGTTTGTAGTGGGGGTTGGTCCGCCGGTATGGCGCGCCGCGCTGATGCTGGCAACATATTTGGGCGCGCGTCTGTTGTATCGCGGACGCAACATGATGAACGCAATTGGAGCGGCTGCGCTGGGAGTTCTGATCGCCGATCCACATGCCCTGTTTGGCGCCAGTTTTCAGCTGACGTTTCTCGCGGTTTTCATTATCGCGGGTATCGGCGCGCCAATTCTGGAGCTGACAACGTTGCCCTATGCGCGGGGTCTGCGGCTCTTGAAAGCAGCAAGCTACGATTTGCACGTTGCTCCCGAGATAGCGCAGTTTCGGTTGGATCTACGGCTAATCGCAGGGCGGCTGAAGAGATTCATCGGCGACCGACTTGGCCTCGCAGTGCCCGCGGTCATGATGCGCGTCGCGATCGGTGTGGGCGAACTAGTCTTCATCTCCGCGCTGATGCAGGCGGGACTGGCGCTGCTCATGGCCTATCACTTTCATCGCGCGACCACTATGGGAATGCCGGCTAACCTGGCGGTGATTCCGCTCACCCAGGTGCTCATGCCCACGGCCGCCGCCGCCGTCGGCCTGGGCTACATCTCAACCACGCTGGCCAAGCCCGCGGTTTGGGTTTCCGGCCTCGCGCTCGAAGGCATCGCGGGAACGGTGCACTGGCTGGGCGGCGCCCAAGTCGCGGGCGCATCCATCGCCGACCTGCGCGTGGCCATGCCCTCGCTCTGGATGATCCTGGCTTCCATTGCCGCGCTGGCGCTCGCCATGGTGGCAGCGCAATTCCGACGCACGCGCCTGGCCGCATTCGCTTCCGTGGTGTTGCTGTTTGGCGTTGCGGGCTGGATCGCGTTTGTTCCCTCTCGTCCTCATCTTCGCACCGGCGTGATGGAGATGACGGCCATTGATGTTGGGCAAGGCGATTCCATTCTGCTGGTCACGCCCGAGGGCCGCGCTCTGCTCATTGATGCTGGAGGCCTGCCGCACTGGATGCATTCCGACTTTGATCTCGGCGAACAGGTGGTCTCTTCTTATCTTTGGAATCGCGGGATCGATCATCTCGATGTGGTCGTGATCACGCATCCTCATGCCGACCACCTCGGCGGTATGCCGGCGGTGATGGCCAATTTCCATCCGCGGGAACTCTGGGTGAGTATCGACAAGCCGGTGGGCGAACTGGCGCCGATCGTGGCGCAAGCCCAAAGAGCGGGTATCAGCGTCTCAGTCAAGAAAGACGGCGATCAATTCGATTACGGCGGGACGCATTTCCACATGCTGGCTCCCGGACGCGATCAAATCACTGGGTCGATGCGTCCGAACGACGATTGCCTGGTGTTTACGGCCACTTTTGGCGGGACGACCGCTTTGCTCGAAGGAGACGCGGAGCGTCCGGCGGAACGGCACGTGGTGGAAGAGCATCCGGAAGCTATGCTGCTGAAGGTCGCGCATCACGGAAGCGCCAGTGGAACGTCTGCCGATCTGCTTCGGACCGTTCATCCGCGCTATGCGGTGATTTCTGTCGGCGTGCGAAACGTCTACGGACATCCCCGGCGCGAAGTGCTGGAACGGCTACAGCAGGCTGGAGTGAAAACCTACCGCACCGATGTGGAGGGCGCCGTCAGCTTTTATCTGGACGGCAAGTCGGTGACTCCGGAGGTCGCGCTCGTGCACTAATCTCATATCTGTAGAGACGGGGCTTGCCCCGTCTTCTCTGGACGCGGCAGGAGACGCGGCGAGCCGCTCTCTACGAGAATCTGTCTCTTACCCAGGGATATCGGAGGTCTCGTCATCGAGAGGTGGCAATTTACGGTACGCCGCAATAATCTTTTCCGCTTCGCGCGCGTCTTCTTCGCGCACAAGAATGACCGTTCCGCCAACGCCGGGAAACGCGTCCTGGATCGCGTCAATGGAATTCAAGTCTGAGTCGATGCCGGCGGATTGAAGCAAGCCCTGCACGACCAGGGCTTCGTTTTCCTGCTCGGTGTCGAAAATCTTGAGGAGCTTCTCGTTAGGCTCGGGTTGAGGCGAGGGGCTAGTCGGCTGTGGCATGCGTCCTCCGTAAGACTGCCTGTCAACAGATTACGGCAGTCACGGTGTCTCTGTCTTGCGCGGTCACAAAGGTGTACGCCCAAGGGCAGCTTGATTCGCGGGCGGAAGCTGGCACAATGGCGACTGGGGCGCAACGCGAGGGGCTTGCTCAACATCCAATTCCAAAGAAGACGAGGGCAGTATGGAAGTGCATCGGGCCCAGCAGAACAGTGAACGCATGGAGGAGGCCCGAAGACTACGGCGCCTGCAAGTGATGATGAATATGGTGATGTCGGTGATCAGCCAGGATCCCGATCTGACGCTGGAAGAGGCGGCGGAAATGGCCGCGAACGCCCGCTGCGCCGCGCTCAATATGTTTCCCGACAAGGAACTTGCCTACGATCTCATCTACCGCCCGCGATTGCAGCGGCTGATGAATGAACGCTTCCGGCTGCAATAAAGACCTCGACGCGCAGTTGATCGCTTACCAGTTTGGTCCTAATCACGTTTCCGCCGTTGACAGTCGCTCGGGGCGAGATAAGCTGGAAGACAGCTCCCTGAGGTCGTCCCATGAGGAAAGTCGTATGCAGTAGGTCGTTCTGCGTCGCGTTGCTGGTCTTGTCTTGCTGCGCCGTGGTATTTGCCCAAGATCCCACCAAGGTCGAGCCCAAGCATTACAAACTGGCTTTTGAGAATGAATATGTGCAGGTGGTGAACGTCCACTATGGACCGCAGGAAACGTCGAGCCTGCACGCGCATCCTGGAGGCGTGGTCGTCGTTCTCACCGCCGGGCACCTCAAGTTCACCGATGAGAATGGCAAGACACAAGAGGTATTTGCCAAGCCGGGTGAGGCCCGGTGGTTCCCGCCCTTCAAGCACAAAGTGGAAAACCTCGGGACAACTTCCTATAACGCAATTTATATCGGGATCAAGAACAAGCGTCTCAACGAAGAGATCAGCCTAAAGGTTGGGCGATCGGAAATGGATGAGCAGACGAAGAGACTGGTGGCAGAGGCGCTCGTGGCCGCGATGAAGTGAGGTTCTACTTCTCAATCCGTTGCAAGCGAAACAGCAAAGTGCCCCATCCCAACTTGACGCGCATTTGCACCGGCGTGTGACTCGCATCCTCCGAATACCATACCCAGACTTTGCCTTTGGACTGCAGCGGGCCGGAGACGGCTTCGGCCGTAACCAGCACGGTCGGGAATGATCCGGCCGGCACTCTGATCTGCTCGCGCTTGTCCACGGTGGCGCGGACAATGGTCGTCTTTCCATCGCTGATCGGGAATTCGTAGGTGGCGCCCGATTGCAGCGGCAGCGATTGCAGGTAGTAGAAACCGGTGATGACGTCGGTGGCGCAGGCGGCAAGATCGTTCTCGACGTGCTTGGTCTCGCCCGTCTTCAGGTTCTTTTCATCGAGCGTGCTCTTCTTGCGCGCGTAATCGAAGTGAATCGAAGTCTCGCGTTTGTGGGAGCCCTCCTCGCTGTGCTTGAAGATCGAGAGTGAGCAGAACGTTCGGGGATCGAAGCGCGATTCGAAGCGGTCATGCACAGGAAAAATGATGTTGACGGCTCCCGAAGATTCGGCGGATGCGGTGACCTTACGTTCGCTCCCGGCGGCTTCCATTTTCACGACCGCGGTCCCAGCAGTGATCAAATGCCACTCCGCGGAATACACGTAGCTACGGCCATCGGGAAAAGGATAGTTAGGACGCGGCGGGGCGATTTCGACGGGAGCGGGGCCGATCGTGGTTATTGCTGTAGGCGGGGCTTGCTGCGCCGGCAAGGTGGCGATCAGAAGAATCGGGAAAAACAGCCTAAAGAGCGTCGGCAGCTTGCGAAAACAATTCCGCTTCGTATCAGGGCATCGCTTTAGCGATGCCACAAATTCTCCGAAATGAGATGCCCCTTTAGGGGTTGCCCGGCGGAAGTCTAGCATTATTTCTGCGGTCCTTAGTATGGAGAAACCTCCCGGCAGACTACCACACCAGCTTGACGACGAGGACGGCCAGCACGACCACGCAACCAATGCTTGCCTCGTATTCGCGGTGCTTCCAGTAGCGCGCGGAAGAGTACGCACTCTGCTGGCTGCCATAGGGCGAAAGCCGTGGCAACATTCGCGGCACGTGGCGGGCATAGTCGTCGTAGCCGGGGAACGTCCGACGCAGGTAACGCTCTTCGCCGGCGATGACCGGGACATAGATTACAGCGAACATCAGGAGCATGATGGCGACGATCCACCAGCTGCGCGCCGCGATGCCGAAGCCGGCCGCCAGCATCAGCGAGCCAAGATACAGGGGGTTGCGAGTGTAGGCATAGGGGCCGCTGGTGGTGAGTTGCTTGTCTTTCTGCACGTGTCCGGAAGCCAGTCCGCGCAGGACGAGCCCGGGAAGCAGCACCAGTGCGCCGGCGATAAGCGAAGTTCTGGTTGGCTGCGCCAGCCAAATATAGACAACCGCGAAAATAAATCCCAGCGGCACGCGGATGCGTCGGGCCACGCGCGACCAAGTGTCGCCGGTGGTCTCGGAGGGTTGCGATCCGGATTGTGAGACTTCACTCACTTGATTCCGCATAGTTCTGCAAATTGCGAGAGATCCTCGATCTATCAGCCCGCCTCAGTCCCCTCTGAAGCGCAAGAACTGATGAGGGTGCTTTTCGCATTGCGCCGCCAACTCGTCAATGCGACGAAGTACGTCGCGCTGCTCTTGATCCGATGATTTGTCAATCAACCGCGCTAGTTCCTTTCGGATTTCCGACATTTGAACTCCATTAAAAATTGCATTGCCATATGGATCGATGTACTGCAACAGCGGGAACGACGGGTCACCGATTGGCCACAGACGCGCCAGGGAATAGTGCAAATCAAAAACCTCCTCTTTCTTCCTGCCATCGACTGTTTGAAGGTACACATTTATCGCCACCATTGTTTCTCAAAGTTGTCTATGATTCTCCAGCAGCTTCCGAGCTGCCCCGACGACTTCGCCGACCGTGATTTCGAGCAACCCTTGTTCCGGTTCGCGGTGCCGAGTGTGATCGGTCATACTGCTTGCGCTTCGCAGCACAATCGATCGTGTCCCGAACGGGCCGTTGCGCGCTGGATTGGTCGGGCCAAAGATTGCTACCACCGGGATTTTCAGAGCGGCTGCCAGGTGCATGGGCCCAGTATCGCCGCCGATGAGCAGGCGAGCCCGGCGGGTGAGCGCGATCAACTCAGAAACCGAGCAGGAGATTTTTCGCGCCGCCCCTTCGGCAGCGACTTCCACGGCCACGGCCAGCTCTTCTTCTCCGGGCCCGTAGTTCACGAGCGAACATAATCCATCTTTCGCAAGTTCCCTGGCAACCTGTCCGTAACGCTCGGCCGGCCACATCTTTGCCCCCCAGCCCGCGCCGGGATTGAGAATCGCGAAGCCCTTTCCCTCCGCCGTCAGGCCGACAATTTTGTCCTCCGCATCCGGGTCCAGGGGAAACTTTCCCTGGGCTTCTACCGGTGTTGAAATGCTTGCTGTGGAAATGACCGCTCCAGCAAGCGCCAGCGCCTGTTCGACGACATGAGCGCCGTTCGCCTTCGAAAGTACTTTTCGCGTGTAGAACATGCTGGCGGCATTCTCGCGCGGCTGTATGCTGCCATACACAACGGGCGCGCCCGACCACCGTGCCAGCAGCGCCGAACGGACCGTGCCTTGAAAATCAATCGCCGCGTCATATTGAATTCCGCGTAACTGGCTCAAGCCCACGGCCATCTGCTGCCAGGTGTTGAAGGAGAACGGCGCGCGCCGCCATTCCGCCGTGTTGACCGAATGGACGCGATCGACCAGCGGGCGCTGCGGAGAACGCCGACCCGAACGCGGATAGCGCAGCGTGCACAGCAGTTCCGCCCAGCGCTCTTCAACAAGCCATCCTAAAGTGGCATGAGGAAAAGCCTGGCGCAGCACGGCCGCCGCGGGCAGAGTGTGAATGATGTCTCCCATGGCGCTGAGACGCACGATCAGCAGACTACTCAATCGTGGAGTGACGGCGGGGGGGAAAACGGAGCTGGTCATTTTAGCCGCAGCTCCCCTCGTATATCCGCACCATCCGGTATCCGATCCGCCCCGTCCGATCCGCGCTGGCTCACGATTTTGGCGGCCTCAGCCGCGAGTGGATAATCTCCGTGGCGGAGTGATCTTTTGGATCACCAACGATGATGACGCGGCC
>Ga0074046_10005590_pt1 | contig 10031 bp, 10 predicted proteins | sample BogForMeECP23OM3_FD_94441 | JGI IMG/M metagenome (GOLD analysis project Ga0074046, IMG submission 94441) | Bog forest soil microbial communities from Calvert Island, British Columbia, Canada - Bog Forest MetaG ECP23OM3 | ecosystem: Environmental > Terrestrial > Soil > Wetlands ...
AATCGCGTCTTCATAACCCGCCGTCGCGACGCGCAAATTGTGTATAGTCAGTCCAACAATGGTATTTCCCCCCGGCATTTCGCACGATGAAGGCTTGCAAGTGACCGGGAGTTTGTGAGAGAACGATGGGTGTCTTAAATGCAGGGGCCGCGAATCACTTAGCAATGCTCCTGCGCATTCCTTAGGAGGAAGAAATGGAAGGGTTAATGAGAAAATCTTCAAAACTGGTCGGTCTTGCCGGGGCTGTGTTGGCCCTTTCGTTGCTCGGGGGATGTGCGTCGAACGAGCCGGGTCCGGAACAGCGCGCCGTCAACGCGGCGAACCGCGCTGATCAGGCTGCGGCCCGCGCGGACTCGGCGGCCCAGAAATCGGCGGCGGCTGCTGCACAGGCTCAGGCGGCTGCCAGCCGCGTAGAGCAGGCGGCCAGCGATGCGAAGGCGGCTGCGGACCGTGCAGAGGCGATCGCGTCGAAGACGATTTCGGAACATCATGAACATCGTGCGGCCCGTCGTCGCCACAAGAAGGCGGCCGAAGCAGGCGCAGCGGCTGGCGCCGCAGCTGGTGCTGAGGCAGGCGCAGCGGCAGGTTCAGCGGCTGGTGGCGCGACGGCTCCAGAGCCCGCTCCGGCTCCGGCGCCCGCTCCCGCTACTCCGTAATTTGGCTCAGGCTTGATAATCACGAGGGCGGTTGCATCAGCAACCGCCCTCGTTCGACTTTGCCGCTTCCCTCGCCCGACTGATTACTCAGTTGCCGCTTCAGCTTTGCCGATTAGCAGTGCCGCGCGTACACGGCTTGGCCGTGAGCTGCCTCAACTCGCGAAGGTGACTATTACTTTCAGCGATTCGGGCTTTTGCGCGGTCGCAAACGCCTCGGTGATCTGAGCCAGCGGAAACCGGTGCGTGACCAGTTCGGCGGCGTTGATCACGCCGCGCTCGACCAGCGACAATGCCTGGCGCGTTTCGTCGGGTCCGCATGAATAGCTCGGAATGAGCCGGGTCTCGTTGAAGTAGAGATCGTGCGGTTTGACGAGCAGTTCGTCGTCGGGCGGCGTCGCCGTGAATTGAACGACGGTCGCGCCCCTTCCGGCGGCGGCGATGCCCGCGGCGATTGCCTTCGAAGTGCCGGGTCCGACGATCACGACGTCGGCCATCGCGCCGTTGGTGATTTCGCGCACCTGCTCGATCAGGTTGTCGCCTTCGACGACGATTCCACAATCCGCTCCGAGTTCGACCGCGCGGTTGGCGCGCGAATGGAACAGGTCCGCGCCGATGATCATCCCGGCGCCGAGATGCCGCGCCAACTTCACGTGCATCATGCCCATGATGCCGAGACCGATGATCAGAATTGTCTCGCCGGGCTTCAGGCCCGAGCGCTTTAGCGACTTGACGACGCAGGCGGCGGGCTCGATGAGCACGCCGTCGGCGTCGGCCATCGAGTCGGGGAGCGGCAGCGTGTCGCGCTGATTGGCCGCGCTCACCAGAAAAAACTCCGCCATTCCGCCCGGAACGATGTTGGTCGCGCGCCAGGTCGCGCACTGTACGTATTCGCCGCGCCTGCACGCGGCGCATTGAAAGCAGGGCGCATGATGGTGCACGAAAACGCGGTCGCCGGTTTTGAAGCCGCGCACCGCCGCGCCGGTCTGCTCGACGACGCCGACCGGTTCGTGGCCGAGCACCAGCGGCGCTTTGCGCTTGAGGTACCAGGGCATGATGTCGCCCGAGCAGATGCCGCACGCGCTCGCGCGGATCAGAATGTCGCCGTCGCCGACCTCGGGCCGGGGGCTTTCCTCGACGCGGATGTCGCCGAAATCGTAGAGCCGTGCTACCTGCATAAACCTACCGAGTCGCGCACCCGGGATGATGGAACTTTGTGGTGCGCGCGCGCGCTTGTCAACGCCACGCAGCGGCGATCCGAATGAATCCGCCTGCCGCACGCCGAGAGGGGCGAAACGCGATCGTCCTGAATGGCCAGATTTTTATTCGAGCACCTGACATTTTCTCGGGTTGACTCCTAGTGGTGATCGGGGTTCAATTCGCGCACCGAAGCGGGACCCAAATTCGAAATGCCAATTGGTTCCGACAAAAGGAGGAGATGATGCGATCGATACGGCTGGTTGGTTTACTGGGGTTGCTCTCGCTCGCGGCATGTACATCCGTGGGGTCGCTAGGTGTTATTGCAAAAAGTTCGGCGGATCCGGTTTCCCTTCTAGGGAAAAGCCATTCAGTCAAGGATCTTGGGCCGGCAGAGGGGCAAGCCTGCCGGTATTTTGCGCTCGCTGTGATTCCGTTTGGAAACTCGGATATTCAAACCGCGGTAGATCGAGCGTTGCAAGCATCGGGCGGTGACGCCTTGGTCAATGTCGCAACGTGCACCAGTCTGTATGGATTCTTTCCAATTTATAACGTCTTCAGTTTCACCTGCACAACGGTGAAAGGAACGGCCGTGAAGTTCGAGTAACGAAGCGCGCCTTGGTGGGCGATGCAGGCGGCGGAGCGCCGATGATCTGTTAGAATCGCATCATGCCACGGCCGAAATGTCCGCCGATAGCCGCCGACATAATCACGGAGATCGGCGACAAAGTCGTTTTGATCGAGCGCAGGAATTTTCCACCAGGGTGGGCAATCCCCGGCGGATTCGTCGATTTTGGCGAGACCGTCGAGGATGCGGCGATTCGCGAGGCACGCGAGGAGATCTCGCTCGAAGTCGCGATTCGCGCGCTGCTGGGCGTGTATTCGCGGCCCGATCGGGATCCGCGCGGCCAGACGATCACGGTGGTGTATGTCGCGCGCGCATCGGGTACGCCGCGCGGCGCGGACGACGCGAAGAACGCCCGGCTGTGCGATCCGCGCAATCCGCCCACTCCGCTCGCGTTCGATCACGCGGAGATTCTCGCCGACTACGTGCGCTGGCTCGAGACTTCTGAATTTCCTGCTCCTTGGCGCAAGCGCCGCAGCTAAGTCGGGAGCCGTCGAGTTTCGCCGCGGCTAATCCAAACGCATTCGCGCCCGGAAGATCAGCGCGGCGCCGAGGTACGCAGCCAATAGCACCGGAAATCCCGGATGCGGCACCACCTTGATCAGGGCGGTCGCGATGCAGGCAGCGAGCATCGCGGCGCCGGCAATCAACGCGATCTGCCGGGCTGCTTCGCGCGGCTGGAAACCATCCCACGCGGCGAGCATCCCGAACAAGTACGCGGGGATCAGCAGCAGGGTCTCGGGGATCCACGCGAGCGGCGACATCAGAAGCGCAAGCGCGACCCACAGCCCGAAGATGAGACCGTCGAGGTCGGCGCGTTCGCGCCCTGATATCGTGGCCGCCGCGGCGATTGCGAGCAGCGCGAGGTCGATGAGCGCGGTGAACACCAGAACTGCGAGCAGTGGCGCCGCGGCGATCGTCGTGCCAGCGAAGTGAGCAACGCATTTTCGCACAAAAGCGAGCACGGTGAGTTCGGCGCGCGCCACGATGTGATAAGAAACGGGCAGTTCCAGCGTCGCGAGCTCGATCCAGCGGAGAGGATTCGTCAGCAGCACGCCCGCGGCAAACAATCCGATCGTCCAGCCCAGCGCACGCCAACGGCGGGCGAACAAAAGATATCCGCCGGCCGCCGCGGGATAAAGTTTCAGCAAGGCCGCGAGCGCCAGACACAGTCCCGCTGCCGCCGGGCGCTCGCGGCGCGCGCAGAACCATGATGCGGACAACAGCGCCAGCAGCATCGGCGTGACCTGGGCAGCGACTAGCGCACCCGCGAACTGGCGCGACAGTATCACCAGCGAAAGCACGATGATCGTCGGCGCGGCGCCGAGCGGCGGCGCGTTCGCGCGCGCCAGCATCAGCACAGCGCCCACCAGGCATAGCATCTGCGCGGCCTCCCAGATCCAGAATGCGGTTTTCTGATCGAGCCGGGCCAGCGGAGAAAATACCTCGACGAAAAACGGCGGGTAATTGCAATAGTGCGGACGCGATAGACCGGGTCGCAAATCGCTCTTTTTACTCTGCACCACCCACGGGTCGCCGCCGCTCGAATAATCGGTCCACCAGCCGTAGAAGATGGCGAAATCGACGTCGTCGTAACGATGCGTGACCGCGCGGATGCGTTGGGCGAATGAGAGCGCCGCGACGATCGCGAGGATCGCCGCGCCAGCCCTGATAATCGGCAGCCGCGGCTTGGAGGCGTGCGAACCTGCCCGCTCGGCCATCGCTGCTAGCGTTTGAGCTTCGTGACGGCGCTTTCGATGCGATCGAATGCCCGGTTCAGATTCTCCATCGAAGTGGCATACGAAATCCTGACGTGATCCGGTGCGCCGAAGTCGTTGCCGCCGACCAGCGAAACGTGCGCCTGGTCGAGCAAAAACGCCGCGAGCCCGTCGCCGTCGGTGATTTCCTTGTCGCCAAAGCGGTTGCCGAGCAACTCCGATACGTTGGGGAAAACGTAAAACGCGCCCTGCGGCATATTGGGCAGCTTGAAGCCCGGGATGCGCCGCACGCGCTCGACCACCAGCGCGCTGCGTTTGCGGAACGCCTCGAGCATCGGTTTGAGCTCGTCCTGCGGACCGGTCAGCGCCTCGATCGCGGCAGCTTGCGTGATGGAATTGGGATTGCCGCTGTTCTGGCTCTGCAAGCGTCCGGCCGCCGCGATCGCTTCCTTCGGCCCGGCCGCAAATCCGATTCGCCACCCGGTCATCGCGTAGGTCTTCGACAGCGAATTGAAGACGATGCCGTGGGACTTGAGCCGCGGCTCGAGGTGGAACAGGTGCGGCGCGAGCCCGGCGTACACGATGTGCTCGTAAACGTCGTCGGACATTACCCAGATGCCGGTGTCGACCAGCACCCTGGCGATGGCAGTGAGCTGTTCGGGCCCGTACACAGCGCCGGTTGGATTCGACGGCGAGTTGAGAATGATGCCGCGCGTGCGCGGCGTAATCGCGCGGCGCAAAGCCTCGGGCTCGAGCAGGAAGCCGGACTGTTCGGGGCACGGCACGAACTTGGACTCGGCGCCCGCCAGCGAGACCATCGCGGCGAAACTCACCCACGCCGGGGTCGGGATGATCACTTCATCGCCTTCGTCGAACAACGCGGCGATCACGTTGGCCTCGGCCTGCTTGCATCCAGCCGACGCGATTATTTCGCCCGGCTCGTAGTCGAGGTTATTGTCGCGCTTGAGCTTGAGCTTGATCGCATTTTTGAGCGCCGCGGTTCCGCTCACCGGCGTGTACTTGGTTTGGCCTGCGGCGAGCGCTTTGCGGGCGGCCTCTTTGACGCGCTCGGGGGTGTCGAAGTCAGGCTCGCCGGCGGCCAGCGAGATGACGTCGATTCCGGCGAGCTTCATTTCGGTGGCGCGGGCGTCGGCCGCCAACGTCGCGGAGGCTTTGATAGCGGCAATTCTGCGATTGAGCTTCAGCATTGGTTAAATCCAGAGGTCGAATGTTTGGCGGATGGCGCCGCTCAGGCGCGGACGCGGACAGATTGTATCTTTCCCGGCGGTTTGAACAAACCGCGCCTGCTGAAATGCGCAGCTGCGCTTTTCAGATCGCACGGCTCAAGCGACATTGAGCTTGGCGCGCAGCCGCTCGATCACGACTTCCGGGACCAGCTCCGGCAAGCGCTTGCCATAACCTGCGACTTCCTTGATCAAGTGCGAGGAACTGAAGAACAGCCGCGGATTGGAGAACATGAAGACGGTCTCGACGCCCGGGCTCATCTGCTTGTTCATCTGCGCCATCTGCAGCTCGTAATCGAAATCCGTAACGGCGCGCAGTGAACGAATCAACACCTTGGCGCCGATTCGTTCCGCGTAATCGACCGACAGTCCGCTGAACTTGTCCACGCGGGCGCGCGGCTCGAGGTCGCGGATGACTTCGCGGATCATTTCGACGCGTTCGTCGGCGGAAAACAACGCTGCATCCTTGTGCGGATTGTAGGTGACCGCGACGATCACCTCGTCGAAGATCGCGACGCTGCGCCGGATGACGTCAACGTGTCCGTTGTGGATCGGGTCGAAGCTGCCGGGGTAAGCCGCGATCAGCGGGGAACGCTCTTTGCCTTTGTTGGTCATTTTCCTGAAGCCATCACCCTGCACCCGGCGCCGGATCGAGTCGGCGGTAAAAGGCGATCCGGTGATCGCCGATGGTTGCAACAAATGCGCGCTCGTGGGCTTTAGGAGCGGGCGGCGCAGCGGGCGCGCGCTTCGATTGTTCCACTACCACCCATCCGCCGGGCGCGACGAGTTGGAATTCACCAAGCAGCGCCAGGACCTCCGCGCTCATGTCGTCCTTGAACGGCGCGTCAACGAAGACCAGGTCGAAAGACTCGTGCGAGCGCTGGAGTTCGCCGAGTGCGCGACGCACGTCCGACACGACCATGCGGGCGCGATCGCCCAGGTCAAGCCCGGCAAGATTGGCGCGAATCGCCGCGGCGGCGTCGCGCGAGGAATCCACAAACGTCACGTGTGCGGCGCCGCGCGAGAGCGATTCGATTCCCAGCGAGCCGCTGCCGGCGAAGATGTCGAGCACGCGCACCCCGCCAAGATCCATCCGCACCGCCAGCCGCGAGAAAATCGACTCGCGCGTTCGCGCCGAAGTGGGCCGGGTGTGCAAGCCGCGCGGCGCCTTGAGCCGCCTGCCGTGAGCTTGTCCCGCAATAATTCGCATCGCATCAGTTTTCTTCGAGGCGTACTTCGATCGAATCGGCGAACGCCTCTTGTTTCGAAGCCGCGGACGATAGATAACCCGTTCTGCCGGGATCCCGCAAGTTCGCGGTCAGGTTAGGCCGTTTGCTTGCGCCTCTGGCGGATTGACGAAATTTTAGCTACCAATCATTAGATTTCTGAACTCAAGAACTTCGATGCTGAAGGATCAATAATACTCGCGCCATGCCTGGAAACCCGCAACCCAAGTTTTCCGACGCCGCGCTTGCCGAGTACCGGCAACTGCTCGGTCGCTACCCGACGCGCCAGGCTGCGCTGCTGCCGACGCTGTGGATCGCGCAGCGCGAGTTCGGATGGCTCAGCGATGAGACGCTCGATTATGTCGCGCATCTGATGGAACTGCCGCGCGCGCACGTGCGCGCGGTGGTGTCGTTCTACACGATGTTCCATCGCAAGCCGGTCGGCCGCTACCTGCTCGACGTGTGCACGAATCTCTCGTGCCGGCTGCGCGGCGCCGACAAAATCGTGGGCTGCATCCGGCGCCGGCTGAAAATCGAGATCGGCGAGACGACGCCCGACGGCAAGTTCACGCTGGGCTCGGCCGAATGCATGCGTCATGCGGGACCGCGCCGATGCTCCAGCTCAATCAGGACACGTACGTCGAAAACCTCACCGAAGAAAGCATCCTCAAACTCATCGACGAGCTTGCCGCCCGTGACAATTGAGTTAATCGCCGGCGCGATCAAAGCGATCCTGATGATCGTGACCGCATTGGGCCTGTCGCTGTTCCTGCTCTATTTCGAGCGCAAGGGCAGCGCGCTGATCCAGGACCGAATCGGATCGAATCGCGCCACGCTAACCGGATTCGGCAAGCGCATGGGGATGCCCAACCTCGGAATCATCAACACCACCATCGCCGACCCGGTCAAGATGTTCACCAAGGAAGACTTCATTCCGGCCGGCGCGGACAAATTCCTGCACACGCTGGCGCCGTTCCTGTCGCTGTTCCCGGTGATGATCACATTCGTCGTGATCCCGTTTGGCGACACGATTTCGATTGCCGGCCATCGCATCGGTCTCGAGGCGGCCAACCTCAACGCCGGCGCGCTCTATCTGCTCGCGACGATCGGCCTTGGCGTGTATGGCAGCGCGCTCGCAGGATGGTCCTCGAACAATCGATGGGCGCTGCTCGGCGGGATTCGCGCGACGGCGCAGATGATCTCGTACGAACTTGCGATGGGACTCGCGATCGTGTCGGTGATCATGACCTTCGGCACCTTGAACTTGCAGGAAATTGTGCGCGGGCAGGGCGGTGTGTGGTTCGGATTTTTGCCGCGCTGGGCAATTTTCACGCAACCGCTCGCTTTCATTCTCCTGCTCGTGGCGGGCGCTGCGGAGTCCAAGCGCATTCCGTTCGACCTGCCGGAGAGCGAGTCGGAACTGATCCAGGGTTATTTCATCGAATACTCCGGCGGCAAGCAGGCGGTCTTCATGCTGACCGACTTTGCCGAGCAGGCGCTCGTCGCGATGCTGCTGACAACGTTTTTCCTTGGCGGATGGCAGATTCCGTGGCTCATGCGCGACGGATTTCATCTCCCGGGCGGCGCATTTCTTGCCCTCCCCGCACTGGCGATCTCACTGATGGGCGTAGTCGCATTCCTGGTCAAGGTCGTCGCGCTGTGCATGTTTCTCGGCATGGTGCGGTGGACCCTGCCGCGCTTCCGCTACGATCAGTTGATGCGTCTGGGATGGAAAGGATTGGTGCCGCTCGGACTGTTCAACGTGCTGGTGACCGCATTCGTCGTGGTGGCAACCGGGAGAGTCCAGTGATGCCGCCGTTCCTGTATATTTTTCTGGGTGCGTTGGCGGTCGTCTCGGCGCTCGGCGTCATCATCCAGCGCAATCCGATTCATTCGCTGCTCGCCTTGATCGCAACGCTGATGACCGTCGCCATTCTGTTCATTGCCGAAGACGCCGTCGTGGTCGGCTTCCTGCAAATCATCGTCTATGCCGGCGCGATCATGGTTCTATTCCTGTTCGTGATTTGGCTGTTGAATCTTCAAGTCGAGACCGGTCCGACAGGTCATCTCGCGCTCAAGTTATTCGGCTCACTCGCAGCGGCGCTGCTGGTGACCGAGCTGATTTTTATCCTCGCTCCCCATCATCTGCAGGTGAAGTTCACTCACGAACCCGTGGGCTATGGTTCGCTCGCAAGCCTCGCCGGGAAGCTGTTCACCGACTACCTGGTCGCTTTCGAGGTGACCTCGGTGCTGCTGCTGGCCGCAGTGGTCGGTTCGATCGCGCTGGCGCGGCGGCTGCCAGGCACGGATGACCCGCGCGCTGCGAGGAAGATCGCATCATGATTCCGCTCACCTACATGATGTCGCTGAGCGCGATCATCTTCGCGATCGGCGTGGCGGGCGTGATCATCCGCCGCAACATTCTCGTGATGTTCATGTCGATCGAGTTGATGCTCAATGCCGTAAATCTCGCCTTCGTCGCGATCGGCAGCCGGCTCGGCTCGATGGACGGCCAGGTGATCGTTTTCTTCGTAATGACTGTCGCGGCGGCCGAAGCGGCGGTTGGCCTGGGCATCATCATTTCGATTTTCCGCAATCGTGAAACCGTCCACGCCGACGACCTGACTCTGATGAGATGGTGACCAATACCAATGACGGTTGAGTTTCCAGCACTCGCGCTTATCCTGCTGTTCCCGGCGGTCGGCGTCGTATTCAACCTGTTCCTCGGGCCCAGGTACGGACGCGGCGCGGTCAACGTCGTCGGTCCGGGTGTCATGTTCGCCGCGTTCGGCGTTGCGACGTGGGCATTTTTGACGCTGCTCGCGATGCCCCCGGGTGGCGCGCTTGCCGTGCATCTGTGGGGATGGATCGAGGCAGGGAAATTTCACGCCGAGTTAGGCCTGCGCCTCGACGCGTTGTCGGGCGTGATGGTGATGATAGTCACCGGGGTCGGCGCACTAATTCATCTTTACTCAGTTGGATACATGGCGCACGACGAGGACTTTGCGCGCTTCTTTACCTACATGAACTTGTTCGCGTTCTCGATGCTCATACTAATTCTTGCGGACAACTTGCTAATGATGTTCGTGGGATGGGAGGGTGTCGGACTATGTTCCTACTTGCTAATCGCATTTTGGTACACGAATCCCCAGTACGCCTATAACGGCCGCAAGGCATTTGTCGTCAACCGAATCGGCGACGCTGGCTTTCTGCTCGGGATGTTCACGATCGTCGCCACGCTCGGCGCGCACGGCGTATGGACGCTGGACTTCGTCGAGCTTCGCCAGCACGCTGCTCTGCTTGGCGGCGCCGCCGCGGCCGCAGCCGGCTGCCTGCTCTTCATCGGCGCGACCGGCAAGTCGGCGCAG
>Ga0074046_10005591_pt1 | contig 10030 bp, 8 predicted proteins | sample BogForMeECP23OM3_FD_94441 | JGI IMG/M metagenome (GOLD analysis project Ga0074046, IMG submission 94441) | Bog forest soil microbial communities from Calvert Island, British Columbia, Canada - Bog Forest MetaG ECP23OM3 | ecosystem: Environmental > Terrestrial > Soil > Wetlands ...
CCACGCACCCGTAATTGCCATCTTCAAAACCAACAAGGTTGAGCATGTTCGGGAAAACTGCGGCGCCTCAGGGTGGAGGCTCCAGCCGGACCAGATAGACACCCTCAATCAAGTACCCTTCCAGCGACGTGGACCGATCGAGAGGTTCGCCCGCCGGGTAGTTCGCCGCACTCTGCAAAGATTTGGCCGGAACATGTGAGTCTGTATTTAAGTTGAGGAGTCTATCGAGGCAGCGGCTCTCACGAGATGATGAGTCGTGCCTAAGATGTAAAGTCTTATTGCGAACGCGCGGATGTTTGGCTTGCAAGGCCTTCTCGACCTTCACGCTACCACTTTGTGGATATCCCCATGAGCTACATCAACGAACACTGGTTTATTGGAATCAAGAATCGACTCCTTCAGGAGCTCGCTCGCAAAGTGCCGGGCGCGTTAAGTGTACGTCCCTTTCTCCATCGCTGGCGTGGTGTCAAAGTGGGAAAGGATGTTTGGATCGGGTACGATGCAATCATTGAAACGGCCCATCCTGAGTTAGTCACGATTAAAGATGGCGCGGTCATTGGTATACGCGCTCTCATCAGTGCTCACTTCACCGGTTGGAAGCGCAGTATTGTGATTGAGGAGAATGCCTTTCTGGGACCCGGTGTCATCGTTCTTCCGAATGTCGTCATTGGACATGGGGCGGTTGTTACAGCGGGCAGCGTGGTTACTCACTCTGTGCCGCCGATGACTCTGGTTCAGGGGAACCCGGCGAAGCCTATCGCCAGGGTGGGGAAGCCGCCAAACGTGAATGTAAGTTTCCAGGAATTCACGGCCAGTCTCCGGCCACTTGAACGCAGACAACATAAGAAGGCTGAGTCGCGGGTCGGGCGATAACCTGTTCGTGCCGCCAGAACCTTTGAGACCAGCTTGGTCCTAGGTGGGCGAGGCTGCGCTTTCCGATTGAGGACGCCCGCGGTTTTATTCAGTGAACCGGGGGTGTGTGAACCGAAGCACTGAAACATAGGTAGCCTTCGCACCTTGGGGGCCGGGAAATATCGGCTTTTGAACGTCAGATGCAACCAAATGTCCGAGAGTAGAGCTCCATGGTTATAGACCATATCGGCATTGTTGTCCGGTCGCTAGAACAGGGAATTCGGCAGTGGGAGGAGTTGTTTGGATACACCCGGAATTCCGACATCGTAACGAATACCCGCCAGAAAGTACGAGTCGTCTTCCTCTCTAAGAAAGATTCGCTCACAGTCAAACTACTGGAACCCTCCGAGCCCGATTCATCTGTTTCCGCCTTTGCTAGCAAAGGCGGGGGGCTGCATCATATCTGCTTCCGCTGCGGCGACATAAACAGCCAAATTCCATTGTTGAAGAGGAAAAAGGTCCGCCTGATGGTGCCGCCGCAACCCGGCGAAGCTTTTCGTAACCACGACATCGCGTTCCTCTTCGCGGAGAACAATCTCAATATCGAATTGATCGATACCAGTGAGAAAGCAGGATGGCTCGGGCCGCTCTGAGGCAAAAGGCACGCGCAGGCTGTAATTCGAAATCGAGAAATTCTATGTGCGGGATAGCGGGAATCGTTAAGTCGCACGGCGGTTGCGTGGACCGCGACCAGCTCGTTGCTATGATCGGGACGCTGGCGCATCGAGGTCCCGACGACCGCGGAGCGTACGCCAGAGACGGAGTGGGGCTCGCGCATGCGCGCTTGAGCATTATTGACATCGAAGGCGGTCGGCAGCCAATGTCCGTTGCAGATGGCCAGCTCTGGATTACCTTCAACGGCGAGATATTTAACTACATTGAACTGCGGGATGAGTTGATTCAAAAAGGCCACAGGTTCGCGACGCGGTCAGACACCGAGGTCATTCTCCATCTTTACCAGGAAGAAGGGGAGAATTGCGTACGTCGCCTCAATGGCCAATGGGCATTTGCGATCTGGGACTCACCGCGGAAGAAACTGTTCGCTTCACGCGATCGGCTCGGCGTCCGACCGCTGTTTTATACACAGACCGCCGACAGTTTTCTTTTCGCGTCGGAAATCAAAGCGCTCCTCGCCTGCCCCGAGGTGGGAGCCAACTTGGACTTAAAGGCGCTCGACCAGATATTCACCTTCTGGGTAACGCTGCCCCCGCAGACGGCATTCAAGAACATCCAGCAACTGCCGCCAGCACATTCGCTGGTTCTTGAGAATGGGCAGGTGCGAATCTGGCAATACTGGCACCTTGAGTATGCACCCGAGAACGATGGAGCGGATGATCAGGAACCAAGACTCGCCGAAGAACTGCTGGCTCTATTGCTGGATGCGACACGCATCCGGTTGCGGTCCGATGTTCCGGTGGGGGCATACCTGAGCGGGGGACTGGACTCGACCTTGATCACCGCCCTGACCAAGTCTCTGGTAGGGGACAAGCTTAGGACGTTCTCCGTCAGTTTCGACGACCCCGAATTCGACGAAAGTGAGTACCAGAAAGAAGCCAGCGCATTTCTGCACACGCAACACAGGGACGTGCGTTGCAGCTATGCTGATATCGCGAGGGTCTTTCCGAAAGTGATCTGGCACGCCGAACAGCCAATCGTCCGCACTGCGCCGGCTCCGCTCTATATGCTTGCTAAGCTGGTTCGTGGGGAGAGCTTCAAAGTTGTTCTGACCGGCGAGGGCGCTGACGAAACCATGGGCGGATACGACATTTTCAAAGAAGCGAAAATTCGTCGTTTTTGGGGCCGGATGCCAGAGTCGCGTCTGCGTCCGCTCTTGCTCAAGCGGCTCTATCCGTACATGGATGGAATCCAGCGCCAACCCGCCGCGTACCTGAAACAATTCTTCCACGTCAACTCGGAGGATCTTGCGAGTCCTTTTTTCTCCCATCTGCCACGCTGGGAGTTGACGACCAAGGTGAAGATGTTTTTCTCGGAGGCAGTTCGCGCGGAAACGCAAGGGACGAATGGGCTGTTTGAACTTGAGCGTTCACTGCCGAGTGCTTACGGTTTGTGGTCCGCATTTAACCAGGTTGAGTACCTCGAGGCTATGCATCTGTTGCCGGGATACATTCTTTCATCCCAGGGAGATCGCATGGCTATGGCCCATTCGGTGGAGGGGAGATACCCCTTTCTGGACCACCGCGTCGTAGAATTTGCAGCCAAGCTTCCGCCGAACTTAAAGATGAAGGTTCTCGATCAGAAGCACCTGTTGAAGCGGGCGGCTAACGGACTCATCCCCAGGTCGATTCAGACGCGGTTCAAACAACCTTATCGTGCACCCGACGGAAAGAGCTTTTTTGCCTGTGCACGAAATTATGCGCAAGACATGCTGTCTGCCGACAACATCAAGAGGGACGGCATTTTTAATTACATTGCGGTTGCGGCGCTGGTAGCCAAGTTCGAAGGTGGCCGGGCGAACAGCGTCAAGGACGACATGGCTCTCGTGGGTATTCTCTCGACGCAGATCCTGCTGGATCAATTCATCCATCGAGGTAGGCCGAGAAATGCCGTGCTGAAACAGGCCACCGTTCCGACGCCGCGATACTCGATTCAATGAATTGCCGGGGTTCAATCTGCAAGTCAGTAGATATGAGGTGGGCGGTGTGACCGCCGCTTGTCCTCGTCCGGTTGTAAAACGACATCTGGCATAGGGGATGCTCCGTGCGGGCCAGAGCATCAAGGTTCTATTGCGAAAAGGGGTTCAAGCACATGTCCACAGCTAGTACAGTTGCACAACAACTGCGTGACTTCATTGTGGAGAACTTTCTCTACGGCCAGGAGCGTGCGTTCAAAGACGATGATTCTTTTCTTGGCGAAGGCATCGTCGACTCCACGGGCGTGCTGCAACTCGTGTCCCATCTGGAGGAAACTTACGAGATCACCGTTGAAGACGAAGATTTGACTCCCGAGAACATGGACTCGATAAATAGTGTCACGGCGTATCTTTCTCGGAAAATGAATTCCGTTGCGGGAGTCGTGGCGCTGGACCCGGCGAGCGTTCCCGGAGTAAAGGCATGAGCTCAAGTTCAAGCGTTTCGCCCGACATTCTGCAGCTGGATGCTCAGCAGGAGAGCGAGCGGATTGTTGCGCGCATTCGCGAGTTGGTCTTCAGCGAGCTCAAGCGCAAGGGCGCAGTTGTGGGCGTCTCCGGAGGCATTGACAGCACCGTTGTTGCCTATCTTTGCGCCCGAGCTCTAGGCAAAGAGCGCGTGGTGGCACTCTTTACCCCGGAAGCCGACTCGTCTCCTGATAGTCTTCGCCTCGGCCGCATCGTGGCCGACGCGTTGGGAGTGAGGTCCTTTGTGGAGGACATTAGTCCGATCCTGAAGGGAGCGCGCTGTTATGAGCGGCGTGATGCTGCTATTCGGACAATAGTCGCGGAGTACGGGGACGGCTACAAGTGCAAGATCGTGTTGCCCAACCTTGTGGAGGCAGACCGATACGCCATATTTTCGATCGTTGTGCAGTCTCCAACGGGAGCGACGAAGAAGGTACGGCTCAGCCTCGATGCCTATCTGGGCATCGTAGCGGCGACGAACTGCAAGCAGCGCGCGCGCAAGTTGATCGAGTACTACTACGCCGATCTCTACCAGTACGCAGTTGCGGGGACACCGAATCGGCTGGAATACGATCAAGGGTTCTTCGTCAAGAACGGCGACGGCGCCGCGGACTTCAAGCCCGTCGCGCACCTCTACAAGACCCAGATATACCAGCTAGCGGCGTACCTTGGAGTGCCGGAGGAGATCCAGCGACGTCCGTCGACAACCGACACCTATTCCCTTGAACAATCTCAGGAGGAGTTTTATTTTGCGATTCCACTCGCCAAGATGGATATCTGTCTCTACGGCAAGAACAACGACATCCCCGCTGCCGAGCTCGCTCCCGCCGTCGGCATGGACGAAACAAAAGTTCAGCGAGTGTACGCGATGATTGAATCGAAGCGTGCCGTAGCGCGTTATCTGCGCTCGGCGCCTTTGTTGGTCGAAGCAGTGCAAGGAATCCAGTAAAGGAACATGGCTCGCAGCAACTGCAACGTCGCCGATTTTCTCCTTGAAGGGAAGCCAGAGGACTGCGTTGCGCTGCATCTTCTTGGGGAGGAAAGAACCTATGGGGAGTTGCGGTCGGCGGCGGCCGCATTTGCCCACTACTTCGATGAAATTGGCTGCCGCAAAGGTGACCGGGTCGTCCTGGCAGGAGAGAACTCATTTTTCTGGGTTGGCGCTTACTTGGGCATCTTGCGTGCCGGATTGGTCTGCGTACCCTTGCCGACGACTGTCACGGCGGAAGACCTTGAACATGTGCTCGCGGTGATAGAAGCGCGAGTGGCGGCTGTGCAGACCGGTTTTGCTGCGAAGCACGCGTCACTTTTTCGAGGTACTCATTTGATTACGGATCGTGAGATCACGAACCGTAAGATTCGAACGCTGCCTGCGTTGCTTGATGAAGCAAGCTTCGCTGAAATCGAGTCGCGGTCTCCCGGCGTCCGAACTCCCTCCCTTAAGGTTGAGCCGGACGATCTTGCCGCTCTGATGTTTACTTCCGGCTCGACGGGAAGGTCACGCGGCGTAATGGTGTCGCACCGCAATATCATCGCCAACACCGACGCCATCATCGAGTATCTTGGGCTTACAGAAGCCGATCGCATTATGACGGTATTGCCCTTCCACTACTGTTTTGGCACATCACTTCTCCACACACACTTGCGAGTGGGAGGAAGCCTGGTTCTGGATTCGCGCTTCATGTATCTGGAGGCGATCCTGCAGCGCATGCTTGACACACAATGCACAGGATTCGCAGGCGTCCCAAGCCATTTCCAGATATTGCTGCGCAGCTCCAGCTTGCGAAGGAAACAGTTTCCGCAATTGCGATATGTGCAGCAAGCGGGTGGACACCTTGCCCCGTTCTTTATTCGTGAATTGCAAAAGGCTCTGCCAACAACTCAGGTCTTTGTCATGTACGGGCAAACGGAAGCGACGGCCCGGCTTTCCTATCTTACCCCAGAGTTTCTGGACACGAAGCTTGGCTCAATTGGGAAGGGAATTCCCGGGGTGACGCTTCGTGTTCTCAACGAGTCTGGCCAGGAAGTGCAACCGGGGGAAATAGGGGAGATTGTCGCCGAAAGCGAGAGTGTAACTCTCGGTTATTGGCGCGCTCCCCAAGAAACAGCAAGCTCCTTCCGCAATGGCAAACTCTACACCGGCGATATGGCGACGGTGGATGAAGATGGTTTTATCTACGTGGTGGATCGAGCTAAAGACTTCGTGAAATGCGGTGGGAAGCGCGTCAGTTGCCGACAGATAGAGGATCAGCTTTTGCAATGCGACGAACTGGTCGAAGCCGCTGTTGTCGGAGTTCCTCATGAGATTCTCGGCGAAGCGGTGAAGGCCTTTGTGGTTCCACGCACTTCCAATCAGAACGGTCTTAGAGAGAGCTTGGACGATTTTTGCAGGAAGCACATGCCCCCGCAGCTTGTTCCCGGGGAGATCGTCTTCATGCAGACGCTTCCGAAAAACAGTGCCGGCAAGGTGCTTAAGCAGAATCTGAGGGTGATGTAATTGGCTCCCTGAGCCGTCAACAATGGTTAAGCCCTGAGCCGAAAGCCTCCAGCCCTACCACGGCCTGCCAAGACTTCCCTAGCATCGCGTGGTCAGGTAAAGACGCATTCCCCACAGTTTCCAGCCCTCTCTTTAATTGACACACATTCTACTTCTCTCACAATCCGCACCTACAGTTTTGGAGGTTTCACGATTTTATGATCACTGCTCCCGTTCAACCTACGCTGTGTTCTCAGCTCAAAACCAAGATTGAGGCCCGTAAGGCAAAGATCGGAGTTATAGGTCTTGGCTATGTTGGGCTGCCATTAACGCTATTGTATGTTGGTCAAAGGTTCTCAGTAACGGGCTTCGACATTGACCAGCGCAAGGTGGATGCGCTTTCGGAAGGCAAGTCATACATCTATCGGATCCCCGCCGAAGAGATCCAGGAGGCATGCAGCAAGGGGCTGGTGGCGACTTCTGACTTTTCCAAGTTAGCGGAGATGGACGCGATCATCATCTGCGTCCCCACGCCTTTGGATGAGCATCACGAGCCCGACCTGAGCTTCATCACCAACACTGCTCATGCGATCGCCCCGCACTTGCGGGCAGGTCAGTTGGTGGTACTCGAAAGCACGACCTATCCCGGGACGACAGAGGAAGTGCTTGTGCCTATTCTCGAAAAAGAGAACCGAAATGAGCTAAGAGCAGCCCGACGCAACGCTGCATCCGAAATGGGCAGCGATTTCTATGTCGCCTTCTCGCCCGAACGAGAGGATCCCGGCAACACCACAGTCGCGCGCCGTGATATCCCGAAGGTGGTCGGCGGGTTGGATGAGCACGCCGCCGGATTTGCGACAGCGCTCTACGGATCAATCTTCAACCGGACGGTGCAGGTTTCGTCGCCCGCGGCGGCAGAGATGACAAAGCTACTCGAAAACATTTATCGCTGCGTCAATATTGCACTAGTCAACGAGCTGAAACTCCTGTGCTTGCGCATGGGTCTGGATATCTGGGAGGTGATCGAAGCGGCGTCCACCAAACCGTTTGGGTTCCAGGCGTTTTATCCCGGGCCGGGGCTGGGTGGGCATTGCATTCCCGTCGATCCTTTCTATCTTTCCTGGAAGGCCAAGGAATGGGACTTTCACACGCGCTTCATCGAACTGGCAGGCGAGATCAACATCGGGATGCCTTACCATGTCGTAGCTTCGGTAGCCGCTGCGCTCAACCGTCGAAAGAAGGCTCTGAACGGAGCTCGGGTGCTGGTGCTAGGAGTCGCGTATAAGAAGGATATCGACGACCTGAGAGAATCTCCAGCGCTGACCATTATTGAGTTGCTCCAGAAGGAAGGCGCGCAGGTCAGCTACAACGATCCCTATATCCCATTCATTGGCAAGGGACGAAAATACAACCTGCACATGAAATCCGAGCCACTGGAAAATCTAGGCGAGTACGACTGCGTGCTGATCGTTACCGACCATTCCAGCTACGATTACTCCAAGATCGTCGATCAAGCCCGATTGGTCGTGGACACACGGAATGCCACGAAGAGAATCCAGAGTCCGAGAATTGTGCATTGCTGACGAGCAGATTGGAAAGTCGTGCCGGTTGAAGGAGGCGAAGGGGCAGACGGATTTGGGAGAGCGCGCACTCAACCGATAACTCGAATGAAGAACCACCTGACCCGCACGACGTCGATTCGGATGTGCAGCTGGGGAGGACGAGGTGGCTTTAGCGAGGGAAAGGAGAATATATCCGCTGGGTATTACTTCCTGTAGGCGCTCCACATATCGTCGATAAAGGTGTATTGCGGGAATTCTCCCTGCAGCCAGTATTGGGTCTGGCCCTGGCGCTCCCAGTTTGAGCTGTAGTCAAAGCCGGTTTGCGCCTTGATCTCGGCGACGGCCTGGGTGTCGTCTTCGTACATCCAGCGATCGACGTAGTCGAAGAACGCAGGATAGTCCCACACGCTCTCCGTCTTCATGATATGCATGGTGAGCGCTTCACCCACCCATGAGACCGACGTACAGCAGCGGCGATAGGCCTCGCCGAGTTGTTCGTTGCCGTTCAGCAACGGCCAGTTCACTGGCTGCAGTTGCTCATAGGGTCCGTACAAACCGGGGCTGACGGGTGTGCCGCCGGAGTCGACTCCGTAGTGGCCGCCGTAAATCACCGTGGCGCCTTGCCAGGCTTGCTGATAGCCTCCGGGAATCTGGTTCACGTAGACGGTTTGCATGTCCTCGCCAAACTGATTGGGATAGGCGGCGGACACGTTTTTCATGCCGCTGTTGTTCAACAGGATTCCAGCGAAAACAATTGGCAGCTTTCTGCCACTGCGGTGACCGCCAAAGGCCGGCCAACCCACGCCTGCTTGCACACAGCCATACAAGTCGATGCCGTATTGCACGAAGTAGTTCGTGAGGTTGACCTTCTGGTCGGTGGGGAAATTCAGCATGAGCAGCAGGGACGCGTAGGAATCAGCGAAGGCCACATGCTGGCCGTAGCTGGGCATGTAGTTGGCGGGCGCGTCAAACAGAAACGGATTGGTATCGATCCAGGGCTGGCGGTAAAGGGCCTCGAACTGGGCCAGCGTTGGAGTGCCCGCGGGATTAGGCGGAGCAAGCGACGGAAGCAGGTTCCTCTGTAACGAGTTGGCGTGATAGATGGTTTGACTTCGGTCGCAGTAGGACGGACGGAAAGCGTCGGCCGAAGGCGCCGCCGAAAGAACTGTCAGCACCGACACGGAAGCCACCGGACTCGCGCTCATGTCCGACGCGCGCATGACTTCAGGTACGGAATGAATTTGCGCCAGGCTGATGGAGGAGACCAGCGAATCTCCGGGCTTCAAAGAGATGGGCGGATAGGACCGCAGGGACGCGTCGAACCACCACGACTCGTCGGTACCGTCATTGAGCCGGGAATCGAATCCGCTTTTGCCGTCGGCGGTCGGCAGATTCAGAACCGAACCATTCTCGTAGGGCGACGAAGTGGTGGGCGCGGGATCGATAGCTGTGATCGTGACCGGGCCGACCACGTAATAGTCGCCATTCACAAACTGCCCGACGGGCGCGGCCTGGCTGAACGTCCAGGTGATGCCGTCTTTCGAAACGGAAGCTGCGGTTCCCGGCGGAGGGGGTGGGGGAGGGTTAGAAGTCGAAGGAGACCCGCCGCAGCCGGCCAGGCTCAGCGTAACAGCACAAGCAGGACGAGAACGGTCGTGTTTTGATTCCCCATAGACACCGCCATCGTTGCAGAATTCGGCCCTACCAGTATGCGATGTTTGGGGCCACAACCCAAGTATCGAAGGTGCACGCTCAAGCGGACGATGCAGATGCAGGTGAGTCGGACCAGAAGCAGTGGTACGGATTCCCGAAAGGCCAAGAGAGTGGTGTTACCGTGCCGACAGGTGTGTCAAATCGTTTGTGTAAACGACTGGGTCTTGTTTTTGGGGATGGGGTCCGGGGAAGGGGGCAGTACCCCTTTCCCCGGCCCATCGCTGTAGAAGCTTTCTGCCTCGTCATTGCGCA
>Ga0074046_10005592_pt1 | contig 10029 bp, 14 predicted proteins | sample BogForMeECP23OM3_FD_94441 | JGI IMG/M metagenome (GOLD analysis project Ga0074046, IMG submission 94441) | Bog forest soil microbial communities from Calvert Island, British Columbia, Canada - Bog Forest MetaG ECP23OM3 | ecosystem: Environmental > Terrestrial > Soil > Wetlands ...
AAGTCGCAACTTGCCGAAGAGCGTCCGCAACACGATCTGATGCTTCCCTTTGCGTGATTGGATCTTTCCACATTTCGAGCAGGGAATCTGTTGGGTCACGTACCCGGTGGTTTGGTGCGTGACCATCGCTCTTTGAACCTCCTGCAGTAGCTCCTTAGCTTCCGACAACGTTAGCCCAAGAGTCTCTGGCCGCAGAGAGCGACGTTCCATCTTGGTCACTTCGTGCACAACTTCCGTTTGGCCGGAATCGGACTCGATGATGAGCTTCGGGCTGAGAATCGTGTTTCATGACGCGGCCCAGCCTACCAGGTGGACAACGCCTCGGCTCTTCCTAGCCCCCGGTTTGAAATACTCTCGATTTCGATCATGTGTCAGCTAAAGAAGCTTGCGGCAGTGTGGCGCGCCCCGCGGAATCTGGCAAGCCTCCTGTGAGTGTGAAACTGGTTTTTGGAAGGAATTCTACATGGATTTACAGCTTGATCGCCTGGAATCCATCCGATCAGGTCATCGCGGCGAGCAAACTCCGACAGGGTCTTGAGTACAGCAAGCTCGATGTCTTTTGGATGATGCCAAATTTTAACCAACTTGGTGAGGAGTATTGCTCGAAAGTCTTTAAGTTGCTGTGGATTGTCAGTTTCATAGACTTCAATCCCTCGAACTTTAACTCTTTCCTTTAAGTAATCTTCGTCGATAACAACTGCAAAGATTGGCTTTCCTTTCTGCTGCGCATATTCGTATTCGAGCTGGATGTAACTTTTCTTGGTGTCTGGATCAATACTTCCGTACCGTCCGCCTAGTAAAAGGAAGAAGATGTCTGACTCATCAATCCATCGTTTGATGACATCCATTTGGGTTTGATCACCAGCGGCGAAGAGTTCCATTCCGGCAGGGATATGTCCAGCCGTCAAGATCGCCTCAACGGCTGCTTGCCGCTCCTCTCTCAAGTCGGAATATGTCGACGAAACGAAAACCTGTAGCTTCTTCTTATGTGTCATATTCGTGAAATTGGGAAGTACTTCGAGCGCATCGCTGGAATCTTAAGCCGCAAAAAAGTCGTCGCCATCGCAAAATTGGGAATAAAACATTTATCGGCATGCGAGGAACAGTAAGGGGAGGAATTTGATCGTGTTCCGCTTCTCTTCACAGAGCAGGCTATACATGATGCCTGGCTCCCGGCAAACCCCGTGTCCTTCGTCGTCGGCTACCTGTTGGCGAACCTTCTTCAGGTAAACCTGTGTGCCTTGTGATCGGTCGGACATGAAGTGGGCACCGATATGCCAAATAGCGCGCAAAAAATTGCGCCAAATAATTCGCAAAATGACAGCCGCAATATTCCCTTCCCTGTCTGTTATCGTGTATGATAACGTCCTTTATCATTCGCTATATCCGCAGGCAAAGCCTGGAGGCGCAATAACTTCAGCGGGCCGAATACATCTTCAAGTAGTGGGGCACCACACCAGCGAGTAGGGTGAGCAAGGGAGGAGTCGGGGATTGGCAACTGAACTCGACCTACTTTTGAGCTTTCATGGCCCCTAAACCGGCTTTCCTGCTCCATTGCTGCGCAAAACAATCACGCAGCGAAAAATGGCTTGTTCAATATCGCGTGGCATTTTACGTACCGTCGATCGAGTAACTCCCTTTTTCATGGTGAACGATCCATTACTGCAGATATTCACTCCCGATGTAATAAGAACATTGCACGCCACGACTTTAACAAGCGAGGCGCTGAAGACCCGCTTGGCCGTGCTGAGCGCCGACGACCATCAACCAGACCATTTGGGCCTGTGGGCGCGGTAAGGAATGGTGTGTATTCAGCTCACGTTTGAGCGAATACTCTCGTGGGCTCCGAACAACCCGACCTGCTCTGATCCTGCCAGTCCTTTGGGTTCCTGAGGACTGGCTCCCAAAACTACTACCTAGTGCTGTCTCCGAGGTGCAATACAAGCATAATGATTTTGGTGAATTGTATGCAAAAGAGGGCCTACGCCAGCTCATGGCTCTGAAAAAGCACCGCGATAAGTACAAGGAATTTTTGCAGGTGTTTGCAGATAAGCTCCTTCGTGCGGGCGATTCGTGTTACGTGCCGCCATTAGATAATGTCCAGCCTTATCGCAGCAGACGAGAAGCTTCGCTACCAGGCTCTACCGCTGGATGAGTCCCTTTTGGATCGGCTTATCGAGGCTCAAGAGAACAACAAAATTGTAGTCATCCTAACAGATAGCTGGAGTCTTCAAGTGGATCGATATTGTAAGCTGATGAAGCAATTTGATGCGCGCAATTTCCTCAATTGCACAGTGCTGATTCCATGGAACCTCCAGGATGACGAAACAGTGAAGAACCTGGAAAAGTTGGAAGCCTTGGTAAAGTATGCGTTTCCAACGAATGTGATCAGCAACAACCCGAGCTATTTCTTCGACTCCATTAAGACCCTAGCCGACTTCAAGAAACAATTGAGCACTAGCCTTAACAAAACTCGCATGAGAATTATCGAATATGCTGATGTACGCAAGAAGGCGGAAGGAGGAAAGCTTATCCTCAAACCCATTATAACAGGATCCGAATGGTAGACGTCCTGACAAGCTCGATCGCTTCGGGCAAGATCATCACCTTTTATTCGTATAAGGGCGGAACCGGCCGCTCTATGGTATTAGCCAATGTCGCGTGGATTCTGGCCAGCAATGGGAAGCGGGTACTCACTGTGGACTGGGATCTCGAAGCCCCAGGTCTGCATCGCTACTTTTATCCTTTCTTGCTGGATAAGAATCTTACCTCGTCCGACGGCGTGATTGACTTTGTCACGGATTTCTCGATGGAAGCGATGTCCGGTCAGAAGAACGAAGGACGTGACAGCGATTGGTACAAACCATTCGCCAATATCCTCCGCTATGCCGCATCGCTCGATTGGGAGTTCCCGAAGGGCGGTACGCTGGACTTCATCCCATCTGGACGACAGGGACAGTCCTATTCGGAGCGGGTGAATCTTTTTAATTGGCAGAATTTCTACGAACGTCTTGGAGGTGGCGCGTTCATCGAGGCTGCTAAACAGAAAATGCGAGAGGATTACGAGTACATTCTCATCGACAGCCGTACCGGAGTAAGCGACACGTCTGGCATTTGTACCGTACAAATGCCGGACATTCTGGCTGTCTGTTTTACTTTAAACAATCAAAGTATCGATGGAGCGAGTGCGGTGGCTGCCTCGGTGGAAGCCCAATGCCTCGGCGAATCCGGAGTACCGAGGGTGCGTGTATTTCCGGTCCCGATGCGCGTTGAGAAATTCGAAAAAGAGAAACTGGAATTTGCACGCGAGGCGGCGAGGAACAAATTCGATCGATTCCTACGACATCTCCGTGCAGATCAGCGAGCTACCTATTGGGGCGAAGTTGAAACGTTCTATGAGCCTTTTTATGCTTACGAGGAAGTCCTCGCAACATTCGGTGACAAACCGCTACAAACGAATTCGATGCTCGCCTCGGCTGAGCGGCTAACCGGTTATCTCACCGACGGAGCAGTGATACAATTGGAGGCGCCAGCCGAGTTCGACCGGCAGCGTATCCTGGCGCAATACGAACGACGACAGCTAAAACAACAGGAAAGTCCAGCCCGTCCTGAGCCGGCCAGCCGCGACGTACCCGAGATTTTTGTTTCGTATGCGTGGGGTGATAATTCCTCAGAAGAGGCACGGCAGCGCACGGAAGTCGTAAACCGGTTATGCGAGACACTGGAGAGGGAGGGCTGGCGCATAATCCGTGACACGAACGCCACGCGTCCCGGCGACATGATTTCCGCCTTCATGAGGAGTATCAGGCCGGCCGATCATGTGATCGTGATACTCAGCGAAAAATACTTGCGCTCGCCTTACTGCATGACCGAGCTGCACGCCCTTTACCAAAATTCGCGGCAAGAAAAGCCGGAGTTTTTGGACCGCATCATCCTGCTGGTGTTAGATGACGCTCGATTCGGCACACTCAGAGAGCGGGTCGAATACGCCAAGTATTGGGAGGCAGAGTACCTGAACCTGAAAGCCGACCTCGACTACCTCGCTGAGGACGACTTCCGTCTCTACCAAAACATAAAAAAGTGGTATGTAGATGTCGGCAACATGCTGGCCTACGTGAACGACGTTATGGTGCCGCATGGGTTCGACGATATTGTGAAGGAAGACTTCGCCACTCTGCGCCAGAGGCTTTCGGTATTTCGACCGATGGTGACGGCCACAGCTAGGGCCACAGTCAGGCCAAGGTTAATTCCAAGCAAGGAATCTATACTCAACCTATTTAGAGAGATGCTCGAGCTAGCAAGAGCGGAGCGCTCCATAATCGTCCCTTGGCTCGAAGCCGCGAAAAAAAATCGAGCTCATAGGGCAGAATTACGTGCTGATTTACACTACCTCGCATGCTGTGGACGCCGAAAATTTGCGGAAGGGCAATCACAGGTTATTATTAGAACAGGTACTCTGTAATTATGATCTGAAGTTCACGACTGCGGTGGATGAAGACTCGGATGGAATTGAAATTCTCCCAACATAGCGAGTGTACTCCAATCCATACCGATTGGGCAGTGCCAGCACGGTACGCATCAAATGTATCAAGTGTTTTGTTCCATACTGTAAAACATAACGTCCTTTCTGTGCTAGCTAGAGCGGGGACCCACGTGGAACTTGTACTCGGAGATACGCCCGAGTCCGACACGTAAACGCTCGTTGTCAACGGAAGCGGCTATCTGATGTTGGTGAAAGACGCTGCCCACAAAAAATCGGACACGGATAGTAACGTAACTTGATCAAGCTGTATTTAGTGAAGCCCAACTAACTAACTAACACACAGCTTTTGGTCGTGTTTGTTCGGAAACGCTTCGAGTTCTTCCTGGGGACAGAGCAAGATTAGGTCGCGAACAGCCTCTGCGGCGACGGTATCATCGGGCGCTGGAGCTAATTCGCGCAGCAGCGGCAGAACGTCGGGCCTTGAAAGCCTTTCCAGTATCTCGGTCAAACTCGTAAGCGCCTTCATCACCGCCGTGCGCACGCGCCAGCTCCTTAAGCGCGTCCTGCGCCGAACCTGCCCCGTTCCCACGAAGAACCGTGTCGCGGCACAGTAATATGCAGGCCGAAGTTCTAAAGGGAACCGAACTGGCGACGGCCTCGATCGGCCAAGTGCGTTTGCGGCTTTCAAAATCGGGGCCCGCCTGAAAGTCAACGTCAGGCGCATTCACATCGAGCTGTGTTCCGCTATCCGCTGCAGAGCCTTTTCAACCTGGTACACAAGCGGCTGGCTGCTTTGGTCGCTGCGGCCTAAAAGCTTATCCGAGAGCCAGTCCAAACGCTGAGAACCGGAGCGAAGGCGCCCCGCAAGCGGAAGCTTTGTCCGTTAAAGATCAAGTCCCCCGATCTCGGGGCCGGAATGGGCGCCAGAACTATTGGCACTCGACCAAAAAGCTTTGCGCCAAGCGCGAGGCGACCTCCGAAGGAGTCAAAATATACTATTCGCGTGTTGGGATTAGATTTATTGCGGCTAGCCCTGCGATGCGCCGCCAGGATGGCCCTCGCTGCAGCCCGTCTTATTGGAGGAGTCACCGCCGGCAGATTACTCGCGATTTGCTGGGCAGGGTCGGCGCGCTCGCGCAGGTACCCTTGGAGGCGCTGTCAACCGACGCAATTCTTGAGTTTAAAGAACGCCGGTTGTCTGGAGGTTGGTCCCCGCGGGCCGTGAACCAGACCATCAAAATCCTCAAGCGATCTTTTAGGGTTGCTCTCGACGAAGAATTGATTGACCGCAATCCCGTTGCCGTTCGGCCGATTCGCGAAACGACCGGCAAAAGGGGCGTATTGAACCGAGAGCAAATTCAGCGATTGCTCGAAGCAGCGGAGGACGACTGGAGGGGGATCATTTTGGCGGGCTACTTCACCGGGCCATGTTGGTCGACCTGGCAGGACTTACCTGGGACGACTTCGTGCAGAGAAAGACTGGGGCTTCTGTTCAGATTCCGATTCATCCTGGAGCCGGGAAATCGGGGCTTAGCATGTCATTCAAAAGGCTGATGGAAAGAGCTGGCATCGACGACGGCGTGGCACGTAAGAGAGATGGCGAGATGGGGCGAAACGTTTCGCGCCTCTCATTCCATTCGCTCCGACACAGCTTCAATTCGGCGATGGCCAACGCAGATGTACCGCTTGAGATCCGGCAAAAATTAACTGGCCATGCAAGCCAAGACATGAACAAGCAGTACACGCACTTGGAACTTGAGACAGTGCGACGGGCGGTGGAGTCCATTTCTCGGTTGCCGGGCAGAACTTCGGCCGGCCTTGGTGAAAGCGTGCTATGAAAACGCGGTAAGATGTTTCATCGTGAGGCAACGACCCCTCCGGCAGCAGAACGGGCCGGCACGCCAATCCACTCATGCGCCAAACCCGAGGGGGGAGTTGAACCCCTGTCTGGTGTTCCAGACTTCCGCATGTGGTCCGTTTGGCTCCAAGACCTCAAAAAAACTGGGTTTGCGCCGGAACTTATGTCCCTACTTTTGGCGCTCAAGTAGCCCGTTTTGTCGAATCAGCCCGTCTTTCATCGCGCCCGAGGCCGCGGTTTCTTTTGGAACCGAGAGCAAGCTTTCGCGGGGGGACTGGCAGCTGGTAAGCTGGGGCGCATCACACAAACGCGGCCGATTCGTCATAGGGTTATTGAAGATGCATCTTGACCGTGACCGGATAATGGTGATGACCTGTCGCAAAAACTAACAATGCAAACCAAAAGCATAGGATTGATATTTGGAAATCCGCGCAGGACTGCTTTTTGCCTAGTAGCGTTGGCGTTAACCAGCATCGCTTTCCAGGCCTTCTTCGACTGGCATCGTCATTTCCTCGCTTCACAGTTCGTTTTCGCCTCCTTTAGCCTACCACCGCCACGACCCGTGCTAACTCTAGTCCAACCACTGCAACTACCGCTAAGCAGAGTGCCGGCAAAGGGTGGTGCGCAAGGATTTCACGTTTTGGTTCCTGGGCCCGCATACTTGGACTGGCCGCTAGGGGCAATGCTCAGGGTCTTGTTTTCCCCAATCCTCAATCGAACCCCAAGGCGTCCAAAAAGCAGGTCAGCAAGTAACTGCGGGAGCACTTCTCTGAGCCGCAGAGCTCCGTTCTGGCACCCGCGTGCGAGGTTTTTAGCTGGCCAGAGAAGGTGAGGACGTGATAGTCTCAACGGTGACGTGCTTAGCGTAGAATGCTCGGTCCGAAGTCAGCCAGATACGTATGGACAAAAGTGAGACAATGATGCGTCATGAGGTAGAGGCGCGACTTGCACTCAAGGGCCAGGCGCAGGTGCACCAATTGGAAAATCAATTGACTTGCCTGAAGGAAACGATGCTGCGGATCAGTGGAGCGATTCAAGTGCTTGAGGAACTCCTGTCTTCGTCGGCGTCACACACGTCCGCGGAAGAGACGCAGGAGTTGAACCGGGTGCAGGCGGTCTCGTAGCGGTACCGGAGGAGGATTAAGATATGGCTAACGGTTTCTGGGCGCTAACGGGCAACTCGGGTACGAAACCGCCTACTGATTTCGTGGGGACGACTGATAGTCAGCCCCTGGTCATAATGGCTGGTGGCAAAGAGTGGCTCCGAGTCGATACGAGCGGCAACGTCGGCATTGGAACCACTACACCAACAGAAAAACTAAGCGTCAGTGGGAATGTCTCGGTCACCGGCGACGTCGTACTGGCCGGTGCGGATTGTGCAGAACATTTTGACGTAAGCGGCGGCGAGTGCCCCGAACCCGGGACCGTCGTGGTCATTGAGCAAGGGGGTACGGTTCGCGAGAGCCGGGACGCATACGACAAGAAGGTTGCGGGTGTTGTGTCGGGCGCTGGCGGATACCGGCATGCTATCATCCTTGATAAGCGGTCGTCGGAAGAATACCGGATCCCGGTGGCTTTAGCGGGCAAGGTCTATTGCAAGGTGGACGCAGACTATTCACCGATTGAGGTGGGCGACTTGCTGACCACATCGCATACTCCTGGCCACGCGATGAAAGCCGCAGATCCAGCAAAGGCTTTCGGATCTGTTATTGGAAAAGCACTGGGTAGACTTGAACGAGGTCAGCGATTGGTGCCGATCCTGATTGCTCTTCAATAGATAATCGTCGACGCGAAGGACCTTTTGGGCGTGAGACCGTAGTAGGAACGCACCAAAGGAGCCCGCGAGCCGGAAAAAGATTGTTTGTCGCTAACCGCTGCCCCGGGGATCCCCGTAGTAGCGACAGCGGGTTAGGGGTTGACGCGATGTTCCATAGGGTGTCGCATGCCCAACTAACGCAACACATCTGCGGGTGTTTTACCCTTGGGCACGATCAGATCGTAGGCAAGGCCAGACCAGCCCGGCCCGCGGCCATGACCGGTCCGTCGGGCCATCCAGATCACCGTTTCACCGTTCAGCCACCGCGCCCTTCTGAAATATCGTCTCACATCAATTCCATCACCGGGTACCGCGTGGTCATTCACGAAATAGGGCCTTCCCGGATCGAGAATAGCTGTACGAGCCGCAATAGGCGTGTCACCTGTACGAGAAGGAATGTAACCGCGCCGGAAATAACGACCACCTCTCGGAGATTGAACCGGAAGGAGCGGAATCCAGTTATCGGGGACGGTTGTTTGAAAGACGTAATAGATGTCGGCGTCCGAACTGGTTGATGGAGCTGAAAGGGGACCATCGTCCCCAAGCCGCAACCGCCATGCCTCGTAGCCATCGACGCCTTTACCCAAAGGACCCATTATCTTCTTCTCCACGCCCCAGGCCATCTCGGCCATTTCGTCCCTCAGGAAAAGCACTTCCTCAACCGCCGGTCCATCTTGCACTATCCCCAAAGACGGGGGTATGAACAAGGAGTTGAGATGCGTTTGCCCATCGCTCACTCGGAAGATTGACCAACTGGGGAGCGTCCGGCGAAGAGAGATGGGTGCCGAGACCGATGTCCGGGATGAGTCCTCAAGCGATTTTGCCAGACTCCTTACGCTTAATGGGTGGTCCATCGGATAACCTAGAACCCTAGCCTTTTCGCGGAGCGACCCGGTTTCGGCGCTCTCGATCAGTGTCCGATACCCAAATGAGTCGGTAATTACCAACGCGTCGACCTTCGACAACGCTCCAACTCGAAGAGGAAGCGGCAGCAGGAACCAATCATGCCCATAAATCGTGCCAAATTCTACGAGCACCATCTTGGCCAAGTCCACCTTTTCCAGGTCAAGTGCGCCAAAATCAGTCTGCGCGTCTTCGAACTGCCACCACCGCGGATTAGGCCCGCCGCGAAACGTTACATTGGTTGGAAGGAATTTGAATGCTGTAAAGCTCGTAGCGGCGTGAGCGTTGGCCGGTTGTTGTGCGGGAGAGGCGATTTGCGTTAGACAAGGATCAAAGGAATACCAGTCGAGGCGATCGCCGCGAAAATCAGGCGCCGTGAGCGTTACGGGACTGCGACCCGCAGGGGCCGAGGCAACTGAGAACTGGAAAAGAAGCTGACGCGGATTCCAGGCGCTGTCGTGGTTCGGTTCAGTGTAAAGCTGTGCGCAAAATTTGGCGAAGACCGCAGCGACGTTTGAGAGCGGGACTGATGTTTGCGGCAGCGGTTTGGATTGCTGTATTGCCCAATAGAGTTGCAAGCCATCGGTGACGCGCCCGGCGATTGCGAAGCGAAATGCACGCGTGGCCGAGTCCGGGATCTCTTTAGCGTCCGTCGCCGCAACAGGAAAGGTCTGCCGGTAAAGCTTAACATCGGCTTCAGTCGCGCCCGCCTGACGGGCCAGCATTTGCTTCGTCCCTACCGGCTTCAACGGTATTCCTACCCGAGCTCGGCATTTTTCCCTCGTTTCCCCGGCGGCCGCACATGCCGCCTCATCCTATTCCGCGTTACGTTCGACATTAGCAGCACCATGGGCCAGGGCCAATGCCCAGCGATGGGTATGTGGTTTAGTGAGAGGGAGAAGAATCTTTTTGCGGGACATTTGCGCCGCGATTTTTTATCCTCGCGTGCATGAGTAAGACTCTGCGACT
>Ga0074046_10005593_pt1 | contig 10028 bp, 6 predicted proteins | sample BogForMeECP23OM3_FD_94441 | JGI IMG/M metagenome (GOLD analysis project Ga0074046, IMG submission 94441) | Bog forest soil microbial communities from Calvert Island, British Columbia, Canada - Bog Forest MetaG ECP23OM3 | ecosystem: Environmental > Terrestrial > Soil > Wetlands ...
GTTGGCCATTGCGCAGGACGGAGATTCCGTAAGGAAAGCGATTGACCACGACTTGAATGATGCCAGTATCGACGACGTATGTATTGCCGACGCTTTGCACATTGACGGCAATCGGACCAAGGTTCCGGGTCACGACCGCATTCGAGTTGTCCACGGACTCGATACCCGCGGGATTGAATCTGACCCGAACCACCGTGGGCGAGCAGAAGGTGATCTGCGGGTTGGGATCACCCGCCATCTGCAATTCGATCTGGTTTGAGGCTGCGGCCTGCGAGAAGCCATTCACGTTCCCCAAGCTCTTCCACTGGCCCAGATTCGGTGTGAAGTCCCGAACGTTTACAAAGCGATAACTGCCGGCGGGTTGTTGCGCAATGTTGGAGATTGCCATAATACCTTTACATTCAATGAGAAGATGCCTTCATTGCTTTGCTTTTGGCCTCAAGCTGCAGCAACCAGCTGAAGTTGGCGTTGCCTGTGTCTCCACCGTTGCCATTTTCACCGAAAATGGGCTGCGGAGTTCCATCCGCACCTTTCCGGAAGCCGATGCAGGCGCCGGCGGAGTAATGACACCCTACGCAGCTTTCGGTGCCGAATACCATCCTGGTATCGACTGAGGAATTTGGGCCCAGGCGATCATCTTGCTCCAAGGGTCCGGCAGCTTGAAAACCCTTCTGAAAATAAGTCTCCATCGTGGAATTGGTCAGGTATACGGGGACCACTTCGCCTGGCATTTTTCGAGTGATGCTTTGCGGAGCGCTGTCCTGTCCTCCGGGAATTGCGGGCGCCTTTGGGTGTTTCGGCCATTGTGTGCCGTCGAGTTCGTAGAAGCGGAACACTGAACCTTGGGAGCGTAGATAGGACTGCGCCAAGGCATTGACCTTCGCGGTTCCCTGGGGCGGCGGAACCAAGCGCAGAACCTCGACGGGACGAAGTGGTTCGCTTTCGTCCCAATCTTGGACTCCGCCAGCAGCGTTGTAGGGGGGCAACACATTCGCTAGGACCAAGGCCTCGGGATCGTCAGGGTTACTTAAGCTGGGCTTGGGGGGAAGCGGATGGGCAGCTTCGGCGGTCGCCGGGTCGAGTCGAGTATTATCGATCTGTTCAAACGTAGCCCAGATCCACTGTGAAGAAGAGCGCGTTCGCATGGCGATATGCATCCCGACGAGGCCGACGGTCTTTTCTTCCGGCGGCGGGCTCGTTCCGTTGTCGGTGGTGCGTCCCGATTTGTGGGCAGGGGGAGTCTCCGGGGCAACCTGTGGCGCTGGCGGACGATAACGCACAACTGGCATCCGGCGCACGAAGAAGCGGCCACTTTTCTCTTCCTCACTCGTCAAGATCTTCCATGCCAGTTTGATTTCGATTGCTCCGTAGCGTAGATCGTCATTGAGCGGAAATTCGATGCGATGCTCGTTCAGGTAGGCAGCCTGACCCTCAAGGTTATAGAGTTCGTTCTCCACGATGTAGTCGAACTCAGCGCGATTGACCAAGGACACGTAATGCACCCAGTTTCCATTTTGATCGATCAACGGCCCGGAGAAAGCCTGCTTACCCTCGTTCACGGCGACGTTCATTCGCCATCCCGCTTTGAAGTGGTCCAGAGCCGCATTCGTGGGACTGTTGGACCATGGTCTCGGCTTTTGGCCGGCTGCAAGAAATATCTCACTCGATGGCTCCCAGAATTCCCAGACCCGTGGCGATTGGACGTCCTTGAAATCTTTTCCGGGATCGGGCTCTCCATCAGGCTTGGCAGCCCAGTTCAAAGCCAGAAAGGCTTTCCATGCGAACACGTCAAAGAGGCTCTGGGCCATCGGCAGGTTCTTATCGCTCAGATCCCCAAGGAACTTCGACGCGGCAGCGACATCCAGTTTGCCGTTGCTGCGGAACCGGTCGAAGGCAGACAGGTCGAAGACATCGCGCGGTAACTCGTAGGCTTTCGCAAATAAATCTGCTGCATCGCCATGGCTCTCCCCTTGCGCCGGCGTTGAGTCGACCGATGCCGACATAAAAATTGCTGCGGCCAAGAACAGGGCGGCAAGACAGCGAATTGGTTGTATCTCTTCGTTCATAAATCCTCCATGAGGATCAAGATCCACCGTTTGACGAGAGATCTCGGTCCCAGCAGTCCAAATACGAAGGGCCGCTTCGGATTCGCATCGGTTCAACACTAGAGACAGAAATCCCAGCGTCGCCTCCGAAGAGAACGAACCTTTCGTTTCAGATTTTCCGGGGAAAGCAGCGAGGAGCAGCCCCCTCTGCCGAAAAGTTCCCACTCTTCGGACTGGCTAGCTCGCTGAGTCTTGCACTCTAGGCGATGAGCAACCTTGTGTCAACGCAATTTCTGAATCAGGCGTCGCCGAATATTCGATTTCTAGGAGACGCGACAAGCAGAAGGTTCTGGGTTGTCTTTTCGGACACTCGGACCGGTTTCACCTCGCAGGAATTCGATTGGTTTCGCGAGAATCTGGAGCAGATTGATGAAAAAGCGAACAGAACACGGATTTTCTCGACAAGCCAACCCAGGCGTCCTAGGCTCGACGGAGTGTCTGATTTGCTCGAAACATAAGGGATTCGTGCGTTGTTTTTCTTCACGCAGCCTCGAAGGACGCGATGGTTTCGGCCGCCACCTGAGCTCGTCTGGCTGATCCAAGAGATTCGGCCGCTTCTGCAATTGCACCTGGCCAGCTTCCTGTGCATCACGGCCGGCAGCCTGCTCGCGCTGCTCTCGCCGCTGCTGCTCAAGTGGCTGATTGACGGCATCATTCCGCAACGGAGTATGGGACTGCTGCTCGTCGCAGTGGCGTTGATCTTCCTCGGTCACCAGGGCAGGGTTGCCCTCACCAGCCTGGGCAGTTACATAATGCTCAGCGCTTCACAGAAAATGGGGCTCGCCCTAAGAGTCAGGCTGCTCAATCATCTGGATACTCTTTCCGCGGACTACTACGAGCAGACGCCGGTTGGCACGGTGATGTATCCGCTCAAGGAACCGATCGAGGAGATTTCCTATTTCGGATCCGATCTCCTGCCGGCGATTCTGCGGATGATGCTCACGACCGCATTCACGTTGGCAGCCATGTCCGGGCTCAGCCCGGTGCTCACGCTGACCGTTGTTCCCCTGATTCCAGTTTTCCTGGTGACGCGGCAGTACTTCCGGAAAAAGCTTGCGACCGATGCTGATACTGCACAGAATGATTGCCTTGCGTGGAGTAATTTCCTCGAGGAACATCTCTCGTCCGTGATTTCCATTCAGCTTCTGGGCCAAGAGAAGCGACAGGAGAGAAGGGCTTTCCGTCTTCTGGCACGCTCGCTGCGGTCACAGCAGCGCCTTTATCGGACCGCCACCTGGTTCACGGTTTGGAGTTCTCTCGCCATTGTTCTGGCCATGTCCGCGGTCATCGGCTATGGCGGAAAGAGCGTGCTTGCGGGGACATTGAGTATTGGAAGCCTGGTTGCCTTCTATGGCTTTGTGACCCAACTCTTCGATCCACTGAGCGGCGCCTCCGAACTCTACGCCAGGGCGCAGAAAACCTTTGCCAGCATTCGCCAAGTGCAAGCCTCATTTTCCTTGCGGCCGAGCGTGACAAACACCGCGGGCGCACTCAAATTTTCCATGCAAGATACAGCAGAGATCGAGTTTGCCAATGTCGAGTTTGGCTACTCTAGGAATAAAGACCTTCTTCACGTCCCTTCGCTTCGGATACTACCGGGGGAACAGATAGCAATCGCGGGGGAGAACGGCGCCGGCAAGAGTACGCTTGTCAGGCTCATCGCCAGGCTCTACGACCCGATTTCGGGCGAAGTACGGCTCGGCGGGGAAGACATCCGGAATATTCATCTCAAGAGCCTGCGCCGGCACATTTGTTATCTGCCGCGCGACCCAGTCTTGTTCGATGGCACGATCGCGTCCAATTTGCAGTTCGTCCGATCCGTAGCCTCCGAGCGGGAGATCGAAGACGCAATCCGAATGGTGGGGCTGTCCGGATTGGTGCGATCGCTGCCCGACCGCCTTCGCCAGCGGATCGGACCGGACGGCTGCCAGCTTTCGGGTGGGGAGCGTCAACGCCTCGCGCTCGCGAGAGCGCTTCTGCAAGAACCGCGGGTGTTGATTCTGGACGAGGCCACCTCCTGCCTGGATCCTGGAGCAGAAGCCTGTATTCTTCAAGAACTACGGCGCAGTCTCAGCTTAACAACCTTCATCGTTGTTTCGCACCGGTCGTCAACCCTCAGATCGTTCGGAAGAGTTCTGGTTCTTTCCGGCGGCCGAATTGTCGAGGACAGTGCCCCTGCTTCGCTTATCCTTGGATCGGTCGTTCACTATAATTAAAGTTGCACCATCGGACGCGGGACAACGATTTGGCGGTTCCATCGATTGACCTGGACATGGATTGACCAGTACATGGAGCGGGCGTGTATTTCCATGCTGCCTGACGGCCTTCGGATGTCTTTCCACATCCGTCAGATAGCGTTCGGATGGCACCCAGCTTTCATTTGTCAGTTTAGTTCCACTATGGAACTATATTGACATCAACAGCCTGATCAGGCACACTGCGAATATGCCCCGTTCCCGCTTTGGCGAACTGCTCGAGTTGGCTGAGCAGAACGATGGTTTGGTCACGGCGAACGAGGCTCGCGCCATTGGAATTGTGGATTCCGTGCTTGCCCGATTGACACAGCGAGGGAAGCTCGAGCGGGTCGCGCGCGGTGTCTACCGGATTCCCTACTATCCCACCGACCGATTGTCGCAGTACCGTGAAGCTGTGCTCTGGGCGCGCGCGAGTCACGGACCAGAAAATATTGCGCTCTCGCACGAGACTGCATTGGCGATCTACGGAATCTCCGACGTGAATCCGTCGCGAGTCCACGTTATGGTACCCAAAGGGGCGAGACTCCGGCGCAAGAAACCGAAATGGATCACGGTTCATCGGGGGCAACTGCTGTCCACTGAAGTGACCACGCACGAAGGGCTACCGGTCACGACGGTATCAAAGAGCGTGCTGGATGTCTTGAAGGAAACAGGAAGATCGGGGCTCGCACGTCAAGCCATCAAGGATGCGCGCAAGGAAGGATACATTAACGCAGCAGAAGCGAAAAAGCTGTCCCTTCAACTTCGAAAGTACGCGCTCGCCTCGGGAGGAAGAGCAGACAGAAACCAGGAGCGCGTGATCGCGTGAACGCAAAGCGCGGGGAACGCCTGGAGAAGACGCTGGCTCGGGTCGCACGGGAGCAAGGGCTCGATCAGGAACGCCTGCGTCGGTGGGTTTCCTTCCTGGCACTCTGCGGGATACTGGAGCAAGCGGTCCAGAGAGGAGTCATCGACAGCTATTACCTCAAGGGCGGGGTTGCGATGGAGCTGCGCTTCGCGCGTGCGGCTCGCGCCACGAAAGATTTTGATCTTGGATTGAAGGGCAACCGAGCAGAGAGGCTCCGCAGGCTCGAAGAAGTGTTGAAGCTAGGATTTGATGACTTCACATTCCGGCTGAAGCCGGAGATTCATGAGATGGAGTTCGCCGACGCGGTGCGCGTAGAAGTCGCGGTGCAGTACAAAACGCGCGCCTGGCAGACAGTGGCGGTCGATCTCGGTCCGGGAGAGGCGGGCGAAGTGGATCTGGTCGCACCCGCCATCCCCGGTCTGGCCGAGATGGGCTTGCCCATGGCGCCGCGCGTGCGCTGTCTGGGAATCAACGAACAGGTTGCGCAAAAACTGCACGCTTGCACAGGACCACAACGCGAGGACCGTGCGCGGGATGTTCTCGATATTCTCCTGGTAGAACTGCTGGGCAAACTCGACCCCGCGCGGACTAGGATCGCCGCGGAAAGAATCTTTGCCGCGCGCGCCACTCACGCGTTCCCACCCAGTTACTCTCTTCCCGTGGAATGGCGACAGGAACTGGAGAATCTTGCCCAAGAGCTCGGATACCCGACGACAAACGCAGAGGAGATCGAGGCGAAGTTCGCCGCAGTGGTCGAGGTGATCGCCGCGACCGCAAGGGACTGAGCGAGTTGCATCGGACGCAGAGGGTTTGCCGCACTGTCCCGTTTATGCTGCTGCGCAACGTGAGCGCCTCGAAAATTTCCACAGACCAAGTGCACTCCGACAGACAGTATTCCAATATCCAATTAAGTCCAATGGCTGCGCGATCTTATCGCTCGCGCACTCTGTTGTCTGCGGCTCGATACGAGCCAATTAGGATGCAATAGCGAACAGACTCGCGTTCTCGCGTCATCAGTTGTTTCTGAAATCGTCTAAGCCTTACAACAACATCCGCGCGACTAGGCTGCTTTTCTGGAAATTTCCACCTTTTTGTGGCTCCCGATCGATGAGCGTGTCAAAGTGCGTGCAGACATTACCACTCACCTCTCACGCCAATGAACTGGGGCCTCCGATGTTCAGAGTTTCAGAGAGCGTCCGCAGCACCCACGGCCAGGATGGCGCCGTTGTCCTGGATATCCGGCAAGGACAGATGTTCAACCTCAACTTCGTCGGGTCCCGGATCCTCGAACTTCTTAAGACCGGGGCAACCGAATCCGCCATCGTCGACGAAATCAGCCAGAAATTCGAAGTGAGCAGAGACATCGCTGAAACCGATGTGCGGGAATTCATTGAGTCCCTAAAACAACATCATCTGCTCGAAGATCCCGGAACGAATGGCCGACACTGAATCGGGGCGAGACCATGGAATCTCAAGAACGTTTCGAACGCGAGATTTGCCGCGTGATTGTCCTAGGGCGCGATGGAACCAAGGTCTTGCTCAACATTGCCAAACCTGGTTTTGCCTTTCCTGCCGTCGAAATTCCACGCTGGGAGCGTTTGGCCGACAATCTTACGACTGCTCTCAAAAGGGACTGGGGCTGTGAAGCCGTCTGCTTGTTCACTCCGAAGTGTTCGCCAGAGGATCGCACATCGAATGTCGATCATTACGAAGTAATGGAATGCTGGCGCGATGGAGGAATCGCGGCCCGAACAGTGTGGGCGCCGATTAGTTCTCTGACTCCGAATTCCTTCCTGAATCCTGAAGAATTCAGAACGTTCGAGCAGTGCCTTCATCGCTTGAACGTATACGAATGCGATGAATCGTCGCCATTTGCCAGGAGAGGATGGCTCAGCGAATTGCAAGATTGGACTGCCCAAACAATCCGCGCTCTAGGCCTCGAACTCACTGACTCGTTCCGGCAGTACAGCGCCAGCCCCGCCTTCAACCTGATTCGTTTTGAAACCACAGGAACAGCGGTATGGTTCAAGGCGGTTGGGGAGCCAAACCAGCGAGAGTTCCCCCTCACCGTGAAATTGGCAGAACTCTTTCCCAGCTTCCTCCCGGAAGTTCTTGGGACCAAGTCTGAGTGGAACGGTTGGCTCTCGCGCGAAGTGGAAGGAAGAAATCTCGGCGAAACAACGGAACTTGCGTTGTGGGAGCAGGCTGCAGCCGATCTGGCAAGACTGCAAATTCAGTCCATTCCAGAATCCGAATCCATACTGCATTTGGGCGCGCATGACCTTCGATTCGATGCCTTGTTATCCGCCATCGAACCCTTCTTCGATGTTGTCGGGCGCCTCATGGACGAGCAGCCCAAGACTCCTCCCGCAATTCTGAGTCGAAAGGAACTGGGCCTATTAAGAGTTCTGATCGACGATGCCCTCACGCTGCTTGCAGAATTGAGAATCCCGAACACGCTGGGACATCTGGATCTAAATCCGGGGAACATTCTGGTTTCTACTCACCGCTGCGTTTTTCTCGACTGGGCGGAGGCTTATGTGGGGCATCCCTTCTTCAGCCTTGAGTATCTGCTCACACATTTCGGGCGTGGGGTTGATACGAGCCCCAACGATCGCTGTCGAATGGTTGACGCCTATACGACTCCGTGGCGGCAGGTGATGTCGAACGATCGTATCACTGAGGCGCTGGCCCTGGCGCCATTGGCAGCGCTGTTCGCATACGCGGTCGGAATAAACGCCTGGAAAGATGCCACGAGACTACGCGATCCCAAGATCGAGGGCTATATCCGAAGTCTGGCCAGGAGAATGAACCGCGAGGCAATTGAGCTGGATCGGAGGTCATTATGCCTAAGCTAGCTGTGGCACCGCCGTTCTCCCCGATCGAGCCTGTGACCGAGGTTCTGCACGGAGTGACCATCACCGATCCCTATCGATGGCTTGAGAACCAAGACTCCCCGCAAACCTGCGCATGGATCAAGAAGCAAATCAGTCACACCCGAGGTTATCTGGATTCTCTTCCCGGGCGTGAATTCATCCGCCGCCGTATTCGCGAGTGTCTCGCCATTGAAACCTATGACTCAGTGTTTACGTCTGGGGATAGGTATTTTTTTCGGAAGCGAAAAGCGGATCAGGAACAACCGAGCATTTATATGCGTGAGGGTCCAGAGGGCGAGGATCAACTGCTCATTGATCCAAGCGAGCACGGGGTGAACAACTACACGGCAGTGAAACCACTCAAAGTCTCGTCGGATGGTGGGTTCCTTCTCTACGAACGCAAGGAAGGCGGGGAGCGCACTGGCACATTCTTTATTCTGGATGTCGAAAATCGCAGAACGCTTCCCGACTCTCTCCCGCGGGGATACCTACGTGGCTTTTCCTTCGCGCCCAATTGTGAAGGTTTCTATTATGTCCACGAAAATACCGCATCTGCACGACCTTTGTACCGAGCTGCCTACTATCACGCTCTGGGCTCACCTTGTCGCGACGATACCGAACTCTTCTTCGCAGGTGAAGAATTGAACTTGCGGCTGTACCTAATCGGCAACGAAGGATCGCTAGGATTTATCGTAAACAGGTTTCACGAAAAGACGCGAACCGACTTTTATGTCGCCAAAGTCACACCCGCAATTTCTCCCGAATTGGTTCTCGAGGATGCGGATTACATCTTCGATCCAGTCCTGGCCGACGGCCGAGTCATTGCAAAGACTGACCTGAACGCTCCGAACTTCCGGATTGCTGAAGTTTACTCAGGAGGAGAGCGCGGCCCAGAGTGGAAGGACATCATCGCCGAGCGAAATATTCGGATTAACGAATGGCGTGTTTGCGGTGACAAAGTGATTGTTTCTTACATGGACGAGGCAGCGACACGCATTTTTGTTTTTGACCTCTCAGGACAACAAATTTGTGAAATCCAGATATACCAGGACGAGACTGCAAGATTACCCGCTCAACCGTGTCACGGCGACGATCTTCCAATAGAGACGGAATCATTTGTAGAACCGATCAGCGTCTCTCGATGCTCTCTAGCGACCGGGAGTCGTTCACCGTGGGCTCGACGTAAGATTCCAGGCCTTGATGCCACAAGGTACTGCCATCTTCGGGTACGGTACTCATCCAAAGACGGCACAGGTATTCCCATGTTTCTCGTTGGCAGGCGTGAGGTGCTCTCGTCGGGCCGACATCCGACGATAATGACGTCTTACGGCGGATTCGGGATAAGCATGACGCCCCAGTTCAGCGTTTTTGTGGCATTTCTCATGGAACGAGGCTGTCTGTTCGCCTTACCAAACATTCGAGGTGGCTCTGAATTCGGATCCCAATGGCACAGCGCCGTCAAACGACAACAACGTCAGCTCGCATTCGATGATTTTGTTGCGGCCGCTGAGTGGCTCTTCGCAAGTGGTCATACAGAACAGCAACAACTGGCCATCTTCGGGGGCTCAAATTCCGGACTGCTGGTGGGAGTGGCTATGACGCAGCGGCCAGAACTGTTCTGCGCGGTTGTGTGCATGGTTCCTGTGCTCGATATGTTGCGCTATCACCTATTCGACAACGCACATGTCTGGAAGGACGAGTTCGGGATCGCTGACGACCCTGACGACTTTGCCGCGTTGCTTGCCTATTCTCCCTATCACAACGTTCGCGAAGGAGTTGCTTTTCCGGCGACTCTGATCGTCTCCGGGGATTCGGACCAGAACTGCAACCCAATGCACGCCAGAAAAATGACTGCCGCACTGCAGGCGGCGGACGTGTCGCAAAATCCAATCTTGCTGGATTACAGCCGATATCGTGGGCATTCCCCGGTGTTACCGCTGAGCGA
>Ga0074046_10005594_pt1 | contig 10026 bp, 10 predicted proteins | sample BogForMeECP23OM3_FD_94441 | JGI IMG/M metagenome (GOLD analysis project Ga0074046, IMG submission 94441) | Bog forest soil microbial communities from Calvert Island, British Columbia, Canada - Bog Forest MetaG ECP23OM3 | ecosystem: Environmental > Terrestrial > Soil > Wetlands ...
GAGAGCAGCGAAAACCGCGACGTCCCGCCCAGGTACTAGAACGCTTTCCTGATTGCTGTATCCCAGGATCTCGGGTAGAGCGGGCCTTCAGGCCCGCGTCCAGGCTACGCCCCCAAGTTCAAGCTTTCAGCGCACTGCACGCAGTGGGCTGAAAGCCTCACCAAGAGGAACGGCGTTGACGCGGGCCTGAAGGCCCGCTCTACCCGGACCCTACCCTTGCAGCACTTCTACCTTGGCGCTGGAGCGCAGCTTCTGATCCAAGCCGGCCCGCAGCTGCTCATACTTCTGCTTCTGCAAATCAGTCTGAAGCTGGGTCTTGACGCTTTCGAACGGCACCTTTCCGGCCGGGGTATGACCATTCAGCCGGATGATGGTGTAGGCGTTTTCAACCTGAACTAAATCGCTGACCTGTCCAACCTGCATGCTCTGCAGGACCTTCACCACCTGCGGCGGCAGCTTGTCCCGGTCCACGTTCTTGTGATCGCCCATGTTCACCCTGAAATCATCTTCCGAAATTTTCTCGGCCAGCAGGCCGAACTGCTCGTAGCTCTTGCTCGCCTTGGCCTGCTTAAGCGCATCCTCGGCGCGCTTCTTGGCTTCCTTGTTCTGCTCAGGGGTCGCATTGCGCGGTGGGAGGATGGAGATGAGCTGGAAGTTAAATGACTCTCCATGTTCGAACTTGCCCGGGTTCTTGTCGTAATAGGCCCGCGCCTCGGCCAGGGAAACCGCCGACTTGTTCTGCACATCGATCTTCAGCACCTGCTCGATCAGCAGCGAGCGCTTGATACTCTCGCGCAGTTGCTGACGCGAACCGTGCATTTCGGATTGCAGGTACTGCTGGAATTCGCTGGGGGAGCTGAACTGCCCCCGGAACTCGGCTTCGGCGCGGTCAACCTTGTCCGCCGATACGGTCAGCTTGCGCCGCTCCGCGTCCTGATATACCAGTTCCTCGAAAATGATCATTTGCATCGCGCCCTGGCGGATGGAGGCTTCCTGCGACTTGGGGAAACCGCTGTGCTGCCGGGCGTAAGGAAAGATGGCATACATCTCACGCACCAGGTCGCGCTCGGTCAGCACTGCGCCGTTCACTTTGGCGACCGGCTTGTCGCTAGCCTGGGACGCCGATGCCGGGGCAGCCTGGGTCGTGGTGCCCGTGGCCGGCTGCCTGGCGATCGTTGTTGGAGCGTGAGAAGCGACCTGGGCGGTAACCGGTGAGACCGAGAGTGCCGCGAGCAACAGGACACAGGCTGGAAGTTGGTACCTCATAAATCCTCGCTGACTTGACTCAAAAAAAAGGGGGAAAGTTGTCCTTTCCCCCGGGAAAAACGCGACCACCCTTTACTGGAACTGGGTCGTGATGGTGTTGGTATTGTTGGCTTCGTTGGCCTCGCCGAAGTGGCATTGGCGGCAGAACTGCGTCGTCGAAGGCGCGGTCTTGCCGGTGGGATCGGGCGTAATGTTGTTGTTGTAAGGGCCATTCACGAAGAACATCGTGGCATAGAACTTGCCGCCGCCGTCGTTCATGATCTGGTTCTTCGAGGAGTCCGCATAGACCGTCATCACGTGCTGGTTGTGGCAGGTGGTGCAGGCTACGTAGGGCTTCCCGGAACTGTTGATGCCATAGGAGACGCCATGCGCCGCAGGGCCTAGGGCCGGCCAGCCGTAGTTGAGTACGAACTGAGCATACTGACTACCAGGCGTGACCGTAAAGGCGTTGTTGGCCCAGACCAAACCGTTGGTGGTGGTGCTGATGGTGGCGTTGATGCCCACCGGGTGATCGTTGAGGTAGTTGCCGGCCGTGGTGCCGTCGTTACCGAGCAGGGTCGGAATCGGCTGGCTACCGTAGAAGCTGTTCTGCAGATAACCAATCCTCTGTTCGTACGACTGACCGTTCATCATGTTGCGCGGGGTAACGTTGCCATCATGGCAGCTCAGGCAAAGCATGATACCGCTGACTTCCGTGCCGCCAGCGGTCAGGCTACCGGGAAGAGTTTCTACGTACCGGCCGCTATCGCCGAATTTAAGGGTGTAGCCATACAGTGGGCTGGCATCCTGTCCCCACAAAGCATAGTTGCCGGCATCGGACGCGCCGCCGTGACCGGAACCGAAAGAGCCGCTGTGCGGAGAATGGCATCCTGCGCAGCCCCGGCCGTTGTTATTATGTGCGCCGAGAACGTCTATCGGCGAGGAGTAATTCTGGGCCATCATCAACCCTGCGAAGGCCAGAACGAAGATTACTAGTAACATTGCTTTTTTCATGACAGTCCTTAAAGACCTCCAGCAAATTTGTGTTGCATTTTTCATCTATTTCCAGAGGCTTAGGCCCTCGGCGCTTGAAGTGTTTAGGCCCTCACTCCTGCAACCCGCCTCCGTCTTATGATTGTGCAGGTTGGTAGCCAAAAGCGGTCGGATCCGGAGTTTGTCGGGAATCTAAGCTAAGTCATTAAATAATAAAAGCTTAGCTATAATATTACTGCGTTTGTCCCATTTTGGGAATCTGACTGGAGTGGGTGAAAAGAGCCAACCTAGGCTAGGGGGTGGTTAAATCGCCCACTTTCGTTGATTGACCCAGTGGCTGGTTGGTATTTTGCAGAATTGTTCCACGTGGAACAATTACCCACAAACATGCTAGTTTGAGCAGGTTAGTCGGCAGTGGTGTCAAATGAATTGCGATGAGCACCCGCTGGCGACCACTACGGACCTCCGGGAGCCTTGGCCTGGGCAGCTGGGGCGGCGGCAGGGGCTTGTTTAGGCTCGTCCGCTTTCTTCTGCCGCAAGTCCTCTCGTTCCTTGCGTAACTGGTCAGCCTGGGCGTTGGTCACGTATTGGAACTCTTGCGCTCGTCCGGGAAAAATCTCCGTGGTGAAGATGCGGTTCCGCTTGTTGTCGCTGATGACGTTGACCAAGGCCTGGAACTGGCCGGGGAGCAGCCCGTGACCGCCAAAGGTAATGAGCAACTGGTTTTCCTGGTTGAACACCTGCACTCGGTCCTGCAGGCCGTCCGCCACCCAGATGTTGCCGTCCACGTCGATGGTGACGCCTTTGGGCCGCGCGAAATATCCGGGGCCGTCGCCGCTCTTGCCGAAGGTCTTGATGAACTGGCCGTCGGCGTCGAAGATCTCTATCCGGTTGTTGAGCGTGTCGCACACGTAGAGATTGCCGTCAGCATCGACGGCCACGCCCGTGGGCTTGGCGAAATCGCCGGGCGTAGTAAGTTCGTGATTGTGCCCGGTGGTGCCGATCTTGCGCAAGAGCTTCAACGTATCGGCGTCATACACCAGCACCTGGTCGAGCTTGACATCCGAAACGTAGAGCAGCCGATTGTTGGTGTCAATGGCCAGCATGCTGGGCTCGGCCATGCCATCGGTGATGACTTCTTCCGTCTCGTGCTTGGCATTCAACACCAGCACGTGCCGTAGTCCCGGATCGGCGACGAACAGACGATCATTGTCGTCCATGGCCAGGCCGACGATGCGCACGAAGTGGGCATGCACGCCGTTCTTGATCAACTCCGCGTAGCGGGTTTCGGTGTTGAAGATGAAAATGGCGCCGACCTTGGTGTCAGCTACGTAGAGTTGTCCCTTGGAATCGACCGCCATCCCGTAGGGCTGCGCCAACTGGAACAGCACGCGGGGATGCTCACTCTCGGTCTGGGTTCCTGCAAGGCGGTCCATCCAGCTCTGCTTCTTAAGTGATTTGGGAGCGTCTCCCTCCACCTGCTTGAGCGACTGCGCTGAATAGAACGCCTTGTACCTGATTCGCGCGATAGCAGGCGGATTGGGCCAAACAATGTTCGAGTAATCGATGACCGGCGGTGGCTTCGGCGGAGTGGCATCCGCCGCCTTCTTTTTATTTCCTCCGAACGAGGAGTCTGGCAACGCCAGCGCAAGCATCAGCAGGAAGAACAGAGCCAGCAGTCTCCTGCCACCAGCGAATGGGTTTGAGTGAACGTTAAACATCGCAAGTACTCCTGCTACAAACTACCGCTTGGTAAGGTTCTGATGACACGTGGTGCAAAACGCCAGGTTGTTGCTCTGGTCCTTCACCAATAGATCGGGCTGGGCCGATGCGTGCGGCTGATGGCAACTCTGGCAGCCTACCTTGGCGTACACCTTGGTAATGTCCTTCGGATCCATGACATCGGTCACCGGGTGGCCCTCAACGGGATGGCCACGGCCATACTTTATCGGCAGCACGACGACTTTGTTTTTCGTGAAATAGTCTTCAGGAAGCTTCACAGTTCCGTTGAAGATGGTTATCAGATGCTGGGATTCCAGCTTCTGCGATTGCGCGTCCGGCCCGTGGCACTCCAGGCACAGGGCGTTTCCCTTCGCGCGCAGAAGGTGATCGTTGTCTCCCCCGTGCGGATCGTGACACGTGGCACATCCCTGTTGAAACGCGGGCTGGTGCAGGTGCGCTTTCTTGAACTGGTCAGCCTGCTCGCTGTGGCAGGTCAGGCAAACAGAAACCGGGTCGGGTTGCAGGAATCCCGGCGATCTGCCGGCGTGCGGATTGTGACAGGCAACGCAGTCGCCCTGCGCGCCGGGGTGCTGCACCTTTGCCTTCTCGATCTTCTCCGCCTGCTCGCTGTGGCAAGTGACGCACAGGGCCTTAGTATCGCTCTGGGTCAGCGCCACCTTGCCGTCCTTGGCGGGCGAGTGACAGGTATCGCAGCTCCCGCTGTCGAATGGCGGATGCGTGAACGCCTGCATGAGATGAGGCTGCGACGACTGGTGGGGGTCGTGGCACTGCACGCAATTGGCGTTTCCAAACGGCTGGCCCTGGTGCGCCTTGATCAGGGCTGCGTCCTTGGCATCGTGGCAGTCAAGACAGAGCGCGGGAGGGGCTTTGGTCAGGTGATAGTCAAACTCGATCTTGCCCTTCTCGCCGACCTTATGGGTGACGTGGCAAGTCTCGCAACCCGAATCCAGCGCGATGTGCCGGCTGCCCTTCTCCGGAACGTTGACTCCTTGCTTGTGGCAAGTCAAGCAGAGGTTCTCTTTCGCGTCGCCCGAAGTCGGCTTCAAGAGCTGGTACTTGTTGTCGGAGGTGTGGGGATCGTGACACTTAAGGCAATCCCGCACGGCAGGGGGATGGACCGTACCCTTCAGGTTGGCAGCGTTTTTGTCGGCGTGGCAGGTAAGGCAGAGGGAGTATGGTGTCGCGGTGATGAGCTTCACGCGCGTGACGTCTTTTGCCACGCGAATTTCATGGCAGCTTGTGCATCCGGTCGCAATGGCAGAGTGGACTGCCTTGCCCTTGGCTTTGTCGGCGTGACACTCGATGCACTTGGCTGAATCTGTATTCTTTTCCAGAGGAACTGGATGGGTGGCTGCACCGCAAAAGCCGGCGCTCAAAATTAACCCCACCCCCAAGATAAAACGTCGAACCACTCGCACAACTGCCTCCACCGAGTTATATCCGTAGGTGCACGTCGATTGCCGCTAGTAGGCGGGCCCACCAGAACAGTCTTGCAATCGATCTAAGTTATTCAGTGTAAATAAGTTTACAAGCTTTTGCTGTCCTACGTCTCTTACCTTGAAAGCAGGCACGGCCGACGCCTGGAATGCGTCTTCCTTCGCAATCAAAGGTGAAATCCCCCACTGTCCGTATCGGGTAGAGCGGCGCTTCAGCGCCGCGCCCAGGCCACTGTTCTTAATGAGGCTTTCGGAGGTTCGCCTAGACGCGGACCTGAAGGTCCGCTCTACCCGAACTTTGCGGATACAGAAATCAGGAAATCGCTCTAGAATCCGGTCGATTGCTTTGTCGTGGTGATGCCACGCGCGGCCTCGTTGTTACTTCGACAACGATCCCAAAGCGAGGCGAAAGATGGCATCGAAATTCTCGCGCCCGGCGGACTGCACGGCGCGTTCCACTGCCTTCTCCGAAACAGCTCGCTGGTAGCCCAGGTTGGTCAGCGCGGAGATCACGTCCTCCTCGACTGCCGAATGCGACACCACCGGCTGCGGTGCGCCGAACCCTTCCAACTTGTCGCGCAGCTCGACGCACATGCGCTCGGCGGTCTTGCGGCCGATGCCGGGAATCTTGGTCAGGCGCGCAAAATCGTTGCTGCGGATCGCGCCCACCATGTCGGCCGTTGCCATGCCGCTGAGGATGGTAATCGCCAGCTTGGGCCCGATGCCGCTCACGGTGAGCAGCTTCTCGAACAACTGCTTCTCATCGGCACGGAGAAAGCCGTAGAGAGCGATCATGTCCTCACGGACATGAGTGTGAATGTGCAGCGCGACTTCGCTACCGAGTGCGGGCAAGTCCGTAAATGTCGGAATAGTTATGTTGACGTCGTAGCCGACGCCAGCGGCCTCGACGATGGCCTGGTTGGGGTGCTTGGCGATAAGCCGTCCGCGAAGGTGGGCAATCATGCGGGATGATTGTAAATCAGTGGTTAGTAGATAGTTGTTAGTGGCTAAAGCCATCTCATACGTGGATGAAGCTACGGTTCGCATCAGGGCACGACTTTATGAGATAGGTCTTAGTTTGGATTTTCTTGTCAGCAGATCATGTTGTACTTGCAAGTTAACGCCTGGGATTGGATTCTAATTGGATGCCTACGCGCCGCCGGAATGCGTTCCGAGAACGTGCTACGCAGCCCATCTTGCCCTCCGCCATCCGAGTTACGGCAGCGTGGCTAAGAACGGCGGCTGTACTCTCGCGCGAGTTTTTCGATCGCGATCCGGTCACGGTAGGACGCGAGTTGCTGGGCAAGCTGCTCATCCGGCGCGAGGGACGAAAACTGCTCGCGGGACGCATTGTTGAAGATGAAGCCTACCTGGGCGCAAACGATCCCGCCGCGCACGCCTTCGCCGGACTCACTCCGCGCAACGCCGTCCTGTTCGGTCCGCCGGGACACGCGTATGTGTACTTCATTTACGGCAATCACTATTGCCTCAACGTCTCGTGCATGCCCGAGGGTGTGGGCGAGGGCGTCTTGTTACGGGCTATGGAGCCGGTCTTCGGACTCGAAGCGATGGCGCTGGCGCGTGGTCTTGAGCTGCCAGCCTCGCCGCGCAGCACGCAGTTGCGCCTGCTTTCCAGCGGGCCGGGGCGCATGTCGGAGGCGCTAGGCATCACCCGCGTCCGCGACAATGGTAAGGACCTGACGTCACGCCGCTCTGACCTGTGGTTTGCCGACGACGGCTACCGTCCGGTCCGGATCGCGGCCACGCCGCGTATCGGCATCAAGAAAGCGGTCGAGCAACCCCTGCGATTCGTGATTGCCGGCAATCCATTCGTGTCGGGGAAAAGGGTGTAGCGCGGCCAGGCTTGAACCCCAGCGGATTTTCGAGGTGACGCAAGAAACGAAGCGGGCTTTAAGCCACGGGTATCAATCGCCCGGGCTGAAGCCCCGGATTTGAAGACATATTCACCGGGACACAGGAACTACGGAACTGCTCTAACGCTCGAGGAAGCATTCGGCCAAGTCAGTGGGTTGAATTGTCAGCCGGATGCGTGTGGTCGTCGTAATACCAGCGCCGAAAACGCTGTAGGATGGTATCGCCCCCGTCAGACTTTGGCTGGGATACCCTCTGCTGCCGATCATCCCGGTAGCGCCATCTCTCTCGTACTACGAATATTGACAGGACTGCCAACAGTGCAAGTCGCAGCGAGATGAGTGCGAGGTCCGCGGTCTTGGAGTAGCGAGTGGTGGCGGCGAAGCTGAGAAGAAGCAGGCACGCAAGGAATATCGCCCATGCCCCGAGCTTGCCTCTCATGCCTGTACTCCTGAAGACGGGCGCCGTCGGCTAGATGGACAGTACTTCCTTCTCTTTGCCTTTGGCCAGCTCTTCCATCTTCTTGATTTCGTCGTCGGTCAGCTTTTGAATCTGTTCTAATGCGCCGCGTTCTTCGTCCTCGGTGATTTTTTTGTCCTTGAGCGCTTTCTTGATGAGGTCGTTGCCATCGCGGCGGATGTTGCGGACTGCGGTGCGATGCTCCTCCAGGACCTTGTGCAGGTGCTTCACCATCTCCTTGCGGCGCTCTTCGGTGAGCGCGGGCACCGGCACACGAACGAGTTTGCCATCGTTCATGGGATTCAAGCCGAGGTCACCACCGCGGATCGCCTTTTCGATTGCGCCGATGAGGCTCACGTCCCAGGCCTGCACGGTGATGAGCTGCGGCTCGGGAGCGCTTACGTTGGCGAGCTGGTTCAGCGGCATCTGCGAACCGTAGGCATCCACGGTCACGCCGTCGAGCATGTGCACCGAAGCGCGGCCTGTGCGGGTGGAGGCCATCTCCTTGCGGAAGTCTTCCACCGCCTTGTCCATGCGCGTCTTGAGCTGAGCAAAACTGTCCTTCAACGCGGGAATCGCTGCCATCGAAACTTGAGCCATATGGGATCCGCCTAACGATGAATTCCAAAACGCATGATTATAAACCCCTGAACGTCAAGGATGGCCCTGGCGCGGTCTTATCCGTGGTTGACCAGCGAGCCGACTCGCTCGCCCATGACCACGCGCTGGATATTGCCGCGCTGGTTGAGGTTGAAGATCACGATGGGAAGGTTGTTCTCGCGGCACATTGCGATGGCCGTGGCGTCCATCACGCGCAACCCCAGCCGCAGCACGTCCATGTAGCTGATGGTCTGGAACATGGTGGCGTCCTTCACCACGACCGGATCGGCGGTAAAGATGCCGTCAACCTTGGTGGCTTTCAGGATGGCGTCGGCCTTGATTTCCATGGCGCGCAGCGATGCCGCCGTGTCGGTAGAGAAGTAGGGATTGCCGGTGCCGCCGGCGAAGACTACGACGCGGCCCTTCTCGAGGTGACGAATGGCGCGGCGCCGAATGAACGGCTCGGCCACCTGGTTCATTTCGATGGCGCTCATGACACGAGTGAATACGTCCTGCTTCTCCAGCGCGTCCTGCAAAGCCAGCGCGTTGATGACGGTGGCCAGCATGCCCATGTGATCAGCGGAAACGCGGTCCATGAGCTTGGCTTGCTCGGCTACACCACGGAAAAAGTTGCCGCCACCTACCACGATCGCGATCTCGATACTCAGGCGATGCACTTCCGCGATTTCAGCGGCAATTTCGTGCACGCGGGTGTTATCGACCCCAAAACCTTGTCCGGCGGCCAGCGCCTCACCGGAAATTTTCAGCAGTATGCGCTTGTAAATCGGATCGCTCATTTCTGGTTTCAGTTTAGCAGGAGCAACTCGGCGGACGTGGGAGCCGTCTCGTCATTAAGCGAGCATAGAAGCATGAAAAAGGACGGGAACTCGTCCCGCCCTTTGTTTCCGGTTGATCGGCTGTGTTACTCGGCTGCCTGTTCGCCGGCCTTGCTGACGGCGATGGTCTCTCCGACGTCGCCCACCTTGAAGCGGGCGAAGCGCTTGACCGAGATGTTCTCGCCCAGCTTACCAATGACGGTCGCGATGAGCTGGTGCACGGTTATGGTCTGGTCCTTGATGAAGGGCTGCTCGTACAGGCAGACCTCCTCATAGAACTTGCCCATCTTGCCTTCCACGATCTTCTCGATCACGGGCGCGGGCTTGCCGGTCTGGGCAGCCTGCGCGCGGTAGATGTCCTTCTCCTTCTCGAAATCCTCAGCAGTAACGTCTTCCTTGCGAATAAACTTGGGATCGCTGGCGGCGATGTGCATGGCGATGTCGTGTACCAGGCCCTTGAAGTCGTCGGTGCGGGCCACGAAATCGCTCTCGCAGTTCACTTCCACCAGCACGCCGATCTTGCCCCCGGCATGGATGTAGCTTGCGACCGAACCTTCGCTGGTGACGCGGGCGGCCTTCTTGGCAGCGGTCGCCACGCCCTTCTTGCGAAGGATAATAACGGCGCCTTCCATGTCGCCCTTGGATTCGGTCAGTGCGTTCTTGCAATCCATCATGGGAGCGTTGGTCTTCTCGCGAAGCTCCTTTACCTGTGCGGCAGTAATGTTCACGGTTGTCGTACTCATCTCTAGAAATATTCCTGTTCTGCTGTTTCAGCTGTGTTTAAGTATTAGATTCACGCCATCTGCAAAACGACCCGCGCCTTGCTCTGCGCGGGTCATGAA
>Ga0074046_10005597_pt1 | contig 10019 bp, 5 predicted proteins | sample BogForMeECP23OM3_FD_94441 | JGI IMG/M metagenome (GOLD analysis project Ga0074046, IMG submission 94441) | Bog forest soil microbial communities from Calvert Island, British Columbia, Canada - Bog Forest MetaG ECP23OM3 | ecosystem: Environmental > Terrestrial > Soil > Wetlands ...
CCAGCATCAGGGCCAGCGGGACATTCGTTTCCCGCGCCAACAGGCCGAAGACATGACCGCACCCGAAGCGTTCGCAAAGCCTCAACCAAACCCTTGACGACGGGGCGCCGTCCAGACATGCCCGTTCCCGCTTCCGACCCAGTCGCCGGCGTCTCAGGTCCGCTGACCTCGCGATGGCGGGGAACGTCGCGGTAACCGGCGGACGATCGCGCCGGGCTTATTTCGGTCGGTGAGACCGGCGCAGGTGACCTCACTCCCCTTCGTAGCGGCTGACGCCGAAGACGACGTAGTTATAGGGGATGAGCGCGTTGGGGTCGTCGCGGGAGACGATGAGGCCGGCGCGCGGGTCGTAGACCAAGTCCTGCCAGTCCCAGACGCGCTGCAGCTTCTCGGGGATCTGCACGGCGACGTAATCGCCGACAGCGAGACGCGCGCCGTGCGCGTTGGCCGCGAAGTCGAGGCCGAGATAACAGTCTTGGACCGAGACGTTGCGATTGCGTTGCCCGATCCTCTCAGTCAACGCGACCGCCATGCCGGACAGCGGCGCAATCGCGGGTTGGACTGTCGTTGCGAGTTTCAGCCCGGCTTTGAAGGCGTCGCCTTCGAGGAAGTTGAGAAAGGCCTCGTCTTCGTCGTTCTTGACGTTGACGGTGTGGAAATGAAAGGCGACCCCGGTCGCGCCGACGCCGAGGCCGACGAAAATCGGATAGCCGCGCACCGCCGCCCGCTCGCCCTCCCGAGCGCGATAGGCCGAGTTGAAATGCAGGTCTTCGCTCGCGCCCGGGACCTGGTTGCGGGCGTAGAAATCGAACAGGATGCGATGCGTCCCTGTTCCGGGATAGTCCGCGACGCGCAGCGTATTGAGCGCGACGTTGATGCGCGCGTTCTTAAGGGAAGGATCGGCCTGCGCCTCTCCGACGCCGATGATGTTTTGTGTTCCGCTCCCACCCGCCGGCAGAAAGCCGATCGCGTGCGCGGTGTGCTGCCACGCCTTGTCGCTGAACGGCCACCAGTCGGCCGCCCCCATTGTCGCGGGCGGCGGCGCGGCGCGCTCCAGCGCCTCGGCGGCCTCATCTTCACCGATTTCCCTGAGCTTCGCCGCGGCTGCCGCGCGCGGCATCGCGCCGATGATGGGGAGGTTGATCGGGCCGCTGCTCATGATTTTCCCCGCTGTTCCGCCTCGGCTTCGTCGATGGCCGCGAGCAGTCCTTCGACGTCATGAATTTTTTCGGCGGCGCGGTCGCCAAAGGTTCGATAATTCGCCAGCGCCGCCTCGGCATAGGCTCGGGCGTCGTCGAAGCGCTGGGCCAGCAACAGAGTCTTGGCCATGTTCTCTCGGGTCTGTCCCGCATTGAAGATGTCGTCCGATTGCTCACAGTATCGGAGTTCCTGTTGATAATTATGCAGCGCGCGCTCGATATCGCCGGCTTTGGCGTAGATATTACCGAGCTGATTGTAGGCAATCCCACGATCCTCGAATGTGGTGGGAGGAAGCAATTGAAGCGCCTGATGGTGGTATTGCGACGCCTCATTGAGCAAGCGAATACACTCTACTTCCGGTAGCGCTTTGACAAACGCCTCGTCACTCCGGTCGAGTGCAACTCTGCCAATCTGATTCAGGGTCTTACCGCGGATGAGGGCATCTCCGGGCGGAGTCAAATTCAAGCATTGCTTTAACCAGCTCTCTGCCGCGTCGAGGTCTCGCAGCACGGCGACGTTGTTGTATGTGACGCCAAGGTTAAAGGCGACCACTCCCTGCGCCGTCGAAAGCTCGATAGCGCCATATAGATCGAACGCTTTGCGGAAATTTTCAGCGCAATCCGATTCCCCTTTGTCGCGCTGAATGATTGCGAGGTGTTCAATGCTCACCGCGAGCGTGCGGATCGCGTTTCGCTGATGATTGTTGCGCTGCTCCCGCGGCGTAGCCAACGCCTCGTGGGCGCGCTCGCGAGCCCAATCGACGCTGAGGCGTTGCAAGCGCTCCGCCTTGACGAGATCGCGCTCGTCCCGCGCGATGCGAACGCGGTAGTCGGTGACAAAGCTCCACTGATCCTCGCGTCCAGGGAGCGGCAGATCGCTATGGGGATCGACAAAATCGGGCGTGACGGCCTCGACCAGCCGCCGCCAGGCGGGATCGCGTCCGGTCTCCTGGTAAAGCGTTCGCAGCCCCTGCATCCCGCAGATGACGCCACGCGACCAACCGTATTGTCGCGCCAGGCTCCAGGCGGCGAGCAGATTGTCCTCTTCCGCCATCAAGGCGTTAAGGACCTGACGTTTTCCCGACACGTATTGCTCCGCGTAATAGTCCGCCAGGTCGCCTATCGCTTCGACAAAAGCGCGGCGGGCGCGCTCGGCATTCTCGCCAGCAAAGTTGCGCTCGAACTGGTCTCGAAAATACCAGGGCAGCGCCGGGTGCACACTGTAGTACCCGCCACCTAACGCGACCAAGAGCCCGATTTCGGCGGCGCGATCGAGCAAGTCGATACCCTCATCGCGCGTCAGGCCGCGCACTTCGTCTAGCGCCCACTCGGCTTGTGGATCGCCCATCGCGCAAAAGGCGTCAACGTCGGCAAAGCCCTGGAAAAGGTGCAGCAGCGCGAGCCTCTTCCGCTCGCTGTCGTTAAACGCGTTGGCGAAACCATAGCTCAGCGACGCGCCGAGCGATTTGGTGCGTCCCTCCGCCGCTTCGTCTTCGAAATTCCCCTCGCCGCCGCGCAAACCCGCGACAAAGACGTCAAGCCGCTCCTTACTGTCTATCCCAGCGCGCAAAGCCTCGCCGACCGTGACCAGAATGGTCAGGGGATTTCCCTGCGTGAAGTGCAGCAAGGGCGTCAGGTCCGGGAGATCCGCGAGGCGTTTGCCCCTGTGCTCGGCGATGGCGCCGGCGAGCTGCAGCCGCTCCTGCATCGGCATCGGCGGCGTTTTGACGCGGACTGGCATTTCGCCGAGCCAAGCCTGTTCGTCACGCCGCGAGGTGATCAGGAATCGCGCCTTCGTCTCGCGCGTTGCCAGGAGAAAGTCCCGCAGCTCCTGCTGCTCCGCCGCGCTCCATTCGGACGGGGTGCCCGCGGGGAACCCGGTGATCGGCTCGACGTTGTCCCAGATCCACAGAACGGGAATCTGCCGCAGCACGGCCAGCGCGATCTGACGTCTTTCCGCGTCATTCGCGGCGCCCCAGTGGACGCCCGAGCGCTGCAAAGCAGCGTCAAAAGTCTCGCCGATCTTGTCCAGCACGCGAGCGAGCGGTAGACGCCGCTCGAAGCTGGTGAACAGCACCGGCCCCTCGATGCCGCCGGTCAGCGCGTACCAGCGAGCGAACTCCGCCGCGGTCGTCGTCTTGCCGCTGCCGGCGAAGGCGTGCAGCAGCACGACGCGATGCCGGTCGAAGGCGCGATCGAGCGCGTAAAGCGTCTCGTCGCGGCCGATGAAGCCGACCTCAGGAGGCGGCGGCAGTTTGGCGTCGAGGCCGCCCGCCGTCGCCCCGCCGCCGTCGAGCGTGATCCTGAGCGGCGCGCCCTCGGGCTTTTGCGGCCACAGACTGAGCGGCGTACGCTCCCAGACCACAGGCACCGCCCAGTCCTGCAACGGCCGCGCGTCATAAGCGATCTTGCGGTTCGGCTCGTCGGCCAGATTGCCGCGCGCCCAGGCCACAGCCTCGCCGAGCGTTCGCCCGCGCGCCAAGTCACCATAGAGTTCGGCGACGAATTGCGCCGCAGTCACGACATAGACCGAATAGCGCATGGCGACGACGCCGGCGGCGCCGGCGTTCATCACCGCCTGCGCCAGAGAGCCATAGGCCTCGATCTCCTCCCGCGCGGACGCGGGCGCATCCTCGTTCGGCTGCGATTTCGCTTCGGCGAAGGCGGACTGGCAGGCGTTGAGGATGAGGATCGGCACGCCCGTGTCTCGCAGCAGGCCACCAATTTTGGCGCCGTCGACGCGTTCGCTGCGGGCCTTGCCCTCCGGGTCTTCGAAAATCAGATAGCCGCGCGGGCCCTTCGTCTCGCCCTTCAGCAACACTTTGCTGAGGATCTGGCCCACACCTCCGAGCGCCTCGGGTTCGGCGTAAACGCCGTGCCCATCGAAATGCACGATGTGATAGGGCTCTCCTTTCTCCTTGGCGAGCTTCAGCACTTTCGCGAGTCGCTCGTAAGTCGGCGGACGCAGGACGTCGAGCTGGAAGGCCTCGCGATCGCTGTCGCTCAGTCCCTTGACCAGCCGCCCGGCGACGGAACGGAAGGGAACGTCCTCGTCCGCTCCCGGCCGGCAGATCGCGAGCAGGATGCGGACCTTGTCGGCGACCTTCCCTGGGGCAAGAGACGGCGGCCCGCCTTGCTGCGAACGCACGATGGCCTGCGCGGACAAGGCGAGATTGACGCCGCTATGGGGATTGCGGATCAGCTCCCACGGGATGGCCGTGGCCGCGGCGATGCCCGTCACAACCTCGATTCGCGTCGAAGACAGATACGGCTCGACGAACGCCCAGAGCTGTACGGCGTCGTTCCGCCCCTCGAAGATCGCGCGAAACAGCGCCTCCCCGCGGTCCGCCATCAACTGTTCAATGCGCGCGGCGATCTGTGGCGCCGGGTCCTCGTCGAACTGGAGATAGTCCTCGAGATACCAGCGGATCTTCTCGCCATCCTGCGGCGACAGCGAGAACTCGATCTCGCGGCTGAAGCTGAGACGCTGAAACCCAGGAATTTCAGCCTCAACGGCAATCTGATGCCTGTTCGGCCCGGAGCCAGGTTGCTGGCTGATGCGCAAAGTCGCCATGTCGAAAAGCCTGCACTGAAAATTTCGCTTCGCAATCGGCTCAAAAATTCCGCCGACCCGAAATCGATACCACCGTTCCTTCACCCCCGCCAGCGGCCGACCTGGAAGGATAGCTTGGGTCCCGGGGCGCCGTTCGGATGCTCGCCGTTTTGGCCCCCCAGCGACCGGCGCCGGCAGCCGCGCACGGCGTAACCCATTGAGATAATTGGGCACGCCCGGCGCGAATGGTTAACGGAGCGTGGCGATTTTGAGGCGGCAGGCCGCGTCCTGCCCCTCCCGAATCAGAATCCGGGGCTTAAGGCCTTGATATCCCTCGCCCGCTTCCCAGACCGCGAGGCCCCGGGGCTCGGAACGCGCCGCCCGGGCCGCTGCTACCCGCCCGCCTCGTGGAAGAAGTCGTACACCAGCTTCGCCGTCGCGGCGTTCAGCCCCGGCGTCTTTTCCAGGTCGGCGAGCCCGGCCCGCGCCACCGCCTTGGCGGAGCCGAAGGCGTGCAACAGCGCCCGCTTGCGGGAAGGGCCGATGCCCGGGATCTCGTCGAGCGGACTTTTCACAAAATCCTTCTTGCGCCGCGCCCGGTGCGTCCCAATAGCGAAGCGGTGCGCCTCGTCGCGCAGGCGCTGAACGAAGAACAGCGCGGGATCGCGGGGCGAGAGGCGGAACGGCTCGCGGCCCTCGACGAAGAACGTCTCGCGACCGGCGTTGCGGTCGGGCCCCTTGGCGATCGAGGCGAGCGCGACGCCTTCGACGCCGAGCGAGGCCATGACCTCGCGCGCGGCCTCGAACTGGCCCCGGCCGCCATCGATGACGACGAGGTCGGGCGTGTCGGGGAAGGCGTCGGCGTCCTCATGCCGCGATCGCTGATCGCGGCCGACGCGGTCCATAGGGCGTTCGGAAGAACGCCCGTCTGGCGACGAGCTAGCGACTGCGTCTACAGCGGTAGCGCGCTCAGCGAGCGCGGCTTGAGAGCGCAGCCGCGCGAAGCGCCGCGTCAGCACCTCGCGCATCATGGCGTAGTCGTCGCCCGGCGTGAGGTCGGCGCTCTTGATGTTGAAGGTGCGGTAGGCGCTCTTCACGAAGCCGTCCGGCCCGGCGACCACCATCGCGCCGGTCGCGTTCGTCCCCATGATGTGGGAATTGTCGTAGATCTCGACCCGGCGAAGCGGCTTCTCGATCCCGAACGCCTGGGCGAGCGCGGCCAACAGCTTCTCCTGGCTCGCGGCCTCGGCGAGCTTGCGCGACAAGGCCTCGCGCGCATTGCGCATCGCCGCGTCGACGAGGTCCCGCTTCTCGCCCCGGCGCGGGACGCCGATCGCGATTCTGCGCCCGACGCGGGCGCTCAGCACCTCGCAAAGCGGGACCGCGCTCGCCACCGGATGGCTCAGCAGCACCAGCCGCGGCGCAGGCCGCTCAAGGTAGAACTGCGCCAGAAAGGCGTCGAGCACCTCCTCCGGCCCGAGCGCCCGGTCGGCGCGCGGGAAATAGGCGCGGTTGCCCCAGTTCTGGTAGGTGCGGAAGAAGAACACCTCGACGCAGTAGGCCCCCGCCTCCTCGTAGACGGCGAAGACGTCGGCCTCGGCAATCGAGCGCGGGTTGACGCTCTGCTCGCCCTGGATCGCCGACAGCGCCGAGATGCGATCGCGCAGGCGCGCGGCTCTCTCGAATTCGAGCGCGGCGGACGCCCGGCTCATCTCCTCGGCGAGACGGCGGCGGATCGCGAGGCTGCGCCCGGACAGGAAGTCCGTCGCCTCTTTCACCAGACCCGCATAGTCGTCGAGCCCGATCTCCCCGGTGCAGGGGCCGGAGCAGCGCTTGATCTGGTAAAGCAGGCAGGGGCGGGTGCGGTTCTCGTAATAGCTGTCCGAGCAGGTGCGCAGCAAAAAGGCGCGCTGCAGGGCGTTCATGGTGCGGAACACGGCGCCGGCGCTGGCGAACGGACCGAAATAGTCGCCGGGGATCGAGCGCGCCCCGCGGTGCTTGACGATCCGGGCCGCCTTGGGAGCGCGCGCAATCAAGATGTAGGGGAAACTTTTGTCGTCGCGCAGCACCACGTTGTAGCGGGGCTTCAGCTGCTTGATGAAATTGGCCTCGAGCAGCAGCGCCTCGGCCTCGGTCTCGGTGGTGACGAACACCATCGAGCGGGTCTGGGCCACCATCCGGGCGATGCGGGTCGACTGGCGCTCGGGCGTCGTATAGGCGGCGATGCGCTTCTTGATCGAGCGCGCCTTGCCGACATAGAGCACCTCGCCCTCGGCGCCGATCATCCGGTAGACGCCCGGTCCGAGCGGCGCGTGCCGCCAGAAGTCGCGGATCGCCTCGGCGCCGCGCGCCAGATTTGCGGGCTCCGCCGGAGGCTCGTCGAGGGCGATGTCGAGCGGGTTCGCGTCGGCGCGAAGCTCCCGCTCCAGCGCCGCCTCGGCCCGGGCTTCGGCTTCGGGCGCCTCGCCCGGAGGAAAGCTTTTCGGCGCGCCAGTCATGCGGGTCTATCTAGGGTCAGGCGGAAGCGATGGGAATACCGGCATCGCCTTCGTTAACCGCCTCCTGCGCCCCAGACTGGACCTCGCGCCCGATTGGGGCTAGCTATCTGATGGCGTTAAGCGTTTGTTAACCAGAGTCCTCGGCGGGGGCGCGAGGAGGAGCGGGAGTATTCCGGCGTGAAATCCAAGCAGGGCGGCCGGCCCGGCCCCGGCAGGGCGTCGACGGCGTTGCTGACGCTCGCTGCGGCCCTTGCGCTCGGCGGCTGCGTGGAGGCCACGGGCGATCTCGCCGCGAGCCCCGAGGGCTCCTGGCAGTTCGTCCGGCGTTCGGACGCCAGCATGGCCGGCGCGACGCTGGCGATCATGTCGGTCGAAGGCGCTCCCGACGAGCTCGCCCAACGTTTCGACCAGACCCTTGACGCCGCGGCGGCCGAGCGGCAGATCGCGCTCAGCCCCCCGACCTCGGCGAAGTATCTCGTGCGCGGGTATCTCAGCGCCTCGCTCATCCAGGACGGCGCGGAAGTCGATTTCGTCTGGGACGTCTACACGCCCGACAAGCAGCGCGCGCAGAGGCTCAGCGACGCGATCGCCGTGCGCGGGTCCGGCGCCGACCCCTGGGCGATGGTCACCCCGGCGGCGCTCGACAGCATCGCCGCCAAATGCGCCGACGACCTCGCGGCCTATCTCTCGAACACACCCGAGGCCGCGCCAGGCGGGGCGCTCAGCTACGCGCAGTGACCCGCCGCGCAGCCGGTCGACAGCCGGGCGGGTCCAGACGATAGTCGTGTAACTGTCATGTTGTTTGCGACGGACGCGGCTGCTATGAGCCGCCCCGTCCGCCTTTTCGCAGCGCACAAAGCGTCTTTGGAGATCTGCCGTGGTCGGCAAGATGAAGGTTTTGGCCGGCAATTCCAATGCGCCTCTCGCCACTGCGATCGCGGCCTATCTCGGCGAGCCGCTGACCGGCTGCCACGTCCGCCGCTTCGCCGACATGGAGATCTTCGTCGAGATCCTCGACAACGTGCGCGGCCGCGACGTCTTCGTCATCCAGTCGACGTCGTATCCGGCCAACGACAATCTGATGGAGCTTCTCATCATCATCGACGCGCTGCGGCGCGCCTCGGCCCATCGCATCACGGCGGTCATCCCCTATTTCGGCTACGCCCGTCAGGATCGGAAACCCGGCCCGCGTTCGCCGATTTCGGCCAAGCTCGTCGCCAACCTCATCACCCGCGCCGGCGCCGACCGGGTGCTGACCGTCGATTTGCACGCCGGGCAGATCCAGGGCTTCTTCGACATCCCGACCGACAATCTTTTCGCCGCCCCGACGATGGTGCGCGACATCCAGTCCCGCGGCGACGGCGGCAAGAACGTGATGGTCGTTTCGCCGGACGTCGGCGGCGTGATTCGCGCCCGCGCGCTCGCCAAGCGGCTCGACGCGCCGCTCGCCATCGTCGACAAGCGGCGCGAGCGGGCCGGCGAGTCGGAGGTGATGAACATCATCGGCGACGTCAAGGGTCGCAATTGCATGCTTCTCGACGACATCGTCGATTCGGGCGGCACACTCTGCAACGCGGCCGACGCGCTGCTCGCATCGGGCGCGGCCAGCGTCTCGGCCTATATCACCCACGGCGTCCTCTCCGGCGGCGCGGTCGCGCGCGTCGCCGCCTCGAAGCTGACCGAGCTTGTGCTGACCGACACGATCGCCCCGACCGAGGCGGTGCGGGTCGCGCGCAACATCCGCGTCATTTCCATCGCGCCGCTGATCGGAGAGGCGATCGCCCGCATCGCGAAGGAAGAAAGCGTCTCGTCGCTGTTCAACTGACTTCCTGGTTCGGCGGCGCCGCGCCAAAATCCCGATCCCTTCTTGCTCTCGCAGAATCCCGCGCTTAGTCTCTCGTGACGTTAGTCGGGGACATATGGGAACTCGGCCGCCGGCCCGTTGACAGAATCGGCGGCTGTGGGGTTGTCTTGACTGATCGGTCAGCTTTTGAGGGCCTTGGCGCCTGCCCGATTTCGGCCGTCGCCAGCACCGGGAGGTACAAAAATGTTCGGTCGCACATCCAAGTTCATGACCGCCGCGCTGGTCGGTTGCAGCCTGATCGCGTGTACGGCGGCCTTTGCCGCTGACATCAAACCGGCGGTCGTCTACGATCTCGGCGGCAAGTTCGACAAATCCTTCAACGAGGGGGTCTTCAACGGCGCGACCAAGTTCACCAAGGATAGCGGCGTCCCGTTCCGCGACCTCGAAATCCAGAACGACGCGCAGCGCGAGCAGGTGCTGCGCAAGTTCGCCAAGGACGGCTATTCGCCGATCATGACGGTCGGCTTCGCCTGGGCGACCGCGCTCGGCAAGGTCGCCGACGAGTTCCCCAACACCAAGTTCGGCATCATCGACATGGTGGTCGACAAGCCCAACGTGCAGTCGATCGTGTTCAAGGAGCAGGAAAGCTCGTTCCTGGTCGGCGCGCTTGCCGCCATGGTGTCCAAGACCGGCAAGGTCGGCTTCGTCGGCGGGATGGACATTCCTCTCATCTCCAAGTTCGAGTGCGGCTACGCCCAGGGCGTCAAATACGCCTCTGACGGCAAGGACGAGGTGTTCGCCAACATGACCGGCACGACGCCGGCCGCCTGGAACGACCCGGTCAAGGGCGGCGAGCTTGCCAAATCGCAGATCGACCGCGGCGCCGACATCGTTTATGCGGCTGCGGGCGCGACCGGCCAAGGCGTGCTCAAGGCGGCGGCGGACGCCGGCAAGTTCGGCATCGG
>Ga0074046_10005598_pt1 | contig 10018 bp, 9 predicted proteins | sample BogForMeECP23OM3_FD_94441 | JGI IMG/M metagenome (GOLD analysis project Ga0074046, IMG submission 94441) | Bog forest soil microbial communities from Calvert Island, British Columbia, Canada - Bog Forest MetaG ECP23OM3 | ecosystem: Environmental > Terrestrial > Soil > Wetlands ...
ACACGCGTTCAAGAAAACAAACGGGCTGGGTGGCCCCAGGTTTCGCGGGGCTCGAAACCTGGGGGATCAAATCTCCCATGCGCTGTTCATGAATGCGTCGGACGGAGGTCTCAGATCTTAGAGGAAAGGAATGGTAGGCACGAGGAGACTCGAACTCCTGACCTCTACCGTGTCAATTTTGATCTCAACAACCTGAAACCCTTTGCCTGTCTTGCTTTTCCGGTTTAGACAGCCTCAAAAGGGCCCGAAAAGGGCCTAGTTTTGGTGACGAATTGGTGACGAGTTTCAGTTTTTCGGAGTTAAAGATACCGGGGATGTGGACAACACCACGATGGCGGAACGAGATCGATCTTGGCAAGTCTCGTTTGGGGTGAAGCTTCGTTGACCTTGTTTCTTCACCTGACCGAGCCTTGAGATGTTCGAACCGCAGCAGTGGAATGGTGTTACGCGGCACTAATACAAATCGGCCCGGCGTGACGGGATGGGCGGGACGTCGTCGCGGTGGAGGTATTTGCGGCATTCTTCGAGAGTGAGGTTGCGGGTGACGCGGCTGCGGGCCAGCGACATCAATAGGTCAATGTCCATGGCATAGACCTGGATGATTCGGTCCTCTCCGGCCGAAACAAGGCGTTTGCCATCTGGCGTCCATACGACGCTACGTACGGCATCGCTGTGGGCAGCGAGCGTGATGAGCTCGCGCCCGCTCTCTACGTCCCAAACCTTCACAGTCCTGTCCCCAGAAGCGGAGGCGGCCAGCCGCCCGTCCTCTCCTAACGCCACGCCACGGACGTACCGAGAGTGGCCGGTAAGGGTGCGCAGTATGCGTCCGCTTTCTAAATCCCACACTTTGAGCGTCTCGTCGCCGACGCCGAAACAGCGCGCTGCCCGTCCGGTGCCACGGCCACGGCCAAGACGGAATCGGAGTGGCCGGTGAGGGTGCGCAGTACACACCCGCTTTCCAAGTCCCACACTCTCAGCGTCTGATCTCCAGATGCTGAAACCACACGCTGTCCGTCTGGTGCCACCGCCACAGCCCAGACGGCATCTGTGTGGCCAGCAAGAGTGCGCAGTACCCGCCCGCTCTCCAAGTCCCACACCTTCAGCGTTTGATCCTCTGACGCGGAGACCACCCGCTGCCCGTCTGGCGTCACCGTCACAGCATTCACGGAGCTACTGTGGCCGATGAGAGCACGTAGCTCACGCCCAGTGACCAGGTCCCACACCCTCAGCGTCCGGTCCGAAGAAGCGGAAACCGCCACCCGTCCATCTGCGCTTATCGCGGCGCCACTGACCAGCCAAGAGGAGCTCCACCTTGTTGTGACATCACCCTCGTTGGGGTGGCATCTGAGGGTACGAACTTCGCGCCCGGTTGCCAAATCCCATACCTTCAGGGTGTCATCCCAAGAAGCGGAGACGGCCAGCCGGCCGTCCCTACTTATCGCCACACAAGCTACCAGTCCTATATGGCCTTTGAGAGTCCACAGCTCGCGCCCGCTCCCCGTCTCCCACACCTTTAGGGTTTTGTCCGAAGAAGCGGAGATCACGCGCTGCCCGTCCGGTGCTACTGCCGCCGCTCGGACGACATGAGAGTGGCCGGTGAGAGTGCGCAGCTCGCGCCCGCTTTCCACCTCCCATATCTTCAGCGTTTTGTCCTCCGCGCCGGATACCGCAATCCGCCCGTCCGCACTGAACGCTACGCAAAACATGTACGTCCCGTGGCCGTGGCCGCCCAAGCTGCGTAGCTCCCGTCCGGCACCCAAATCCCACACCTTTAGAGAGCCATCAGAAAACGGGGAGACGGCCAGCCGCCCATCCCCACTTATCGCCACGCAGGGCACAGGATCGTCCCACAGATTGAACAAGGCATGAAGTAAGCGCCCGCTTTCTACATCCCATACCTTCAGAGTGCAGTCATCCGAAGCTGACACTCCTACTCGGCCATCATCACTAATCGCCACGCTGTTGACAGCTTCATAGTGACGGTCGAAGGTGCGCAGCTCGCGCCCGCTTTCCACCTCCCATATCTTGACCGTGTTGTCTTCAGAGGCAGAGACCGCCACCTGCCCGTCTGGTGTTAGTGCCACATCGCGAACAATATTCGTGTGACCTATAAGGGTGCGTAGCTCGCGCCCGCTCTCCACCTCCCACACCTTCAACGTATTGTCTTCGGAGGCAGAAACCGCCAGCCGCCCATCGGCACTCAGCGCCACGCCGCGGACAGCGTTGGTGTGACCGGCGAGGGTGCGCAGCTCGCGCCCGCTCTCCACGTCCCAAACCTTCAACGTATTGTCCTCTGAGGCGGAGAGCGCAGTGTTCCCGTCTCTGCTCAACCCAACGCCAAGGACATTAGCTGTGTGGCCCAGCAACGTGAACCGAAGCGAGGACCTCAGTATGGCCCGGTGCAGCGCATCTTCGGCTTCGTGAATGACGCTCCGTCCAGCGGAGCCAGTTACATCCATCGCGTGCATCGCAAGCAGTATGCTACGCTCCGGGTCGTCTTGCAGACTCAGCGTTGAGTACGCTACCAGCTCGCGCGCGATTGCTATCCGAGCTTGCCGTTCCTTCTCGGCATTCAAATCGGTGAGGCGCCTGATTTCTCCCGCTTCCCACACTTCACTGGCCCGGATGTACTGTTCTTGAAGCTCGGTCGGCTTGCGGTCTTTGATTGCCGCTGCCTGCTCCAACCACCGGACGGCTTCCTTCAACTCCATCCCATGCAGAAGGAAGCCTTCATCATGATTCTTGGATTGCCATTCCGTGGCTCGCATCAGAAACTGTGTGTGCTTGTGCTCCCACTCGAGATTGGTGTCGAGGGCTCTAATCAACCGTTCGAACGTCTCTTCGAAACCCAATTCCGGATAATCAATCCATTGAATTTCCGCGAGTGCCGAATGTAGTTCCTTGCGCTCAACCGAGTGATAAAGGATGGTGATGAGCCGCTTGTTAGTGGCAACGGCGTGAGAGACTTCTTCCCCACACATCCATGACTTGACCGAATCTGAGCTGATGATGAATAGGAAGTTGTCAGCGGCCTCGATAGCCGCAAAGATCTCCGCTCGCCACTTGGCCGACTCGGGAATGCTACGCCAGTCAATCCAGGTATCGCGATTCACTTTCTGTAGCGCGGCATGGATGTCGCGGACGAACCCCTTGTCTTTCCGCGCATACGAGATGAACACCTCGGCCATGGCGCACTCCGGAGGCAAAAAGGAATCAGGCGAATCTTAGCATTTGTTATGAGCGTGTTGCGGGCGCAATTGGTGACGAGTGGCGGTAGCGCTCACGGTTGGGCTCACGTGAAGGCACTGAATCTAAAGAAGAAATGGTAGGCACGAGGGGACTCGAACCCCTGACCTCTACCGTGTCAAGGTAGCGCTCTAACCAACTGAGCTACGCGCCTGCGTGATGCGACATTTCTATTCTAGTAGGCAGCCGCGCAGTGAGCAAGTTGCCATCGGAGCGGTGCTTGTGAGTTGCCCGGCGGGCCAGCCGGGAGGAGCGAATGCGCTATGAAGAGAATCGTGCGAAAGACACTGACTGACCGCAAACTTACCGCCAGACAAAAGCGGGAACTGGCGAAGCTCGCTGCTCGGCCCGACAGCGAAATTGACTATTCCGATATTCCGCCCCTCGGCGAGAAGTTCTGGAAGCATGCGGTGCGTAACCCCTTCTATCGTCCCGTGAAACAGCAAGTCACCGTGCGCATCGACGCCGACGTTCTGGCCTGGCTGCAACAGCAGGGAAGGGGCTATCAGTCCAGGCTGAACTCCCTCTTGCGATCCGCGATGATAGACCAGCTACGCGGCAAAGAGAAGAGCGCCTAGAGTAAGGTGGCTTGCTTTCGTGGCACTGGCGCGTCCCGACTATCGGCGCCAGCCCCCTAACCTCACTCCCCGGTGTGCGCTAGCTCATAGCGCAGTCCGGCGAAAAGCGGTACGATTTCCGCGAACAGGACTGCGAGTGGCCGGTTGCTCTGCCGAGAGCTCGTTCTCAGCCAGTCCATCGAGGTGCATCATGCGTATCGCGCGTCAACTGATTTTCTGTGCATGCTTAGCGGCCTCTCTAGCGGGGTGGTCGCAGAACACCAAGATCGCTATTCCGGCTGGATCGCCGGAAGACCGGGAACTTGCCGACATCACGGCCCAGGGGGATGCGCAGAAGCGTATCGCATCTTACGAGGAGTTCATCAAGAAATACGCTGACAACAAGCCAGCCCTGGCTTATGGCGAGTGGCAGCTGTCCATCCAGTATCTCTCCGCGGGCGATACGGCCAAAGCGCTGGAGTATGGTGACAAGGCCCTGGATCTGTATCCCAACAACCTTGACATCATCGTCTCGCAGGCCGGTGTCGCCCAGGCCATGAAGAACAACACCAAGATTGTCGATTATGCAGTGCGCGGCGCTGCGGTCTACCACTCCATTGCCACCCAGGTAAAGCCCGCTAATGTGTCGGACGCGGACTGGGCGTCGCAGGTGGTTGAGGAGCAGAATTCGTCCAAGTCGGGCTACGAATTTCTGGAGGCCGCTGCCTACAGTGCAATCGCTGCCGAGCAGGACCCCGGCAAGCGCATGAGCGAAATCGAGAAATTTACCCCGGCGTTTCCCAAGTCGCAGTTTGAGCAGCAGGTTTCGCAGCTCGCGCTGTACGGCCTGCAACAGTTGAATCAGCCGCAGCGCCTCGAAACCTACGGAGAGAAGGCGTTGGCCGCCAATCCTGACAGTGTCCCCACGCTGCTGATGCTGGCGAATGCTTACGCCGAGGATCCGAAGCAGGCCGCCAAGGCCGTCACCTATTGCAACAAAGTGATCGCTCTGACCAAGTCCGGCGCTGACAAGAAACAGACATTGTCCGCGGGCTTGGCACATTCCACGCTCGGCTATGCCTATCTGAAACAGGACAAACTGGCGGCGGCTGTGCCCGAACTTAAGACAGCGGTGGGCATGCTAAAGGACGATTCCCAAGCGCAGCAGGCAGCGCTCTTCCGGCTCGGCTTCGCCTACGCCAAGCGGAACGATAAAGCCGATGCCGAGGCTGCGCTCCAAAAAGCAGCCGCCATCGACGGACCGTACCAAGCCATGGCAAAAGACATGCTGGCGAAAGTCAGCGCGGCGGGGAAGAAGTAGGACGATAGCGGTTTACTTCTTGATTAAGGCGTCGGCCAGCAAATGCGCTTTCACGGCGAGGTTATAGGCACGTTCGAAGTCGCCGTCAGTGGTGGCCTTGTGCGATTGCCCGATGTAGGACTTGATCTGGGTCACCATGATTTCTTCGTCGTGACGCAGCGTTCCGTTCAGGCCCTTCAGTTCCTTTTCCGTCGAGTCAAGCAATTCGCTGGTTGTCTGCTTCTGCTGGACGATCTGCTGATTCGTAATGTCGGCGGCGATGGCGGTATTCGCGGGCGCCTCGGCCGCCGGATTTGCCGGCGGATGATTGGTGGCGACCGTAGGATTGTTCTGGCCGTTGGCAGGAGGAGGCTGGGCCGGTTTCTTGGATCGGTGTTTCGCGGGAGGCTTCTTTGCCGGTGGCTCCTCTGCGGTGGCTTCCTGCGCCGGGGCCTGAGGCTCAGGAGGCAGAGGCTCCTCGGGGATCTGGTCGGGAACCGGAACCGTCAGCGTGGGAGCCTGCTTGTTTATCGCAACCTGCTGTTTCTTTTTCTGGCAGGCAGTGTTCAGCAATAGTCCCACGACCACAGTCAACACTGCGAATTGGCGCACTGATTTCATGCGAAGTGGAAATCTCTATCCGCGATCGCTTTCCCCATCAGCCAGTGCCGAAGCGATCGGGCAAAACGCTAGCTACAATCATAAACCCGTGGTCGGGAGGATGACATTACACCACATTACATTTTTCCGCCCCTTCATATGCGGGTGACTGCTTCCAGGTTTTGCTGGTCCTGCGCCCGAGCCAGGGGAAGCAACAAACGGAAGGTTGTGCCGTGGCCTATCTCGGTGACGAAATCGAGCGCGCCATTGTGTAGTTGCAAAATCCGATAACTCATCGCCAAGCCGATACCGCTGCCCGCACGCTTGGTTGTGAAATACAGGTTGAAGATCTTGTCGCGAATCTCCGGCGCGATACCTCCTCCCTGGTCGCGGACCTCGATGGTCGCCGCCGCATCATCACGGCGCGCCACTATGCTCAACGTCCCGCCGTCGCTCATAGCTTGCACGCCATTCAAAACGACATTCAGCAAAGCCTGCTTAATAAGGTCGGCGTCGGCGCGAACCGGCAGCCCGTTACTGCCGAAATTAGTTTCTACTTTGACGCCGTGAAGCGCGGCTTCCGGTGAGGCGAGCAAGACGACGTCTTCCACCAGGCGCCGCAAGTCGAAGTCGGAAAGGCGCAATTCGATTGGCCGATTGAAGTCCACCAGGGTCTGGACCACTCGATCCAGACGATGAATTTCCCTCCCAATGATGTCCAGGTGACGGCGGGTATCGGGATCGACAGCGCGCATCTTTTCGCGTAATACCTCGAGATGCACGACGATGGCGTTGATGGGGTTCTTGACCTCGTGAGCAACCCCCGACGTGAGGCGGCCAATGGCCGCCAATCGGCGAGAGAGTTCGATTTCGTTTTCAATCCAGCGGACCGATTCAGCGTCGCGCATGGTGAGTAGCGCCCCAATGCGCTCCCCGCGCTCGGCGATGAAGTCAAGCGCGATCTGTATGCGGCGTCCATTCTCCAGTTCGATTTCGCGTTGCGGAATGGGCTGATGCAGCGCAAAGGCGTCCAGCACGATGCGGCCTAGTTTGCTGGCGTCGCTGAAGACGCTTTCCACCAGATTGCCCAGAATCTCTCCCTGCGGACGTCCAATAAAGCGTTCGGCTGAAGTGCTGACCAACACCACCCGGGTGTCGCTGGTGAACAGGACGAGCCCGTCTTGCAACGTCCCCATGATCTGTTCGAGATTTTCCTTGAGTGCGCTGAATACTTCCCTGACGTCGCGGATCTGCCGGCCCAGACGATCGATCTTGGTGTTGACTATCCCATATTCGTCAGTAACTCTTAGGTCGGGTTCCGGCGCCATATCCGGGACCTCCGCCGTCATCTGGTCGAGGCGGCGGCCGATTGCCTCCAACGGGCGTAAAGCGATGTTGGAAACCCCCGCCGCCAACGCCAGCGAGACCAGGATGGCCAGGATCGAGAAGCCGATGGCCCGGGTCAGTTGCGGCTGGACCTCGTTCTTGAGAAAGACAGTGGAAATACCGATGCGAATCACGCCAAAGGGTTGTCCCTCGCGCTGAATCGGCAACTTAATGTCGTAAACTTTTGGCGCTCCGTAAACCACTCTAAGCTGCTGCAGGAAATTTCCGTTGCGGACATCCGCGAAATCCTCACGGGCGTCCAGCTTGCTACCAACGAGTGAGCTATCGGTATGAACGATGACGCAGTTGTTCACATCGACAATCGCGGCGTCGTATATGGTCTGGGAATAACCAACGATCGATAACAGCAGAGTCGTGAGTCCCGGATCGTCCCGCAAGGTCTTGTCCAGAAGTGCCTTGACTTGATTGGCATCGTTGGTTTCGGCAAACGCGGTGGCGACATCGGCTTGGGAGGCCTCGCGCGCGCTCTCGCGGATCTGTTTCGCGACGAATGTCGCACTGTCATACGCCTCGGCGGTGCGTTGCCGCACCAGATGCGACACGTAAAGATACGAAAACACCGCGACCAGTGCAAAAACCATGCCACTAATGGCGAGCACCAGTTTTGTTTTCAGGCGGATTCGACCCATGGGTTCCACTCACATCGGGGAGAACATTGGCCGAATCATATCAGCCCTTTGCCATCGCAAGGAACCGCAGCGGCAGTCATGAGACAACCATGAGTTTGGCGGTATGCTATTGTGAGCACCGGATGCAGCGCCCAGCAACCACGAGGAGTGCCGCATTCGCATCGAATTGAGAGAGTCTCTCCCGGAGACCGTGGACGATGGTGGTCGAATGCCGACGCAGCTAAGAAAAAAAATCCTTTTAGCCGGGAATGGAAGCGAGCAAGAAGTTGCAAAGTGAGACAGTGACCAAATTGCGAATTCTGGCGCACGATTTAAGTAACTCTATCGAAACCGTCATGCAGGCTTCTTACCTCCTGGCCCAGGTCAAACTCAACGATGATGATCGGAAATGGCTGGATATGATTGACAAAGCAGCCCAGGAAGGCGCGCGAATCAACCGCGAAATCAGGGAGATTCTGCGCACGGAGAGCTGATTGCCGATCGCCTCCTCGGAAGGGATGCGACTCCTACAAGAGCCCCTCGGCAGAGGCGCAACTCTCTCATAGTGCCTTTTAAGCTGCATCCGACGAGACGGAACAGTAAGGTTCTTGGCTGCCCAGTTCCTAGCCGGGCAGCCCTCGCAACCGATTAAGCTAGGAGCTTAGCGTCCATCGTGATGGCGGCCTTCAGGACGCGCGAGACCGGGCATCCCTTCTCGGCATTGCGCGCGGCTTGGTCAAATTTTGCCTGGTCGCCGCCGGGAATCCTTACCCTGACATCGAGATGCACCGTAGTGATCGTGAAGCCGGCATCGGTCTTTTCCAGTGTCAGAGTAGCCTTGGTATCGATGCTCTCGGCCTTCATGCCGGCTTCTCCCAGTTGGGCGGAAAGAGCCATGGAAAAACAACCGGCGTGGGCCGCTGCGATCAGTTCTTCCGGATTTGTGCCGACGCCATTTTCAAAACGCGTACTGAATGAGTACTGGGTTTGGTTCAGGACTCCGCTTTGTGTGGAAATGGTTCCCTTGCCGTCTTTCAAACCGCCTGACCAGTGAGCGCTAGCTGTACGTTGCATTTGTCCTCCTAAGAATCGAGTTAATTCTATCTCCACGTTACCCGAACATGGCAAGTCTTGTGTGAATGGTAATTCCTGGTCAGATTAAGCGAAGCTCATACAACTTGGCAGTCGGCAAGCGCATCAGAAAGCGGAACACCTGGAGCGGCATCCGCATCGTGGGCGGACCAACTTGCAATGCTGCTCTTGCAGTCGCAAGTCTGCTTTTTGCCATCAAGGCGACCCAGGGCGGTTTTGTCGGCAGAGCCAGCGCGGGACGTATCGTTCGGGTTGAATAGCCTCTGATTGCTCACTTGGTCGGGACGGCGGGGAAGTCGCACGGGAACGCCGGATGAGCAAAGCAAAGCTCCTCGGGTTCAGGTACATGTACCTTCGTAATTAGAGGCGGTCACAAATTCACTAAAATTATCGGTCCTCCAGACATATAATTCGAGGCGAGGCGCCAAATGTACGGGCCTCGCGAGTGCTGCCAAAAGGTGCTGGGAGAAAGCTCTTAGACACCACGAAAGCACACTGTGTCAGGGTTCACCAATCGTGTTCAACTAAATGGTTACTAGCCTTGACCGATACAAGATAATCCGCCACTCAGGAGACTGTGAAACATGAAAAAGACACTGATCGCGACCTTGGCCGCCTTAATGCTCGCTGGAGCCCTCAGCGCAGTTAGCGGCGCAACCTTCGTAAGTTCATCCGCTCCCGCTATTTTGATCGGAGACGGGTCAGCACCGATTCCACTTGCTCTGAGTCCCGCGGATGCCAATGGCGACTCGACGTCGCTCACCACTAAATTCTGAATTTTTTTCGGTCAAACCGACCAAGGAGATATTTCGATGAAAAACCTTCTGTTTGCGATTTCTATCACCCTCATCCTCGTCGGCACTCTGTGTGCTGGCACGAACCCCGCTCTCTCTGCGAACAGTGCTCAAACAATTCTTATGGGTGAAGGTTCCTGGCTGGTCAATCTGTGCGGTCTTGGCGATGCTTGCATCAGCAATCTAGATGACTTCAGTCCGGGCGACGCATCGCCGATGCCGGTGTGCCAGCCGGGGAAGGGCTGCAACAACGATCAGTTCCAGTTGAGGGCGGGCGACGCTTCTCCGATGCCGGTATGCCAGCCGGGAAAGGGCTGCAACAACGACCAGTTCCAGTTGAGGGCGGGTGACGCCTCGCCGATGCCGGTATGCCAGCCGGGGAAGGGCTGCAACAACGACCAGTTCCAGTTGAGG
>Ga0074046_10005599_pt1 | contig 10017 bp, 9 predicted proteins | sample BogForMeECP23OM3_FD_94441 | JGI IMG/M metagenome (GOLD analysis project Ga0074046, IMG submission 94441) | Bog forest soil microbial communities from Calvert Island, British Columbia, Canada - Bog Forest MetaG ECP23OM3 | ecosystem: Environmental > Terrestrial > Soil > Wetlands ...
CTGCGCGCCAAGCTGGTGCACGCCGAGAAAATGGCGGCCGTCGGACAGTTGGTTTCCGGCGTCGCCCACGAAGTCAACAATCCACTCACCGCCATCCTCGGATTCACCGACCTTTTGATGGAAAATCCTGAGCTCCCCGAAAGCGCGCGGCGCGATCTGCGTGTGATTCTGCAGGAGGCGCAGCGGACCAAGCAGATCGTGCAAAACCTGCTCAGCTTTGCGCGCCAGATGCCGCCGCAGCGGCAGCCGGTTCAGCTCAACTCCATCCTGCAACGCACCTTGCACTTGCGCTCGTACGACTTCATCAGTCACGGCATTCAGGTGGTCGAGCGCCTCGACGAATCTCTGCCCCCGGTGGTCGGAGATTCGCACCAGTTGCAGCAGGTCTTTCTCAACATTCTGAACAACGCCTACGACGCCGTTCGCGAAAGCACGCGGAATGCCGGTTGTATTGAGGTCATGAGCGCCCGCGCCAACGCCATCGTGGAGATTTCTTTTCGCGATAACGGCACCGGCATCGCCGATCCCGAACGGATTTTCGATCCCTTCTTCACCACCAAAGATGTGGGCAAGGGAACGGGGTTGGGCCTGAGTATTTGCTATGGCATTGTCCGCGAACACGGCGGAGAAATTACGTGTCACAACAACCCCGACTCTGAAGGAGCGACTTTTATCGTCCGCCTCCCGGTAGCATCCGAGGCGGCATCCTTTGGAGCCGTTGCAGGAGTGGATCCCAAATGACACAGACTGAACCTAAGTCAGCGTGCGGGCCAGTGCTTTTGATTGAAGATGAACCAGCGGTCATGGCTTTGGTACGCTCGGTTCTCGAGGGCCAGGGATATACCGTGGTTCCGACCGAATCGGGCGCTGAGGCCCTGCGCCTGCTGGCCCAAGGTAATTTTCACGGCGTAGTTTCCGACATGCGTACCCCGGGCGGCGTCGATGGCGCCCAGGTCTATGCCTGGATTGCAGCCAATCGCCCGGAACTCGCCTCCCGCCTGGTGTTCATCACCGGCGACATCGCCAACGAGGAAACCGCTGCCACCCTGCGCCGCACCGGGGCGCCTTGTGTGGAAAAGCCGTTTCGGGTTCGTGAATTCATCTCCGTGGTCCAGCAGACCATAGGCAGGGTCACCCCATGACAGACTTCCGCATCCGATTGTTGATTGTCGATGACGAGCAGACCATCCGCCGCCTGTGCATGACCGTCGGCGAGTCGCTCGGTTTCTTGTGCTTCGAAGCCGAGAGCGGTGACGCCGCCCTCGCCCTGCTCGAGGAGCAACCCGTGCATATGATCCTCACGGATATGGTGATGCCGCGCATGTCCGGACTCGAATTCCTGGAGCAAGTGAAACGCGACTTCCCCGCCATCGAAGTCGCCCTCATGACCGGACATGGATCAGTAGAAACAGCAGTGCAGGCAATGAAACTGGGCGCCTACGATTACATCGCCAAGCCCTTCGCTCCGCTCGACGACCTGCGCCTGTTCCTGCGCCGTATGGCCGATAAAGTCCGCCTGGTAGAAGAAAATCTCTACCTCCGCGAACGTTCCGAAACCGAGACTGCGGTGCACGGCATCATCGGCAGTTCGGCCAGCATTCAGCACGTCCTGCGCCTCATCTCCCGGCTTAAGGACACGCGCACCCCGGTCCTGATTTCCGGCGAAAGCGGAACCGGTAAAGAACTGGTGGCGCGCGCCTTGCATTTTCGCGGCAACCTGGCCAACCGCCCCTTCGTGGCCGTGGACTGCGGATCGCTCGTTCCCGCCCGCATCGAAAGCGAATTGTTCGGCTACGAAAAAGGCGCCTTCACTGGCGCTCTTCGTTCCAAACAGGGCCTGCTGCAATCGGCCGATACCGGAACCATTTTTCTCGACGAGGTTGGCGAACTTCCCCTCGAGATGCAAGCCCGGCTGTTGCGCTTTATCCAGGAGAAAGAAGTCCGTCCGGTGGGCAGCAATCAAAAAGTCAAGGTGGACGTGCGCATCATGGCCGCCACCAACCGCGATCTCGAGGCCGAATACAAGAAAGGAACCTTCCGCAAGGATCTTTTTTTCCGCCTCAATGTGGTTACCATTTCACTGCCCCCCTTGCGTGAGCGCCGTTCCGACATTCCCATTCTGGCGGCGTTTTTCCTGGAGCGCCTTGCTCCCGGACGGGGCCTCCAGCTTTCCGGCGCCGCCATGAAGGCGCTGCTGGCGTATGACTGGCCTGGCAATGTCCGTGAACTGGAGAATTGTTTAGAACGCGCCGTCGCTCTGGGAGATGAGCGCGTCCTCGAAATCAACGACTTGCCGCCCTCGATCGCGCACTTGGAAATCCAAGCCGAACCGCTGAATTCGCCAGAGTTCTCCGGCCGCGCCACCGACCTCCATGCCACAGACTTGGGAGATATCGAGCGCGCCACCATCGAACGCGTCTTTTCCCAGGTCCACGGAGACAAAACTCTGGCCGGCAAGATGCTCGGCATCAGCCGTGCCACCCTCTATCGCAAGCTGAAGCGTTACAACATCGGGGTACGCGAAGAGTCGCAAGGCCCGACGACGCTGCAGTAGAACTTGTTCGTGTGGGGACGGGCGCCTCGCCCGTGCAAGCCGAGCACAGCTCGGCCTCGCCTCGAACATCCGGTCCGCCGCAGCCTGCGAACTGAGACAGCTTTCTCACCCTGAGACGCCTTATCCCTGATTCCCAAGACAATGACCTGCTCCGGTCCCAGCTTGACGCCGTCAACTGCTTGCCATTTCTTTTACTTACTCTTAGGTGCATGGCCTTCAAGTATTTGGTGGGACTCGCGCACTCATGCATACTGATGAAGCAGAGCGAGTCTCCTGACAGCTCTTCCCAACCAGGAGGAGGGGAGACTCGGTTGTTCAAAGCTCCCCCGGACTTGAGGTCTACTGTGCCCAGCCAGGCAACTGCTCGTGCTGTCGAATCAGACATTGTTGGCCGCTTGGCCAAGTTCTTTCCCGAGGCTACTCCGGTGCGGATTCCCATCAAGCTGAGCCGCGTTAATGGCAATGGCAACCGAAACGGCAATAAGACTATTCACGAAGACGACTGCGTTTTCTTTCAGGAGACCGTCATCGAGTACGGCACGCCCCAGGAAGTTTTGTTCGCGCTCGGCCGGCCGCTAGAATTTGCCGATCGTGTCCTGGTCGAAAGCAAGGACGGCTCGCTTCATGCCGAGGCGTCGGTGGTCGCAGTGCAGTATCATCCTGAACGGACGGTGGTTGCCGCCCGCTTTCTCAAACCTGTTCCCAATTGGATTGTAAAATCATGACAGCATCCGCCCAACCTTCGTTTGAAGAGCAGGGAGCCACGGTCTCTGCCCTGCGGCCTATTTACGCTGCGCTGGTCCGCGAATTTGTGATTGATGTTCCCGCCTGTCCGATCGATCAAGATCATGGCGAGGGGATCTCGCCATCGGCCGAGTCCGTCGGCCAGGCCGAAGCCTGGTTCCAGCAGGTCGACGCGCAGATCCAGGTGCACCAGTTGCGCCAGTTTCTGCAGACCACGCCGCTGGCCAACGAAGCCGTGTTGCGTCAGCTTCTGGCGCATCACTTGCACAAGACCTCGAAGTCTGCCAGCGACCGCGATAAGACCGATTTCCTGCTGGTCCAGTATTTTTCGCTATGCGCGCCCTCGGGCATGGAAGACGCGGACGTCGACCTTGATTACGTCGCGCAGGTGCTGGAGCCGGTGCTCGGTCCGCAACAGCCGAAGATTCCGGCATGGTTGAGTTCCCTGGAGAACATTCTGCAGTCGGCGGCGCGCAGCCGCCGTCTCAGTGAACTGCTTCACAGCGGGACGCTCGAGCAAAGCCGCAAGCTCAAGACGCAAAATGCGACCCGCTACTTCGAGCCCGCGGCCATGGTGGCGTTTGCGCGTTTCAGCTTCATGTTGCGGCGGATCTTTTTCCGTCTCATGCACGACGATCTCAACGCCATCCAGGACGGCTTGCGCGAACTGGAGCGCCGCGGCATCGCGACCATCGATTGCCGCCGCGCCCAATTCTCCGCCGAAGAACCGATCGGGCGTCTGCGCATGATCTGCCAGTCCTGGAAAGTCATGTTCCACGCGGAATACTCCTCGGGCCAGCCGCTGCGTATGCTGGTCGATCTGCGAGCGGCGGTCGACGACGCGCTCCAGAACGGGGCGCGTAAGAATCCGCTCAATGCGCGCGCCGCCACCGCTCCCGCAAAATCTGGCAGCGAAGCAAAAAAGTAGTTTCCGAAAGCCGTCCCCGGCGCCGCCATCGGATAGGATCCGCAGGAGAAACCGGAGCCGTGCTACGCGAACAGGAATTCCTTCGTCCGAAGCTCCTTGATCGTGTCCCGCAGTTTAGCCGCCTTCTCAAATTCAAACCGCTTTGCTGCTTCCCGCATATCGCTCTCTAAATTCGCAATGTAGGCGTCCAACTCTTCCTGCGACTTGAATTCTGGAATGCCCTCGGCTTCGGGGCCGGTCAGGTCGGTGTAGTCGGCAGCTACGATGGCGACCAGCGTCATGTCGAGCGGGCGAATGATGGATTCAGGAGTAATCCCATTCTCTTCGTTGTAGGCCTGCTGGATGGCGCGGCGGCGGTTGGTTTCGTCGAGCGCCTTTTTCATGGAGTCGGTCATGCGATCGGCGTAGAGAATCGCCCGGCCGTTCAGGTTGCGGGCGCAGCGTCCTATGGTCTGGATCAGCGAACCGGCGGAGCGCAGGAAGCCTTCTTTGTCGGCGTCGAGAATCGCCACCAGCGATACTTCGGGCAGATCGAGACCTTCGCGCAGAAGATTGATGCCGATCAGTACATCGAACTCCCCTTTACGCAGGTCACGCAGAATCTTCACCCGCTCCAGGGTTTCAATCTCGGAGTGCATGTAGCGGCACTTCACTCCGACCTCGCTGTAATACTCGGCCAAATCTTCGGACATGCGCTTGGTCAGCGTGGTGACCAGAACGCGTTCGTTGCGCGCGACGCGGTCGCGGATCATGTGCAGCAGATCGTCGATCTGTCCTTTGACCGGACGGATCTCGACCGGCGGGTCGATCAGGCCGGTGGGGCGAATGATCTGCTCGACCACCACGCCTGCGGACTTAGTAAGTTCGTAAGGCCCCGGTGTGGCGGAGACATATACGAGCTGGTTGGTGCGATGCTCGAATTCCTCGAAGGTGAGCGGACGGTTATCGAGCGCCGACGGCATACGGAATCCGTATTCGACCAGCGTCTGCTTGCGCGAACGGTCGCCGTGATACATGCCGTGGAGTTGGGGCACGGTCTGGTGCGACTCGTCGATGAACATGAGAAAGTCGCGCGGGAAATAATCGAGCAGTGTGGGCGGGGGTTCGCCGGGAAGGCGTCCGGTGAAATGGCGCGAGTAGTTTTCGATGCCGTGGCAGTATCCCATGGCCTTGATCATTTCGAGGTCATACATCACGCGCTGATGGATGCGCTGCGATTCCACCAAGCGTCCTTGCTTTTCCAGTTCCGCTTCCCACCAGGCGAGCTCGGTCTTAATAGAGGCGACGGCGGCAGCCCGGGTCTCTTCTTTCATCACATAGTGCGTCTTCGGATAAATCGGCAGCCGCATGTAGCGCTGCTTGACCGTCCCAAACAAAGGATCGATCTGGGAAAGCGATTCGACCTCGTCGCCAAACATTTCGACGCGATACGCGTTGTCGTCGTAGGTGGGATAGATTTCGATGACGTCGCCACGTACCCGAAAAGTCCCGCGCCGAAAATCGCCTTCTGTCCGCTCATAAAGAATGTCAACCAGCTTGCGAGTGATGTCCTGGCGCTTGATCTTCTGTCCCTTTTCCAGGAACAGCATCATGCCGTAGTAAGCCTCCGGCGAGCCCAAACCGTAGATGCAACTGACCGAAGCCACAATCAAGCAGTCGCGGCGCTCAAACAACGACCGCGTAGCCGAGAGCCGCAGCTTGTCGAGTTCGTCATTGATCGTGGATTCCTTCTCGATATAAAGATCCGCTGCCGGGACGTAAGCCTCCGGTTGGTAATAGTCGTAATAGGAGACGAAGTACTCCACGGCGTTGTTGGGGAAGAAACTTTTGAACTCGTGGTAGAGCTGGGCGGCCAGAGTCTTGTTGTGGGCCATGACGAGGGTGGGGCGGTTGGCGGCTTCGATCACCTTGGCGGCGGTAAAGGTTTTGCCCGATCCGGTGACGCCGAGCAGGACTTGATGCTGCTCGTGATCGACGACGCCGCGGGTCAGGGCGTCGATGGCCTGCGCCTGGTCGCCCTGGGGCTTGTAGTTGCTCACCAGCTTGAAGTCCACGGTTCATTATAGGGGAGGAGTGAGGGCTGACCGAGGATGCACGTCTGCGTGGACGAATGCACTTCTGTGTAAATATGCTATTTGGAAGGCAGCACCTGGGAAGTTTGTACTAAGTGATTCACCCTAGACACTGAGCAAAAACGGCTGCACGTATGTGCCTGCAATGACTGTAGTAACCGCAGTTTTCCAAGAAAAACACGCACCGCAGAAGTTTTCACACTTAGTTAACAGCCGCAGCCTGATTTGGCCGCCTGAATGCAAAATGAGACGCAAAGACCCGAATCCAGATGAGCCGAGGGACCTGATTGCGAAGCCACTGGCTGCGGCCGGGTCGCATCGGTGAGGCGCGGTGTTTATGGAAGAGAAGTTCAGCCAAATGGATCCCCGGGAACGGCAGGTGATTGAACTGCTTCTCCAGGGATGTGACAACTCGGAAATCGCTAGAGATCTGAACATTGCCGAGAGAACGGTCAAGGCACATTTCAACCGCCTGTTCCTGCGTTTCGGGATCAAGGGGGGCATCAAGCGGGTTAAGCTCGCGACTTTACTTTATAGGAGGCAATTATGGAAAGAGCGACAGCAAACCGCCGCGGGCCCAGCGAACGCGAACAGTTCATCATTCAACGCGTAGCCGAGGGTTGCAAGAACCGGGAGATCGCCGATTCTCTGGGGACCACCGAGCACGTGGTGAAGAACTATTTGCGATTGATCTACGACAAGCTGGGACTGTGGAACCGGGTCGAGCTGGCGCTGTGGTATGAAGCGCGGCAGCACGAGCAGCTCTACCACGCCTGAGCTGCGCGGAGGTCGCCGCAGCGATCAGGATGCCGCGGTTTCGGGGTGAGGCTCCGCGACCAGACTGTGGCGGCGAAGCACGCGCCGGCGCTGCGATTCCTGCAGGGGTTTAGAGGCGGCAATCGCGCAAAGCACGTAAAACAGAGCGGCGTTTGCCGGAATCTGTAGATTGAAATCAAGAAAGCTGTGCACCAGGATTCCCACGCAACCGAGCAGCGCGGCCACGGTTAATGCGCCGGTGGCGTTCTCGGTCCAATTCTTAAGCTTGCCGGCGGCCTGGCGGAAAACCAGCACCAGAAACCAGACCACGATGGAGAATCCGGCCAGGCCGGTCTCGACCAGCAATTGCAGATAATCATTGTGAGCCTGGTTCACGAACATGTTGGTGTAGAAACTGCGAAATTCCGGGTAGACGATGGGAAAGGCGCCCAGTCCCCAACCAAGAAAGGGCCGTTTTAGCAACATGCGCAAGCAGTCGCGATCAATGTTGAGGCGGACCCCGCCGTTGATCTCTTCCCGGGTGTCAGAGTGAATGCTGATCAGGCGCTGGGTGAGTTCGTTGTTACCCATCCAGAGTAGAAAAAAAATCACCATCGCCAGGAACGCTCCCAGGATGAGGGGCTGTTTCCAATTTCCCTCGCGCCTGCGAGCCAGAAGGACGCCGAGCAGCACTATCTGCGCCACGAACGCCGCCATGCCTCCGCGCGAACCGGAAAGAAAAATACTTGCCGCCATCAGCGCGGCGACTCCCGCCACCGCAATCTTGCGGCCGCCCTCGGTGAAGCGAGTGGCGGCCAGCACCAGCGGGAAGGGTGTGAGCATCTCCATCAGGCCGGCGTAATGATTGTGATTGACGTAGGGACCATAAACTAAGCCACCCTGTTCCAGGGTCCGGATCCAGTAGACCTTTCCATTCGGCGCCATGCCCTGCAAGACCGCAAACAAAGCTACAACCGCCCCGTAACCCGTAAACACCTTTGCCATGAGTTCAAACTGGGAAGAGCGACGCAGAGTCTGGGTCACGACAAATACCAGCATGCCGTAGGCGGGGTAGAGCAGCAAGTGCGAGTAGGTGACGTGGCGGTAGGCGGTGGTTCCGGCCACCCACTGCACCAACACGAGCGCAAAAAAGGCAGCCATGGGAAGGTAGAGTACGTTGCCGTAGACGTCGAGTTCCCGGTGGATCCACTGGCGGGACGCCCAACCCGCCAACAGCAACGTGGCGCAAACCTCCAAGGCAAAAATGGACCAGGGCTCGACGGCTCCAAAGGCCAGCGGCCCGAGCAACAACACGGCGCAGGCGCCAGTCAGCAGCGCGCTGCTGGATAGTCTCAGTCGTGAGACTTTAGCGATGGTTGCGGGTTCAGGCTGCGTTGCGAGGGCAGAACTCACGGTTTGTCCTTGGGTTGATTTGGGGAATTGTTGGAGGAATCCTCGGGAGAAAGTTCGAAACCGTCGAGCCAAAGCTTGCCTTTGATGGGAGAACCAGCCGGGAAACGCTCGATGGCCAGCTTGAGCAGGTTGGTGGAGTCCGGGATGGTCACTTTGGAGTGAACTTCCTTCCAGAAGTCGGCATCCTTGAGCGGGTCGCTGGCATACAGCGACACGCCCGTGTAGGCGTCGCGCAGAACGATCTCGGGCCCGCCAGCGCCTTCAAATTCCTTCGACTTGTAGTAGGCGGAGAAGTCGTAAGTGGTTGCACCATGCACCGGGATCAGTTGCTGAATGCCGGCGTCGGAAATTCCGGGGCCTTCGAAGTTGAGGGAAAGAGAGCGGTGGCCCTGGTGGAATTCGCTCGGATCCAGCAGGGGCTCAACTCCGGTTCGATTCTCGTAGGCCCAGTCGAACCCTCCGTTGAGGATGTCGAGGCTGAAATCGCCGTTTACCACCAGGTTGTCCTCCGTCGGGAGGTAAGCAGAGAGGCCAAGCGTGTCAGCGGTTTGCTCCCAGGCGGACATGGCGGCGTCGGGACGGTGCACGTCGACGAGATAACGCACTTGATCGTACAGATAGCGGTTCTGGAATTTCTCATGCAACTTGGCGAGGCGGTCCCAGGTTTTGATGGCATCCTCGGTTTCCCGCTTGCTCCTCAGCAGGGCGAGAAAGGAAATCAGGGAATCGGCGCGGGCCGGCACGACATCGCGGAGCAGAGCATCGGTGTCGGGACGTACGCGCCAGCAGGCGCGCAGGGCGTCGTCCACCAGGGAATCGTCGTTCTCGATGACCACACGGAATTCGCGCAGGGCGCGGTCGATATTGCCGTCCACCAGAAAAAAATTCGCCGCTTCCCACGCCACATCGGGAGCAGTGGGCTCGGCTTGCAACGCGCGTTCCAGCGCCGCTCGCTGGCCCGCGAGATCGCCGGTTACCTGATCCGCGCCCGCCAGATCGAACCAATAATGGGCATCGTGGGGGTTGAGGGCGACGGCGGATCGAAGGCTGTCGATAGCAGATTGAGGATCGCCGGCAACCAGCGCAAAGTAGCGCCCGAGCCGATGGCGATAGTCGGCATTTCCCGGCGACAGGCGCACCGCGCGTTGCAGCGATAACAACTCCGCATGCGAAGCGAAAACGCTGGCGGCAAACTCCGTGCCCGCAAGAAAAAGATAGATGACGGCGAGAGGAACCAGACCCACAGCCAACTGCCAACGCCGCCGGTTTGAAAGTGCAATGGCCATAGAACAATCGGGTCATCGGGTGATCGGGTGATCGGGTCATCGAAAACCCAACTGCTCAGGAGTTTTTCGATGACCCGATGGCCCGATGGTCAGATCACCCGATTACTTCATCTGCCTCAACCCGCTTTCGGTTCCATTTCGTTCTCCGTGCCGGGAGCGTCTTCCTGATAGTAGGCTCCATATTTTCCCTGATACTCGTAGTAGTAATAGTAATCGGGGGAAGTGAGGTCTACGGCATTGAGGAGCACGCCGGCGACGTGAGCA
>Ga0074046_10005600_pt1 | contig 10016 bp, 4 predicted proteins | sample BogForMeECP23OM3_FD_94441 | JGI IMG/M metagenome (GOLD analysis project Ga0074046, IMG submission 94441) | Bog forest soil microbial communities from Calvert Island, British Columbia, Canada - Bog Forest MetaG ECP23OM3 | ecosystem: Environmental > Terrestrial > Soil > Wetlands ...
AATAATTCTCCTCGCCATGATAGGCGGGATTGGCGGGGGAGTCGCTCGGGACGTTCTCCTGAATAAGATTCCGGCAGCTTTCACGAATCCATGGTACATTTTCCTGTGCGTGTTAACTGGAATCCTAGCTCTATCCATCTCATTTAAGGGAGGACAGGAGTTTACTGATGGAGTCGGCACAGTTATGGCCGCTTTTTCCCTTCCTTGGTATGCGGTCGTAGGTGCCGATGCGGCGTTAAAGGCTAATCTACCGGTCTTAGCGGCAATCGTTATCGGAATTATTGGGCCTACAACTGGTCGTTATTTCATCGACATCACTTCCGGCGTGACACCGCAGCATTTCGTTAAAGGGGAATGGTTTGTAGGAACAGCAGTTCTAGCCAGCGTCGTATACATCGTCTGCTATTTTGCAGGGCTGTCATTTGTGCACGGCGCGTTGGTCGCATTCGCAATAGCCTTCACCTTCAGAATGATGGCGCTGCTGAAAGGATGGGAAGAGCCTGAGCCATACGGCCAACCTAAAACCATTCCGGAAACTAAACCCGAAACTCTCGATGCTCACCTCAAAGAAGAGTTCGGAGGCGAAAAAATGGAACTGGAGAAGGAGAAAGAAGCGGTGCAAAAGGCAACCGAACAAGCAAAGGGCGAGAAGGTAAAAGCTAGAACATGGCTGCCTTTCGTTCTTCGCGGAGTACTGGCTGTAATTATTGCTTCCACTATCCTCGAGCAATTCTTCCTTTCAGGCAATCCGATAACTGAGTTTTCGGTCGGTAACTTCCCGATTTATTTAGGCTTCTACTTTTTGATGAACGGAATCTTGACCTTCAAAGAGGCTCATTCGATTCTTATAGTCCCGACCGATAGTCGCAAACTAACGAATGCCTCATTGGTTAGCATAATTGGTGGACTCTTTCTACTGATCGCGTTTCCGTTCTCTTCTCACTCCGACCTGGCTCTCCTGACTGGTGGTGTTGGCAGATTAGCGTTCGCCGTTGTTGTGGTGGTAATCGGTCTTCTACAGATTCAAGGATCGATTTACATGACGCAGGAGCCAAGGATGAGGCTGCCTGATTTGGTCTTCGGATTCCTAGAGATACTGTTAGGGCTTGTGGTCCTGGCCGCACCAGTCGGTGCGATCGCGGGTAGTATTGCGTTCGTGTGGCTTTTACTCGTCGCAGCCTACATGTTTATCGTAGCTCATAGACTACACAGCATGTAGCACATCGGCTGGCGCTAACGGAGAATCAGATATACTAGCTCGAATAATATGAGGCATTTGTAAGACACGATCAAGCAAAGAAGATCTGAGTCATGTCTTCTATCCGGATGAGAGATTTAGGCGATAGAGTCCGAGCGACCTACTGGTTCTTGCCGACGCTAATGACTGTTCTGGCGGCCGTTTTTGCGCTAGTCCTCTTTTCGGTAGATCAGGCTATACCCGGTAATTTTCTACAGGACAAGTGGTACATTTTCCGTCCCGAGAATATTGCGGAGGCACGGACTTTGCTAACCACAATCGCGAGCGTCTCACTGAGCGTCATTGGAGTTGTCTTCTCGATAATCTTGGTTCCGCTGAGCATAACGGCGACGCAATATGGTTCGATCGTGTTGCGGAGTTTTCTTCGTGACCGTGGTACTCAATGGGTGCTTGGGGCCTATACTTCCACTACATTCTACTGCTTATTCCTATTGCTAGCACTTCGTACTGCAGGGAGTCAGACTGCTGTACAGTTCTCTGTTTCAGTTGCAGTCTACATGCTCATCATTAGTCTCCTTATGTTGCTTTACTTCTTCCACCACGTTGCTGACTCGCTGCAGGCCGCTTCCGTAATCAGAGTCGTCAGCGAAGAATTAGAGGAGGTCATCAAGCAAGAATATTCCATCCACAAACCTACGTTTGACGCGAAGCAGATTGAAGTAAGCGAATTACGCCAGAAGTTGCTGCATGAAGGAGAAGGGGTTGAATCGACTGGAGAGGGATATGTGCGCGCTATCGATTTCAATAAGCTGATTGGCATTGCTACGAAGCGGAAAATAGTTCTGAAGATCAAGTGTCTTCCAGGGGATTTCGTAAGCCGTGGTGATCAGTTGCTGGTGATGTTGCCAGGTCAGGGCGACAAGCAAATAATATCGGCGGTCAACCATGCATATATGCTTGGTAGAAATCGTACTGTATTGCAGGACATAGAATATGGCATTACTCTCATCGTGATAATCGCGGTCCGTGCTCTTTCGCCCGCCATAAACGATCCGTATACGCCGAGACTTTGTCTTGACCGGCTTGGAGCGGCTTTAGAAATGCTAGCTGAACTTGCAACCCCTCGCTCATACTACTTGGACAGAGATGAAGAAGTTCGAGTTATAGGAGAACCGATAGGTTTCGAGCGATTGGTCGATGTGGCATTCAACATGATCCGGGAGTATGGCCGCGCGAATGCCGAGGTGTTGATGCATATGCTTGCAGCCATCAAATCGGTTTCTGTTCACACGCATTCAGCTGACCAAAAGAAGGCGCTACTGAAACATGCGAAGTTGATCGATCAAGATAGTCGAATTGGGCTACCCTCGAAGTATGATCAGCAACGAGTACACGCTAGTTACGAGGAAACTCTGCAAGCGATTAATCAGACCTATCTTAGTCACGTTTGAGTTTTGCGCGCACGACCATACCCAAAAAGAAGGGAAGATGAGATTTCTCTCATCTACTGTATGGACATGTGGATTCGAAATCGTTCTTCAGGAGTAAGCAAGTGTTCCTGGCTGTCGGAGCCGACATCAATCTGGACCCATCGTACTTTGCCAGTAAATTCGTTCCCGGTTACACCGAAGTCTTTGCAGATAGGAGCACCAGTTTTGTTGCCTACCTCTGTTACCGAGTCAGCGGAAAAGACTGAGACGTGGGTGTGTTCCACGCGACCTTGGCCAACCTGCTTCCCGTCAACGTAGAGTGTTGCAACTCCTCCTTTTCCGAGGCCACCGCCGTCGTACTTGAACTCCATCCGCGCCTGGTGCTTACCTTCCGGTAGAGTTGAGGATGCCTCCACCATGTACGTCTCTAAGCCGAGGAAGTTGTATACGTACTTGAGCTTCCCCTGAAACGCGTAGAGCGCCCATCCTCCGAAATTTCCTCCCTGACCAACAATCACGCCCTTAATCCCAGGCGCCAATCGAGGAAGACGTGTCGCTTTTGCTACGTCAATTTCTGCGGTAACCTGATGCGACTTATTCTTGATGTCGATTGTGGAATTGTCCCCTCCGAAATATGCAATACCCGGAAAGAGCAACTGCGTATTTCCGCTGATAAGTTGCGGCCGACCTGCCATTGCAGGTATCATGCGTTCAATTTTCCGGTCGTCCAAAGGCAACACGTTGTGACGCGTGGCTTCGATCAGCCACAGACGCTGTAGTTCGTGTAGCTTCTCAAGATTCGTCTTCGAAATGTCCTCGGCTTGCGTCCAGTCGGTAGGTGCGTATAGTTCCCAGTTGTCATCATCAAACGCTATCGGCTTTTCACCAGTCATTATCCATGGCGTACTGTGCTTAGTCACCGCTGTCCAGCCTTTGTAGTAGATGCCTCGGTTGCCGAACATTTCAAAATATTGAACGTCGTGTCGTTCCGGCGCTTTAAGATCCTCGAACGTGTAAGCCATACTGACTCCTTCCATCGGATGCTGTCCGACCCCATCGACCGTACGTGGCTCGGGAATACCAGCGAGCTCGAGAATTGTAGGGGCGATGTCGATCACGTGATGGAACTGAGTCCTGATTTGGCCTTTCGATTTTATGCGGCTAGGCCAGTGAATGATTGTGGCATTTCGTGTACCTCCCCAATGTGATGCAACCTGTTTCGTCCACTGGTAGGGGGTGTCCATGGCATGCGCCCATCCTACCGCATAGTGATTGTAGGAATCTCTCCCACCAAACTCATCTAGATGTTTAATGAGATATTCCGGAGTCTCGAGCGCTGCCATGCCGTTGAAGTTAGTCATCTCGTTGAATGTTCCATTCAGTGTTCCTTCAGCAGAGGCGCCATTGTCGCCTATGATGTAAATTACAAGGGTCTCGTCGAGGACGCCCAAGTCTTTCAACGCGTCGATCAATTTGCCAACATGGTGGTCGACAAACTCGAGGAATCCTGCATAGCATTCCATTTCGCGTCGAAGCACCGGCTTCAGGTTTTCCGGCATTGCATCCCATGCGGGAATTTCTTTGTGTCTTGCCGTGAGCTTGGCATCGTCAGGGATAACTCCAAGTTGTTTCTGCTTTGCGAAGGTACGTTCGCGTAGCTTGTCCCAGCCATCGTCGAATTTGCCCTTGTACTTGTCAACCCACTCTTTGGGAACATGGTGTGGCGCGTGTGTGGCACCCGGAGCGAAGTACACGAAGAAGGGCTTGTCGGGTGCAGTTGCTTTCTGTGCGCGGATGTATGAAATTGCCTTCTCAGTCATGTCAGGAACTAGATGGTATTCTGGATCATCTGGAAGCTCGACCCGCGTAGTATTATCAAGGAGCTCTGGGAACCATTGGCTTGTCTCTCCGGCCTGGAAGCCGTAGAACCTTTCAAATCCCCCACCACCAGCTGGCCAGTGTTCCATTGGACCGATCACGTTATTCTCCCAAACTGGAACTTCATGGCACTTGCCAAACTGGGCTGTTGAATATCCGTTTAGCTTCAGGATTTTTGCAAGCGGCGCACAATTGTTCAGACGCAAAGAGTTGTATCCCGGCGCTGACGTCGCGATCTCTGTAATGCCACCCATGCCGACCGTGTGATGATTGCGACCGGTAAGCATCGCTTGGCGTGTTGGAGAGCAGAGAGCCGTAGTGTGAAAACGCGTATACCTGAGACCTTCAGCGGCAAGCCGTTCAGCAGTGGGAGTATTACAGGGTCCACCGAAAGCACTTGATGCGCCGAACCCCACATCGTCCAACAGGACCAGCAGTACATTCGGTGCCCCAGGAGGAGGACGGAGTGGTCTAATGGGCTCAAATTTCGAATCGGGATCTTTAGCATCATAAAGAATCGGTCCCGCATAGGCTAGATCGGGGATTGGTAAACTTGAACGATACTGCGCAAGAATATCAGAAGTCTTCTTAGCTGCATCTTTCGTTGACATGTATTCGACTTGCTTCGAAGTTGATATTTAGGATTACTCGTTGAGATTATGTGAATCGTTTCGCTATTGAAGTCATGGCTGCTTTGCAATCGCCTTGTAGGCGGATTCGAGATCATAGACCCTGTTGAAGAACGAGTCCTTCCCAATCAAGTCTGTAATACCTGATCGATCGAGTTCAACGCGTACGCTCTCTGCTACCGCGACTAAGACAAACCGAATTCCTTTCTGCTTCAACAAAGCACAAGTCTCACGTAACGTTGCAGCTGCGGAGAAATCCACATCATCAATTGCAATTGCGTCCAAGCAGAACCATGATAGGGGCGGTTGTGCTCCGTTTACTAGATCAAGAACCTCTTCTGAGAAAAGATTGGTGTTTGCGTAATACATACTATGATTGAACCGATAAACTATGAGGCCCGGCAAAAGCTGAGCATGAGTGGTTAAAGGAACGGGCGACCTGTTGTCGGCCGCATCCATTGAAAGCACATCATTTTTCGGTCTGTAACCATGACGGGTATGAGCCACGAGCGAGAGAAGAATAGCTAAGAGGATACCCTGCTCGACACCAACGAAAAACACAATCCCGGCTGTGGTTAGCGCCACCCAGAACTCGGCGGGACGTTCGATGAAAATCCGGCGCATTCCCTTCACGTCGATCAGCTGCTTTCCGACCAAGAAAACCACAGCTGCGAGCACTGCGGTTGGGAGATACATTAGCGGAGCCGTTAAGAAGAGTAGAACTATCATGACCATAACGACCGAGGTGAGTTGCGTAAGCTGACTACGGCCGCCGACGCTGTCGATCATCTCGGTCTCGGTTGGGCTGCCGTTAACCATGAAGGTCCCGGATAGTCCGGCGCCGAGATTGGCAATCCCGAGCCCAACCAGATCTACATTTTCGTCAACCCTTTCATTATAACGCGCAGCGTAAGCTCGGGAGGTTGCAGCGCTCTGCGCCAATATCACAACAAAAATCGAGAATGCGGTGGGAAGTAATTGTTCAATTATACTGAAACTCCAGCTGACATCTGGCAAGCCAAATTTCGGGAGACCGCTCGGAATTGATCCGAGTACGGAGACGCCGTGTGAGGGGAGATTGAAAATTGCGCTCACAACAATCGTACCAACCACGGCAATCAGAGCGCCTGGTATCTTCTTCGAAATTCGCCCAGCACCAACAATAATCAAGATAACTCCAATCGAAATAGCGAACGTGTAGAGATTCGTTTGTGATATCTGCAAAGCATCTTGGATGAGTCCTTGTATTGGATGATCTAGACTGCCCACCCGACCGGGTAGCCCGAGAATTTCCGGAATCTGCGCAACGGCCACTTGGAATCCAACGCCCAGAAGGAACCCTACTAGCACGGTACGCGAGAGGAAGTCCGCCAAAAAACCCAATTTCGCAAGACGGGCTGCGATTAGTATCGCGGCCGCCATGAGGGCCAGAAGACTCGCGTAGGCGAGGTACTGTGCCGATCCGATTGCAGCAATTCCGATCAATCCTGATGCCAAAACAGCGGCTGTTGCAGAGTCAGCCCCGACAGCTAAGTGACGAGATGATCCGAAGAGCGCAAACAAAGCTGTAGGGATTAGGATCGCGTAGAGACCAGTGATCACCGGTGTGCCGGCAATTTTGGTGTACCCAAGTGCTTGAGGGATAGCCATAGCTACCAAGCTGAAGCCGGCGACGATATCTGACGGAATCTGAGATCGCGTAATAGGAAGTATACCTTGCAGTATGGAAAACTTAGAGCTCTTCAAAAAATAGTCCTGGATCTTGTGTCGACTCAACTTGTCCACCTCACTACTAGCGCGTTCGCGTGAGCAATCATGCTCCGATGAATAATCAACTGGTGATAAGCCTTCCAGAACAATTTCCTGGATTTTCGAATCTAACTATTTAACAGCTCTTGCAACGGCGTCTCTTGGAAACGGCGCAGAATTGCCTTATACAGGAAGCAACGCAACGAGAGAGCGAGCACGTCATGAGTCAGCAAACGACCACACGAACTGCTTCCAATTATGATCCAGACCACTGGAAGGGAGTAAGCAGCGAAGACGCACTGAAAGAACTTGGTGCCAACCCAAAGACTGGGCTTACCGCTGCTGAATCATCTTCACGGCTGAAGCAGTACGGTCCAAATGCGTTAGAAGAAAAAAAGAAAAGCCAACTGGGGGTTTTCCTGAATTTCTTCTGGGGGCCAATTCCTTGGATGATCGAAGCGGCTGCCATAATGGCGTTATCCGTGCAAGACTTTGGCGATTTCGGAATCATAATGGCGTTGTTGGTATTCAACGCCGTTCTCGGCTTTCTCGAGGAACACGAAGCATCTAATGCCCTCGCGGCTCTGAAGGGAGCGCTGGCTGAAAAGGCACGTGTCATGCGTGATGGACAATGGCTGCAAGTTGATGCAGTCAGTCTCGTACCAGGCGACATTGTGCGACTACGCATGGGAGATGTGGTACCTGCTGACGCCAAACTGCTTGACGGACAATACCTGAGCATAGACCAAGCAGCACTCACCGGAGAATCTCTTCCCGTCAGTAAGAAAATTGGTGACCCAGCCTACTCAGGCTCCATTGTCAAGAAGGGAGAAATGATAGCCCTAGTCACCAGCACTGGAAGTAACACCTTCTTCGGACGAACAGCCAAACTAGTCCAAAGCGCCGGAACGAAGTCACACTTCGAGATCGCTGTGATGAGGATTGGCGACTTTCTCATAGTCATCGCGGTAGCTCTCGCAGCCATTCTCGTGGCTGTTGAATTGGAGCGTGGAACGAATTTGTTGACGCTCGCCGAGTTCGTCTTGATTTTGTTAGTGGCATCCGTTCCCGTCGCAATGCCCGCTGTGCTCTCAGTAACCATGGCATTGGGAGCGCAATTGCTGGCGAAAAGCAAAGTCATCGTCTCGCGGTTGGAATCGATCGAAGAAATGGCCGGCATGGACATCCTTTGTTCGGACAAAACAGGTACACTCACACAGAACAAACTAACACTAGGCAATATTCAACCCTGGGCAGGAGCAGACCCACAAGCCGTACTTCTCGCCGCATCACTGGCCTCGACGGCAGCGGATAAGGATCCAATAGATATGGCTGTTCTCAACGGATTGAAAGATCCGAAAATTTTGAGCAACTATCAACAGGTAAAATTTGTTCCCTTTGATCCTGTCTCAAAACGTACTGAGGCTACTGTAAAAGATTCCAAGAACTCAACGTTCTTCGTCACCAAGGGAGCTCCTCAGGTGATCATCGGACTCTCTAAACTCTCAACTGATGACCAGACCAAGGCCGTCAAAATTGTCGACGACCTAGCCGCCAAAGGTTATCGAGCGCTTGGCGTTGCGCAGGCAGAAACCGAAGCCGACTGGAAGCTACTTGGCATCCTACCGTTGTTTGATCCACCGCGTCCCGATTCCAAAGAAATGATTGCTGAGGCTGAGAGTTATGGGATAAGTGTCAAGATGGTTACTGGGGATAGTGTTGCCATAGCTGCCGAGATCGCTGGCCAATTGGGGTTAGGAACGCACATTCAGCCGGCCACTGATATTTTCACAGGCGACGTCACCAAGGGACAGATTCCGCTCGACGCGGCTGAGAAGGTTGAGAAAGCGGAAGGGTTCGCCCAGGTGTTTCCAGAACACAAGTATGCGATCGTGAAAGCTCTTCAAGAACTCGGGCATGTGGTGGGCATGACGGGTGACGGCGTTAATGATGCTCCAGCGCTTAAACAAGCTGACATGGGTATCGCTGTATCCGGTGCAACTGACGCGGCGCGAGCAGCGGCGGCCCTGATCCTGACTGATCCAGGTCTCTCGGTTATCATTAAGGGAATCAAGGAAGCGCGATGCATCTTCGAGCGTATGATGGGTTACACGCGCTACCGAATCGCAATGACAATGGACATAATGGTCTTCATCGTTCTAGCGACAATCGCTTACGGTTTCTTCCCGCTAACACCGATAATGATAATCGCGATAGCACTATTAGACGACCTACCGATAATGACGATTGCGTTCGATAACGCCGATGTCGCTCCTAAACCCGAACGTTGGCAGATGAGCCGGGTACTGACCGTATCCGTTATCTTGGGCACGCTAGCTGTAATCGAGAGTTTCAGCTTGATGTATCTCGGCACGTCCATAATTGGTGTAGCCCGACCGCAACTCCAGACGATGATGTTCCTACAGCTCGTAGCGGGTGGCCATCTGATGCTGTTCGTCACACGAGCGCGCAAAGCCTTCTGGCAACGACCGTTCCCTGGCTCCAAGTTGTTCTGGGCGATTGTGGGTACGCAAATTTTTGCAGCTCTCATGTGCGGCTTCGGTCTCGGAGTACCTGCACTTCCTTGGACCATAATTGGACTCGTCTGGGCTTACATACTGATCTGGATGGTAGGACAAGATCTGGTCAAGTTGGCCGTTTACAAAGAAGAGGAGAATCGTACCACGAAGCTTACATGGTTACGAACGCAGTTCTTAGCGCGATTGAAGATCCCACTGGATCCGCACCGAGGCCTGCATCATAAATAGCCTGAGTTCAAAGAACTATGAAGTAGATGAAAAGGGAGATCAATGTTGAATTACAGTAAGAAATTCAGAGTTGAAAAAGGAAGTAAAGTAAAGCTTGACGAGATAGACCCCAACTACAAAGGGGAGCATAAAGACAAAGATGATGCCGAAGGCGAACTGGAAAAGCACGCTCAACGGCTAGGTGAACTGCAATACCTAATGTATGCTGAAAACAAACGCTCTCTGCTCATCATACTACAAGCATTAGACGCCGCCGGTAAAGATGGCACGATCAACCATGTCTTCGCCTCCATGAATCCTCAAGGATGTCGAGTTTACGGATTCAAAACACCTTCAACGGAAGAACTAGCCCACGACTATCTCT
>Ga0074046_10005601_pt1 | contig 10016 bp, 8 predicted proteins | sample BogForMeECP23OM3_FD_94441 | JGI IMG/M metagenome (GOLD analysis project Ga0074046, IMG submission 94441) | Bog forest soil microbial communities from Calvert Island, British Columbia, Canada - Bog Forest MetaG ECP23OM3 | ecosystem: Environmental > Terrestrial > Soil > Wetlands ...
CCAACTGTTTTTTGCCTGGGCGAGGACATCGGCATCTACGGCGGCGCTTTCAAAGTCACCGACGGCTTCATCGACCGCTTCGGGCCTGAGCGCGTGATTGATACGCCGATTGCGGAGTCTGCCATCATAGGTGCTGCGTTCGGTGCTGCACTTACAGGATTGCGTCCCGTAGCCGAGTTTCAGTTCATGGACTTCATTGGCTGCGCCTTCAATCAGATCGTCAACATGGCTGCGAAGGCGCACTACCGTTGGGGAGCGCCGGCTCCGCTGGTTTTGCGCGGTCCAAGCGGCGGGAATGTGCATGGCGGTCCATTTCATTCGCAGAACCCGGAGATGTGGTTTGTGCACGCGCCTGGGCTGAAAGTTGTTTGCCCGGCGACGGCCTACGATGCCAAGGGGCTCATCAAGGCGGCAATCCGCGATCACAACCCGGTGATTTTTTTCGAGCACAAGTATCTGTACCGGCGAATCAAAGAAGAAATTCCCTCCGACGACTATGTGGTTCCATTAGGCAAGGCGCGGATCGCACGGGAAGGCCATCATCTCAGCGTGATCACCTACGCCGCCATGCTATATACCGCGCTCGAAGCTGCGGAGATCCTGAGCAAAGAAGGAATTGAGATCGAAATCCTTGACCTGCGGACGGTCTCGCCGCTTGATCGCGCGGCGATTGCCGCGACGGTGAAGAAGACTAACAAAGTGATCATTCTGCACGAACACGCGCGCACCGGAGGATTGGCCGGAGAAATCTCCGCGATCGTCAACGAAGAAGCGTTCGACGATCTGGATGGGCCGATTGTCCGGATTACGTCGCTCGATACGCCGGTTCCGTTTTCTCCGCCGCAGGAGGAGTTTTTCCTTCCTAAAGTGTCCGACCTGGTGCGTGAGGCTCGCCGGCTGCATGCTTACTGACCGTCTGGTATTCTCAGCCTCGCCTAAAAAGGTAAAGACGCCTTCGGTCTGCCATAGGCGGTGCGCTCCTGCTATATATAGAAAGCGGGCTGAACTTTCCGACGCCGCGAGGATCTGAAATGCGCAGCTTCATTCTGGGAATTGTCATCACCATCCTAGTTCTGCTGATTGGCAGTCTTGGTCTTGCCCTGCTGGGCTTTTTGCCAACCCAGGCCAACATCGCTCCGCCGCAGATGGAAGTTCACATCGCCATGAGCGCGCTCGACAGTTCGGTGGAACGCCATGCTCCCCGCTTGAACAATCCCGTGCCTCCCACGGACGAGAATCTGATCGCGGGTCTGAAGATCTACACCATGAATTGCGCACTTTGCCATGGCGGGATCGACCGTCAGCCCTCGGTCCTGGAGAAATCGTTCTATCCGCCGCCGCCGAACTTCATTCTTGATCCACCGGATGATCCGGAATGGCACCTCTTCTACGTGATTCGCACCGGCGTCCGCTATAGCGGGATGCCCGCCTGGGACAAGGCGCTCCCTGAGGCTGACATCTGGAAACTCACGGCGTTCCTTACCCGGGTAGAGAAGCTGCCGCCCGCGGTGCAGGACTATTGGAAGAAATCGAGCGGGGTGAACGCTCCAACCGGCGCGCAGGAAGGACACGACGACCACAAGTAGAAGATTGGGTGATGGACCACACTAGCCAGGAGGAGCGTTGAAATCGATAGTGATCACGGTTTGAGTTGCTGCAGCGTGGCCATTCTGAGAGTAGGGTTGGAACCGCCACTGCTTGACTGCGGCAATTGCCGCCCGGCATAGAACGAAATTTCCGCGAACAATTTTCAGATCTTCGACGCTACCGTCGCGCCCCACCAGCGCCTGCAGCACCACCGCTCCGTGGAGTTTCTGGGCTAATGCTTCGGGTGGATAGACCGGATTCACGGTGTTTACCAGAAGGGCCCGCGCCGCTTCTTCGCTGATCGCGACAGGTTCGCTGAATTGCTGAGTCGCAGCCTGCGGTTGCGGCGCGGAGACCGGCATCATCTGCGCGGGATTTACCGTCACCACCACGGGCGGCGCAATCGGCGGCGAGTTTTTCATGCTGTCGGGAATCGCGGCTCGCTCCACGTGGATCGGAGCGGCTTCTTGATGCTCGACTGTTGGCACAGGCAGGGGAAAGTCGGAAGCCGTGGGCAAAGGCATGTGCGCTTCCGGTAGTGTGGACTCCGTTGCTACCACTCCCAGGGACGGTGTCTGGGCGTTGGAACTGGAAGTGGCGGGACCTCTGCTGTAGTACGCATCCTGCTGCGCGTCGCTGCCGACGGAACTGACGGGCAAGGCGCCGGCTTGGTTCATATAAAAAAGTGCCGCCACGGATTCCCGCAGAACGCGGACCCTTCCCTCTGGCGTCCGCGACAGATACTCGATGACGTCGCGCGATCTCCACAGGCAAAACGCCGCCGTAAGCACAAGCACCGCGGCACAGACTTCGCGGAACCCTATGGCATGGCCACGCTGTCGATGTTCTACTTCGTCTTCTGCAGTGGCAGTGGCAATTTCGCCGACGTCATTGAAGTTGCTGTCCGCCCCACTCGCTTCTGCAGAATCGGATGACTGAACCTGCTGGCTTTGCTCAGGTGCATCGGCAACAGAAGAAACTGCCCCATTGCTCGCTCCGGCGTCTTCCTCGGACGCTTGCGCGACATACTCTGCGCTCAGCGGTTGCATCTTTTGACACGCCTTGGTTAGCACTTCTTCGGCTTCCTGGGCGGAAATTGGACGATAGACCAGAAAATCGAGGCGATTGTCGCGCAGTTCCGCAGGCGTGGGGTCGTGATCGACGATGGCGATAGCCACCGTGTTTTGGTTCGGCGTGGACTCGCGGGCGCGCTTCAAAAGAAAGCTCGCCTCCGGCTGGTCAGCCCAGTCCGCGATCACGCAGGAAAAAGCTTGCGTCTTTCCCTTTTCGATGGCAGTAAAGATGTCCGAGCAGGCGGCAACGCTGATCTCTGCACTCTTGCACGCCGCCGTCATAGCAGCATTCGTCTCGGGACCTTTTGAAAACAATAGGGCGCGGAAAGCCATCGCGGCAACAGCTTATCGGGAATCTCCTCGCCGCGACAGGTAACCTGTGGGTAGTGAACTCGTGGAATCCGGCCATCCCCTTGGCAGAGAAACAATTCCACAATGGAAGACTGGTGACCTTCGTAACCAGGCGTTGGGCTCTCTGACCAAGTCAGATCTCTGCCCAGCCTCCCGATAAATGATGGTGCAGCTTTTGCTGGCGTTCCTCCATCTTCATCTGCGAATCCCGCAGCCTGCGCGCTGACTCCTGCAGCCTCTTCTCCATATCTTTCCAACACGTTGCCTGTTGCTCCGTTTTCTCCATGATGGCCGGACCCAGGCGGGCCAGTTCATCCCCGACGCGGCTCATTGCCTGCTCGGTCTCTGCCGTGAACTCATGAAGGTCAAAGCTGTCTTTCAGCAGGCTGCCGGAATCCTTTTTGTCGGGAAGAGTCAGAGTCAGATTCTGTTCTCTTTTCTCGCGCATGACCGTCACGGCCGCTGTGCCACCCGACGTTGACCGCAAAGCATGTGTGAAGTCGGAGGTATCGTGCACCGGCTGGTTGTTGACCTTGACCACCACATCTCCCGCGCGGAATCCAGCCTTTTCTCCGCGACTGCCTTTTTCCACCGAGCGCACCAGCACTCCGTTGCCGTCCTTGACTCCAAAGAAATCGCCCAGTTGCGAAGTAATGTTTTCCACCATCAGCCCGCTGCGCATCGACGAGTGCACGACCACCACCGACACGGGCAAGTCGAAGTCCATCGCGGGTATGTCGATCTTAGGTATGTCGACCTTGACGTTTGGTTCCCACGCCATCGACTTGCGCCGGTCGGCAAGTTGCACCTTGATGGCCAGCGGTTGACCGTCGCGGCTAATGCCGAGATTCACCACGCGGCCTGGCGGCATTTCTCTAATCATGCGGCGCAACTGAGCCGCACTCTCTACCGCCGTACCGTTCAGACTTATGATCACGTCGTGTTCGTGCAGTCCGGCTTTTCCGGCGGGAGCGTCCTGGTCGACCATCGTAACCTCGGCTCCGTGCTCTTCCTTGAGCTTCAGTTCTCCCAGACGCTCGGGAGAAACGTCAGCGATGTCCACTCCGAGATACGAAGATCCGCCGCCCTCTTCGGAATTCCAGTCCCAGCTTTCGCCGGCGTGATCATTGGTCGTCCCGGCGTTGTTCGTCCCGGCGTTCGGCTCCAACGGCTGAGCTCTCGCCATCAATGAAACGACCGGCCAAAAAAGAAATATGCAAAGCAGAAATCGGTGGATCATAGGCCCTCCAGAATAAAAGCTAGTCGTTGGTCGCTAGTCGTTAGCAAAACTCTCGCGGTCCGCCGTGAATCGCAAACGACCAACGACTAACGACTAACGACCGGCGACCGTTCCTAGCGACTGATGCGGCGGAAATTAACATTCCCCGAATTCGTCCGGACCTTCAGCACCGGTCCGCCACCGTTGAGTTGACCCTCTGCAGTCACCGTCTTTGGCCCCCAAGGTCCGCCTTCACTCGACACATGAATATCAGAGAAGTCAGTATGAATGGCGTGGCCGTTGGCGATTTCGATCTCCGCCCGAATGGAGATCGCCAGATCATTCGCCAGATAAACCGTGATGTCGCCGGCCGATGTTTCAAGCGTGGAATTGTTGCGACCGTCGGTCCCCTCCGAGGAGAGGAGCTTCACGACGATTCCGCCTGCCGAAGTTTCTGCCTGCACCGACGTCGCGCCGTCCAATTGGATACTGCCGCCGCCGGTCTCGGCTTGCACACGTCCTTTGGCGGAAGCCAGCCGAATACTGCCCGCGCCGGTTTCAATTTCCGCCGGCCCTCCGATCTCGCCGAGGTCAACACTCCCGCCGCCGGTCGTAGCTTTCACCCTGCCGCTGCACTTGTCCACACGAATGCTGCCGCCGCCGGTCTCCAGCACCGCCCCTTGCAGGCCGGAAAGAACGAGCACGCTTCCGCCCCCACTTTCCGCTTTGATCTCGCCCTTGGCGGATGCGACCTTGATACTTCCTCCGCCCGTCTCCAGATTCACGCTGCCTTCCACGCTGCCAACATCAATCGAGCCCCCACCGGTTTCCGCAACCACCTCGCCGCCGATATCATCGACGCGAATGCTTCCACCACCGCTGCTGAGTTCGACGCGCCCGGCAACCGCAGTCGCGTTTACGTTGCCGCCCCCGGTCTCGACCTTCGCGGAGTCCAGATTCCGCGGCACATTGATGACAAACTCATCGGAGCACTTGGAATCCCGCCGGCTCGATTCTGCCACGATCCAGGCGGTGTCTCCCTTTACATACGTGTTAATCCTGTAAGATTCAAATTCGCGGCGGGCCTTGTCTTCTGAAGATGTATAGGCCTTGCGATGAATGACGTAGGTAACTCCCGCCTGCGACCCGCCCTGAACCCGTACCGAACCCGCAGCCAGCTTCACCCGCAGATTTTTCGCAGCACCCAGGTCTCCCGTCATTTCCTGGACCCAGTTGCTGCCTTCGCGATACACCCGAGTTTCCTGGCACAAAGTCAGAGATGCCAGCGCCACCACCAATACTGGAATGCTGGCGAGTTTTATTGCGTCCTTCAATGAATGTCCTCCTTAACCTAAATATTTCCGCTTAGTACGACGGTTTCCTCAATCCATCTCCGGCATCTGCGCCAGCATCGTACGAGCCTGCGACCGAATCGAGGCATTTTGATCCGTCTGCGACAACCGGGTCAGCACCGATCGCACATTGCTGTCCGTCTTCATCGGCTCCACCAGTCGTAAAGCCTCCATGCGAACACCGGAGTTCGTGTCGCTGATCAGCGCGCGCAAAACTCCATCGCGCACTTGATTGTCCTGTCGCACGAAGCCACTTAGCCCATCCAGCGCCTTCAAACGCACACCGGGATTGGTATCGTTCTGCAACGCATACATTAACGCTTCCCGCACGCGTGAATCGTTGGGCGTCTGCGTCAGCACATCCACGGAGTCCATCCGCACTCCCGAGTTGTAGTTGCTGTGGGCTGCAAACAACAGCAATTGCTGGATGCGCTGGTCATTCAGCGAACCTTGCGCTTCCTGGGTCAAAACCGTGTCGTACTTGATGCTCACCTGATTCGATCCCGGCTCCTGCGTTACGGATCGGATGCCCGCAATCGCCGATGACTCCAGGGGTTGATTGGGCGACGAATTGCCGCTACCCGATTCAAGCGGACCCCGGACCGCGAAATCCCCGCCTCGCGCGGAAAGAAAGTTGTAAGTTGCGCCAATGCCTCCACCAAATCCCACGATGAAAATCGCCGTTGCCAGGGCCGGCGACATGCGAATTTGCCGCAGCCAGGTTGCGGGCTCAAGAATCAGGCGTTGCCAAAACCCGCCCTGGCGCGTCGTTTCGAGCGCCTCCTGCAACCGCATGCGCGACGACGCCAGCAGATTCGGAGTCGGCTCCGCCACGGTCTCCGAAAGCGTGGCGTGGAATTTGCGCGTCGCTTTCAATTCCGTAGCGCATTCCGGACACCGCCCCAAGTGCTGCTCGACTTCGTAGCGGGCGTCGTCCTCCAGTTCGTTGTACACATAGAACAAAATGTTCTGCCGCACCCAATCACATTTCATTTTCGTATCCCTTCGCGGGGATTAACATTCGAACTCATCGCATCTCCGCCAGCGCGGCGCGCAGTTTTTGCGTCGCGCGAAATAATGTGTTCTTTGCAGTTTCTTCCGTCGTATTCAGCATCTCGCCCACGGTGCGCAACTTCAGCCCGTGATAGTGCTTCAACTCGAACACCATCCGCTCGCGAGGCGTCAGCCCCGACAGCGCCGCGCCGATCTTGCGCCCCAGTTCCCGCCGCATTAAATCGCGTTCCGGATTGGCTCCCGAGCGCACATCCGCAAACTGTTCCAACCGGCTGTATTCTTCGCCGGATGCGTCCACCGCCACTGGAGCATCTTCCTTGCGCACATTCCGTTTCCGCAGATGATCGAGGCAGAGATTGGTAACGATGCGGTAGATCCAGGTGTAGAAGGAACACTCAAAACGGAAACTGCCCAGATTCTTGTAGGCCTTGAGAAAAGCCTCCTGATAAACGTCCTGCGCGTCCGACTCCGATCCCGTCAGATGCAGCGCCAGTCGCAGCACCGACTGATCGTAATGACGCACCAAGACCTCGAAGGCCGCGCGGTTGCCCTGCTGCGCCTCCCGGATCAGACTGGTGTCGTCAATGCGGTTTCCCTGCGCTGCCAAAGAGCCCCTCATATTGCTATACAACGTGGGGTTCCGGTTATCGCTGTCCTCTGCCGCCCGCCCCGGACGGCAATTGCCGCCAACCGGAATTACTACCGCATAAGAATCGGCCGGCATTGTGTCTCTGTCCCCTGCAAGTGGTCCAATCCCTCTTCTTGCTTTCCACAGAAATAGACGGGGAAGCAGCCCGAACGTTAGCAGATTATCAGGAGTTGGCCCTTGGTTTGCTTGACAGTTTGTCTATGTAGGGACGGGCGCCCTCGCCCGTCCAAGCCGAGCAAAGCTCGGCGGTTGCCTGCGGCCTTAACAACTCCGGGCTCGTTACCCGATCAAAACTTCAAACGCATCTCATTCGTTGCCTCAAACCCCAGCTTTTCATACAACGTCCGACCCTCATCGCTGGCGTGCAAATTGACGACGCGAAACCCATGCTGCTCAACCCACGCCAGAATCACCAGCATGATTTGCCGAGCAATTCCACGTTTGCGGAACTCCGGCTCCGTGTACACATTCAGGATTACCGCGCGTTCGGTGCATGGGTCTTGGGGATTCGCCGGCCACGGACATAGCAGCACCCCTCCGCCGCCGCAGACGCGGCCCGAGGCGTCCAGCGCCAGCCAGTGGCGATACGAACCATCGGCCAGAGCCCGCGCCAGCCACGGCCGTGCAACTTCCACCATCCGATCGAGCTGCTCGACAGTACCTTCTCCCATATCGCGAAACATCGACCGGCGGTGATGAAGAATGATCGCCGACTCGCTCGCCGTCGCCTCTCGAATCGTGATATCAAAGTGTGTCATCGCTCATCATTCCCCTTGAAGAATTGTCATCCCGAGCAGAGCGAGGGATCTGCAGTTCGCCCGAAATGCCGGGTGCCCCATCCTAAAATCGCGCTCTTTGCGATTTTAGGGTGGGATGTTCAGCCTGACTCGAAGATTCGTCAGCTTGCGTCGGTGGTAAACAACCGGATCCTGCCCTGAGCGACTGAGCGCAGCGAAGGAGTCGAATGGGGCGATGGTAGCAGCAGAATGTGACGAAATGACTCTGCCCGCTGTGGTGAAAACCGCGTTTGACGCAGGTTTTTCGGCGATCACGACACGTGATTGATCGCGCGCGATCGTTCGGGGATAATGTAGGTGGTCCCGGCGGGAATCGAACCAGCATCTCCGTGGGAAGGCTTCGCGGTGCAATCTCCGTTGCGACCGGTCGTTGTCCCTGAAGCCAAAGGCCCAATTTCGGCGTCTTATCCGTTAGACGACGGAACCATAACTTTTCAACCCGCGGTCGGCAACGGCCGCACCTTCATGTCCTTCATTGCTCCCATCAGCCTGACGGTTTCGTTCACGTCGAGCGTGTTCCCCTTGTAGCGCAACTCCAACAGGCCTTGCAGGTTCGACGGCAGCTTCACGCCATCGTGCACTACCAAGATGAAGCGCTCGCCGTACAACGCCATCGCCGCGCCGATCTCGATCAGCACATTCTCGTTGAGCACGATGTGCACTTCACCCTTATCGTCCGTGATGCGACGCTCGTCTTCGACGTGAATGATCGCAGCCCCACACGATCGCATCCCTGCCATAATTTTCGTCGGGATTGGCTGCGAGACGGTCTGATTCTCGACCTCGGTTACGGGCACGAATTCCCCGAAAGCGAGCAGTTCCTTGATGGGCTCGACTAAAGTCTGGTTCTTGCCGTGGGTGATGAACACGCGTCGCAGTCGTGCGTCCTCCGTCGGCATCGTGACGACACGTGGTGTTATCGCGGCGACGGTCCGTTCGGGGGTGACCTGAACCGAATCCTTGATGTTGTCTTCGGGTTCCTCGTCCGGCTCAGATGGCACGTCTGACTCCGCGCTGATCTCGCCTGGAACCTTGACGCCCGTGAGATCGACGTACGTGCGATCCTTGATCTGCTTCAGAAAACCAAGATCACCGGCGCTCTCGACGATCAGCGCGAGGACTTCGTCGGTGCGATCGGTCGGGACTCCGAGATCCATCAGGACGTTTCGAGCAATGTCATCTCTCGGGATAGGGGCACGATCGTACTTTTGAAGGAACTCGCGGATCACGCGCGGTTTCATTAGAGATTCGCGCTTTGCCGCCAAGTCTTCACCCTCGCTGGTTGGCCGAATTATCCTCATTCCGAGCGAGGTGATCGCGATCGTGTCCGCGTTGTAACCACCTGTGGTCAGACCGTACGCAATCGCCGCACCGGTGAGCATCCTGAAACCACCGGACGAAGGCTGAACGTCCAAAGCGACAGCGACCTGCAACGGTGATGTAGGTTTGTATCCGTAGTTGTCGGCGATCGCTCTCGGAACGCGCAGTGCCTTTTCGAGAGAACCAGCAGGAACGTCAGCTTGACTGACGTAGCTTCGTTGAACTATTTTTGCGGGGGACTTCGTTGCTGGCCTCGCCATAAGTATGGCCTCCCATAACTCGCGGAATCGTTCCTGAATGTGAGACGATTGTACTCTCAGACGTGACACGAGTAAAATAAAGTAGTTTTTATGGCAGAAAGTTAGTTCCTGCGTGGGGACGAAATGATAAATCGCGACAAAGTCCCATGTAAAATCGGAGCACAATTGGACAAGCGTGGAGGAAAACCCGTGGACAGACGGGACGTTCCTTAAAACCCACGGAGAAATCCGAGGAAAATTCGAGCACAGGCGGAACATCCCACTAACTAGTCCGAATCACACCCCAAAGAGAATCGCAGAGCAGCACACACTTCATTCATTCGTGCGGAACTAAGCTGGGCCACACGTTTCCCCAGGCGCTGTTGCGACACCGTAACTGCATTGTGCAGGTTCA
>Ga0074046_10005604_pt1 | contig 10014 bp, 8 predicted proteins | sample BogForMeECP23OM3_FD_94441 | JGI IMG/M metagenome (GOLD analysis project Ga0074046, IMG submission 94441) | Bog forest soil microbial communities from Calvert Island, British Columbia, Canada - Bog Forest MetaG ECP23OM3 | ecosystem: Environmental > Terrestrial > Soil > Wetlands ...
CCGACGAGAGACGGCAACTCAGGCGACCGGCACTGCCCAGATGGCGGCACTGCGCGGCCAAATACCGCCTTTTATGTCGTCGGCCCAGTTCCGTCCAACCGCGAACAACCAGTAGCAGTAGGTCCGGAGGTTTCGGCCATGAGCTCCGGTGTTCCCGCACCATATGTGGCTTTGTATTCGAACGCAATATCCAGGCAAACCTAGGATCGTCTCCTCTCCGCCGCGAAGCACCGTCCAGTCTAAGGGGACAGCGGTCCGTGACCAAAATAGAGATTGTGATGCATCGAGTCGGTTTGTCCAGACAACGATCTCGACTCATCTTAACGAAGTCCTCTGCTTCAATCTCTTTCTCTAGCCCCGAGTGCATACGACACGGCCTCGAGCAGCTTCTTCTCCTGGCGCTCCCAGCAGAAAGTCCGCTCTGCTGCTCGTAGGGCAGCACTTTTGGCGCCGCTCAAGAGCTCGGGCGAAGCGAGAAGGGCATTCAGGCGGGCCGCCAACGCCGCAAAGTCGCCTGAGGAGTACAGGGAGACAGCGCCGGGCGCCTGGATCGCCACCTCTCGCTGGCCAGTGGTGTCGCTCGCCACAACGGCGAGGCCAGCCAGTAGATACTGGAGGATCTTGTTCGTGACGGTCAAGTCCCGGCTACGGCAATGCTTCATCTCTCCCGCAAAGCCGACGTCGTGCTCGGCAACGCGCGAGATCAACTCGCTTTCAGAAACAAGATCGTGGACGAAGATACGACCTCGCCACTTCTCAGGAACGGCCCCCGCGAGCCATTCGAGAAATCCGTCAGCGGGATGGCCGCGTAAGTGAACGTCAGCGTCGTAATTCACAAGCGGCAGTGCTGCGAGGAGATCTTCGAGCCCACGGCCGCAGCCAAGAGTTTGTGAGAACCAATGAATGGAAGGTCTGGTCCGGCTCATTCGGTCCCGCGACAAGCCGTCGATCGTGTCGCGCCCGCCCCACCTGTCGACATTGTAGACAGCCAACGGCGCAGCGCAACCATACTCCTCTCGCAACACTTCGCTCATCGCCGCCGAAGGGCATGTTGCGTGGGCGCCCTCGGTTAGCAGTCTGTGCTCTAGTTCGCGCAGCAATCGGATCGGCCGCGATTTTCGCGCCGCCGGTAGAAGATCTTCAGAATACCAATCTTCCATGTCAACACCGACTTGAAAACCTGCGTTCAAAAGCTGGACGCCTACCCACGCCGCTGGCTCAAGATGCACGATATAGTAATCCGCCTGGGCCTTCTTGGCATGCCGAAGAAGCTCAGCAGCCACACCCAATTGCCAATAGTTTTCGATGCCAAGAGTTCCAGAGAGCGCCCCTCCGATGCGGATCCGGACGCGCCGCCCGATCGCCCACATACGGAGCAGCAAGCCCTGCTCTACAGGCAATATCGACTTAAAGACAAAGTCATGCTGTCGGGCAAGCGATTCATCAGCCTTGATTTGAGCGGGGCTGGAACCCGCACCATACACAACGACATCGAAGTCAGCGCGGGCGAGAGTCTGTGCCTCTCTCAACGCTCTCGGATTCCATGCCAAAGAAGCCGCGGTTAGGATTGCGATTCGTATCTTCTTGCGCGATCCTGGCGTGCCGCAGTGAGCATTCATTGCGGCAGGCAAATGAGATGCCGCGTCTGCTCCTCGACGCCGACATGTGGTTTGAGACGGTGAATATCGTAACCCGCTTGCGAAAGTTGTCGCGAACACATGGTTTCAAGCGCAACGGAATGCGCTTCCAGGAAGATGCACGGCCGCGAGGTCTCGAGAACTTTCGTAGCTCCTCGTAGCACGTCAAACTCACTGCCCTCGACATCGATCTTGACAACGTTGGGCAGCGGAATGTTGCCACCCTCGACTAATCCATCCATCGTTCGAACAGACACGGTCATTTCATCTACCGCCGCGGCTCCGGTCTGGAACGGACTGCCAACGAGCTTTCCCATGCTAAGGTCGGGCATCACCTTGAGAAGCACCAAACCATTGCTATCGGAAAGTGCCAACGGCATGACCGAGATCGGCAGTGCCGGATTCAACTCGCAAAGGCGGCGTAGAGCCAGTTGGTTCATGGGAGCCGGCTCGAACACGACGACTTTCGACGCACCAGCCAACGCCATCGCACCAGACATGAAGCCACGATATCCGCCGATGTCGTAACAAACGTCGCCCGGCTTTATATGCTCGATGATCGCGCGAGTGAACTCGTGCTCGTAGGTGCCGGTCCAAATGGCCTTGTCGTGCGGTAATGTGATTTCGAATCTCAGCCCAGCGGCCGGGCCCGCATTGACAGTGTGTACGAAGGGCTGGCCTTCCAGAAAGCGCCGGAGTAACCAGCGCTGCGACGCCGCGAGACCCGGAATGTGCTTGATCCAGTACCGGGCGCGGTATGGCAGTACATTGACACTCGCTTGCAACAGATCTTTCACGACGCCCCCTTCACAGTCCCAGCGATTTGGACATAGTCCCGCGCGCACTTTTCGAGGGTGAGATTCTCGAGGACATATTCGCGTGACACGAATCGCCTGCGCTGAGCGTCGTCCCAAAACAGGGGCCATCGGGCTTCGAATTCGGCAAGGCCAGAGAAACGGCGGCCACAACGCCCCTCCGAATAAGGGACAGTGGTGACGAGAGAGAAGATTACCTTGTGCGGATAATAAGATGGATCCTGCGAATGACCTCCGCGATCCCGTGCGAAGATCGGCACACCACAAGAGAGGGCCTGCTGGTATGCGATACCGTGAGTTACTTTCTGGTTCGGATCGATTGCGGTGTGGTGGCCGCAGTTCTGTTTCTCCAAGCCATACAAAATCGCCAGAGTCGAAACGCCTATCGCGTAACCAATCTCCAGAGAATGGCGTGGTCTAAAACCTGACACGAGACCCTGGATGCGGCAACAAGACTGAGGTAAGATGGCGACATGGATCGTTACACTCTTATCGTCCCGGTCGTGAGCGACTTGCGAGCGGAAGATCTCTTGGAGAACCGGACCACAAACTGAAGCCGGCACGGGCTTAATCTCAATTTTCATTTTTCTTTATCCAAAAACTGGATGGATCCCTTTTGACGTCCCGAACGGGGATCGAATCGAGTACAGCTTCCCTGTTTTCTTGCCACATGTAATACGCAGGCCAGAGGATTTCGTAATTCCGATTGTAAGCGAGGAACCCGTGTAGCAGATACTGCTCCGTCCACCCTATGCGCATGTCCACGAAATGTTTAGGATACTCAAATGGCAGAAAAATATCATGGATATGAATAATAACCCCCGGTTTGAGCTGCGGCATGATTTCCAAGAATAGGAAGGTTATGTCGCCCCCAGTCTTTATAACGTGGCTAGAGTCTATGAACAGAATGTCATGCGCTCCCAGTCCATTCACCAGATTCGAAGCTGGAACATTCTCCACAACCGACTCAACGTATTCATCAGCGTACGACAGAACACTGGCTCGCGGCATCGGATCGATACAGGTCAGCTTGGTCTTCAAGCTACCATCGAGAATGGCACGGTGTACCACCCGCGTCGAGAAACCACTTCCTATTTCTAAGATCCGCGCTGGTTTGAAGTGTCTGACGAACGAATAAAGGATCTCAGCGTCAACCGGCCCAAACCAGCCATTCTGGAGATAGAAGCCTGAGGTATCAGCCTGGGAATTTGGCGGCTCCTCGGGAAAATTCGGCTGATACACCGAGCATACTTTACTCAGAAACTTCTGATAACGCGCCGGTTCGAAATTTAGTCCATGTACATACCTAGGAACTGACCAGTATCCTCTATCAGAGAGCCGCTTTAGCCGTTCAACTTCGCGGGTTTCAGCCCGAGTGGTTTCGAGTCTCAGCCCCACCGGCCGAAGCAGGGAATTCAGCCCGGCCTTTACCTCTGTGGTCAGCGCCGATTTATTCTTTTTCCCGCTCACCTACGGACACTCGCCGATTGAAGAATTGGCTGGCAAATTCGCAGAAGGGTCGAGCCCTCGCTTCCCACTAATTCCTGAACATGGCGAAGATATTTTCGTGCGCAAATCTTGGGATTCAACTCGCAAAGACGGTGCAGAGCCATGGTTCGTGGGAGTCCGCACGAGCGCGACGACTTTCGACGCCCCGGCCAACATCATAGCACTGGACATGAAGACACGATATCCGCTGATGTCGCAACTAATGTAGCCCTGCCTCGTGTGCTGGATGATGGTGCGGGTGAACTCCTGGTAGTACGTGCCGGTCCAAACCGGCTTGTCGCGCGGTAATGTGATTTCGAATCTCAGTCCATCGGCCGGGCTCGCATTGGAGACCAGCGACTTGGGATCTTTTCGCGCGAAACCAAAATCGTTCCCTTTACCACTCCGATTCGGTCGAGGCCTTCACACAGACTTAGGAATGGTGTCGCACGACTACATGGACGGGGCTTGCCCAGCAACAAACGTCGGGTGATACGCCGGAGGTAGGGATGAATGGACGCAGCGATCTTCGTCCAGTTCCAAATCGAAGAGGCTCAGCATGCGAGGTGATCCAGCAATTCCGGCGTCAACTTCTGCTCGAACAAAATGCGGTTGCGCTTGATTGTGTCTTCGTCCCAATCCCACCATCGCATTTCGAGAAGCCGCCGCCAGACGGCCTCCGGAAACCGCTGCCTCACGACCGTAGCCGGAACGCCAACGGCGATGCAATAGGGGGGCACATTCTTCGTAACCACGGCGCCCGCCCCGATTACCGCACCGTCGCCGATCTCGACACCCGACAGCACGACCGCCTTGGTTCCGATCCACACATCGTTACCGATGCGAATTGGCCCTTTTGAAATGCTATCCGGACAAGAGCGCTCGCCGAACATCTGCTGCATGATGAAGAAGCTTGAGGCTCGTCTCGTGTTGTGCAGCGATTCCCAAATCGTTACGTCCGGGGCCAAAGAACAAAATTTGCCAACAGAAACAGGCTCGAGGTCGGCAACAATCCGGATGGGACCGGTGAGAACAGAGTAGTCATCCACGGACACTTTTGCATTCGCTGACACGTCGCAAAAGTCAAGAACCACATTTCTCCCCACCTCGACGCTTCCGTGAAGGTGGCAACCATTCAGCCTTGCGGTAGGATCGATGGTCCCATAGTGCGCAACGGAGCTATTCCGCACATGGGGATGAGAAGAAACTGCGAGACAGGCTGCCGCTCTACGCTTGATTGCGTTGAAAACGTTCAACGGTCCCTCACGCTCGTGACGAATTGAGGATTGACGAAGTCCGGGTTGCGTTCGGCGATTATGGAGAATGGTCCTCGGTCGATGATTCTTCCACTGCGCATGAGATAAACCATGTCGCAGTGTTTCACGGTGCTCAAGCGGTGCGCAATAATGATTACCGTCTTCGCCCTAAGACCTAAGATCGAATCGATAATCTGTTGTTCTGTTTCATTGTCCAGCGCCGACGTTGCCTCGTCGAGCACAAGAAGATCCGGATCATGATAGAGAGCGCGCGCGATGCCGATCCTCTGGCGCTCGCCGCCGGAAAGACGTACGCCGCGATCGCCGACCAGTGTTTCCAAACCTTCGCGTTGCGTGCGGATGACCGGCTCTAAACCGGCGAGGCAGATCGCTCGCTCGACCTTGCGCATATCGATCCGACTGTCGGGAACTCCAAAGGCCACGTTGCGCACGATTGTATCGTCGCGTAGGTAGATACTTTGGGGGATGTAACCGATTTGCTGCCGCCAAGCAGCGAGATTGTCGCGGATGTCGTAGCCGTCCACCGTAATGCTGCCATCAAAGTGTGAAAAAAGTCCTAGGATGAGATCAACGAGCGTAGTCTTCCCAGACCCGGACTGCCCGATTAGCCCCACGGTCTGTCCCCGCCGGATTGTTAGGTCAATGTCGACAAGACCGAAGTGCGGATTTGTCGGATAGGCGAAGGACTTGATCAAAACCGTGAGTCCTTCTCGAAGAGGTAGCCTCGACACAATGGGTGTGGTTTGCTCGGCTCCCTGACTTGCGCCGTCGTGTATACCCTCCGATAATCCCGCGGCTATGATTTCGATCGATGGGCGATAAAAGGTTATCCCATTCCAAGCCTGCAGCATTCGGTTGGTGCTAGGTACGATGCGGATGGTGGCAATCGCAAAAGCTGCGAGAACCGCGAATACGTCTCTCCCGAAGCTGCCTGCCAGTATGGCAAACAGCCCGAATGTCACTATGCCAGCGACCGCCGCTGATTCCAGGGCTACGCGTGGCAACTGCGCCAGGACACCGTTGCACCGGTTCGCCCAGCCAAAGCTTCTTACTTCAACCGAATATGCATCAACAAAATATCGCTGGCACCCAAGAACCTGAACCTCCTTCGCGGAACTCAACCCCTCGTTGACGCAGCGGAGCATCGCCTTCCAATGGTGCTCATTCGCCTGCGCGTATCGCCCCACACGAACCCTGATCACGCGCCTAAATAGCACAGAGAGGCCGCCGAGAAACAGTATTGCCGATAAGGAAAAAACTGGCTTCAGGTAAATCAGAAACACAACGACGCCGGCCGTGACGGTCGCTTCGGACGCAAGTAAGAGCGCGGACTGGATCACGCCCTGACACAGTTGTGTGATGGACGTGGTGAGGTTTCCGATGAGTACCGATGTGTTTGTGGAAAGGAAAAAGGTGTAAGGCTGATGCAGATATCGCGACAGAAGTGTACTGCCTAAGTCGGCGAGCTTTGCATTGACAAACCTCAACTGAAAATTCGTGACCCAGATCGTTACGACTCCTTTTACGAGAAATGTCACCAGCAGCGCCATGCTCATTGCGATCAGAAAACTGCGGTGCGAATGGAAGCCCAACCACTCGTAAAGCGCCCTGACGTACCGAACATCCGATATTCTCGTGGGGTCTTGGAGAATCTGAACGTAAGGAAACAACATTCCGAGACCGAACACCTCCAGCATACCGCCCAATACCATGAGCAATGTTAGGAGAAAAAGAATCGCCCGGTCCCTGCGCGTAAACAAAAAGCGCAACATCATTTGGAGCCTCATGCGATGGCTTCTGTAGTTTTAGCCTCAGCCGCCAAATATCCGAGAATCTTATTTTCGAGACCGGATATTTGCCTCTCGAATTCAGCGGCTTGATCCGGAGTCATCGTCGGGCGCGGTTGGCACAACAGGCTGACATCCAGCCGCAGGCCGAGGTTGTGGCAAGCCTGGACATAATAACGCAGATTGACGCTGACACCCCGCTGAAGCTGCTCGCGCACTTTGTCGGGGTTAAACAGATAAATCGTGTCGACCTCCTCAAATTCCGTCCGGCCCCATCGGAAACCCGGCTTGTCGAAAACCGCACCCTCAAGTAGGGCAGTACCGCTGATCGTCGCGACGGCGGAAGCCTTGTCAATGATGTCGGCACTTGGAATCAGGGGATTGATGAACTGCACATTGGCAAGCCGGTTCATCGCCAAGAAATAGGAATTCGGGTGCGTGTCGAAGGAAGTTAACATGTCCGGTTTGATCTTCACGACCACCCTCCAATCCGCCGGCAATGCTTTGGCCAATTGGAAAATGCACTCCATCTCGTCAAAGGTCCTGGAAAGCGTTAGAACGGAGCTTTCTGGTACGAGATGCAGCGGAAAGTAGACAAACGGTTCTTTTGGCAGATCAGTCCGAATCAATTCGGGGCAGCGGAAGTACTGCACGCGTCGCCAAAGCCCGACGATCAAGGCGTGCAAGCAGGCACGGTAGTTCGGTAAGAAGTAGTTGAGCCTCAGAAAACCCCGATAATGCTTATGCACGAAGAACAGGCGTTTCGGATAACGGGTGAGCCACCACCAGATTTCCTTCAACCGGAAGGACAGATCCAACTGCTTCTTCATGACGGGCTCATCCCTTTCGAAACCGTCGTAGGCTGGTCTACGCTCTTTTCTTATCCCATCGAAATAGCCGGTGGCATCGCGGCAAAGATCCCTTACCTGCTCAAGTCGCCCCATTTCCGCAAGTACCGAGCGCGGCGTGCCAATACTGAAATTGTCATACAAGAGGTAAAGATCCCTGATGCGGCACGACGCGGCCATAAGATAGGGAATACCGCATGCATTCGCCATAGCGAAGACAGCGGCCTTCACGAAATACTGGTAGTTGATGGTGAAAACACAGTCGAACCCGCCGCGGGTAAAGAGCGATTCGAGATACCTCGCCTGCAGCTCGAGATACTTGAAGAGCAGCGCCTTGTTGCGGGGCCGATAATAGATGGTGCGATGGTGATAGGCACCCGACATCAGTGGATCCATCACCACCATCTCTAGGAGCGTGAAACGCTTGCAAAAGCGGGCCTCGAAGGTCCGCAGGTAATTCCAATCTACGGCGGCCTCGGGCAAGTTCTCTGGCAGATCGTTCAGTTCCCTATATACGCATTCAAAGTTGCTAAATTCAGACTCCGCAAGGCCGACTTTGCGGTAGAAGTCGAAGATTTCCCCGCGGCTGTGCGTGACGGAGAAGTGATCACAAGAAAGAACGAAAACGCCGTGTCCACTGGCTTTGAAGCGCGTGGCCAGATGAGCCATAGCGTGGGCCTCAGCTTCAAACGCAAGAAAAAGAAGGTTCATTGTACGCACTCGATGACGTTGAGAAATTCCAGCAATGCGACACGGCACCATTCAAATCGGTACTTCGCAGAACCAGCGCATCCGGCATCTGCCAGCCCAGCCAGCGGCTCACCTTCTTGACAGCCCAGGCTCAGGCCCTGCGCAAGAATTCGACAGGGCCGTCGAGGGCAAGCATTGCGCCCTAGACCGCTTCGTGCTTCGATACGCAGGGTACAGGAGAAGCCACGGACGTCCTGGAAAGGACCGTACAACTATCGGCGGCCAGTGCCAACATGCTCAATTTCTGGTTCCCAAGCAATCGTCGCCCATCAAGGATTCTTCATCTCTTGACACCGTTCGCTTCCTGAATCACCTTGCATAAGTCTTTCACGCACTCGATAGGAATCTCTTGATGACAAGGCAGAAGCACGCAAGGACGGTAAGCCGGATTATACAGTGATCGGGCAACATCTACCGAATAGATTCCGGAGTGCACACCGAGGAGAGTTAGAGCACTGTTGATTCTCGCTAAGATCTCGCGGTCCCCGGAGCCAAAATAGGGAAGAGCATAGGGTAAATCATCCAGTCCGTTCTCTAGCATGAAGTACGGAAACGCGTCATTTAGGCGTTCAACAAAGACCTCCAAGCGGGCCCGACGAGCAGCGCCAATGGCTGCCAATTCGCTTAGATTGGTCGGGAACCCCGCAAGTGCCTCTGGATCAACCTTGGGGTATTCGGTAAGTAGTGCGTATGCCGAGTCGAGCAGGTGAAACATCGGTGATTGGCACCCGCGGTTGATAGCATCGATGATGACGTTTCTCTGCCAAGCGGCTAGTACAGGGTCGATTTCATCGGCGGCGTCGCGTCGCGCTCGAACACGCTCCGCTGTGAGGACATCGGGGAGCACAAGGGCCCCCACCGGCCCGTAAGTGGGAAAGAATTTCGGCAGGCTGATGACTGCGGCTTGACCACACCAAGAGCGGGCACCGGATGCAGGCCGACTGAAGAAAGCATGGCAGGCATCCTCCACCACGAGAGATTCACGGGGGCGCGAGCGCAAACGGAAACCGTATTGATGATAATAGAAAACAGCATCTGCCAGGATTCCGCGCACAGGGAAAGCGTTCAATGTCAGCGCGTTAAGAATGCAGCGCGAAAGGAATGCAGGGACGGCAATTGTGTGCTGATACTTGTGAAGGCCCATCTCAGTGAGGAATACATGGCAGGCGCCACGTCCCGACGAGAAGAGCAGCGTCGGCGCCTCGAACCAATCCGTTAGCAATGCTTCGATCAAGTCCGGTGCCGGGATTCTATCTGGTGGACGGCTCGCCATAGCAGGTGAATGACCGAACACGCCTGACTGTGACGGAACGAACGTGCACTTGGGGAACGGGGGCACAAGGCTGGTCATGTGGCATTACCCACGGTGGCGGATGAGTACATCTTCGCGTGTCAGACTAAAGGGTAAAGCG
>Ga0074046_10005605_pt1 | contig 10014 bp, 11 predicted proteins | sample BogForMeECP23OM3_FD_94441 | JGI IMG/M metagenome (GOLD analysis project Ga0074046, IMG submission 94441) | Bog forest soil microbial communities from Calvert Island, British Columbia, Canada - Bog Forest MetaG ECP23OM3 | ecosystem: Environmental > Terrestrial > Soil > Wetlands ...
GAGATCAGCCCAAGTTCCAGGCTGCGCTTGAAGAGTTCGGTCTCGCGAAAGTCCTGACCTTCTCCGCCACTCTCCGAGAGGATCAGGTACACGTTCATGCAGCCCAGGCAGCAGAAGAATCGTTCGTGCTCGCGAATCTGCTGCGCGTACGGACGCCGGCCACAGGCCAGCCCGCAAAGGTCGCAGTTGCGCCCCTGGGCCTGTTGAAGGTTAGTGCCCGGCATGATCGTGAGCCGGTTCCGACGCGACGGGCTTGCCGTTCTGGTCCAGCATCACCGGGTTCGTATGCTTCGTCACCACGTAGACGAAAATCAGAATGCCGATAAACATCATAAAAATAATGCCAAGAAAATACGTGAGAAACGCCGGCTTCTTCTTGGCTGGAAGATTGGATGCCATAGCGATTGCGCTCATGTTTTCAACTCCGTTCGGCGGGGTGCGAGATCTGTGTCCCTTTCGCCCCGGAAATTTGGAATGTGGGCCGGCAAGGGCCGGCCCCTTCCATAGTAATAGTTCGGTATCCCGAAACTAATAGTTCGGAATGCCCAGCGCGGCGTTCAAAATCGTGCGGTGGCGAACTTCATCCACCAGCACGTTCGCGCCAAAGTTCAGCACTGCCTTGGTTAAGATGTTCGACGCCAGCGTGCCGTAGGCAAGCACGGCGCCGTTCTCCCGGTCGCGAGCCAGGCGAAGGATGTCCTTTTCGCTGTGCAAGCTTCCGAAGTTATATTTCTTTTCCGGCCCTTTGGGTTCGACACCGAACGATTTAAGCACGCCGCTGATTCCGTCGCGGTGATACTTGTGATCGCTCTGGAACGCAACCGCGGCGCCGAGCACGCCCGGTGACAGCAGCTTGCTCTCGGCCCCTGCCTGGTAAGCGGCCACGGCTTCGTTCTCCAAATAGAGAGCAGCCGATAAAATCCCCAGGTCGCCTTCCTTCGATTGCGCGTATAGCTGCTTGGTGTTGCCCGTCAGCAAGAACAGGATTGCTCCAGCGCTCGCCGTGCTGGCCAGACGGAGCCATTCCCGACGCACGTTTTTCTCTTCGAGAACGGGCTCCACTAAGTTCACTTCCGGATTTTCTGCCATCATGAACTTTCCTCCTCCGCCTTCAATATTTCAGCCGCTCGGTCACATTCATGCCGAGCAGCTGTTTGAAGACGGTGTTGTGGCGCACTTCGTCCTCAAGGATGGGAACCGCGGCGTTCAAGATTTCGCGGTTTTCGAGTTTGCCGGCATTGGCCAAATATGCGCCCATGGCGCCGTCTTCCAGGCTTTGCGCCAGTTTGACGATGTCCGTTGCCGAGGTGATCGTGCCGAAGTCGTAACTGGGCTTGGGCGCGACCGGGGCTCCGCCGTAACGCTTGATGAACTTCGTCAAAGCGTCGCGGTGGCGTTTGTGATCGTTTTGAAAACTGACGGCCAGCTTGAGCTGATCCGCGTTCAGGAGTTTGCTCTTGGCGCCCGCGTCGTAGGCGGCAATGGCCTGGTGCTCTAGTCCCAATGCCACGTTCAGAATCGCGAGATCGCCGGCATATCGGACTTCCTTGGCAGCAGCCGCGGGCATGGTCGAAGCCATGACGCCCGCCGCCACCGAAAGCCCGCCTGCACGCAGAACCTGCCTCCGCGAAACCGTCTTCGGATTTGTCTTGCTATCGTTCATCGACATATTTCCGCCTCCGGTTTCTTACCAGTTCAGGCCCTGCTTGAATGCAAATGTGCTGAAGCCGCTGTTCTTTCCTTCCACAAAGTTGTGGCGGAAGTCAGCGCCGAACGAAAGCCGCGGCGTGACGCGCACGTCGAATCCACCGCCGATCTGACCGCCGAACATAATGTTGCCCTGGCCATGGGGAACACCGCGGGCAGCCAGTTCTGGTGAGGTCGGGGCGAGACCGCCGATCTGCGATCCGCGCAAAAGGGAATTGAAGAGCGGTCCATAGGTCGTACCCAGGCCCGCGCTCACGCCATTCAACGCCGCGACTGCGTCGAATGAGCTCGTATTGTTATCCGATCCGATCCAAACGTATCCGCCAACGCCTGTCACCGCATAGGGACGGAATCTGCCCATCTTGGTGAGCTGGTACTTGAGTTCGAAGGGCGCAACGGTGAGAACCTTCGACCGCTCTTGTACGGTCTGTGCCACGGCCGGCAGGGGACCGGCCAGATAGTTAGTGACGCTCGGGAGCGATTCCAATCCGGCGGCGACCAGATAGTTGTTGAGCGCCGCGTTGACCAGGGCATTCACACCCGAAGTCGACGTTGTAGTGGTGACGGACCGTTGCAGCCCGATCATGATTTCGTAGGACAGCTTGCCGCCCGGAACATTTTTCCAGGGCAAATCGATGTAGCCGCCCGAGGCAAAGCCCTTATTGTCTTTGTACGGATTGGTCGCTCCACCGACAAAGAAGCCGAGCTCGGAGCCGATCTGGCCGATATCCGGCAGCAACTCGCGCGGCGCCGTGTAACCGGCGGAAACCGGCGGCGCAGACGGCGCGGGCGATGGCGAAGGATAGGGCAGGAACCCGATGCTGGAACCCGGCAGAATCGCGCGATTGGAAGCGACCGGCTCCATCATGTACTCCAGCCTCTCGACCAGTGCATTCAGCCTGTTAATCTCCTGCTGCTGCGCGTCAATGCGAGCCTGCAGCGCGGAGGGTGAAGGTGTAATCTCTGCCGCCGGTTTGGAAACAACCGGTGCACTTGTGTTAGCTGCGAGTTGAACCGGTCCCGTCTGTTGAGCGAAAGCCGGGACAGAGGCGATTACTGCGATCACGAGTACTATGGCGCCCGCGATCGGGAAGATTCTTGCCTTTCTCCTTATCATTAGTTCCTCCTTAATAATTCCCCGATCTGTGCGTGGACGTCGGGGTCTTTCGTGAACGGCGTACGATTTACTACTCGCGGTGGGCCTTGAGGCTCACTGCGAATCCTTGAATGGCGTAATGAACGTTTCGTCAAACGCCTCACGATCATTGCCCACGCGGCTGCTCAGGCTGAAATGATTGACACCCGCGATCAGGCCGGTTCCGGGCGATGCCGCGATTTCGAAGTCGCGATCGACGGTCTGGCCGGGGCTAACTACCACTGCGTTTTCGAACGACGAAAAATGAATTCCTGCCAGACCTTCAATCCCGAGCACCACCGTCTGTTGCTGGTGGCTGCGGTTGGCTGCCTTGAGGCGGAAAGTGTTGTACACCGTGCCGTCTTTATCCAGCCGGTACAGGGTGGCGCGCACGGGCGAAATCTGCACCAGCACGGAATGCCGCATGGAGAGCGCAGTGAACAGGCCGATCGCGTAGAACAGCAGCACCAGCATCAGGACGACGCGCTTGGCGTCGCGCAGTCCAATTTTCTGAAACCAGGTTTTGTCGCCGGTGCCGAGCCGCTCGCCCTGCTCGCCCCACACGTAATGGATCAGCCCTGGCTTGCCCAGCCGCGCCAGGACGACGTTGCAGGCCTCGATGCATTCGCCGCAGCCCACGCATTCGATCTGGTAGGGCGAGTTGCGGATATCGATGCCCATGTGGCAAACCCGCATGCATTTCATGCACTCGATGCATTCGTGACTGTCGTCGCGATAGTGAACCAGCAGGGTGTGGCCGTCGGTGAGCATGCCTTGCAGGTAGCCATACGGGCAGACGGTGGTGCAGAACGTCAGCCGGACAAACAGAAAGTCGATTAGGGTAAGCAGCGTGGTTGCGGCGCCGGCAATGCCACCGGCGGTTTTGATGTCGAACGACAAGAGACGATGCAGCAGATCCCTCGGTTCAACAAAGTACGCAATGAAGACGAAAGACAGGACGACCGCCGCAACTCCGGAAATCAGGTAGAACAACGCTCGGCTGATCAAGGTACGTTTCGGGGCGTCGGCCTTGACGTATTTGTTCACCATGCGCTGCAGCCAGCCTTCGAGCGTGATCGAGGCCTCGCTGAAGATCATCTGCGGGCAGAGGTAGCCGCAATAGACGCGTCCCCACATGATGGCCATTCCGGCCACCACGAACATCAGGAACATCATCGAAAAGAAGATGATGGAAAACTCGCTGATCAAAAGCTCGTAACCGAAGAAGAAGCAGCGCTGGCGCGGAATATCGATGCGCATCAGGTTGGTGAGCGGCAGCAGGAAGAAAATAATGACGCAGATGACGTGGACAGTCTTGCGCAGGCGGTGATAGTGAAACCCGGGATCGATGGGGGTTGGCCTGGAAGCCTTTGGCTTGGGTCTCGGTTTGTCCGCGATCACGACGAGTTCGTTGGGGGGCGCAGGCCGTTTTCCACTAGTCCCGGGTTCAGTGGCAAGCATGGGCATGTGCTCCTGCAAGAATTCCCGGCATCGTGCCCCGCACGATCAATAACGCGCCCATGGCCATGACACTGACCGCGGCCAATTGCGTTCCCCAACGATTAAACTGCCGGCGAATCGCCGATGAGAAAACACCGACCGCCAGCAAAGCGCCTGCCGTACCCGCGCCAAAAGCCGCCATGGTCGCGGCTCCCCAGAGCGCCGAACCGGTTGCCAGCGCGCGCAGCAGGGCGGCGTAGATGAGTCCGCAAGGAAGAAATCCCAGCGCCAGGCCGAGCAGGAATCTTCTGCCGGTCTTGGGCGACGCAAGCAGGCTACTTAAGGGACGGAGGAAGCTGGATGTGATTCGGAAGAAGCTGCCGCCGAACGCCTGCACGGCCGGGAAGGCGCCAAACATCACCAGGCCCGCCATCAGCATCAGAACGCCGCCGACGATGGCGAGAGCGCTGGTGACGCCGGCCAGGCGGCCGATCAGTCCAACCGTTTTTCCCGCCAGGCCAGCAGCCGCGCCCAGCGCCGAGTAAGTGAGAATGCGTCCCGCGTTGTAGGCCAAGTGACCGAAGAGCAAAGATCCGGGCGCGCGCTCCGCGCCGGTCTTCACCTGATCGAGCGCCACGCTGTAGGAAAGCACGATCGGCCCGCACATCTGCACACAGTGCAGGCTGCTTACCAGACCTAGCGTGAACACGACCCAGATTTCAATCCCAGTCACTCGACGCTCCTCGCACGTCAGCGCGTGCCGTTTTCATCCGCGTGATAGAGAATCTTTTCGTTTCGAGTCGGCACCGTCACGCATTCGCGGTAGAACTCGAACTTCTTCATCATGATTGCGTGCGTCGGGCAGCGCGAAGCGCACATGGCGCAGCGGATGCACGTCGTCTCATCTTTAAGCATGACGCCGCCGAGCGAATCGAGTTCGGCCTTGCTCATGCGCCGCAGGTCGTCGCGGCTGACTTCGAGTGATGTCGAAACCATGTCGAGCCAGCGGTCTTCCTTGCAGAGTTCGCTCAGACCAACCAACTTGATGATGTTCATCGGGCATACATCCACGCAGCCGGTACAGGCGATGCAGATGGCCGTATCGAAAACCGTGTTGACGTTGCAGCGGAGGCAGCGCGACGCCTGCCGGTGCGCTTCCTGCGTCGGATAGGATTCCTCGATGATGTCGAGCGAAGAGGCGCGTTGCGTCGCGTCAATAACCGGCGGATTGCTGCGTGGCGTACGCTCCCACCCCTCGGCCATGGTGTAAACGGCGGGCGCCCAATGACTGCGGACTGCAATCTCGGTGCGCGTGCCGCGCAAAAAATCGTGCATCGAGCGCGCCGCAATCTGCGCCGATGCAATCGCGTCAATGAAAAGCCGTGGCCCGTGGGCAATGTCGCCGCAGGCAAATACGTCAGGCGCAGTCGTCTGATAGGTCTCGCGATTGACCTTGATCAGCCCGCGCTCGCTTTCGACTCCGTCCTCCGGTTTCAAAAACGACAGGTCCGACGATTGCCCGATGGCGAAGATGACCGTGTCTGCGGGAATATCTTCGACTTCATTTTCGTCGAATGTTGGATTGAATCGGCGGCTCGCATCGAATACCGAGGTGCAGCGGATGGTGCGCAGCCCGGTGACCGTGCCGTTCTGCCCGAGAACTTCTTTCGGACCGCGAGAGCTGTGCAGTTTGAGCCCTTCCTCTTCGCCCTCAACGATCTCGACTTCGTCGGCTGGCATTTCCGCGCGGCTCTCGAGGCAGACCACATGAACTTCCTTGTCGCTGCTCATGCGCAGCGCCGAGCGGGCGACATCGTAGGCGACTTGCTCGCCGCGGCCCATCTCCGAAATGGTCTCGCTCATGGACGACATTTCCGGACGAACCGCAGAGCGTGCCACGTCGTAGGCGACATTTCCTCCGCCGATGACAACCACGCGGCGGCCCAGCACCAGCGGCCTGCCCTCGTTGAAGGCGCGCAGAAAATCCATGCCGTCGTAGACCATCTCGCGGTCGCCGCCCGGCAGATTCAGCTTGCGGCCCTTGGGCAGGCCAATGCCCAGGAAGATCGCCTTATAACCTTGCTGGCGCAGATCGGCGATGGAAAAATCGCGCCCCAGCCGTATGTTGCACTTGAGGTCGACGCCCAGCGCAAGAATCGCGTTGATCTCCGCCTTCACCAGTTCGCGGGGCAACCGGAAGACCGGTACGCCCACCGTCAACATGCCGCCCGGCTCAGGATTCGACTCGAACACAGTGACCTTGTAGCCAATCTGGACCAGGTCGTGCGCAACCGTCAGTCCGGAAACGCCCGCGCCCACCACCGCGACCTTCTCGTAGTCGCCGCGATTTTGCGGCAGCATGCGCTGATCGCAGCCGGCGTGATGCGAGGCTGGATTTCCGGCCTCCGGTCCGAACTTATCCGTGACGAAACGTTTCAGAGCCCGAATCGATACGGACTCATCCACGTCGCCGCGCCGGCAGTTAACCTCGCACGGCGCGCCGCAGACGCGCCCGCAGATCGACGCGAACGGATTCGTTGCGCGCGCCATGCGGTATGCGTCTTCGTAGCGGCCTTCGGCAATCGAGGTCACATAGCCGCAGGCATTGGTGTGCACGGGGCAGGCGTGCTGGCACTTCACCATCTTGATCCAGTAGTCTGCCCCTTCAATCGCTTCGAATTGGTTCCACGGATTACTCATTGGCCTTAGTCTTCGTGAAACTTGCTGAAGGCGAATTTGACGGTCACGATTGCGAAGATCGCAATCAACGCAGCGACGAAATACATGAACCCCGGCGACGATTGCGTCACGGCATTAAACTGCCGCACCAGCGCGCCGCGAGTCGAATGATTGACTTCTCCGTTCATGAAGACGAAGAAATATATGAGGCAAGCGCACGCCACGACAATGTACGTGGCCTTGAGGAATGCCGGTATCTCCGTGCCTTTTTTCTCGGTCATCCAGCCGTCGGCGTAGCTCTTGATGTCTTTGGAAACCTTGGTTTCTTCTATAGGTGCCATTTCGATCTCTCCTTAACTGGCTTTTCGCGTGGTCGTCTCTTCGTCGTCGACGAACATCCGGTACTTGGGATCTTCGCTGTGCTCTCCCCAATACCCGTGGCGGAGCGATCTCACCAGGAAGAAAATCCCTCCCGCCACGAACAGAAAGAACATGAAGTACGCAAGAAAGACGCTCGGGTACACGTAGTCATGCATAATTGGCCTCACTTCTCGTAGTCATTATCCGGACGCCAGTTCTTGCACCGCCCCAGCGTCTGGATGTAAGCAACCAGCGCGTCGAATTCCTCCGGATTGCCGGCAATCCAGGGAAACGGCGGCATCACCGACCCGGGCGTCAGGTCGCGCGGATTGCGGAAGTGCGTGCGGTGCCACTGCCGGTCGTACTTGCCGCCCACGCGCGAAAGATCCGGTCCCGTGCGCTTGGTCCCGAACATATGCGGGGTGTCATAGACAAACTCGTCCGGAGTCGAGATCGGCGAATCCACGCCCTTCCATCCCGAACGCTTCGTGTCGGCGAGCAGGGTGCGCGTTTGCTGCGTGTGGCAGTACCAGCATCCTTCCCGGACATAGATGGCGCGACCTTTGAGTTGGTGATCGTTCAGCGGAACCAGCTTGCCCGTCGGCCCCTTGGAAGGGTCGTTGTTGTCGAACGGTTGCGACCAGCTCTTATCGACAAGCGGCGGCACAACCGTGGTCAGCAGTCCTCCGATAAAGAAGAAGACGAGCGCGGCCACCACAAATCCCACAGCGCTTTTGTCAGTTTTTCCTAGCATGGCATTCTCCTTGTGGCCTTAGGCGTTGGCCGACGTTTTGGACCCCGCGCCCAGAACCGTGGCCCAGATGTTGTAAAGGAATGTGGTGATCCCCAGGAACATCAGAATCCCGGAGAAGAAGCGAACGGTCCATACTGGCTTCAGCGCTTTCACCGTATCAATGAACGGAATGGCCGGATTGTTCCACTGCCAGCCCTGCCAGAATCCGCCCAGCCAGAGAGTGACGAAGAAGCCGAGCCCGCCGATCATGAAGAACCAGAAACTCCAGTTTGCCAGCGCGGCCGAATGCAGTTCGGTACGGAACAGCCGGGGAATCGTATAGAAGGTCCCCGCAATGGCGAAGAAGGAAAACGCTCCCAGTACCGCCATGTGCGCGTGCCCCGGAATCCAGTCGGTCTTCGAGACAATCGCGTTTACCGAGCGCAGGCTGTGCATCGGTCCCTGGAAACAAGTCAGGAGATAGAACACAACTCCCGACATCAGGAACTTAAGCGGCACATTGTCGCCCAACTGGTACCACTGTCCCTTCATGGTGGCGAAGAAGTTATAGACCACTGTCCATACCGGGATCAGCAGCATCAGAGAGAAGGTGATGGCGATGGTCTGCAGCCATTGCGAAATCGGCCCGTGCAGCATGTGGTGGGCGCCCGTCCAAACGTAGACAAAGGCCAGAGACCAGAAGCCGACCATGGACAGCTTGTGGCTGTACAGCGGCGTGGTCGACGCCCTCGGGATGAAGTAGTAGGCAAGCGCCAGCCCGACCGGGGTGAAGATCAAGCCCACCGCGTTGTGGATGTACATCCAATTCAGGTTGGCCTGGTTGACGCCGGTAGTGACGAGAACCGCGAAGTTACCTGTGAGATAGACGAAGGCGGTCCACAGGATGGTGCCCATGATGTACCACAAACTTACGTACATCTGCTCGTACTTGCGGCTGGCGATGGTAGCGAAAATATTGATGCCGAACATTACCCAGGCAATGACCACCAGGATGGAGATAGGCGTCGGTAACTCGGCGTACTCCCATCCTTTATTGAAGCCCATCGGCAGTGCCACGACCGCGCTAAGAATGATGACGTTCCAAAGGATCCCCGTCGCAACGCCCAGCTTTTCGCTCCACAGTTTCACTCCGCAAAGCCGGGGCACGATGTAGTAGACGAGACCCATATCGGCCGCCAGGAGCCAGCCAAAGAGCATGCCATTGACGTGGAGCGGGCGCAAGCGTCCGTAGGTCAAGAGGGAGACCGTGCCCAACAGTTGCGGCCAGACAAACTTAGCCGCGATGGTGAGAGCAATAATACCGACTATAAAAAAGTAACTGACTGCACTTAGCAGAAACCACTTTGCAGTGGTGTCCTCATGAATGGACTCCACCGGTGAAACGGAGCCCGCGCCGCCGTAGGGACGGGCGGCACTTACTTGTAGTTGTCCTGGCATGGTGCCTCCTGGTTCAAATTGCGAACGGTCATTTGGATACTCTCAGTTGCGATGTAAGCTTGGGCGACTTCTCATCGGGCTGAGCCGGCGCCGGCTTGCGATTCAGACTGCGAATGAAGTTGATAAGGTTCCCGATATCTTGCTGAGTAAGCCCATAATCCGTCCACGAGGGCATCGCGGTTCCTTCCACTCCATATGTAATGGAGGTGAAAAGCCGCTTGTCGCTCGCGTTGTTGATAAACGCGCTGTTGCGCAGATTGCGTGGACGTGGGCTGATATCCAGCGAGTTCGGCCCCTTGCCATCGGCTTTGCGCCCATGACAGCCGGTGCAGCGATCGAGGAAGATGTGCTCTCCGGCCGAAACTGACTCGGGCGTGAAGGCGACCGGGTTCGTCTCCGGCACCTTGCGTTCCTTCAGCGTCTGCCGCGGCTCCTTCACGAAGTTCTGGAAGACATAGGCAAGGACCTCTTTGCGTTGTTCTTCGCTCAGAACCCGCTCCCA
>Ga0074046_10005606_pt1 | contig 10012 bp, 7 predicted proteins | sample BogForMeECP23OM3_FD_94441 | JGI IMG/M metagenome (GOLD analysis project Ga0074046, IMG submission 94441) | Bog forest soil microbial communities from Calvert Island, British Columbia, Canada - Bog Forest MetaG ECP23OM3 | ecosystem: Environmental > Terrestrial > Soil > Wetlands ...
AGGAGAACATTGTTCTTTGTGCATATGTCGCGCACCTTCCTGAGATAACCTTCCGAAGGTATAATTACTCCTGCCTCGCCCTGAATCGATTCGACTAGAAACGCCGCCGTGTTCGATGTTATTGCGGCCTCGAGAGCTGGCACGTCGTCATATGGGATAACTTTGAAACCAGGAGTAAACGGGCCGAACCCAGCTCGTGAATCTTCGTCGGAGGAGAATCCAACTATCGTCGTTGTTCTTCCGTGAAAGTTGTTAGCGCAGACGATGATCTCTGCCTCTCCTTCAGGGACCATCTTCTTTCTGTATGCCCACCTGCGTGCCATCTTCATTCCCGTTTCAACCGCTTCGGCGCCCGTATTCATTGGAAGCGCCATCTCCATCCCGGTCACTGTTGTTAACTTCTTGAGGAATGGTCCTAGCTTGTTGTTGTGGAAGGCCCGTGACGTGAGGGTGACGAGTTCCATCTGTTCTTTTGCTGCCTTGATTATCTTGGGATGACGATGACCTTGGTTAAGTGCTGAATAACATGAGAGCATGTCTATGTACTTCTTACCCTCAGGATCCCAGACGAACACTCCCTTCGCTTTCGATATTACAACAGGAATCGGATGATAATTGTGGGCTCCATACGTCGTTTCTAATTCCATGTACTTTCTTGAAGTTGACAACTAGTATTCACGACGATCGAGTACCTCACCTGAGTATGTAAAATGTTGGTTGTGGATGCCGCGCATGCAAGTCGACCAGATTCGGAATCAGTACCATCGAACTGTGTTTGGGGCAAGACGTACATGAAGTTAAATACCCTAACCACCGCGAATTCCTAATTGGTCGGGAACGATGAAGTACAAGCTATGGGATATGTCATGGCGAGAAGCTCAAGAAGCATTCCGGAAGACTGACACTGCGATCGTACCGGTGGGTACAGGGCACGCTCATGGGCCGACGCCGATAGGGATAGACACCGCTAGTATCGAGAAACTTGCTGACGAAGTAGGAAAGAGAACAGGCATAGTCACTCTGCCGCCCCTGCCGTATGGCGAGAACGACATGATGAAGAATTATCCTGGCTCTATCGCCATTCGCCTTTCTGTGCTTGAGAATATCTATACGGACATTTGCACCAGTTTGAACAGAAATGGCATTAAGAAAGTCATCTTCATAAATGGTCATTCGGGCAACAGAGAATCGCTTCTGAGGACTGGTCGTACCGTCAAGGAGTTAGGGATGCTCATCGCAATCGTAGAGTACTGGAACATTGGGTTACGGCTCATGCCAGACCTCTTTCATGGTCCAGGAATCTATCAGGTGTTCAAAGAAGAATTGGCCATGTCTCTTGCGTTAGGCGGAGTACCTGACCTTAGGCCTGATCAAGGATACATGGGGGAATGGGGTGACAATCCAACACGAAAGATACTGGGGGATAAGATTAAGCCGGTCTTTTTCGACGACTTCGAGTTCAAAGGAGGCCCTATTTTCATTCCAATGGACGCATGGGACCTCGACATTGCAAGCCCACCTGAAATAACTCAGAAGGAACTTGAAGAGCTGAAGAAGAAAGGAGTTGAAACGTTCGACCGACTCGCTGACTACATCGCTGAATTTGCCAAAGAATTCCAGAAAGTAAAGGTACCGAAACTCAGCACCAATGCGTGTGAGCCTCCTCCACCAATTGATTAGGCTAGGAGAGTATAGGTTGCGGTGGGTTCATGATAAAGGGCCGCCGCTCACTCCTGAGGCAACTCGAATTTCTTCAAGGTGACGATGAGACTGCCAATTGCAGCATAGCCAAGGACACGTTGCGTAATGAATATGTGTCCATGAGTATGGCTTCGATTTCTAGCGCCTCAGTCGCCGTATACATCGCAGACATAATCAGACATCCTCGCCTCTGGCCTCATGGGTTGGATTCGCCTATCAGGCTCGAAAAAGACCGTATGTCATGGCAAATTCTATCTACCAGCTAAACTCGAAAGATCGGGCGTGTATCTTTATGCCGTTCAAAGAAGGTCCTTCAACACGTTGTGTCCATTATGGACGATCCATTGACCCATCAACGCACACCATGAACACGCCCATCATGGAGAACGCCGCCTTTGCCTATGAAACCTTTGAATCATGGCGTGATGTTGCCCTGGGGCATAAGCCCGGAGACATCTATAGCCGTAATTCCAACCCGACTATACGCGCGCTAAATGAGAAAATTGCTGCACTGGAAGGTGCAGAAGCATCTACCGACTTTTCCACTGGGATGGCGGCGGTCAGTACAACACTCTTCGCTCTGCTAAGCCCAGGCCAGCGCGCCGTCACAATCAAGGACGCTTACGGAGCCACATACCTACATTTCAAGGACATCCTGCCTCGTTTCGGAATTCACTGTGAAGTATGCGAGACCAATGATGAAAGAGCGATTCTCGCAGCGATTGCGAAAGGTTGTGATGTCCTCTATTTGGAGTCTCCCACTAATCCATTGTTACGTGTGGTTGATTTCGAGAAGTTATTCGCCGCGGCCCACAAAGTTGGCGCCGTAACTATCGCCGACAATACTTTCGGCACACCCATTAACCAGCACCCGATCGATCTAGGAGCAGACCTCGTCGTTCACAGCGCCACGAAGTTCATCGGTGGTCACAACGATCTCTTAGCCGGCATAGTTTGCGGAAAAAGTGAACTCGTGAAGAGGATCTATCATTACCGTGAACTCACCGGACCCTCTCTTGATCCACACAGGGCGAGTCTGCTCCTTCGGAGCTTGAAGACGTTAGCTCTTCGTGTTGAGCGCCAGAATAACAATGCCTTAGCTATGGCTCGATTCTTAGAAGCCCACCCGAAGGTTGTCAAAGTTAATTATCCTGGCTTAGAGAGCCATCCTATGCATCATGTTGCCAAGAAGCAGATGCCCGGCGGTTACGGCGGAGTTCTCAGTTTCGAAATTGTGGGCGGTCTGGAAGCCGTCGCCCGAGTTCTTCCCTGCCTCAAGTATGCCTACATGGCAGCCAATTTGGGTCAGGTTGACACCGTAGTGGGGCCGCCTTCATTGACTAGCCACGTAGAGTGCACAATAGAGGAACGCCGAGCAGCAGGCATCCCAGAAGGATTGATTCGCTACGCCGTGGGAATCGAAGATATAGAAGATTTGATCGAAGATATGAAGCAATCACTCTCAGTACTTTGATTTTTACGGGGGGCGGTCCTTTTTCAGGGTTGGAGCATCGGACGATATGAAAACTGAAATCTATGTGGATATCTTGTACCCGCCAGGAATTCGACTGAAGAAGTGACAATGAGTATGGAGCTCACAGGCAAGGTTGCAATCGTAACCGGTGGGGGGTCTGGAATCGGCCAGGCAATCGCTACGCTCTTCGCGAATGAGGGAGCTAGCGTCGTCATTGGCGACCTCAAACCTGGACAGACACGTGAAGCGATCGAATCCAACGGAGGCAAATGCGTCTTCGTCCAAACAGACGTCCGCCTGGCGGAGGATGCGAAGAAGCTCGTTGATGCTGCAATCAACGAATATGGGCAGTTGGACATTATCTGCAACAATGCAGGTGTGGAATTGATCAGAGAGCTGGTTAACACAAATGAAGACGATTGGGATCGAATACTCAATACAAATCTGAAAGGCGTCTTCCTAGTCTCCAAATCAGCTCTACCGCACATGATTGCTCGAGGGAAAGGCGCGATCGTCAACATTGCCTCCCAACTCGGCCTCGTGGCGTCTGAGGGTTGGGGCGCATACTGCGCATCAAAGGCCGGAGTAATTCAGCTAACAAAAGTCTTAGCCCTCGAGAACGCAAAATACAATATTCGTGCAAACTGCGTCTGCCCGGGCGCAATAGATACACCGATGGTCGAGAGAGAGGTAAACCTAGATCCCGATCCAATTCGCGCTCGACAAATCATGATATCCAAACATCCAATACAACGGCTCGGCAGACCAGACGAAATCGCACAGGCAGCATTGTTCCTGGCATCAGATCGATCCTCCTTCGTGACCGGAACAGCCCTAGTCGCGGATGGCGGATTCGTACTAGCCTAGCAAAATACAGTTTCCGCGTTTCAGCGTAGTTCTTGTTCCTTCAGAATTGACCACAACGCGCAGGATCAATCGGAAGAGAGCTTCCGCGGGTCAAGCCTGGAAAAACCAATCAATCGCTACTTGAGCCGGAGTTCAAGCGCGAAATTCAATGGCCACCACGATCTTCCCTTTCAATTTACTTTCGAAATGCTTTTGGCGCTGCGCGGGGGACTAGCGACTATGAATTCTAAGAGGCTTAATGGAAAGGTTGCCATAATCACGGGTGCTGCGCAAGGTCAGGGTAATGCTACGGCGTTGAGATTTGCTCAAGAAGGCGCTCGCGTTACTTGTTTTGATATTCAAGCGTTAGACAGGATACAAGAAACGGTTGACGACATCAAGAAATTGGGATCTGATGGAATCGCCATCCGCGGCGATGTTTCTACGGCTTCAGATATTGATGCCTGTATTAATTCTACGATAGAAAAGTTCGGGAGAATCGATGTCCTCGTCAATTGTGCGGGCATCATGATACTCAAACCGTTCTTGGAGCAGACTGCAGAGGACTTCCAGCGAGTAATGGACGTGAATGTGAAGGGTACATTTCTTTTCACTCAGAAAGTGATGCCGCTGATGTTGAAACAAGGTAGAGGTAAGATAATTATTTACGCGTCCATAGACTCGTTCGTTGCAGAAGAGAACGCATCTCCTTACGTTGCGTCAAAGGGAGCGCTCAAGAGCCTGACAGGCGCGCTTGCAGTTGAGTTCGCGGCTAAGGGAATCAACATTAACGCTGTTGCCCCAGGGCAGATTGATACAGCAATGCTCCGGCAGGCCACTGACGGCCATCCTGAAGTGACCGAGCTTCTGATTAGGAATACTCCTGCTAAGCGGATTGGAAGACCTGAAGACACTGTCGGCGCCGTCGTCTTTTTGGCTTCAGACGACGCAGACTTCGTAAATGGAACGACGCTCGTCGTGGATGGAGGATGGCTCTGTCTCTAGTCGGCATTGTCTAGTCATTTCTCTTTCACCGGATTAACATGTGACTCGATTATGATTTCTACGCAGACGATGAATGAGTATGATGGCGCATCTTGCGAGCTCTTGTTTACACAGTTCAGTTTCACCTAAACATTCAGAGGTCACAATGATTTAGTAGCTCCGACGTTTTCAACATCGTCAACGTCAGCATACCATTTGGCTCCGCATCCCGAGAGATCCCGACGCCGTTGTTACGCGAATACGAACAGTTACCGGTCAGAGCACAATTAAGCTTCTTTATTCTCGGACCGAGAGCGGTCATTCCGGAGGTATGGCTTTCAATGCCTTTGAGATGTCAAGGCCTTCCCGCTTGTGGTACGACCACGCGGCAGCGTACAGAACGAATCCGAGGACAATAATGGCTGCTGTTAAGTAATATCCGAACGGAGTCGGAGCGCAGTAACCACCACAGCCGGTTGCGAGACCGATGTACCCTTCCCAAGCAAAAGCAATGGCTGTTAAGATCCCGACGATTGATACGACTGGTAACCCGCCAATCTTCCATCTCACAAAGCTTGCAGACTGCTGGAAAAGATCCTTCCTCACGTAGGGGAAGGCTACGAGCGCGAGAGCAGGGATAACGTAGCTAACGTCCCAGACGATACTGCCCATAGTGAAAGATGCGGACCATCCCGCCAAGTAGTAGAAAGCTTCAGACAAGATACCTAGCACGACAACGCCTAAGATCGCTAAGTGTGGGGTACGGAACCGTTCGCCAACGTCTGCGAACTTCGACGGGATCACTCTGTCAAAGGCCCATGCGAACATGTATTTGCTCGCAATCCAAAAGTAAGCGAGTAGTGGAGCTAAAGACCCAATGAGATATGTGAAAACCATGACCGAGATGAGCACGCTATTGGGGTATGCAGCAACAGCCAGCATCAACGGCTGGGACGGCGGGAACGGAAGAGCAAACTTCCCGTTTTCGAACGCGTAGCCGACCGCGTACATCCAGTTTGCTCCAACCGCGTTTAGGGTAAGGGTTGACGTTATGCTCCAGTAGATGATGCCGAGGAACAATGACAGGAAGAGAGCGATCGGAATTGATTTTTTGACGTTCTTGATCTCTCCTACGAAAGCGTTTGTGTAATTTCCTCCCAGTAGAAAGAGTGACACGAGCGGAAGTGCTCCGGCGACTCCAGCGAACCCTGCGGGAGCGGGCGTGAAGCCTGCCGACTCCCCGGTCGATTGAAGAGCTTGATAAGTTGCGTTGTTGCCAAAACTGGGGACAAGGAGGGTGTTCCAATTGGAGGCGAACGTCTGAGGATTAATAGACACCAGTATGTACCACATTACCAATATTCCAGCAATAGCTGCCAGCCAAGACCCGTACATCAAGCCTTTGATGAATTTCGACCCGAATATGCAAAACGCGCCAAAAAGAAGCGTGAGTAATATGGAAAGCTCGAAGGTTCCAACCGTTCCACCAATGAACGTACCAAAATTGGTCATTGATGCAGAGTTTGAGATCAATCCAAGAGCTGTCAAAGAAATAGAAAATGCGTATGAGAAGGACGCGACACCGGATCCTACAAAGGCAACGAAGAGGACAATGAACACGTATAGCACGCTCCAAGCAAAGCCGATTGAAGAGTGGAATATTCTGCTAACCCACACGTAGTCATTTCCAGTCCTAGGCATCACTATTGCCATAATCCAATAGACTAGCATTAGGAGGATGAAGGGAACAGCCGCGACGACTAAGGAGAGTGGAAGGTTGGCGCCTCCGCTTTCTCCGTAGAACCAAGCAAATTGGAGTGTCGTGAAGATGAGTGCGAATACCATGGCGCTAGAAAATAACAGGGCATCTAACGCGCCGAACTCTCTGACGAGGCCCGTTGCATCCCTAACGAATACTTTACGCTCCAACGCTCTTCAAACCGGACTGCATGTACAGGATATATATAGCGTTAACCGAATTTCCACCCAACGGGAAAAGAATTAGACAGACACGCTAACAAGCGATAAACACAAGTTAAGAATGGCGGGCTATGGATTACATGTGATGCTTCGGACGTTTTGGTATCTGAGCATGAGTCGAAAGGAGCTTAGGTAATTGACCGTTCCATTTAGCATGCAGGATATCTACGCAGCACAGAAGACAATTAAAGGAGTCGCCTCTAAAACTCCCCTTCTTTATTCTCCCTATATCTCACACAAGATTCAAGCCCGCGTCCATCTTAAACTTGAAAACTTCCAGCCAATTCGCGTCTTCAAGATACGCGGCGCGACCAACAAAATCAAAAATTGTCCACAGGGGAAAACAATCGTTGCTGCGTCTTCAGGAAATCACGGCTATGCTGTTGCCTACGTCTGTAACCTTCTCGGAAGAAGCGCGATCGTATTCGTTCCCGAAGGAGCCAACCCGGACAAAGTAAGAGCGATAAAGGATTGTAAAGCCGAACTCAGGCAGGTTGGACGGACCTTTGAGGAAGCATACGAAGAAGCCGCACGATTCTGTAAGACAACTGATGCGGTGCTGGTTCACGCATATGATGACCCCATGATTATGGCTGGACAAGGAACTGTCGGGTTGGAAATTCTCGAAGACAACCCCGAAGTAGACACTGTCGTCGTCCCAATTGGCGGAGGCGGATTGATCGGTGGGACTGCGTTCGCGCTGAAAAATCTCAAAAAATCAATAAGAGTCATTGGAGTACAGAGTGAGAACGCTCCCTCTATGTTGCAGGCCCTCCGCCTAGGCAGACCCGTGAGAGTTGAGTTAAAACCAACTTTAGCCGACGGCATGTTCATCAGCCTAGCCACTGAAACTATGCTACAGGTCGCGAAAGAATGCGTGGACGAAATTGTCCTCGTATCCGACTCGGATCTAGAGAAGGCAATACTCACAATGCTGAAGACAGACCATGTTTTGGCTGAACCCTGTGGGGCCGCCTCGGTAGCCGCCATAATGAATGGTAGTGTTGAAGGGAATGGCCGAGAAATAGTAGCGGTCGTTAGCGGCGGGAACATCTCAATCGAATATTTATCCAGATTGCTCCAGAGTGACTTGGAGAAGACAACCTGCTGAAATTGGCGCTCTTGATTCTATTGTACAATAATGCGCTTAGCTTCTGGAGAAATGTCACAGGCCGGTTGATGGACCCATGAAATACAGACTTGAGTGTACGAAGTGTAAAGCAAATTTCGGTTCGGACAACAAATCACTGGTATGTCCAACGTGTGGCGAGGCCCTTGATACCGCATACCCAATAGACAAAGTGCGGGAGACACTTACGAAAGAAAATCTTGAAGCCAGACCGATGTCTGTGTGGAAATATCTTGAACTCCTTCCCGTTGATGACGCTTGTCAGGTTGTAACAATAGGGGAAGGAGGTACGAGGCTTCTACGAGCAACCCGTTTGGCCGAAAGCTTGGGTTTGCGGAACCTCTACCTCAAGGATGAGTCACGCAACCCTACCGGCTCATTCAAAGATCGAAAGGCAACAGTCGCTGTAACTAAAGCGAGAGAATTCGGGTTTAAGACCGTCGCATGCGCCACTGCAGGCAACGCCGGCGCATCCGTGGCGGCATATGCTGCAAAGGCAGGACTGAGAGCGGTTATCTTAGCCTTCAAGAACGTTACGCGAACAAAACTCGCTAAACTCATCTCCTATGGTGCAGACGTGTTCATAGTTGAAGGGACCTCTTCGGATGTGAATCAACTTGCCGTGGAAGCATGCAAGAAATACGGATGGTGCAACATAGTCGCCGCTTCTCGCTACAATCCTTACGTCAAAGATGGAGCGAAGACAGAAGCAATAGAGATTTGTGAACAATTGGAATGGAAAGTACCCGACTGGCTGATAGTTCCGGTCGGTAACGGCTGTGGCTTGGTCTCCTGTTGGAAAGGACTCAAAGAGCTGCGGCAGACAGGGCTTATTGATCATCTTCCAAAGATGGTGGGTGTTCAAGGAGCAGATTGTGCCCCATTGGTTCATGCGTTTACGGTGGGTCTTCCGCCGGATAAAATCGAACGATTCCCTAACGCTCACACAATCGCTCACAGCATCGAAGACGATTTTCCTCCTGATGGTGAAGAAGCGCTAGAGGCTATCCATGAATCTGGAGGGATAGCAATAGGGGTGGAGGACGACCGCATGCTCTGGGCGCAGAAATTAATCGCTCAAAAAGAAGGATTATTCATTGAGCCTGCTTCCGCAAGCACCGTGGCTGCAGCTCATCAGCTTCTGAACAATGGTTATGTAGATTCGAACGATGTGATTGCCGCAGTAGCCTCAGGTTCAGGCCTGAACGAGCCGGAATCAATTTTCCAAAACACTCCGGAACCAGTCACTATTCGACCAAAACTGGAATCATTGGAAAACGCCCTGTGGAAATAAGACTCAACCATCCACAGACATTTGGTAAGGTTGCTTCGGGCATGTGTCGAGTTGGCGGGCCCGCGGGGATTTGAACCCCGGACCTCTGCATCAGAGCATAACCCTAATTCTACAGCTGTTTCCGGGTTTCCTTAGGGGGTTCGGCATTGCGTAGTATCTGCCGCTCTATCCAACCTGAGCTACGGGCCCATTCGGATGCAGGGGTTTGCTAAACTAAAAGGATTATCAGACAATCCACGAAACTTAAAGAATAGAACCAGCCGTGTTGTGATTGATGCGGGGGTACCCGAGACTCATCGATTTGGGCGGGAGTCAGGTCAAAGGGGCAGGACCCTAACAAGTGGTGCCACACTTAAGATCCGACGCTTTGGGCCGGAGAAGGCATCCTGTGGCGTAGAGGAAAACGCGCAAGCCTTCAGGGGTTCGAATCCCCTCCCCCGCACCATTTCAGCGCTTATTTTGTCTTTGTGGCCGCAAGGACCTGACTGTTGCGCCTGTCTTCCAGAGCTCAGAGTTGCCCATAGCCATGAGTTCCTTCTCCAATTCTCGTTTGTAGTCAGAAGCCTTGCTCCTCTCTAGTACGATGCGTGTTTCTTCTCCTGCA
>Ga0074046_10005607_pt1 | contig 10012 bp, 6 predicted proteins | sample BogForMeECP23OM3_FD_94441 | JGI IMG/M metagenome (GOLD analysis project Ga0074046, IMG submission 94441) | Bog forest soil microbial communities from Calvert Island, British Columbia, Canada - Bog Forest MetaG ECP23OM3 | ecosystem: Environmental > Terrestrial > Soil > Wetlands ...
CATTCGCCTCATTACAGCGATCAGCTCTCTCTGGCTGGCTGGTGGATGTTTGTCCCCATGGAACTAAAGAGAGAACCGCCCATCGGGGGCACCTCCGAGCCGGAGAAAAAGCCGTAGAGGACAGTTAGGAGAGGGCAAATCATATCTGTTCCCCGCAACCTGTCCCTTCCAACCTGTTTTCCGCATCTAACTATTCCCCTTGACAGCCCGCTGCTTCGAGCCTATATGTAGATATTCTAGGTGTGCTTATGGGCGAGGAAAAAGCGGAATTCTTAAAGGGTACCCTCGACATGTTGATCCTCAAGGTCGTGGCGCTGGGGCCGATTCATGGCTACGCCATCGCGCAGCGGATTCAGCAGATCTCCCGCGAATTCTTTCAGCTTCAGCAGGGCTCGCTTTACCCCGCGCTTCACCGCCTCGAAGATCGCGGCTGGCTGCAAGCGGAATGGAAACCCACGGACACGGGCCGCGAAGCGAAGTTCTACTCGTTGACGAGAGGGGGCCGCAGGCAATTGCAGGCCGAAGTGGTGAATTGGGAGCGATTGACGGAGGCGGTAGCGCTCATCCTTCGCACCGCAGAGTAGGAGTTAGAGTCATGCGCTGGTACCGACGTTTCTTCCGAAGAGGGCTCACGGAAAGACAGCTCGATGCGGAGCTGCGTTTTCACCTGGAACAGCAAACTGCTGACTACGTGGCTGCCGGCATGACCCCGGAAGAAGCGCGCCGCCGCGCCCGGCTGGAGTTTGGCGGGCTCGATCAAGTTAAGGAGGAATGCCGAGACGTGGGTGCGGCGAGATTCATGGAGACCCTGCTACAGGATGTGCGCTACGGGCTCCGGATGTTGGCAAAGAGTCCTGGCTTTACTGCGGCCGTCGTCATTACCCTTGCATTGGGCATAGGGGCAAACACTGCAATCTTCAGCTTGGCAAACGCGCTGCTGTTCAAGGACCTCCCCGTCAAGGACCCTGGTCAGCTAGTCATCCTCACATGGGCCGCTCGGAAACAACCGGAAACCCTCATGTTTACCGGCAGCAGCAATTCTACCGACCCTGATTCAGGCCGGGAACTCATGAACGTCTTCCCTTACTCAATCTTCAAGGGAATTCGGGGCCGCACGCGGCGCCTCACCGACTTGTTCGTTTTCGCGCCGCTGGGCAGGGTTAACCTGAACGATCGGGGCTCAGGGCACAGTGGAATTGCAGTCACGGTCTCGGGGAACTATTTCTGGGCTCTGGGCATTCATGCGGCCGCGGGCCGCCTGCTGCTGGAAAGCGATGACCAAGCGGATGCGCCTTGTACTGCCGCCATCAGCTATCGCTTCTGGCAGACAGAGTTTGAAGGTGATCCCTCACTTCCGGGCAGAACGGTGACTCTAAATGCTACGCCCTGCACCATCGTCGGTGTCACGCCGAAAGATTTTCAGGGGCTGCAATACTTGGGCTTCATCAGCGCGCCCGACGTGACACTCCCGATCGTGCAAGGGGAGCAAATCGGTCGGTGGGCGTGGGGTGGAAAGCTGCCTCTCCTGAGCGCTGACAACCGCTGGGGCTTGCAGATCATGGCACGCCTGAAACCTGGCGCTTCCGAGCAAAAAGCGCAGCTCGAAACAAACAGCATTTTCCAGCAAATGCTGCCCCCGGAGTGGACGAGCATGGCCAAGGAAGCTGGTCTCCCAGAGATCGTGTTGCTGCCGGGCAACAATGGGCCAAACTTCATGGCCCAATTCTTCGCCAAGCCCGTGACCATCCTGATGGTGGTTGTTACACTTCTGTTGATGATCGCGTGTGCCAACGTTGCAAGTCTCTTTCTGGCGCGGGGCGCCGCGCGAGGCAAGGAATTCACTGTGCGTCTGGCGCTGGGGGCGAGGCGAAGCAGACTCATCCGCCAGTTAGTTACGGAGAGCGTACTTCTGGTCTCGCTGGGTGGCGCAGCAGGGTTCCTGCTAGCCTGGTGGGTCAGCCGCTACCTGCTCGCATTCCTGCCCAGCTCCTCCTTCATGAACCTCGGGTTGAATGTAAATCCCGACATGAGGGTCTTCGGCTTTGCTGCCGGCATTTCCCTTTTCAGCGGCATCGTGTTTGGCCTTGGCCCGGCAGCGCAGACAACCAGGATCGAACTTTCGGCGGCCTTGAAGGAGAGCACGCTTTGGAGCGGCCGCGCGCCAGGGAAGAGTCGGCTGTGGTCACGGAAGCTCCTGGTCACCTTCCAACTCGCCGTTTCCCTCTTGCTCGTTGTGGTCGCGGGGCTATTGGTCCGAACGCTTCGGAATCTCAAGTCGGCCGACCTGGGGTTTGATCCCCGAAATGTTCTCGTCTTCGGTCTCACCCCATCGGCTAACGGATACACGGGAGAAAAGGCCGCCCTCCTTTACAATCACCTCCTGGACCGGCTCAACGCGATTCCCGGAGTTGTCTCCGCAACTGCCTCGAGCGACATCCTAATCAGCGATGTGGCTGTGAGCGGCTGGAATGATATCGAAGTTGAGGGATCGCCTTCGTCCGGCAAGCGAATGAGCACCAGCACAAACTATATTGCACCACGCTTCTTTGAGACGATGGGTATTCCCTTGCTCGCGGGCCGTGGACCACAAACCGGGGACACGGCGAGCAGACCCAAGGTCGCCGTCATCAATGAAACGTTTGCACGCAAGTATTTCCCGGACACGTCACCGGTGGGGAGAAGGTTCCGCTGGCAGGGCGAGAAAGACTGGATCGAAGTGGTGGGCATTGCCGGAGACATAAAGTTTTACAGCGTGCGCGACGAGCCTCCGCCCATCACCTATATTCCATTCCTGCAAAGTCCTTGGACGTTTGACATGACCTTTGAAGTTCGCACGGCTAGAAGCTCCGCCCCGGTCGTGAGGGGAATCTACTCGGCAGTCCGCGCACTCGACCCGGACTTGCCGGTGGTTGAGATGCGAACTCAGGCAGAGCAGATCGACAGCTCCTTGAGCACGGAGCGGCTCTCTGCCAAGCTTGCCGGACTCTTTGGGGCACTTGGCCTTACCCTCGCCTGCGTGGGTCTATTCGGGATCATGGCTTATAACGTAAGCCGCAGAACCGGCGAAATAGGCGTCCGCATGGCTTTGGGTGCGACCCAGGGCGGAATTCTCTGGCTGATCCTCAAGCAAAGCTTTTCTTTGGTCTTGGTCGGCCTCTCCGCGGGATGCCTCTTAGCTTTGGCAAGCACCCGGTTTATTGCAAGCGTCCTCTACGGAGTCGCTGCTACTAATCCCGTCACGCTTGGCATGGGTATGCTTTTGCTGTTCCTGGTGGCGATGCTGGCAGCTTGGATACCAGCCCGCCGAGCGACGAAGGTCGATCCGATGGTGGCGCTAAGATACGAATGAAGCGGGTAGGAGTTAGAGTCATGCGCTGGTACCGACGCTTTTTCCGAAGAGAGCTCACTGAAAGGCAGCTCGATGCGGAGCTGCGTTTTCACCTGGAACAGCAAACTGCTGACTACGTGGCCGCCGGCATGACCCCGGAAGAAGCGCGCCGCCGCGCCCGGCTTGAGTTTGGCGGGCTCGATCAAGTTAAGGAGGAATGCCGAGACGTGGGTGCGGCGAGATTCATGGAAACCCTGCTACAGGATGTGCGCTACGGACTTCGCATGCTGCGCAAGAATCCCGGCTTCACGGCGGTAGCGGTGGTGACCCTGGCGCTGGGGATTGGTGTGAATACAGCCATTTTTAGCTTTGCAGACGCGCTGTTATTCAGGCCGCTGCCCGTAAAGGACCCCACCCGTGTGGTTACGCTCTTTCGCAGAAACATACAGCACCCCCAAGACTACAGCTCCTTTTCCCATCCGGCTTTTCTCGACCTTCGCCGCAGCGTCCGGGAAATCTTCTCCGATTTGCTGGCCTATTCCTCCATGCCCGTGAACCTGAGTACGGAAGGTAACAATGAACGCGTCGAGGGGGAAATCGTTTCGGGAAACTATTTCACCATGCTGGGCGTGACGCCTGCCTTGGGCCGTGGGTTTCTTCCGGAAGAAGATGAAACTGCCGGCGCTCACCCGGCGGCCGTCATCAGCTACGGATTGTGGCAACGCCGGTTTGCACGCGACCCAAACATCTTGGAAAGAACCATCGCCCTGGACGGCCACAGCTTCACCATAGTTGGTGTCGCTCCCAGAGGCTTCCGCGGCGCGGACCTGGAAGCGGCGCCCGACGTTTGGCTGCCCTTGACGATGCATGCCGAAGTAAGCCCATGGGGCGCAACAGGACTTGACCTATTCGATGAACCCGGATGTGATTGGCTGACCATTATGGGGCGATTAAAGCCGCAGGCTGACCTCCGTCAAGCCCAGGCGGCGCTCGGCACCGTGGGGCGTCGCTTCGAGCAGGCTTATCCGGAGAGCGCGAAGGGATGGACGATTACGGCTTTCCCGTCGGCCCAGGCAAAGCTTGACCCCGGAACACGAGAAGACTTTTTCCCTCTCCTGGCTTTGCTCTTAGGGTCGGCAGGGTTTGTGCTGCTGATCGCCTGCGCGAATGTGGCGAACCTCCTCCTGGCGCGCGCCACAGCCCGCCGGCGGGAATTCGCAGTGCGCTGCGCGTTGGGGGCTGGCCGGCACAGGCTGTTTCAACAGTCACTCACCGAAAGCGCGTTGCTGGCTGGATTCGGCGGTGTGGCCGGCGTAGTCCTCGCATATTGGATCCCAGCCCTTATCAAGGCCCTTCCTGTGCCACCGTTTGTTTCCCCGCAAGCGCTCGAGTTCACGCTGGACTTGCGCTCGCTGGCTTGCGCCTTGCTCTTATCGCTTGCCACCGCTTTGCTGTCCGGACTTATTTCCGCACTCCAGGCGACGCGGGTCGAGCTTGCGGCAGGAGTTAAGGACGAGCGTTCGGCCCGCGGGTACAGGCGGTCCCGGCTGCGGGCTTTCCTGGTGGAGGCGCAGGTGTCGCTCTCGCTCCTGCTACTCATTGTCACGGGTCTGTTCGTGCAGAGCGTGCGGAAGGCACTCGCGAGCAATCCAGGCTTTGAGAGTGGAAACTTGTTGCTGGCCTCCGTGGATTTGGGACTCCAGGGTTACGACAAGCAGCGTGGTCAGGAGTTCTACCGCCAACTGCCGGAGCGCGTCGCCGCTTTGCCGGGAGTACGTACCGCCACATGGCTCGCGAAGATTCCCCTCGATGCCTACTATAATTTCGCCACCGACATTCAGGTGGAAGGCCCGGCGGGGCAGCCGACCTCGACCGTGAACGTTCAGTTCAATCTTGTGGCCCCAGGGTGCTTCCACACTCTGGCAATTCCGCAGCTCCGGGGACGGGACTTCACGGCCCAAGACCAGCCGGCTTCCCCGCACGTGGGCATTGTCAGCGAGACAATGGCTCGACGCCTTTGGCCAAACCGAGACCCTCTCGGGCAACGGTTCCTGCTGAAGTGGTTTTTGGAAGCCAACCGGTCCTGGGAACCCGTAGAAGTCATCGGGGTCGTCGCAGACAGCAAGTATCGCACCTGGACGGAATCCCCACGCGGTGTGATGTACTTGCCTCTTTCTCAGAACTACCTTTCCCAGATGACTTTGCTGGTGCGGACTTCGGGGAATCCCACAAGCCTGCTGGGACCGATACAAAATGAGGTCAAAGCCCTGGACAGCCGGTTGCCGCTCTTCAATGTGAAAACCATGCGGCAGCAAATCAACATCTCAGTTTGGCCGCAGGAGTTGAGCTCCGGCGTGCTGGGAGCCTTCGGACTGCTGGCGCTATTGTTGGCGGCGGTGGGCATCTACGGGATGATGTCGTTCGTGGTGGCGCAACGAACGCACGAGATTGGCATCCGCATGGCGCTGGGGGCCGCGCCGCGCGATGTAGTGAAATCGGTCCTGAGCCAGGCGCTCAGCCTCGTGCTGGCGGGCATTGCCATAGGGCTGGTCGGAGCGCTGGCCTTGACACGCTTCATCGCCAGCCTGCTTTTCGGGGTCAAGCCCACTGACCCGGCGACGTTCGCGGGTGTCTGTCTAATCCTTACCGCCGTGGCGGTGCTGGCGAGCTACCTCCCCGCTCGCCGCGCCGCGAAAGTCGATCCGCTGGTAGCGCTAAGGTATGAATGAAGCAATCGGCGATGGGAACTCGGTGTCCGATTGCAGTCGAAGGCCCTGCTGCTCTCGACCCTCGACTGCCTCAGAAGGGCGGACATTCTCAAATCCGTCTGGTTAGAACTAAGAAGATCGAGACCCCGAAGTTGCGCAAGGGCGTATCTTCGAGCCGCCGGGCCAATCGCCGATAGGTATCCTTGAGAGGCAGGGCGAAAGAATCCAGTGGGGGAAAGATGTATCCAACCTTACACACTTCGAAGCCAGCCGCGCGAGCCATACGTATGATCCTTCGGCGGCTATAAATTTTCGCGGAGGAAATTCGGGCGTGAAGGGCGCCAGGTAACCATGAGACGAAAGGAACGTTCGTGCCGAGGGTTAGCCCGGCGAGGTGGCTTGGATGAGTTTCAAAAGGATAAAGCTTGTTGGGAACAAACAGCACCAATTTCCCATCGCTCCTTAGCACGCGATGGCATTCGTCCAAGACGCGAGTGTCTGAATGGGTGTGTTCAAGGACTTCAATCATTGTTATGCAATCAAAGCTCTGGTTCTTGAAGGGAAGGCTCTCGCCGACTCCCTGGACGCGAGCAATGCTGGCGGGGACCGATTTCAAGAGATTGAACTGCACATCTAAGCCGCACGTCCAGGCGGCTCGCCGCGAAAGCTCCAGGGTATAACTCCCGTTTCCGCACCCCAGGTCCAGCAGCCGCATCCCAGCCAGGGATAAGGTTTGGTCGATTTTTTCCAGGCGCTTGGTAACGCCATAAGAGCCGTATTCTGCGGGCCTGCCGAAGCGTGCCCAGGGGTATCGCTTTTCCGGTCCAGACATGTTAGCTCTCGGCCGTCAGGACTCAGTGGCCGACTAGAACCTCCGCATTGTCATTCCGAGCGCAGCGAGGAATCTCGCTCTGATTCTTTCTTTCACCGAGCCTATGGTCCGCCTTGAGCTTCGATTCACCGCCAACGCAGAGCGAGATTCCTCGCTGCGCTCGGAATGACATGCGCCCCGTTCCCCCCCTAGCTCGCGCCTCGGCCCAGCAGGACTATGGGAACGGTTTTGAGCAGGATTTTCCAGTCGAGTGCCAGCGACCAATGGTCGATGTAATCGAGGTCGAGCTCCATCCAACGGCGGAAACTGAGGCGGCTGCGGCCTTCGAGCGCCCACAGGCAGGTCAGGCCGGGAGGCATGCGCAAGCGGCGGCGTTGCCAAGGCTCGTACTTCTCCACTTCCTCCGGCAAGGGCGGCCTCGGACCTACAAAAGACATATCGCCCTTGACGATGTTGAACAACTGCGGGAGCTCATCGAGGCTGAGTTTGCGCATGAACCGCCCCATGGGCGTGCAGCGGGGATCACGGGTGATTTTGAAGACTGGCCCATCCACTTCATTCAGAGCTTCCAGTTCCTCGCGGCGCAGGTCGGCATCCGAACGCATGGAACGGAATTTATAAAGGGTGAACTTTCTGCCACCCAGCCCGCAGCGCGTCTGCCGGTAAAGGACCGGACCCTGGGAGGTCAACCGGATGAGCAAGGCCAACAGGGCCATCAGAGGAGACAGGGCCACGAGCAGCGTAACCGCCATCACAAAATCCAGGGCGCGTTTCAATAGGAGCAGGTATTCGTTCTCGGGCGTGGTGGCGAAGGTGAGCAGCGGTTTCTCGCCCAGGTGTTCCAAATAAACCTTGGAGATCACATGAGGGAAAAAGGTGAGAAGCACCCGCGTCTTCACCCCTTCCACTTCACACGTCAGAAATGACTCCCCCAGCCTTTCCAAATCGTCTTTGGATATGGCAAAAAACACTTCGTCAATGACGTGCTTGCGCAGGAGTTCCTGAAGCTGCGGCAAATCGAAGACGGGGTAAGAACCCCGCAACGGAGACTGGTCAAGCAAGAAGGGGCGAGCAGAGCCGGTTCGAACAAATCCCAAGAGCCGCATGCCGCGAGTTTCATGGGCTTCGAGGGTGCGGGCAATTTCAATCACCTCCGGCCCCTCCCCGACGAGCAAGACACTGCGCAGCCCCCCCAGACTTCTCCGCAAAGGTCCGGCGAAGCGACGTGCCACGAGCCGGAAAAGCGTCATGGCCACCAGGTCCGTGGCCGCGTACAGCGCCAGCAGCAAGCGACTCAGATACTGAAATCTAATCGCGAAGGTAGCGGCAAAAAGCAACACCGTCGCTATGAGCCCAACCTTGAGAGGGTCCGTGAAACAGCGCCGCAAATCTTGTTCATCGATCTCGCGGTAAATCCCTGCCAGCAGGCCCACGGCGATCCAAATCCCCACAGATAGAGGAACAATCCAGGGATAGTTAGAAAGAGAATAAAGCGGCCGGGGAAGAACCAGATGGGAGCGAACCTCCCACGCCACCCAAAAACTGATTAAGGCCAGCAGCGTGTCGACGCACAAATAAAAGGCACCGATCAAGCGATTATGGCGGGAAAACATTCGACACTCCCTCGTGTCCGGCCAAGCCGCAACACATTTATAGTACCAGAATCGAGTCGAGGAGTTGAGGAGTCGAGAAGTCGAGGAGTTGAGGGGTGAGATTTAACAGTCGAGGGGCAGGTCGAGGACTCGGGAGAGCGAGGAACCTGGCCTTTGGCTCTCGACTCCTCGACTTCTTGACTCCTCGACTTTGTTTGGCCAGCTAATCCGCGACAAACGAGTCCGTGGATCCAGCCTGAGCAGTTGTATTCATGCGGATGAGATGCGTCTCATCTTCGTAGTAGAAGTCGACGCCTGATATGCCGACTTGTTGCGGGCTTGCCCACATCGAGAACCCATTATACCGGCCGGTGGGGTCAAGCAAGGTAGGAGTGTATGTGAAAGTGTAGCCGCTCTTGGCTCCGCCTACCAAGAGCTCGTCAATCAGGCCGGCGGCGGAGGTGGAGGGGATGGCCCCGGCTGGAGGTGGGCCCAGCGCAGCGAGGCTGGCGGAATAACCATTCCCGTAAATCGCGGCATAAGTGACCTCTGAGGTTCCCAGCACGCGTAAGCTCTCGATGGCCGACGCTTGGTTAGCAGCTATCCGGCTCCTGATCAGGCTCGGTATAGCTATTGCAGCAATAACTAAGATGATGGCTACAACAATAAGGAGTTCTACGAGAGAGAATCCTTCTTCGTGGCGAGGCATGGAACTCATTCCTTTCCCCCGGCACGCCAGAGGAAATCACTGGCGCCTCAAAGCACTTCACACCCCTCAGACACACTGTAGCACGTTTCATGCCGGGACCGCCCCGCTTCGCGCCGGCTCCTCGGCTTGAAAATAAAGAACTTCCTATCTTTATGGCAGGGGATTTGAGGAGAGGCCGACATGCTGCGCACGTGCTCTGGACAAAAATTGTCAGCCGGAACGATATTCGGGCAGCGCTCAATACTCGCTAGCTCTGAGCCCAAAAACGGCACGAACAGACTCTCAAGGTGATGGAAAGCCCTATTTTCCAGAACCACGGAAACTAATTGTACGCTTCCTACGGCGATTACTCACGGCGTCTTCTCCGGGGGGACCTCAACTTCCATTCCACGCCGCTCAGCGGACACGTAAGCACTGTAAAGTACAGCGATGGTGTCGCGCGCCAAGTCTCCACCGGAGAGTGGTTCGCGGTTGTGGGCAAGGCATTGCACAAAATCCTGAAACTCGTGGAGGTATCCATGCTGCCAATCCTCATCCGGGGCGGGATGGCTCCACCCTTGCTTGGTCCCCGTCTTCTCCACCACGTAGACGTCCCTGAGAAGCTCCTCGTTCGGACTGTAGGTTTCGAGGGCATTTATCGGATTCAGAATGCAGCGTGTACGGTGATTGTTGGCAAATACCTCCAGCCAGTTGTGAACCCCACCCAGCACAAGCTCCGAAGAGAAGATATCGGCCACTGTGCCGTCCTCAAAGGTAACGTGTATCTGGCCATAGTCTTCGATGTCCTGGTAATTCGTGCGGAGGAACCCTGCGTCGCGAAAGGTCTTGAGGCGTGTTATTTCG
>Ga0074046_10005608_pt1 | contig 10010 bp, 9 predicted proteins | sample BogForMeECP23OM3_FD_94441 | JGI IMG/M metagenome (GOLD analysis project Ga0074046, IMG submission 94441) | Bog forest soil microbial communities from Calvert Island, British Columbia, Canada - Bog Forest MetaG ECP23OM3 | ecosystem: Environmental > Terrestrial > Soil > Wetlands ...
GATGATTCCGGGAAGCATTGCGACATTTGTGGCCTGCGTAAAGACTTTGTCATCCATTCCACGAATGAGATCCTCATCCGCATAGATGATCGTAGGCACGCGCATCCTGCCGGTTGGCTCAACTCGCCAAGTCATCGGATCGACACGAGTAAAAAGAGCAAGATCCATCGCGATCTCGGCTAAAGCAAGCTCCACTTAAGCGGGGATTGTTTTCGGTTATAAAATCATGGATATGACTATTAAGCGCGCTCCACTTAAATTGATAATCATTTCCTAGACATCTACGACGGAGCAGGCAGACCAAATGCCGTCGGGTGATTTGGTTACCTTCAGCTCTGTATAGGTTGCTCCTTTTGGTTCGCAAGCGGGCGCATGCCGATTGACGTCGATCGGCTCGCCCCATAGCGTGCCTTGTAACCGTTCTCCATCTATCCAAACCGTAAATCCGCCAAACAAAAGCTTCTGAACCGCCATCTCGTAGATAATGGCGTTGAGCCATTCGACGAAGAGCAGTTCGATGTCCGGTGCTTCGCAATTCACTTCGACCGAGGTGCGGGGTAGGATTGCTGCGTCGGTTACGGCTGCCGTCAGAGCCTGTCCGGCTTGTTCGAACGCCTGCGCTACGGTCGTGCCCCAGCCGCAGAGGCCGATATCGGCATCATGCGCAAAATGTTTCCATCCAGGCACGCTCACGGACGCTTTAGGCCCCCTAGTTGCGGCGACCCTCTTTAGTGTCGCATGCGGACGCGTCTGCCCACTGGTCTTTCACGCCGATCACCATGATAAGGTCCAATTGAATTGAGCCGCCATTTGCTTTGTCAAGAAATGCATAGGCGTAATTTATATATGCCTCAATCGGCATTTGCTGATTGACGCACGTCAAGCCAGTCAAACGACGAAAGTGCTGAATGCTCACACTACGAAGTCATGGAGACCGCCATGCAGCTCAGCTCAAGCGTTTTTTCTAATGGCGAGACAATCCCGCGTCGTTTCACTTGCGACGGAGAGGATCTATCCCCACCATTTCAATGGCGCGAACCCCCAAAGGGGACCCGCAGCTTCGTGCTTCTCTGCAATGATCCCGATGCCCCGTCGGGCACTTTCCATCATTGGGCACTTTACGACATTCCCGCAGACCGAACCGAGCTTGCGCAAGGATTCGATCGGTCCTGCGAAAAGGAAGGCCTCAAACGAGCGATCAATGATTTCAGTCGTTTAGGTTATCGCGGGCCGTGCCCGCCACACCGTCATGGGCCTCACCACTATCACTTCCGGCTACTTGCTCTCTCGCTTGATCATTTGCCGCTGCTCAAAGGACCGTCCTGCCGCGAGGTCGAAAGCGAGGCGCGCAAATATTTACTCGCCGAGGCAGGTATTGTCGGAATTTACGAGAGATGAGGATTCCACGGACAGATCCGAAAGCCTGGCCATGTCCCGCGCGAATGCTGTTACCCCAGTTTTGCTTTGAGGTAGCTAACGGCTGCATCGAGGGTCGTGAGCTTTGGATAATCGATCTCCGGAATATTAATCCCGAAACGATGGTGGATCGCGGTAATAAAGTTGAGAAAGTCCATTGAATCGATATCGAGCGCCTCGCGTAGATCGAGGTACGGATCGACCGAATTCATATCGATTTCAGGAGCGATGTTGCCGAGTTCTTCCCGCAGCACGGCGCCAATGTCGAGATCCTTCATAATTTACCCGGCTCCTGCAGCAGCTTGCCGATCTCGGCCAAGAACAATGCGCCACCATGGCCATCGCTGACCCTGTGATCGCCCGAAAGCGTTATGGACACAATAGAACGCGGGAGCACAGCGTCGTCGACGATCCACGGACGCGCCACCACCTTGCCGAACCCCACGATCGCTACCTGAGGCGGATAAATGACTCCATAAAGCGCGTCAACGCCGCGCTCACCAAGACTCGAGATAGTGACCGTCGCATCAGCGATCTCTGAGCTGCGGATGTGGCTGGACCGCATCCGTGCAACCAGATCGCGCATCGATGCCATGAGTGCATCACACGAAAGCCGGTCCGCATCATGGATTGCGGGCGCAGCCAAACCACCACCCCGAATGGCGATCGCCATGCCTGGATGAACGCCGGAAGATGGCTCGAACTTACCGTTAACGTAAAATCCGTTAAAGGTGGGAAAGCGACGGACCGCCAAAGCAACAGCCTTCATCGCAACTGCGCCCATGAGCAGCCGGCTTTCAGGCGGACGCGTCGCATTCATCCGCGCAAGCCAAGCCTCGCACGGTGTCACGTCAACCTGATGCTCGAGATAATAGTGTGGAATTTCACGCTTCGAACGTGCCATGGCGGCCGCTATCGCCACGCGCATTGCGTCGAGGTCGAGGCCTTTGGGTGACTTCTTTTCCACGGTCATTGTGGCAGCAGTGAGTTGGCGTTCGATATCTTTGAAGATGATTGCTCCGCCGGGGCCACTTCCCACGACGGCCGCGAGGTTGACGTTGCACGACCGAGCAAGCCGGCGCGCGGCCGGAGATGCTCGCATGCGGCCGATTGTGGGCGGCGGCGATACCGCCGATATGGGAGGCCAAATCGGATGCGGCGCAATGGACATGGTGGCAGGAGGTTCAATCACGAGAGCTTCTTGTGATGGTTTTATATCGATGCCGGCATTGACTTCCTGCTCCGTTCGAATTTTCGCAAGTGGCGTACCGACGGGCACTTTGGTGCCAATGTCGACCAGAAACTGTTCAACCTCGCCTGTCTCGAAGATTTCGATCTCGATAGCTCCTTTCTGCGTTTCGACTACGGCAATGATGTCGCCATGCTTGACACTATCCCCTGGTTTGACCAACCACTCGACAAGCGTTCCGGCTTCCATATCGGAACCGAGCGAGGGCATGCGGAATTCAGCCATCGCCTCGCCCTCATGCTCGCCCGACGGCCACTTTGGCCGCTGCGACGATTTTTGCCGCCTGCGGGATTGCAGCCTGCTCGAGGTGGCGCGGATAGGGTACCGGTACCTCTTCACTGCAAACGCGGCCGAGGGGCGCGTCGATCTCCCAGAACGTCTGTTCGACAATACGCGCGCAAATTTCCGCTGAAATACTGCCACTGCGCCAGCCTTCATCGACGATAATGGCACGCCGGGTCTTGCTGACTGAAGCCATGATGGTTGCATCATCAAGCGGTCTCAAGCTACGCAAATCGATGACTTCGGCTTCGATGTTTTCCGCAGCAAGTAGGCTTGCCGCTTCGAGTGTCTTCCACAGCGAACCGCCATAGGTGATGAGCGAAATATCTCGCCCTTCGCGACGCACGGCGGCTTTTGCGATCTCGACCGGCCCGGCATCGGCCGCGAGCTTTCCCATCATATTGTAGAGCATGATATTTTCGAAGATCAGCACCGGGTCCGGATCTTCAAGCGCCGTCCACAGCATCCCCCGCGCGTCCTCGATCGTCGCTGGCGCGAGCACCTTGATCCCGGGAATGTGGGCGTACCATCCTTCAAGACTGTGCGAGTGCTGTGCGGCCAGCTGGCGGCCGGCGCCGGTTGCCATTCTGATCACCAACGGTACATCAAATTGATTGCCCGACATGTGACGAATGGTGGCCGCGGTGTTGAGAATCTGGTCGAGTGCGAGCAGGCTGAAGTTTACTGTCATCAATTCGACGATCGGACGCATACCTGCTATCGCGGCACCGATCCCGGCCCCGGTGAAGGCCGATTCGGACAGCGGCGTGTCGCGGATTCTTTCCGCTCCGAATTCCGAAAGAAGGCCCTTGCTTACCGCATAGCAACCGCCATAGCGGCCAACGTCCTCGCCCATAAGAAAGACCCGCTGATCACGAATGAGCGCATCGCGGATCGCCTCGCGCACCGCTTCGCGATAGCTGAGCTCGGCCGGTTCGGATCGGTCTAGGTCTTGTGGCATGATGCGCGTCGAGCCTGTCAGGCCGCCCTTTCCGCATATGTGAAGCGCGTGAGGTTCTCCGCCGGCTCCCATGTTCCCGCCTCGGCGAAAGCTATGGCCTCGTTAATTTCGGCGGCTACCTCAGCTTCGATGCGTGCCAATTCCTCGGGGTGGATCATGCGGTTGGACTCGAGCCAGCCACGGAATCGTACGATTGGCCCCTTTTGCCGCCATGCTTCCCCCTCGGCTTTAGTACGGTAGAGTTGGGCATCGAACATGGAATGCGCACGGAATCGGTAGGTGCGGCATTCGAGAAAATAAGGCTTACCGGTCTCGCGTATGGCACGGACAGCGCGCCGCGCGGCAGCTTCGACCGCGACCACGTCCATCCCATCCACAGGTTCTGATGCGATCCGGTAGCTTGCCGCTTTGAGGTGAAGGTCAGTCTCCGATTCGGACAAGGCCAGCGCTGTTCCCATGGCGTAGAGATTGTTCTCGCACACGAACAGCACTGGCAACGCCCAAAGAGCCGCGAGATTGAGGCTCTCATGAAACTCGCCTTCGGCGACAGCTCCATCGCCAAAGAAACAAGCAGTTACGATGTTCTCCGCGCGCATGTGATCGGCGAGCGCGAGACCGACCGCTAACGGAAGTCCGCCCGCGACAATGGCGTTGCCGCCGTAGAAATTGGTGGCGCGGTCGAATAGATGCATGGAGCCGCCACGCCCGCCGCTACAGCCCTCCTGCTTGCCATACATCTCCGCTAGCGCCGCTTTCATCGGCACGCCGCGCACGAGCGCATGGCCATGTTCACGATAGGTCGAAACGATTCGATCGGCCTTCTCAAGAATCGGGATCACGCCGACGGCGACGGCCTCCTCGCCATCATAGAGGTGGAGAAAGCCTCTAATCTTCTCCTGCGTGTAGAGCTCGGCGCATTTATCCTCGAACCGTCGAATGCGGATCATATGTTTCAAGAGATCTAGCTCATGCGCGCGAGACAGGTGTGGTTTGTCGCTCATTGCTCCTCACTTTCGAGCGTCGAGAGATCACCCAGCGGCAGGCCTAGCTCATTCGCTTTCAATAGCCTGCGCATGATTTTGCCGCTGCGCGTCTTCGGTAGGGTTTTGCGGAAGGCGATGTCCTTTGGTGCGATCGCAGGACCCAGGCATTTGCGCGCATGGCCGAGCAGCTCCTTTCGCAATTGCTCCGTTGGCTCAACCCCGTCCTTCAGGGCGACGAACGCCTTCACCGTCTCCCCTGCAATCTCATCCGGTATACCGATCACCCCGGCTTCGGCGACTGCCTTATGCTCCATAAGGGCGCTTTCCACCTCGAAGGGGCCGATGAGATGGCCGGCGCTCTTGATGACATCATCAGCGCGTCCAACGAACCAATAATAGCCCTCTGTGTCCCGCATCGCGAGATCGCCGGTTAAATACCAGCCGCCAGCAAAGCATTTGCGGTAGCGCTCTTCCTCATTAAGATAGGCGCGCATCATCGAGGGCAAGCCGGAACGCAACGCAAGCTCTCCCATGACCATCGACTTCGTGATCTCCTGGATTTCCCCGCTTTCGCTCCGCTCGACAACGCCAGCCGTCACTCCCGGTAGCGGTCTGCCCATTGAGCCCGGTTTCACGTCCATCGACAAATAGTTGGCGATCATGATCCCGCCCGTCTCGGTCTGCCACCAATTGTCGTGGAACGGCTTTCCGAATGCTTCGATCCCCCAGACGACAGCGTCTGGGTTAAGCGGCTCTCCAACGCTGGCCATAAACCGCAGGCTTGACAAATCAAACCGCTTGGCGATGTTGGTGCCAACCTTCATCAGCATGCGGATGGCGGTGGGAGCTGTGTACCAGACATTGATCCGCTGCGCTTCGAGGATTTGATACCAGCGTTCGGCGTCGAACTCGGCTTGGTCGACAATCAGAGTCGCGCCATTCGTGAGCGGTGAGATGATGCCATAGGAGGTGCCCGTAACCCAACCCGGATCGGCAGTGCACCAGAAGATGTCATCGGGATGGAGATCAAGTGCGAGCTTGCCCGTCACATGATGGGCGACAACGGATTGATGCACATGCACCGCGCCCTTAGGCCGCCCTGTGGTGCCGCTGGTGAAGTGCAGCAATGCCATGTCTTCGGGGCTCGTCCATACGGTTTCAAACGAGTCCGATGCAGCCGCCATAACAGCCGCGAGATCGGTTGTGCCTGTGGGCGGATGGTCTGAGCAATCGATCAAAAAAACATGCTCGAGGCTCGCAAATTCCTTACGCGTAGGCTCAATCTTACGCCGGTAGAAAGCTTCGGAGGTGATAAGCACCTTGGCGTCTCCGATTGTCATGCGCGCCTTGATGGGCTCCGGTCCAAAGGCCGAAAATAGTGGCGAAAACACGCTCCCATTCTTGAGCGTGCCGAGGGCAGCGATATAGAGTTCCGGAGTTCGGCCGAGCAGTGAGAACACCCGCTGGCCTTTGGCGATGTCGCGCTGTGCCAAGACATTGGCGAACCGGTTTGTCGCAGCCTGGAGGTTCTCATAGGAGAAGTCTTGGACACGATTGTCACGGCCGATCCAGCGCAACGCGAGCTTGCCGCCGCAGCCGGCTGATACGTGACGATCGACCGCCTCATGCGCGATATTGAGCCCGCCTTGCGGCAGCCCATCGACAAGCGTCTGCGCCTCTGTCCATGAGAACGCCTTAGTATATTTCTCGTAATTCTGAAGATTAGCGTCGGTATAATCCTCAGGACGTTTTCGGATTTGCTTACATCCCATTTTAGGCCTGCTGTGACACTATTTCTAAAACTCAAAACGAGCGGCGATCAAAGGCACGTTATCACGTAAATCAGTGAGTGGACCGATGGGCTCGATATTTTGCTTCGGCCTGACACGTGGTGATATGTAGCGATCAGGTTTAGCAATTAGGTCCGACTGTTGCTGGCAAAGTGTAGGTGAATTGATGTCGTCACCAAAATTTCACACGAAGCCTTAAATCCAATATCACATATCGAGCCAAGAGAAAATTGCAGGCCAAATGCGAGCATGCGCCTGAGGCCCGGCGAGCAGCGCGAGATGTTGCAGTCCGATGCCCACTTCACCAGGATATTCGATGATTCGTGTCTCCTTTATCGGCATTTCGTCGAGAAAATGCTTGACGGAGTTGAGAGGCGCTATCTCGTCGGACGTGTTGACGATGGCAAGTATGGGAACGCGGACGCTCGATGGTCCGAGACTTCGATCGCGGATCGTTAGAGTGCCTCGGCAAAAGCGGTTTTCACGATAAAGCAACTGAACGATCTCGCTGACCAACGGGCCCGGAAGCGGAACCTCGTCGAGAGCCCATCGCTCAACGCGGGCGTAGACATCCATGGCAGTGGGATCGGCGATGCTAAGAACGGCATCCCTCAATCGTGCCCAGACGAAAGCGTCGGGACATGCCAATGCGCTCACCTGCGATAACAAAGAGCCAGGCACGATCTCTGCTTCAGCTAGCGTTCTGGGAAAGAGGGAGACGAGGGCATCCCGAAACTGACTCGATCCCGGCGCAAAACAAAGCGGCGCCCCCAGGAGCACGAGACCCCGGACACTTCCTTGCTCCAAAGCGCAATAAATAGCTGCGATTGTGCCGCCGAGCGAGTGCCCTATGAGGAATGGCCTTGATCCCTGCGACTCGTGTGAAACCTTCGTAACGCATTCAGAAATGGCGCGATCCGCGTAATCGGCGAGACCGGCTTGTTTACCGTTGGCCAATGGCGGCATCCATTCGAGGAGATAAACCCTAAAATGACGATCCAGACAATAGCGCACCACGCTTATAGACGGAGCAAGATCCCAGATGTAGGGACGTTTGATCGGCGCCGGAACAATAAGCAAAGACGACTGGCCGTCATAATCGGCATATTTCCGCAAACGCCAGTGCGATCCCGACAAAATCACATGATAGTCGCACTCGTTGGGGCCAAAGCCGAGCAAGCCGATAGCCTCTCCCTGAACTCGCCGGAATGCGTCAATATTTGTGAACTGCGCCTGGCATAATTTGTCCATGAATGGGAATGCCAACGCAGATAGGGTCGTCATTGTACCTCTCCGTATCTGCGCAGCGTGCTTTTGCAGCGCCAAAGGGCCTTATCGTCTGATGAGCTTTTTCAACTCCGTCAATGATCGCGTATTGATGACATCGTTAGGCTCGAGCCAACCGCGTCGTGCCTGATCGATACCGTAGCTCATATTGGCGAGCCCGGCTGTGGAGTGCGCATCGGTCGAGATCGCCAGCTTGACGCCCATGGATTTCGCCGCTTGTGCGTGAACATCGGTCAAGTCAAGCCGATCTGGTTGCGCATTCAGCTCCAAATGGCAGCCGCGCTCATGCGCCGCCATCATGATGCGCTCCATATCGATATCATAAGGATCGCGCTCTCCGATTAAGCGGCCGGTTGGATGACCAACAATCGATACATGCCGATTGTCCATTGCACGAATGATGCGTTCGGTCTGTTTGTCCCGCGACATATCGAATTTGTAATGAATGGCTGCCACAACGATATCGAGACGGGGGAGGACTTCATTAGCCATATCGAGGTGGCCATCAGCGAGAATATCGACTTCCATGCCTTTGAGCACTGTGAAACTACTGAGCTTGGCATTGAGCTTCTCAATCTCATCGATCTGGTGGGAGAGTCTGGCGGCGTCCAATCCGTGAGCGACAGTTACCCGCTGGCTATGATCGGTAAGTGCGATATAGGCATAGCCGCGTTCCTGTGCGGCTGCGACCATATCCGCAATTGGAGCCGTGCCGTCGCTCCAGTTCGAGTGGACGTGGAGATCGCCGCGGATATCGGACAAGCATATAAGTTTTGGCAGAGATTTCTTTTTGGCGAGCGCAATTTCTCCGCGATTTTCGCGGAGCTCCGGTGGCACATACATAAGCCCAAGTTTCTCATAAATCTCTTCTTCGGTCGCACCAGCAACACGGCGGTCGCCGTCGAAAAGACCATATTCATTAAGCTTCCATCCATGCTCATTGGCAATGCTGCGAAGCGCGATGTTATGCGCTTTGGAACCGGTGAAATACATCAACGCAGCCCCGTAACTCTCCTCCGGAACGACCCGCAAGTCGACCTGAAGTCCGGAACGCAAAACGACCGTCGTTCGCGTCGGACCATGCGCCAATACCTTGGTGCTGCTTTCGTAAGCCACGAGGCTGTCTCCGATTGCAGCGCCATCCGGCGTTGTGACGAGGACGTCAAGGTCGCCTACGGTATCACGGCGGCGGCGATAACTTCCCGCCACCACGATATGGCCGTGGTTGGGACTGCGGCTTAACAACTTGACGAGCGAATTTGCTTCCGCCTCGGCGACCGGCAATTTGAAGCGCTTTTCGGCAACAGGCTTGGCAAGCGCAGCGAGGATATTCTGCTCGAGTTTGGGGCCGAAACCGCGAAGCGCACGCAACCTGCCATTCTTGGCGGCGCGGCTGAGATCCTCAACCGAGCGGACGTCAAGCTTCTCAAGAAGCAATTTCACGCGTTTGGGGCCAAGCCCGGGGATCGCGGTGAGCTCAGAGAGACTACCGGGAAGCTCACGCTTCAAAGATTCGAGGAGATCAAATTTGCCGGTTGCAATAATGGCGGCGATCTTGCCGGCCAGATCCTCACCGATCCCCGGCAGTTCCGTAAGATCATCACCAGCCCGCAACATGCCTTCCGCGCTCTTCGGTAGGCTTTCGATGACACGAGCAGCCCGCCGATAAGCTCTAGTCCGGAAGGGGTTGTCGCCTTTGATTTCCAGAAGTTCCGCCGCTTGATCGAACATCGCGGCAATCTCGGCATTTTGGACCGGCATCGCCTTCGCCTTCGGTTTAAAGCGGGAAGTTGAAGCATGCTTTGAAAAAAAATCGACTGGCTATTCGGCCAGGTATGCTGCAACTTATCGAGATGGTGTCTTTCCTGTATGGATTGTTCCGTCCAAAACACAAGCTCAAATCATAAAAAGCAAGAATAACTATTGAGATGGATCAGAAATTTAAGATATCGCAACCGTGGCAGCGGGACTCTCAGCGCAGACCGTCATTGCTGTGGGTGCAGTCCTCTAGGCCAAGCAACCAGAGTTTTCAAAGTTTCGAC
>Ga0074046_10005609_pt1 | contig 10010 bp, 6 predicted proteins | sample BogForMeECP23OM3_FD_94441 | JGI IMG/M metagenome (GOLD analysis project Ga0074046, IMG submission 94441) | Bog forest soil microbial communities from Calvert Island, British Columbia, Canada - Bog Forest MetaG ECP23OM3 | ecosystem: Environmental > Terrestrial > Soil > Wetlands ...
AATTGAAATTTCCGCCCGGGTTCCTTTGGGGGGCGTCAACCGCAAGTCATCAAGTTGAAGGAGGTACGCATAACAATTGGAGCGACTGGGAAACCTCGCCTCGACGCCTGGCGCAACTCAAAAAAGATGGACTCATTACCAGGTATGGGAAAGACAACTTCATTTCCGGCGTTGCGGCAGACCACTATTACCGCTACGAGGGGGATTTTCGCCTCGCAAAAAAACTTGGCCATACTGCAACGCGCATTTCCATTGAATGGTCGCGGATCGAGCCGCGCGAAGGACATTTCGACACGAAAGCCATTCATCATTATAAGAGTGTCATCTCGTCTATCCGGAACAACGGTATGGAACCGTTTGTCACCCTGTGGCACTGGACTGTCCCGCTTTGGTTTAGAGACAAAGGAGAATTTCAGAACAAAAAGAATGCAGTATATTTCGCGAGATTCGCTGAACGAATAGCCTCGGAACTCGCTGATGTGACATTTTGGATCACGTTAAATGAGCCGGATGTGTACACAATGCATGGCTACCTGGATGGTACGTGGCCTCCCCAGGAAAAGAGCTTAATCAAAACATTAACGGTGTACCGCAACCTCATCTATGCTCACCGCCTGGGCTATGAAAAGATAAAAAAGGCGAATCAATCGGCACGCGTCGGAATTGCAAAGCATAATATTTACTTTGAAGCCTATCAGGGACGATTATGGAATGTGCTATTAAAGAAAGCGATGGACTGGGGCTGGAATTGTTATTTCCTCAACCAGCTTTCCGGTGCGCAGGATTTCATCGGCCTTAATCAGTATTTCCATAATCGGATAAACGGCAGGACCAATCAGAACGAAAATCTAAAGATAAGTGATATGGGATGGGAACTATATCCCGAGGCAGTATATTATGCTTTGCGAGACTTGAGAAAGTATCGGGTCCCTATTTACATCACGGAAAATGGCTTGGCTGATGGAGAGGATCGGCAACGCCTCTGGTTCATCAAAGAGACACTGAAAAATGTCCACCGTGCAATCTCTGAAGGCAGCGACGTTCGTGGATATCTGCACTGGTCGCTCATGGATAATTTTGAATGGGACAAGGGATTTTGGCCGCGCTTTGGCTTGATCGCCATCGATTACGCAACGCAAAAGCGCACCCCTCGGCCATCTGCGTTGGCATATAGAGAGTTTTGCCAGGATAACGGATTTGAAGAATAAGTCCGAAGGCTTCCTGGCGCGTCCTTCTTTTTGGGACTAATCTGGGGGAGTATCACGCGACTGGAGTTCCGCACCCTAATCCCACGAGCGCTTTCTTCAGAGCCTCATGTCTCTGCAACAGCTGGAGGTAGGCTGATTCATCCGCAGCCGCTTTGGCACGAACGATGGCAACGAGCGCCTGCTTTTGATTGGCGTTCCAACTCTTCAACTCGGGGATGAGCGACAGCACAAACGCGAAGTCTACAAATGCTGTCTGCTCCACGGCACTCCATTTTCTAGGATCGACTTTCAACTCGACGGCCAGCGCGGCGGACGTGGCACGGCACATGCTTTCGGGATCGCCGTTGAATTCTTCTGCCATGCGCTGCTGCACCGCGAGGCCGATGTTGCGTACGGAAAACCTGTCCCACAGCCCGCGCGGGCCGTCGCCAAATTCGTAGAAGACGTGGCCGGCGGCCAGTCTCCGCAGGGTGCGTGCCGATGTGCGATGCGACGGCTGCTTGGCCATCTTCGCCTCCTCCCGCTGCGTCATCGCCAGCAATTCCGGACGGCCTGGCCGGAAGCCGAGTTTGCGATAAAACCAGAACGCGCCCGACTTGATCGCCTCTTCATTTTCGTCGCCGAGCTGGTAGGGATACACGGAAAAGCAGGTCACATTGCTCAGCAGGTGCAGCAGGTGCAGCACTTTGGAGTAGATCCACGCCGATTCACCGTCGCGGAAGGCGTAGAAGGTGTTGAATCCGACCTCCATCCAATCGAACAGCGAGATGCCTTCGATGTAGTTGATGGGCACGCCGTTCTTGAACGTAATTCCAGCGTGGTAGGCGCGCAGCGGCAAGCGCCGGTCCGGCGGCAGCCCCCAAAGGAAGATGTGTACGCCCCGCCCTACGTCCGCTTCCACCACACTCTCCGGATCGCCACGCGTGGTGCCGTAAAGCTCGCGATAGCGGACGGTGAGCGCATCGCGCACCATGTCCAGCACCTCTTCGCCCTCGCGCCGTTTAAGCTTGCGAATCGGCAGAGCGCGTGCGCGCATCTCCGCGTCAAGCGAAACCAGGTTGCGGCGGATGAGCGGCTCGCGATGGAAGTACATTTCTCGCGGGTTGCGGCGCGCGAAGGTCCGGCTGGCAGGGGTAGCACCAAGATGCCACGTAATGTTGATCTTCAGTGCGTCGTACCAGTCCGTCTTTTGCAGCATGGTCTGCGGCGCTGTTTCCAGGCGCTCTAGGAGCCATGGCAGAATACGTTGTTGGCCGCCGGCTGCACTAGACATCCAATCCACATAGGGAGTGTCAGCTTCCACTAGCGAGTCGTCGGCCAGCAGCGGGAGAAAACGAGGCAGGCTCACGGCCATTTGCCGGCCCTGCTCATCCAAGTCCCAGTCGACACTTAACTCCTTTGGATGGCGGAGTTGCAGCCAGCGCGCGACCTCATAGGTAAAGGAGTCGTTAATAACCATGTTAATAATGCCAGAAAATTGTTCCACGTGGAACAATTCCATGTAAGCGCCCAGTTTCCGGAGCTTTGCAACTTGCTCGCCAACTCCAACCAGTAATGCTTCCGTCAGTTGTACGACCTTGCGGCTTTGCGGAAACGCGCGTAGGAACAGCAGCGCCTCATGAAAACGGATCAGCGACGCGGCGTCGTCGAAGCGGGCGCTTTTCAGCACACGCAGTAGCTTCTCGACCTGCGCGGCGCAGCCTCGCCCGTAGGAATGCCGGCTGCCTTCCAGCTTCGATAATCGACTCGCCAGGGTCTGGTTCATGATGGCTCGGGCTGGGGCATCGGCGGAGCCGGTGAGGGCATATCGGGCTGAGGGGCGTTAAGTGCTTCCGCCGCAACGGTCTTGTCCGGCGCCAGCGCCTCGGCGACCTGAGTCTCGCCGGACTTCACCGCGCCCCAAACGATGAACAGGTTGGTAACCAGCACGACGGTGAAGGCCATCGCCGGAAGGAACGCGAAGACCGCGCCGCGAGCGTCGACAATTTCCAGAGCCAGCACCGCCGTGACCAGCCCGCGCGGCAGCATCCAGAAAAGCAAATCCGTCTGCTCCGGAGTCACATCGCGGACGGCCCATCGACTGACCTGTACGGCCAGAAAGCGGGCCATGATCAAAGCCGCAAGAATTCCCAAAATGGGAATGATGTACCTACGGCTGATGAACTCCGCCACGATGCCGAGCATCACGAAGAAGAACGAGCGTACCAGGAAGCTGAGCTCGGCATGGAAGGCCAGCATGCGCGCGCCTTGCCGTGCCATATGCGGGGTGCGAGGCAAATTGGCCAGTGTAATTCCGAAGATAAGCTCGCCCAAAAGGCCGCTACCGCCAACGTAACGGGCAACTGCGAAGACTCCCAGCACAACGCCAAGGTTCAGAATGTTGCTGTACGGCAAACCGGCGACGAGCGGCCACAAGCGCGACCATATCGCTCCGACTACCACACCCACGATCAGCGCGCCGAGGATGTGGTGCGAGAAGTCGGCGGCCATCCCGGACAGCAGCGACTGGCTCAACGCCATGTTAAGCATGCTGCCGACAATGAGCACAGCGATCACTTCTCCCAGAGCTCCTTCGATGGTGAGGGTGATCTTGACGGGCTCAGGCGCGTCGATCTGCTGCAATGCGGGAATGACGATGGCTCCGCTGGTGCACCCCAGTGCGCCCCCCATCAGCAGGCAGTCGCTCCATTGCAGATGCAACAGCGCGTGACCTATGACGGCGATGAGTCCCATGCTTAGCCCGAAACTCACCACTACCAGCAGGAGGCCTGCGGGAAAGTAGCGCAGCGCCTGCCGCAGTCGGAGCTCGAGCCCGCCCTCGAAGAGGATCAGGATGAGCGCCAGCATCCCGAGAATGTGGACAGCGCCCTTGAAAATCTCGGAATTGACCCAGCGCAGGATCGGACCAAGGGTCACGCCGATCAGCAACAGCACAATGACGTCGGGAACGCGCGTCAGCTTGGACAGCCGGTTGGCGACGAACGCCAGCACCAGCAGTACAGCAGGCAAACCGAAGATGCGCACCATTTCCATGAAGGTCTCCACCTATAGCCGATGGAATTGACACATCATATACGGACTCAAGCCTTCCGTGGCACGTTTTCAGAGGAGGTCTGTGTGTTGCGGGCTAGAGCGAGTCCCGAATTGACTGTAAACGCGAGGCTCGGGTAGAGCGGCGCTTCAGCGCCGCGTTTCCGGGCAACAAATAGAAACCGCTTCTGCCGCTGAGGTCATAGACCTCAGCGGCGGAAGCAAAACAAAGAGGGGCCGCAGAAGCGGGCCTGAAGGTCCGCTCTACCCGGACACAGCAACTCTGGAACCGCTATAGGGCGCTCCAGTCGCGTCAAGTTATGTAGCGCACTCATTGTCGAACTCCCCAGCGCGAAGCACCTGGCGCAGCCGCCAGAGTGCCCATGCGATTGCGACCACCGAGGCATACCAGACCGCGAACGCCACATTCACAACCCAGCGCAGAGCCGCTCCTACACGACGCAGCAGGAAGGGAAGGAAGTTCCAGGTGGTGATGTGAGCGTAATCCCAGGGATCATAGGTCATCGAGTCATTAGTAAGACCCCAGGCTTCCATCTTGCCGAAGGCGAACGCGACGATGTTCTTGAAGCGCAGCGCCACTACGAACGTCGGATGGCCAAGCGTGTCCATCTGGTAGATTTCCAGCGGCAGCCAAAAGGCCAGCGATGCTATCTGAATTGCGCAGCTCACCGCGATCAGTGCTGTTCCAACCCGCCACACGACCCCTCCCAACTCCGTGCGATGACGCAACAATAGCGGCACCGAGATGAATGCCGCCATTTCGGCTGCGCTGGACACATAACGATCGCCCCACGCGAAGTCGCCACTCCAGACCGTGTATTTCGCGTAGAAGCAGATGTACGCCAATAGCAGCAGGAAGGCTGTAATTACGTAAGCCTTGATATCAGCGCGGAAACACCTCCAAACCAGCACGCTGACCAGGATGGTCAGCAGCAGCAGCGGATCGAAGAGGAAGATGGACTTCTCCGGCTTGAACAGCGCACCCAAGAAGCCGACGTGAAATGGCAATTCCCACGGATATTTCGCCGGCAGCGACGGATTCAACATCCGCGCCTGCTTCGCGAACACTGAAACGTACGTGTTCGTCCACGAGCCGAAGCGATAATACTGATACCAGCGATCGACGAGCACGAAGAATGCGTAAACCGGCGCCGCAATTGTTGCATAGGTCACGATGCGCTGCCACAACGCGCGGCCGCGCACACCGTCGAACCATAACACCAGCAGCAGAAACACTCCGCCGGCCATCAGATCGAGCCCGGTCGTGAGGCGCGTCAGCAGGTTCAGTCCGAACGCCGCCGAGCCTACGAACAATGCGCGGCGGCTGCCGGTACGGACCCACTCGTACTGAAACGTGAGGCCGGCGAGCGTCAGAAGCATGATGTAGTTGTTCTCCATCATGTTCTGCGTGTAGTGCAGGTGAGTGGTGCAAAACAGCAGCGCCAGCACGCCTGCAACCGACTCGCGCGTGTTGAAGCGTAGCAGCCGCAAAAAGCGGAAGCACACCAGCGCAGTCAGTACGTTAACCAAAATGTTCGTGCTGTAGCTGACCACGATGCTGCGCACAGCTGGATCGGCGTTGTAGTTGGCGAACACTGGTAACTGCTCCAGCTTCGTGCCGACTATATCGGCGGGAAGCATGAGCAGCGACTGTCCAATGCCATACCAGCTATACAACTGGCCGTTCCGTCCGTGTATTCCGAAGTCCTGATACTCTCCGGGGGGGATCTGGGGCTCATCCGTCCAGAGCCAGGTCGCCGTCTGTAGGCGTACCGTGGTGTCGGCGGTGCCGAGCTCTCCCGACTGGATGACGAACGCGCTCAAGCCCGCGGTCAGAGCCAGGAGAAACAGGGGACTGCTCAACCAGCGGCGGAGTCTAGACTCGCGGCTGGGATTAAGGGCTCGTGTGGACATCCTCTGCGATGGTAATGCAGAGAGCGGCAGTTAGCACTTTGTGGTTAGCAGTTAGCCGTTAGCTATCAGCCGTCACCTAAGGTGAAGTCGCGGGCGATTGAGGCACGGCGCAAGCTAGACTTGTATTAGGGCACGACTTCCAGTCGTGCCGTAAGCGGGCAGCTTTAAGATCACGGCTTTAGCCACTGAGGACAGGGGCTAAAGCCCTGTGGGACGAGGAAATCTTTCGGCACGGCTGAAAGCCGTGCCCTGATACAAAGCACAGCGAATACGATTTACGAGACCAATGCTGGCACTAGCTCGATGGGAGGACTATAAGCGGACAAAGAAGAGACAGCGAGATGAGGAGGAGTGACACATGGTGCTGACACAAGATTTTCGAGAGACGGTACAGGCACGCGTGCGGGTAAGACGCGCAACCGGCGACAGGTGATGTTCGTCAGCGGAATAGCCAACGCTCGGGGCTAAGATGCAGTGTGGAGTCCCGCGCCGCGCGGCAATAAACCCATGGCGGAACGTGAGTCCCGCACTGCGGGACGAAAACTGATTAGCTCAGCGCGGAAGCGCTGGGAAAGCGTTTTATTTTTTGTTCCAGAGCCCCTTTTGGGGCGACACAAATGGCACACAGCTACGTCAGTTCCGTCTTTCACATTGTTTTCAGCACGAAACAACGAATGCAACTCATTCACAATCAAACTCGGCTGTGGAACTATCTCGCGGGTATTGCGCGCAACCACGGCATTCAGACGCTCGCCGTGGGCGGGACGGGAAATCATGCGCACATGCTTGTGGTTCTGCCCGCGGATACCGCATTGTCTGACGCCGTGCGCACCTTGAAGGCAAATTCAAGCCGGTGGATGCGGGAAACCGACCGCCCCTTTGCGTGGCAGGAGGGTTATGGAGCGTTCAGCGTCAGCCCTTCGCAATTGGAACGTGTAACGCGGTACATCGCCAATCAGGCCGCCCATCATCGAACGCATTCGTTTGAGGAAGAGTTCCTCGCGATGTTGCAGGCTGCAAACATCCGTTTCGAGCCGAACCGTGTTTTTGTTTGATTGTGCCGCCCCTGAAGGGGCTCTGCCGTAATTGGGCTGGTTACCCACCGCTTCCGCGGTGGGCTAATCAGTTTCGCCCTCCGGGCTGTCATGATTGGTTGCGTCCTTGATCGTAGTGAGACAACACACCGAAGAACCGCTCCCCACCCTTTTCGCCAAAGGCGGGCGAAAGGATGGGGCACCCTCTACTTCTGTTCTCTGAGCTTTTTCAGCATCTCGATGCCGTTCTGGTTCTTGGGATCCAGCTCGACAGACTTGGTGTAGTTCTCGATCGCCAGCTCTTTCTTGCCCGCCTTCATATAGGCTTCGCCGAGGCTGTCGTAGGGGTTTGACGACTTCGGGTACTCCTCCACATTAAGCTTGAAGACCTGGATGGCATCCTCGGTCTTGCCGGATGAAAGAAGCCCATAGCCAAGCTGGTTGAGCGTGTCCTCACTGACGCCGTATAGAGGTGGCGTTGCCTTGCTCAGATACTTATATTCCTGCACCGCGGCCTGCGTGCCCCGCATGGCCTGAACCAGGGACAGTACCTCGCTGGCCGAATGTTTGGGTGGGGTGTACTTCCAGCCATATTCCTTGGCGATGCTCTCGATCAGGTACAGTGCCACGGTCTGGCCGCTATCGGAGTTAGTCATGATGGCAAGGCCCTGACCGGTATCGCTGAACATCATCGCGATGCAGCGGTAGCCAGCGTTGGAGCCGCCGTGATCGAATTCGTTGGGGTTTTCGCCGGTGCCGAGGAAGAATCCCAGACCGACATCGTCCATACTGCCCATGTTGGCCCCGGCAATCTGCGGCGTCAGCATCTGGCGCGCCATGGTCTCGCTGAGAACGCGATTGGACTTGCCATTCTTCGAGAGCGCGATTTCGATGACGTACTTGGCCAGGTCGGTGGGCGTCGTCCACAGCCCGGCGGCTGCCATTTCAGGATAGATATGCCACTTGCCCGGAACGGGACTGCCATCCGCCAGGTGGCCCGCGGCGGCGTGCGCAGCTAGGGCGGGCGGCAGAGGCTGGTCGAAGGTGCTGTGGCTCATCCCGATCGGGGCAAGGACTGTCTGCTGCATAAACTGCGGGAATGGTTTTCCGGTCACGTCCATGATCATCAGTTGCTCGATAATGACGCCTCCGCCGGAGTAGCGAGACTTTGTTCCGGGCACCACGTCGACCCGGACTGGAGCGGTATTGGCTGGCCTCTCGCCGTTCAGGATTTGCACGAGCGTAGGGAGGGGCTCTCCTACCGCGTAACCGGGAAATCCGTGCACCGTGGTCCCGGCGGTGTGGCTCATCAGCCGGCGTAGCGTTACCTTCTGCGTTGTGGTGAATTCGTTTTCCGGAACCTTCCACGTGGTCAGCTCCTTGTTGACGTCCTCATCGAGCGAAAGCTTGCCGTGCTCCACCAGGTAAAGCGCGCCAGACGCGGTCACCGCCTTGCTGATCGAAGCTGCCTGGAACAAAGTGTCGGTGGTTACGGCAATGCTGGCGCCCACTTCGGTCACGCCGTACGGTTTTGCCCAGTCGATTTTGAAGTTATCGACAACGGCCACGCTGATGCCGGGGACTTTCAACGTCTGCATCAACTGCTGCAACGTGAATTGCAGCGGAGGCTGACCCGTGCCGAGCGGAATCGGCGGCAGGTTGTTCTCGACACGGCGAATGCGTTCTTCCAGTGCGACGGAAGAGGTCTTCTGACCGACATTCTGCGCCGGCAGCGAGATGGCGAAGGCAGCCAGGATCAGGCAGCTAATAGCGGGCAGCAAGATGCGTTTCAGCATTCCGGTAGATTACTCCGCGACGAGGGATTAGTGGAGCGGCTCCGAGATGGCCGCTGCTCTGGACGGGACGAACCGCTGGGCGTAAGAAAGCGCATCCGGAAAACCGGATGCGCCTTGATGTTGGTAAGGAAGCGGCCGCGATCTTGCCAAGAAGCAGATCCCTCGCGGACTGAAGTCCGCGGGAGGGATGACAAAGTAGGAAGGGCTTAGCCGCCGGCCTGAAGGCCGGCTCTACCCTACTCTTTCTTCTCTTCTTCGGCGGGGGCGGGTTCTTCGGCCGTGGCGGGTGGGGCCTCGGCTTGGGCCGCCTCCATGGCCTTGCGGCTTTCTTCCGCGCGTTTGGCACGAAGTTCGGCGCGCTTCTGGCGCTTCTCGTCCAGCGTCTTCTCGCTGCCGAGAAGTTCGACGAAGGCGATGTCACCGCCGTCTCCCTGGCGGAATCCGCCATGGACAATGCGCAGGTAGCCGCCCTCGCGGTCGCCGAATCGGGGTGAGATGGTGTCGAAGAGCTTGCTGACGGCCTCGCGGGTCATGAGGTAAGACGCGGCCTGCCGCCGCGCCGCAACATCGCCGCGCTTGCCGAGAGTGATCATCTTCTCCACGTGCGGGCGCATGGCCTTGGCCTTGGTAAGGGTGGTCTCGATGCGCTCTTCCACGATCAGCGAGGTCACCAGATTGCGCAGCAGTGCGCGCCGGTGCTCGGTGTTACGTCCCAGTTTCCATCCTGCTCTACGATGACGCATTTCGGTTCCTCAGGGGCTAATGCCCCAAGTAAATCTTCAACTAAAGCCGTGCCCCTTCAAAGCCACCCTTCGCAGCCGACTCAAAAGTTCGTGTCGTCGCCGTAGATCGAGGGCAGTGACAGGCTCGACGCGGTAGTTCCGCTGCCGGGCACGGCGTTGCCGTGCTCGTCGATCTTCATGCTCAGGCCCAATCCCATCGAGGACAAGATTTCCTTGATCTCGTTGAGCGACTTGCGGCCGAAGTTCTTGGTCTTCAGCATCTCG
>Ga0074046_10005610_pt1 | contig 10010 bp, 8 predicted proteins | sample BogForMeECP23OM3_FD_94441 | JGI IMG/M metagenome (GOLD analysis project Ga0074046, IMG submission 94441) | Bog forest soil microbial communities from Calvert Island, British Columbia, Canada - Bog Forest MetaG ECP23OM3 | ecosystem: Environmental > Terrestrial > Soil > Wetlands ...
CAAATGAAGAAGAACCGCCCGGGGATCGGGATCACCGTGCTCTGCCGCCGGGAGGATTCGGACAAGATCGCGGAGATGTTTTTCTTAGAAACTACAACAATAGGAATTAGGATCCACTACGTCCGCCGCCAGTTGCTGGAGCGGGAGTTGGTGACCGTAGAGACCGATTACGGTCCGGCGCGGGTGAAGGTGGCCAGCCGTGACGGGAGCGTCCTTAATATCGCACCAGAATACGACGATTGTAGTAAGTTGGCCAAAGAGAAGTCCGTGCCCCTGAAGCAGGTGATGCTGGATGCTCAAATGGCCTATCGGCAGGGAAGGTAGACGCTAGACAGTAGATGGTAGATGGTAGACGGTAGACGGGAAAAGGGTCTGCTCTTGTTCTCCATCGCGCCATATGCTGTATGCCGATGGCTGCTGTCGCTTCCCTTATGCTGTATGATATGCCGTCTATTAACTACTATTGTAGAATGTAATTGATCATGCGGACTTTCTACCTGACCACGCCGATCTATTACCCTAACGCCCGGCCGCACGTCGGCTCAACCTATACTACAATTGTCTGCGACGTGATCGCCCGCTACAAGCGCATGTGCGGCTACGACGTGGATGGCGTGGCGTTTCTGACTGGCACCGACGAGCATGGGGAGAAGATCGAGCGCGCCGCCGAAGCCGCCGGGGTATCGCCTCAGAAGTTTGTGGCCGAGAAACGCGAGCTGTTTGTCAGTCTTTGGGAGAAGCTCGGCATCCCGGTGAGCGTCTATCCCGAAGCCGCGCCGCACGCGCTTCGCTTTATCTACACGACCCATCCGGACCACACCAAGTCCGTGCAGCGCATCCTGATTCGCGCCCGAGAGCGCGGCTACATTGAAAAGCGGCGCTACGAAGGTCGCTATTGCATCTCCGACGAGCGCTATATCTCTGACGGCACTGACCCGGTGAACTGCGACATTTGCGGCCGGCCGGCGGAGTTGATCAGCGAGGAGAACTACTTTTTCCGCCTCTCTGCCTTTGAGAAGCCGCTGCTCGATTTCTACCAGCAGCACCCGGAGTTTGTGCAACCCGACTACCGGCGCAACGAGGTGATGAGTTTTGTCAAAAGTGGCCTCCGCGATATCTCCATCAGCCGCAAGCGTCTGAAGTGGGGCATCCCCTGGCCGGACGACCCCGAGCAGGTCTTCTACGTGTGGTTCGACGCCCTCATCAGCTATATGACCGGCATCGGCTACGCCCAGGGCGAAAACGGCAACGCGGACTTCCAGAAGTACTGGCGCAATACTGGCCAGGTGCCGGGTGTCAGGGGCCAAGTGTCACAAGATCAGCCTGGCACCCGGAACCTGGAACCCGACACCGGCTCCGGAGAGATCGTGCACATGATCGGTAAGGATATTCTGCGCTTCCACGCCGTCTACTGGCCGGCGTTCCTGATGGCCGCCTATCCCGATCAACCGGAGATGCTGCCGACCACGGTCTTTGCCCACGGCTGGCTCTACTACGAGCAAGACAAGATGTCGAAGTCAAAGGGCAACGTAGTGTATCCGGAGCCGATTGTCGACGCGCTCGATTCATTTGGTGCACCCGGCAACGATGCGCTGCGCTATTACCTTCTGCGCGAGGCACCCTTCGGGCAGGATATGAGCTTTTCGTATGATGCGCTGATTCAGCGATTCAATTCGGATTTGGCTAATGATCTGGGCAATCTGGCGAACCGCACCGTAACGATGCTGAACCGGTACTTTGGCGGCGAGCTTCCGGAGCCCATGGTCGACTGGAGAATTCTAACCGGCTTAATCAAGGGGGATCCGGATGCGCTGGCGAAGTCAGAGCTTGTTCCGCAGGATGCAGTCGATTTTATCAAGGAGTCGGGGACCTTCAGAATTGTCACAGAATCTGAGATACTGCGCGAGTCTTTCACCAGTCGTTTCGATCAATACGACTTCTTTTACGCTCTAGCCAACACGTTCGGGCTTCCCGACGAAGCTGAACGCAAGGACTTGCCCGCCGAGGCCAGGAAATACCTTGCCGACGATGGAGAAGATCGGCAGACCTTTCTCGCGCGGGTCAACAAGTATCTCTCCGACAACGCGCCGTGGAGACTCGCGGAAGCCGATTTCCAAGGCAACCGCGAGAAGATTGCAACCATGCTCGGCGCCGCAGCCGAGGCTCTGCGATTTGTCGCGGTACTGCTGGCCCCCGTCATCCCCCGGAGCGCCCAGCGTATCTGGAAGCAACTAGGCTGCGAGGGTAAAGTCAAGAATCAGCGCATCGACCAGCTCAAGTGGGGCGGCCTGAAGCCCGGCACCCAAGTAGGCAAGGCTGAGCCTATCTTCCCGCGTCTCGATAAGGCAGCCACGCTGGCCAAACTTCACGAACTGGCCGAGGCCGACCTCGGACGCGAGAAGAAACCTGGCCCTATTCAGGTATCATTAAAGGAGGTATCATCCAAGGTGGAATCACAACCAGAACAGCAACCCATCGCCGCCGAGGCTCTGCGAACCCCGAACCCCGAACCCCAAACCCCGAGCCCCGAGCCGCCAGTCCCCGGCTCTTCCGCCCCGGCTCCCGTCCCAACGGACCAGAAGATCGCCATCGATGACTTCACCAAAGTGGAGATGCGCGTGGGCCAGATACTCTCGGCGGAGCCGATTCCCAAGGCGACGAAGCTGCTCAAGGTTCAAGTGGACATCGGCACGGAAGTGCGACAGGTGTGTGCCGGTATCGCCGAATACTACAAGCCCGAGGACTTGGTGGGCATGAAAGTGGTCGTGGTGGCCAACCTCCAGCCTCGCAAGATGCGCGGCGTCGAATCAAATGGAATGATTGTGGCCGCGTCGGTGGGCGAAGAAGGCCGTCCCGTCCTGGTGACCTTCAAGGAAGATGTTCCCAACGGCACCAGGTTGAAATAGGTGTCGGGGGCCAGGGGATTCAGTCATTGAGTCATCGGGTCATTGAGCCATTGAGAAGGCAAACCCTGACTCACGCCGAGAGCTGGTATTGTTGGGTGAACGACAACGCGGGACCTTGCCTGAGCAATTGAGGGAGCGAACGAAACGGTTCGCGATCCGAATCGTGAAGTTGTTTCGGCAACTGCCGAAAACGGATGAGGCTCGGGTGCTGGGAAAGCAGGTCCTGCGGGCGGGAACTTCGGTTGCCGCCAACTACCGGGCGGTTTGTCGAGCGCGCTCCAAGGCGGAGTTTATCTCGAAAATCGGAGTCGTGGTTGAGGAGGCGGACGAAACAGTATTCTGGTTGGAACTGTTGGTTGAATGCGGCGTGGTGTCTACAAGCCGAATGGAGAACTTGCTCGTCGAAGCAAACGAATTGCTCGCAATCTCCGCCGCGTCGCAACGAACAGCAAGAGGTCAATGAAGGAACTCATCTTTCGTTTCAATGGCTCAATGGCCCGATGACTCAATGACTCAATTCTCGGTCGCCTGACACCTATGTTTCTGGATTCACACTGTCACCTCGACGACTCCGACTTTGATTCCGATCGTGAGGCAGTGATCGAGAGAGCGCGGGCAGCAGGGCTGCGCTACCTGCTGACCATCGGCGGGGCGAATGGCCCCGACTCGATGGCAGCGTCGGTTCCGCTTGCCGAAGCGCACCAGTGGATCTGGGCCGCCGCCGGCATTCATCCTCACGAAGCGAGCAAGGCGGAGGAGCGGCACTTCGATGAGTTGCGCCGGTTGGCGCAGCATCCTAAATTTGTGGCGATCGGGGAAATCGGCTTGGACTATTACTATGACCACTCGCCACACGACGTCCAGCAACAGGTGCTGGTGCGGCAACTGGATCTGGCACGCGAGCTGAAGCTGCCGGTGATCATCCACTGCCGTGATGCGTGGCCTGACCTCCGCGACCTGGTTCGCAGCCACTGGCAGTCGGCGGGCCTGAGCGGAATTCTGCACTGCTTCTCGGGCACGCGGGAAGACGCTTTCGAGCTGATGGACGCGGGGTTTCTGGTCTCTTTTGCGGGGAACGTAACTTTCAAGAAGGCGGAGAACCTCCGCGCCGTGGCTCGCGAGGTTCCACTCGATCGCTTGCTGACCGAGACCGACAGCCCGTATCTCGCCCCCGTGCCCTATCGCGGCAAGCGCAACGAGCCGGCGTTCGTGGCGGAAGTGACGCGCCAGTTGGCCCAGCTTCACGGCCTGAGCGACGAGGAGGTTGGAGGTCAGACGACGGAGAATTTCTGTCGATTTTTGAGTGTAGAACCTTCGTGTACGGCAGCTCGCCTGGTCACAGGGATGTCCTGAACTTCCGAAGGCAGAGCGACGAGAGTGGGTTTTACGTCGCCGCCGGGTTAAAGTACGCCGGCTGAATCTCGGGACAAAACAGCTACTCGAGAAAGTGAGCCCACCCCGCCCTCTTTCGGGCTATGCTACAAGTGTGCGCTGAGTTGGGCAAAGGCGGCATCCAAAAGATGAAATACACCTACATCGGGAAATCACTGGCCAAGCACGTCTGGTCGGGCTTCAAGCTCCCCTACATGGTGATGTTTGAGACCACGCTCATGTGCAATATGTTCTGCGAGTATTGCATCTTCGGCGAGGAAGGAAAGTTCAACGACCTCCAGACGCGCGCCGTTCGCGACCGGATCTTCCGGCGCATCGACGAGTTCTGTGACATGGGCATCTTCGCCCTCAGCTTCTCGGGCGGAGAGCCGCTGCTCAATCCCAATACTTGCGACTACATCGCCTACGCGGCCGACAAGGGCATGTGGACTTCGATGCCCACCAACGGCCTGCTCATCAAGAAGTACGCCGATGGCGTGGCGCGGCTCGACATGCTGGAAGTTTCCATCGACTCACTCAATCAGAAGCGGTTCGCCAAACGACGGGGCATCGACGGCCTGCCCAAGATCCTGGCGAATCTCGACCACGTCCTTACCAAGCGCAAGCCGTTGACCACCCAGATCAACGCGGCGGTGAACCTGGAAAACCTGGATGACCTGCCGGAGTTGGCGGAGTTCTGCCGCCAGCACCACCTCGTGTTGCACCCGGAAGCCGTCCACAACGTGATGCGCGACGGCGATATGCTTCCCGATAGCGAACTGCACGGCAAGGAGATCGACATCGTGGAACACGCCCTGCGCGAGTTGCGTGCCTCGCATCCTCAGAACGTCCGCTTTTACACGCACTATTATGAGTTCTACCGTAAGGGCGGGTTTGGATCCAAATTCCCCTGCCGGCACCCCTCGAAGCTGATTTCCATGAAGCCCGACGGGTCCATCCATTTGCCCTGTGCCTTCAAGACGCTGTTCAAGTCGCAGGCGCCGCTGAAAGAGATGTTCGCCTCGGAGGCGGTGCGGCGGATCATCTCCCAGGAGGAGACCCTGTGGGACTTCTGCAAGGGCTGCAAGATCGGGTGCCCTTACGAAGTAAGCGCCTTCACCAACAGCCCGGCGCTGGCGCTCGAATCGGGCCTGAACTTCCTGCGGCTGATTTGATCCGGGAGCGCGGGCGTCCCGCCCGCTCTTCGGAAGTGGCGAGTGGTTAGTGGCTAGAGGAAAGGCTCAGCGGTCTTGCTAGCCGCTAGCCACTAACTGCTAGCCACTTGTGAAGAGCGGACGTGACGCCCGCGCTCGTCCTTGGTGTTATAATGAGGTCATGGCCACCCTAGCTGAAACCGTTGGGACCGTTGAGACCACGCCTCTGGTGGTGAAGCTTCCTTCGTCCATCGTCGAGATGACTGACGACCAGTTCTTCGATTTCTGTCAGGTGAACCGCGACTTGCGGATCGAACGGACGGCGGAGGGTGAAATCGTGATTATGTTGCCCGCAGGGTTTGGGTCGGGTTGTCGCAACGCCATCATCACCGAGCAACTGCGCGCCTGGGCTAAGCGCAACGGAACGGGCGTCGCCGTAGACTCCAGCGCCGGCTTCAAGCTGCCCAGTGGCGCCACTCGGAGCCCGGATGCCGCCTGGATACTGAAGTCAAGGCTCAAGCCCCTTTCGATTGAGGAACGGGAAAAGTTCCTTCCCCTCTGCCCAGACTTTGTGGTCGAGCTCAGGTCCCCCACGGACCGTCTCGCCGACCTCAAGAGGAAGCTCGAGGAATACATCGATAACGGCGCGCGCCTGGGCTGGCTGATTGACCCCCCAGGGCGGCAGGTGTTCATTTACCGGCCTGCCAGGACCGTCGAGGTGCTGGACCATCCTGAGACGGTTTCCGGTGATCCTGAGTTGGCCGGCTTTGTTCTGGACCTGAAGGGAGTCTTGGAGCCAGAGAGCTAGAAGAGCCGTCAGCTTTCATTTATCAGCAAGCTGAGTCTTCGTGGTGAAAAGCTGATTTCTGTAAAGCTGAGGGCTGATAGCTGAGAGCTTTTTTGAAAACGAAGCCACGGATTTGCTTGATAACAAAAGATCGGCTTTCGTCCGGATCAGGAACGAACCCACCGTTCGGGGACCGGATAGCCAAATCGCCGAAGGAGCAAAGCCAAAGCAAAGCCAACCCCCCAAATAGGTTCTTTTGAATCGGGTCGCGAGGAGGTTTGGCAAGTGGTAATGTGTGGCATTTCGCCACACTCAGTTCTGATTGAGAAACCGTCATCTGAATAACTAGGCGTTTTATTATGAATATCTTAGAATGTTGAAGAACAACAAAGCGCCTGCGACCTCCCAAGGGAGAGAAGTGTGGCATAATGCCACACTCGTAATCGGACCCTTTACGAATACATTTCCCACCGAACCTTCTAAGCTTAATATAAAAAAAGACTTAATTATTCAGCCAGGGGAGTGGCCAAGCACGTGCCTCCAGGCAATGGGATCGAGGAGTCTTGTTGTCACTGCCCAAAGTCCTAATTGTCGACGACGACGAGTCGAGCCGTCAACTCCTTTCAGAAGTGTTGGAAGCGAACGGTTACGAGGTAGGAGCCGTAGAGGACGGTTCCGCCGCTCGCGCCGAGTTGAGCCGGGACGGAGGCTATCGCATTGTTGTCGCCGACCTCCGCATGCCCAAAGAGACCGGCCTCGAACTCCTTCGTCACCTGCGCCAACAGAACTCGCACCACGGCATCATCCTGATGTCCTCTTTCATCAGCGGCAGCGAACGCGAATTGGCTCAGGAGTTGGGTGCGCACGCCCTGCTGGAGAAGCCTTTCCGCCTCACCGAACTCCTGCAGGTGGTTGGTGAGTTAGCGAACCAGAAAACGATCGGTATCACAAACTGATGCGGGGCCGAGTTGCCACTCTGCCGGGGCACTTGGGCGTTTCGGCCCCCCACACGAAACGAGGAGTAAAGAGAAGCGTGACGGACAACAACATTGGCGAAAAAGTGATCGCAATCATCATGCGCGAACAGCACCTGGAACCCGGCGTGGTCAAGCTGGATTCGTCGTTCGCCGAACTCGGAATCGACTCTCTGGACGCTGTCAACATTCTTTTCGCTATGGAAGAGGAGTTCAAGATCGATATTCCTGACGCCATCGCTCAGAACATGAAGAGCGTCAGCCAAGCGGTCGACGGGCTCACCCGGGTCCTCGAAGGCAAGGACATTTCCGATCTCGTGGCCATGGCCAAAGGTGAAAGTCCGGCCGCGAGTTCTGCGAGTTGATCCTTACCGAGGCGAGGAGCGGGCGTGCGGAGAGTTGTCATTACGGGGATGGGCGTCATTGCCTCGACGGGCAAAGACGTTGAAAGCTTTTTCTCGGCCCTACTGAGCGGCCGATCGGGGATCGCTCGCATTTCTCAGTTCGACCCGTCAGCGCTCACCGTTCAGATTGCAGCGGAAATACCCGCCTACACGCCCACTGACTACTTTCCCGCCAAGCGCCTTGAAATGTTGGACCGCTTCAGCCAGTTTGCCTTGATCGCCGCGCGGGAAGCGATGCAGTCGAGCGGCCTCGAAGTGCGTGAAGAGGAGCGGACGCACTTCGGCGTGGTGGTGGGCTCCGGCATGGGTGGCGCCCAGACCCTCGATCAGGGATACCTGAACCTGTACGCCAAGCAAGCCACGCGGCTGCACCCTTTCACCATTCCCAAGGTGATGCACAACGCCGGTGCCTCGCAGATTTGCATGGAGTACAGCGCCCAGGGACCGTCACTCGCCACTTCGACTGCCTGCTCGTCGGCGGGACATGCCATCGGACAAGCCTTTCATCTGATCAAGTTCGGCATGGCCGACATGATGCTGGCGGGCGGGGCCGATGCCCCGATCACCTACGGCATGCTGCGAAGTTGGGAATCGGTCCGCGTCCTGGCCACCGGGAATGGCGATCCGCGCCGAGCGTGCCGGCCGTTCTCGGCGGACCGCGAAGGTATGGTTATGGGCGAGGGCTCGGCAATTCTGCTGCTGGAGGAATTAGAGCACGCTCGCCGGCGCGGCGCCACTATTTACGCTGAGGTATCCGGGTATGGCTTGACCGCCGATGCCAGCCACATTACGCAGCCTTCGGTTGATGGACCGGTGCGGGCGATTCGGATGGCTCTGAACGAGGGTGGCGTGAATCCCGAGGAAGTGGATTACATCAACGCCCACGGGACTTGAATTAAGGTGACCGACGTCACCGAGACTCAGGTGATCAAGGAAGTGTTCCATGAACACGCCCGGAGGGTGGCGATCAGTTCGACCAAGTCGATGCACGGTCACGTGATGGGAGCGACCGGGGCGGTGGAGCTGGTGGCAACGGTGAAGGCCCTCCAGCGCGGGGTGATTCCTCCCACCGCAAATTACACTGGTGCGGATCCGGAGTGTGACCTCGACTACGTTCCCAATCAGGCGCGCGAGAAACCCCTGCGGGTGGCCGTCTCCAACTCGTTCGCATTCGGCGGGCTGAATGCCGTGCTGCTGGCACGTCGTTTTGAATGAAGGTTTCAGTACTCAGTCGTCAGTTCTCAGTTCCAGCAGTCCCGATAGCGACTTGCACGACTGACAACCAAGCCGTGAAGGACTGAAGAATAACTGATGACCCGTGACTGGGGAACTGAAAACTGAGAACTGAAAAACTGAGAACCGCTAATGAAAAAGGTTGCAATCCTTACCCTATCGATCGGCTCGGGGCATGTCCGCGCCTCCAGCGCCGTCGAGCGCGCCCTCTCCAACGGTGAGGAGAATATTGATGCCCGCGTCATGGATGCCGTCGCCTTGTCGCAATTCTGGTTCCGTGGGGTGTACGTGCACCCCTATTGGTGGATGCTGCGACGCGCGCCGAGGCTGTGGCAAGCTCTGTTTCATCGCCGCAGTCAAAAACGGCATCGCGCCACCGCTCCCCACTGGATCTTTCGTCATGGGTGCGCGCGGCTGCTACAGCAACTCAGAGAGTTCTCGCCCCATCTGGTGATTGCGACGGAGATCGCGGCGGCCGAAATCGCCGCCTTGGGCAAGCGGGAAGGCTGGTTTAACGCTCCGGTGCTGGCGGTGCATACGGATTATCACAGCGAGCCCCCTTGGGTGCAGCCCGAAGTCGACTTTTATTGCGTCGGCACGGAAGAGGCAAAGTACGAGTTAATCGGTTGGGGAATCTCACCCCACCGGATTCTGGTCTCCGGTGTTCCGATCGATCCGGCTTTTTCCATGCTCTTTGACAAGGCTGAGGTCTTGAGTTCGCTGGGGCTTTCACCGCGCCGTCCGGTGGTGCTGGTGATGGGCGGCGGGATGGGGCCCATGCCCATGGACGAAATCGTTCAGCGTTTGGAGTTGTCCGGTCTGCCGCTGCAGGTGGTCGCGGTGTGCGGTCACAATCAGGAGGTCAGGGCGCGACTGGAGAAACTGCGGGGGAAGATCGCTCTTCAGCTCCAGGTGCTCGGGTGGACCGAGAACATCCCGGAGCTGATGGCGGCCGCCGACTTGCTGGTGACCAAGCCGGGCGGACTTACCGCTGCCGAGGCGTTGGCGTCCGGACTCCCCATGTTGCTCACCAGCCCGATTCCGGGACCGGAGGAGAGGCATGTGGCGCTTCTGGCCAGGAAGGGTCTCGCAGTGGTGGCGAAGACTAGAGCCGATGTGCCGAAGGTCGCCGCTCAACTGCTGACTGATCCCGAGGCTCGCGCGAAAATGGCGCGCCACGC
>Ga0074046_10005611_pt1 | contig 10009 bp, 4 predicted proteins | sample BogForMeECP23OM3_FD_94441 | JGI IMG/M metagenome (GOLD analysis project Ga0074046, IMG submission 94441) | Bog forest soil microbial communities from Calvert Island, British Columbia, Canada - Bog Forest MetaG ECP23OM3 | ecosystem: Environmental > Terrestrial > Soil > Wetlands ...
TGGCGTTGCCCACGCCCTGTCCCTTGGAGCGCACCGCATTGGGAAAGACCTCGCCGATGTAGACAAACACCACCAGCCCTTGCGACAACGCAAAGAAAGCGATGAAGCCAACCAGCAGCGCGAGCAGTGCCGATTGATGGCTGTTGGAATAGAAGACTCGGGCCACGCCGGACAGGCAGAGCGCGGTTCCGATCGCGCCTACAATCAGCAGGCTCTTGCGCCCGAATTTGTCGATCATGGCCATGCCCACCAAAGTAAAGAGCAGGTTCGTTGCGCCGATCGCAATGCCTTGCGAGTCACTGGAAAGCTGGCTGAAGCCGGCCGCGGTAAAGATGCTGTGCACGTAGCTGAAGATCGCGTTGATGCCTGTCAGCTGATTGAACGCGCCAATCGCGATGGCCAGAAATAACGGATAGCGGTACTTCCACTGGAAGACCGGCTCGTGCACCGTAGCGTGCTCGGATTGCAGCGCCGCCTGAATGTCGGCCAGTTCCGTATTGGGGTCCGGTGCGCCCACCAGCGATAGCACATTGAGAGCTTCGTCAATCTGGTTGCGCGAAACCGACCAGCGCGGCGAAAGCGGAATGCCCAGGAGCAGGATGAGGAAGAGAAGCGTCGGTACCGCGGCCACGCCCAGCATCACGTGCCACTCCAACGCGCCCAGGTTGGCGAGGCGGACGAAATAATTGGAGATGAGACCGATCAAAATGCCCGAGACCACGTTGATCTGGAACAGGCCCACGAGACGCCCGCGCCACTGCGCCGGAGAAAGTTCGGTAATGTAGACCGGTCCCAGCACGCTGCATGCGCCAATGGCCATTCCGCCTACAAAGCGCGCAGCCAGCAGCATGGGCCAGCCGATAGAGAAGGCCGCTGCCAGACAGGCGCAAAGATAGATCGCAGCGGCAATGCGCAGCGCGGCACGCGTGCCGATCCTTTGGCCGATCACGCCGGCACAAAAGCAACCCAGAATGTTGCCCACCGGCGAGGCCGCGACCGTGAGGCCTACGCCGGTCGGGCTAAGGCTATAGAGCTTGGCTACCGAATCGATGATTCCGGAGATGACAACAGTGTCGAATCCATACAGGAGGCCGCCCAGCGCTCCGGTAAGCGAGGCTTGCATCAATTTGGCATTGGGACGCATCGTGGTTTGTCCTTGAAGTTCCAAACCATAGTACAGACCGGCCCCGTGGGTAGCAAAGCACCTTCCGCGGCAGTTTGCGCTTCTGGCTCGGCAATGTCGGGGACCGGTTGCTCACGGGTGGACGGCCAGGGTTGGTTTGCGTTTCCTCACGTGGCGGCGCTGGGAAGCACGGCCAGGACCCGGCAGCGATGCTTGTCGGCAGCGCTCCACGCCAGCGGCAGCTCGCTCTCCATGCACGCGCAATCGCCCGCCTCTAGCACCTCGTGCATGGCGCCCGCCTCCAGGCGCAGGCGTCCCTCCAGCACATAAATTACAGCGCCGGTCTCCTCGAATGCGTTCATGGCTACGGTCGAGCCGCCGGGCGGGAACTCGATCACCTGGGCCACCAGCCGGAATCCCTCGCCATCGGCGTTCAACGGCGTTACCTTCACCTGCTCCATGCCGCGCCCGTTGCCCTGCAAGTGCGCTTTGCGCGTGATGGAAAGCTTGTGGCGCGAGGGCTCGTTGAAGAAGTAATCCATGCCCACGCCGTAGACGCGGGCAATGGTGGCCAAGGTGGGCAACGTGGGAATCATGCGGTCGGTTTCGAGCTTGGAGAGCAATGCCGTGGAAAGCCCGGTTTCAGCCGCCAGCCGGGAGAGGGTGAGCCGTTTGCTGTTGCGCAGTGAGCGCAGCTTGAGACCGATGCAATACGGCTCCAGTGACCATTGGGCGTATGACACAGCCTTGGGCATCGCCAACTCCGGTAAAGTAATGCGTAATCTGTGAACCAGTCTACGGCAATGCGCGCGCCCGCGGCCTGTACATCGCGCGTCATTTTGGCTTCACCGGTTGCAGCCACGCGCCATTGCCCGCCGCGTCCCACACGTCGAAGCGCACCCACTTTTTGCCGGTCGTGTTGAACGGGATGCGGAAAGTTTTTGTCCCGAAAGGCTCCGTATCGGTGAGCCGGATGATCTTGCGGTCGACCTTTGCGCCGTCGCTCCAGACCAGCTCCGCAAACTCCAGCGGGAAAGTGTATTCGATGCTGGCCGTGTAGACGCTGTTCGCGCCCGCTCCTTCAATGCCCCACTTGTGGAAGAGAATCTCGCCCGTGGTGCCGAAGAAATTGCCGCCGCGAATGCCTTCGACCACCGGCGCCCAGCTCTCGTTGTAAGCCGGAACCTTGTCTAGCTTCAGATAATTGATGGCCAGCATCGGATAGGTTTCGTCGCTCGGCACCTTCATGTAAGTGTCGCCCTCGGCCAGCATGAACTTGGGCTTAGGCGCCCAGTTGCTCATGTCGTCGTTCACGCCGAAGCAGCGTACCTCGCACAGCCGCTGCTGCGATTGATCCACCGGCAGCGACTCCCACGATCCGCCGATGAAGCGGTCGCTCAAAAAGAAGTCCTGATCCTTGTAGACGTCGGGATACATGGCCGAGCTTTTGGTGCGCGGATGCGCCACCCAGAGGATGCCCTGCTCGCGATTGATGAAATTCTCCACGTCCTCAACCGAGCCGAGATGGTAGACGTGCCCGTAAGCGGGATCGTTCTCTTCAAACGTTTGATTCCCCGGCCGCGGCGTGGCGTGCGAGAAATACACGGGCTTCGGCAACATCAGATACCAGTGGCCGCCGAGATAGACGTTCACTTCTTCGGCGGGAATCACCAGGAAATCCTTATCGCTCATCTTGCGCGCGCCTTCAAAGTAGAGCTTCTGCTCGGCAAAGCGCTTGGGGCCGGGATCGGCGAGATCGGAGTCGTCGTGAAAATCGCCGAGATAGACGATGTTGATACCGAGGCCGCGGAAGACCGGAACCCATGTGGGCATAAAGTCCGAAGTTCCGCGGTCGCGGATCATCTCGTTGAAGTCGAGATGGAAATGGCCGGTAACGGTTTTGAAGCCAGGCACAGGTTTGTAGGCGTCGTCGTGCGTGTAGGCCATCACGTGCTGCTGCGTCGGTCGCGCGCCCTCCGCGCTCAGATAGTAGTACACCGGCATGTGCTGCAAAGTGCCCGGAGGCGCGTTGTAGAGCGCGTAATTGTAGATCTGCGACCGCGCTACGTGCACACGGCGGTTCCACACTTCGTCGCTCACTCCCCATGGCGCGTAGCCCGTGCCGTGCTCCGGCTGCATCACGCCCAGCGAAAACGATTGGTCGCTGTCTTTGCGGTAGTACACATAGCCCAGGTTGACCTCATTTTCGCGCGCAAAAAAGAATTTGTGCGGCGGCGGAAAAATGGCGAGCGAGCCCGCGCCGGCATCAAGAATCTCCAGCCGGTTGCGTGCCTCGAGATCGACAGGCTGCTCATTTACGTCGCCGCCAAACGCATACTGCTGCCAGAGCTGCGCATCGTCGCGCCATTCGAGTTTGGTGTTTACGCCGATCGCGAAGCCCTTCAAGCCGGCTTTGTAAATGTAGGCCGCATCTTTGGCATCGGTCTTGGCTACCGACTCCTGGCGCAACAGGTTCGAGCCCTTGTACGCAGTGAACTCCAGGTCGCCGGAAAAAATGCCCAGCGTCAGGCCATTGAACACTACACTTACGCGGTCGCCGTCGCTTTCTACGCGGCACGCACTTGCGTTGTAACTCACCGTGGCGCGCTTCACTTCATCGGGAGTGCGGCCCGGACCCACAAGATGCGAGTCGTGGCCCGGGATCTCCAGCGGCGCATCCCAGAAAACGTTCCACTTGTACTCTTCCTCGGCCTCGGGCGTGTCGTTGTTGAGGTGCTTCAGAATATCGAGTTCGGTCGTCGAGATGCGGCGGCGGCCGGTGGTCACCTGAAAATCTGGTTCAAGATTATTGCCCAGCACAATCCACGCGCCGCCGGTTTTCTCGGCAGCCAGTTCCTCAACAACCGGTTGCCCGTCGCGCAGCGCAAACCGCGCCCGATTCTGCTGGCCGTGTTCGCCCGGCCAAACGATCTCAACGCCACTGCGGCTCGCAGTCACGCTCACGCCCGCGATCGGCCGCCAGTCCTGGACGTTGCAACTTTGCGCATGCGCCACGACCGCACCCGCGCACAACACCATCATCCACGCCATCCGGCCGAATTTCATCGGCATCTCCTCTGGTTCCGTCGCTCAAAAACTTATACAAAAGTCATTGCGCCGTCCCTACGGGACTCCGGAGTGCATTTGTGAAATCGCTCCCCCCACGCTAAAGCGCGGGGCTAACAAACTCTGCGCCTACGGCGCGGCTGCCTGAGCATTACTTATATAGTTTCCAGGTGACCCTGAGGGAACCATGCGCGCCGCGCATCATATCTTCACAAAGATCTTTTTGCGGTAGAGCAGCCATACCGGCAGGAAGCAAACTGCTGTGTAAACCACCGAATAAGCGAACGACCTCCATCCCGGATCAGGGATTTGCGTGAAAACGTGATGGAGCACATAGCGAATTGGGTTCGACGGCTTTCCGGCGTCCGTGAAGTGAATCTGCACCAGAAGCACGTAAATCTCATCGCTGATCACGTAGGCCACAATGGCGTTCGAACCGAAGACCAGCCACGGCCACGCCAGCGCTTTGCTCCAACCTCTTTGGCCCCAGCCGCGCTGCTCCATCGCCCAATAGAGGAGCGCGAGCAAGAGCAGCGAACACCCCGCCGCCACCAGCACATAGGAACTGGTCCACATTTTCTTGTTGAGCGGGAACCAGATGGACCAGACGCATCCCATGGCAAGAAGCGCCACCGCGCCCCCAAGCAGGCCCAGCGTTTTGATCTTCGTGGGCAGCCAGCCTTTGAGCCATAGGCCGGTGAGCAGGCCCAGCAGAGCCGTCCCGATGGCAGGAATATCGCTCAGCAAACCCTCGGGATCGCGCGTGTTGTGGGGATTGCTTGGGTTCTGATCGGTAGACTCTTCGTAAAGATGGCCGGGCATGATCTGGCGATCGAGCCACGCCACAATGTTCTGGTCCTTGTCGAGAAAAGTGACGTCGCGGCCGGGCATGCCCGCTCCCGGCACGGGAACCCACCGCACAAGCACCCAGTAGCCAATGAGAAGACATGCGAGGAGCGCTACCTTTGTCCACACGCGACGGTCCCACAGATAAAGGAGGGCTACGACCAGATAGCAGATGGCGATGCGCTGCAAGACGCCATAGATACGCCAGTGCTGGAGGTGGAAGTGGGGGAAGCCATTGATGAATACTCCCAGGAAAAATATGATGGCCGCGCGGCGCAGCGCATGACCTGCAAGTTTGGCGCGCGAGTCGCCACGCCGCAGCCGTGCCTCAGTGGAAAAAACCATCGAGACGCCTACAACAAAGAGAAACGTGGGAAAGACGAGATCTGTGGCCGTGAATCCGTTCCAGGGAGCGTGCTCCATTTGCTTCCACGCGCCGGCGCCGGAGTTGTTCACCATGATCATGAAGGCGATGGTGAGCCCGCGCAGCACATCAAGCGAAAGCAAACGTTTTTGCGGGGCTCCAGCGGCTCCAGATTTGTTGAACCATGGAGCCTGGACGCCAAGCGGCGTTTCTCTCAAGAAATCGCCAGCTTTCACCGAACTACGCAGAACACGAGAATTCTGGAACCGCGCCAGGGCAGAAGGCAGTTTGATCATTTGGTTCTCCGTCCGTACCAATTCGAGCGATGCTCAATACCCTACCCGCGCGGGCCCATCTTCGCCAAGTGGAAAGCCGTTGCCGCGCCCCCCAAGGTCCATAAACCTCGTTCCATTCACCGGCAGGCCCTCTTTGCCAGACACAAGAAGGCCCGGACCGATCCAGTCCGGGCCTTCTTTGCTGAGCGGCGCTCAGCTGATGCGCTACCTCAATATTTCAAAGGTAAGCGTGGTCGTTTTCGTCACGCCTCCGCCCGTTCCCGTAATCGTGATGGGATACGTGCCGGTCTTGGCCGACCTCGAAACTGTCAGATTGAAGTGCGCAGTGCCTGAACCCGGCGCCGCGATCGATGCCGGACTGAAGCTATACGTCACCCCCGACGGCACACCCGTTGCAGACAGCGAAATCGCCGCGTTGAATGAACCGGAGGTCGCGGTCGTCACTGTAGCGTAGCCGCTCTGCCCGCGAAGGAGGTATCCCGAGCTGGGCGAAACGGAGATGGTGAAACTGCCCGCTACCGGAGCCGTCACCGTCAGATTCACCGTCGTGGTTTCGGTTGTCGCTCCCGAGGTTCCTGTGATGGTAATCGTGTACGTGCCCGTCGCGACGGCTGAACCCACTGCGATCGACATCGTTGAGTTGCCGGTTCCTGTGATCGACGTTGGGCTGAAGCCGATGGTCACGCCCGATGGCTGGCCTGACGCCGACAGTGTCACGGGGGAATTGAATCCGCCCACCACCGTGCTTGTGATTGTCGACGATCCCGCGTTGCCCTGCACCACGGAGACTGCGCTCGGTGAAGCCGAGAGGCTGAATCCGGATTGCACCACCGTTCCTGCCAGCGTGTTTAGCAGAGTGGTCCCGTTTGGGCTTCCCCAGCCGGTCGCCAAATCGTAACCGGTGGTGGCGGAGTAGCCGTTGCTGCCACTGGCGATGTCATGGAAATTCGCGTCATAGCTCGACCCCGTGCCGATCGAGTACAGAGTCGGGTTAATAAAGCCCAGCGACCCGTTGCCGTTGGCCGTCCTCTGCTGATTCACCAGGGCCAGGTAACCGGCCCACAGCGGCGCGGCAAAGCTGGTGCCGCCATATTCGTTGGCCGTGCAGGTGGTCTGGTCGGCGCACACGTAATAGGTGAAGTTGGCGTTGGCTGAAACGTCGGGGCCGTTGCGATAGCTCTGCGAGCAACCGTCGGTGCAGCTTGCCGCCGCCGCGACCTGCCAGGAGGGAATCGCATACTTGTCCGGCGAAATGCCGCCGCCGCTGTCGGACCACGCGGTCTCAGAGGACCAGGCGCCACCCGCTGCCGCGGTGGACAGATCCGTGCCGCCCACTGAGGTGACATACGGGTCGTCGGCCGGATAAATCTCCGAGGCCGTCCCCGATGTGGTCCATTTGCCGCTGTCGCCCGCGGCCTGGAACAGGTTCTGGCCCTGCGCCGCGAACTCCTCAAAGTACGGATTGTCGGTGTTCGGGTCGGCCGGGCTCCAGGTCCACGACGAGCTCAATTGCAGCGCAAGCGGCGTATGCGTCGCCATGGAGTTGAAGATGGCGGAGTCGGTCGAGCCGACAAACATTACCAGGCCCGACATTCCCGGCGCCATGCCCAGCGCCTGCGTCATGTCCAGGGTCTGCTCGGTGTCGTCGCAGCTGGGATAGACACAGCTCGTGCTGGTGCCGTCGGTCGAAAGCAGCGTGATGATGCTGCCGGGATACGTTTGGTGTGCGTTCGTGTAGTAGGTTTGCAGGTCGGCAAGGTCGGTGCCGTAGTACTCGAGCAATCCGAGAGTCTGCCCGCTGCCGGTCAGCGATCCGCCATAGTAGGCCGCCCGCATGTCGCTGCCCAGGAACGAAGCCGAGGGGCCCGAGCCGGTGGTTGCGCCGGACTTGGATGCGGATCCCTGCGGATTGTGCGTCAGCCCCGCGGGCTTCGGCGTGGAGAAATTGTCCAGGCCTTCCACATGCCATAGCGTGATCGAAAGCCCAGTCGTGGGCTCCTTGTCTGGTGCGTAGAAAGTGCGGCTCTCGGTCGGATGCTGATACACGCCGAGGCTCACATGAAACGCGCTCTGAATACTCGCCACGCTTCCCGTCACCTGCAGGTTTACCCGGTTCGGCGACGTATCGACCACCGTGAGGCCGTTCGCCTTGGCGAAGTTGATCACGGAATCATAATCCTGCTGGGTCGGCCCGAACTCCGCGGTGAACTGATCCACCGTGAGGAACTGGTGATACGACGGACTGCTGGTATCGTAGAGATCCTTGATGAGCTGATTGAGCTCGTCCTGGTTGCGAAGCGGCAACGTGATCACGAGACGCAGCGTCTGCGATGAGGAAAGGTTGCCGATGAAGCGCGCGGTCCGGTCCTGCGTAGCCTGGCGCACATGATGCGTCAACACGGTCTGAGCCTGGCAGATGCCCAGAGCCAGCGAAAGGCATGCAGCGATCGGGAGTCCAAAGATTCCCAGTTTACGCATGAGGTTTTTCTCCTTATTTCTCCCGGGGTCGGGGATGCCTGCAAGAGAGGGGAAGCAGGCCCCCACGCCTCGCATTGTCGGCCATGCGCGCTGCACCTGTCCATAAGAATCCGGCGCTTTGGCAGCGCACTTTCTGTTACTTTTGGGGGATCAACAGCCCTTGCAACTTGTGCGCGCTTTAGGGTCAAGCAGGCGGTCCGTTGTCCACCGCGTATCCCGTTTCTGGCGAAAATCCCTTTCTCCAGGATGGCTATTCGACGGCGCCGCAGTGTCTCTCCTTGCGGTTTGTCCTTTGCCCTCATTGACTTCCTGTGACGCGCAGCCCCCCGCGCTGTTACACTCCCCATTTCAGGGATTTCTCAAGAACTTTGATTGCCATCGTCCGGAGGCTATCGTGCCCGAGTTTCAGCCCTTTGTTCCTGCCGACCAGAATCCGCCGGAATTCACGTTTCGCGCCGTCCTGCTGGGCTCTCTGTTCGGCCTCATCTTCGGCGCCGTCACAGTCTATGTCGGACTCCGCGCAGGACTAACCGTCGCCGCATCCATTCCCATCGCCGTCATCTCCATCAGTTTTCTGCGCGTCAAGGGTAAAGTCTCCATTCTGGAATGCATCATCGTCCAGACGGCGGGCAATGCCGGTCAGTCCATTGCCGCGGGCGTCATCTTTACTCTCCCCGCGCTCATCTTCCTCGGCTTCGATCTCGAATACTCCCGCATCTTCATGCTGGCGCTCATCGGCGGCTATCTCGGGGTGCTGTTCATGGTGCCGCTGCGGCGGCCGCTCATTGTGGAGGAGCACGGCAATTTGAAGTTCCCTGAAGGCACGGCCTGCGCCGACGTGCTCATGGCCGGCGCCAAAGGCGGCGCATTCGCCAGCCGTGTCTTCTTCGGACTCGGCCTTGGCGCGCTCTACACCTTCTTCCAGAACAAATACCTTTTCGGCGTCTGGCCAAGCACGCCCGAGTATCAGCCCGATCTCGGCCTGCAACACGTGCTCAAAGGCGCGTCAATCAAGGCAGACGCCACGCCCGAATATCTCGGCGTGGGCTACATCATCGGCGCGCGCACCGCGGGAACCATGTTCGCCGGCGGCATCTTCTCCTGGCTCGTCCTTATGCCGCTCATCTATTTCTTCGGCAAGGATCTGCCGCATCCCATCTATCCCGGCACCGTGCCCATTGCCCAGATGGGCCCCAGCGACTTGTGGATCACCTACATTCGCCCCATGGGCGCGGGCGCGGTGGCCGCAGCCGGCCTCATCACGCTCTGCAAAACCCTGCCCACCATCATCGGCGCGCTGCGCTCCGGCTTCGCGCAAATGCGCCACCGTTCCACTGCTGCAGCGGTCGAGCCCATCCGCACCGAGCGCGACCTCGCGATGAGCACCGCTATCATCGGCTCCATCGTGCTCGTCATTCTCATGTTCTTCTTCCTCGAGTTCAAGCCCGTGCCCGGAGCGCAGGTGGGTCTGTTCGCCAACCTCGCCGCATCGATTCTCGTAGTCGCCTTCGGATTCCTCTTCGTCACCGTCAGCTCGCGCATCGTGGGGCTGATCGGCAGCTCGGCCAACCCCATCTCTGGCATGACCATCGCCACGCTCATGGCCACCTCCGCCATCTTTCTCGTCAGCGGCTGGACTGCTCCGGCCTTTGGCGCCCTCGCCATCACCATCGGCGGCGTAGTCTGCATCGCATCCGCCGAAGCGGGCGACACCTCGCAGGACCTGAAGACCGGCTTCATCGTCGGCGCCACGCCCAAGTTGCAGCGCTTCGCCTTCCTCATCGGCATCGCCGTCTCCACCATTGCCATCGGATTCACGCTGCAACTCATGAACCA
>Ga0074046_10005613_pt1 | contig 10007 bp, 9 predicted proteins | sample BogForMeECP23OM3_FD_94441 | JGI IMG/M metagenome (GOLD analysis project Ga0074046, IMG submission 94441) | Bog forest soil microbial communities from Calvert Island, British Columbia, Canada - Bog Forest MetaG ECP23OM3 | ecosystem: Environmental > Terrestrial > Soil > Wetlands ...
AAATCACCATCGGGTCGGCCTACCCCGGCAACGAGATTCAGACCATGGAGATCAAGGGCCGCGACCTCGTCGCCGGCGTGCCCAAGATTATCGAGATAACCGACGAGGAGATTCGCGAGGCGCTGATGGAGCCGGTGCGCCAGGTAGTGGAGTCGGTGCGAATCGCGCTCGAGCGCACGCCGCCGGAACTCGCGTCGGACATCGTCGACAAGGGCATCGTGCTCGCGGGCGGCGGCGCGCTGCTGCGCAACCTCGACGTGCTGCTGCGCGAGGAGACCGGGCTGCCGGTGACGCTCGCCGACGATCCGCTGACTGCGGTCGTGATGGGTGCGGGCAAGGTGTTGGACGAACTGTCGCTGCTGCGCGACGTGACCGTTGACTGATCGACACGCCGCATATTCCTCGAACATGAGCCGGCGCGTCGGGCTGGATTGACGTGAGAGGCAGCTTCCTCTGGCGGAACCGCGTGCTGCTGATCAGCGGCGCGCTGCTCATCCTGTCGCTTCATCTGATCTCGACGGGAGTTCATCCAGGCGATCTCGCGGCGCGTCCGCAGTCCGCATTCCTCGAAGTCATCAGTCCCGTCACCGGCGCGTTCACACATCTCAGCGACGGCGCTTCGTCGATCGTCAGCGACTACATGGACCTGGTTCACGTGCGCGAGGAAAACGCGCATCTCCGCAACGAGCTCGCGCGGGTCAAGAGCGATCAAGCGCGGCTGGCCGAGCTCGAGGCCGAAAATCAGCATCTCGGCGAGCTGCTCGAACTCAAGGATGCGCTCGGCACCAACGCGGTGGCAGCCAACGTGATCGGCAGCGACGCCACCGGCCTCTCGCGGACGTTGGTTCTCGGCTCGGGCACGAGCGACGGACTTCGTCCCGGCATGGCGGTGCTCGCCAACCAGGGCGTGGTCGGCAAAATTATCGCGGTCAGCCCCCACGCCTCGCGCGTGCTGATGATCGACGATCACAACTCCGCACTCGACGGTTTCGATCAACGCTCGCGCGCGCGCGGAATCGTCGCCGGGCTGGTCGACGACGGCGTGATCCTGAAGTACGCCGATCGCTCGCAGGACATCCGCGCCGGCGACACGATCGTGACCTCCGGCCTCGACGGAATTTTCCCGCGCGGGCTGCTGGTCGGAACGGTCCTGAGCGTGCATCGCGAAGGGCCGGGCCTGTTCCTTGGCGTAAGGATCGCGCCGGCGGTCGATTTTCGCGAACTAGAGCAGGTGCTCATCCTGACGCAGCCGCCGCCCCATCTCGAAGACCAGGCCAAGGACTGACGCGATTGCGCCTAATCCTGCTGTTCGCGGTGTTCGTGGTGCTGGGACTCGCATTGGAATCGGCGGGCGCGCGCGTCATCTCGTTTCGCGCGCTGATTCCGAATCTCATCATTATACTCGCCGTCGATCTCGGCCTGCGCCATCATGGCGTCCTGCCCGCGATGCTTGCATTCGCGATGGGCTACGCGACCGACGCGCTCGCCGGCTCGCACCCCGGCATCAACGCTTTCATGATGACGATGGTCTTCGTTGTGAGCTACGAAATTTCGACACGCCTGATGACGGCCAACGCGTTCGTCGGCGCGACGGTGGTGTTCTTCGGCGTGATCGCGACGGCGCTCGGCACTGTGGCGATCGCCAACGGCTTCAACGCACTTTCCGACACCGGCCCGCTGCTGCCGGGACTGACGCTCCAGGCATTCATCTCCGCACTAGTCGCGCCGGTGATCTTTTCGATGCTGGCGACGGGCAAGCGGCTGACGGGATTGCGAGCGAGAGCGGCGCGTGAATAGATTGTAGGCTGTAGTCGGGAACCATAAGTGGCGAAGTTCCACATCCCAAAAAGCAATCGGCCGGTGCCGCTGCTGGAACCGCGCATCGTGACGTTGACCGTCCTGATGTTCATGATTCTCGGCGTCGTCTCCATCCGCCTGTACTACCTGCAGGCGCTGCATCACCAGGAAAATGTCGAGCTGGCCGATCGCAATCGCATTCGCCTCCAGCGCGTGCCGGCCCCGCGCGGACTGGTGTTCGATCGCAATCACCGGCCGCTGGTCGATACGAGACCGTCGTTCGACGCGCAAATCGTGCCTGAGGATTCTGACAATCTTTCGCTGACGATTGAGCGGCTCGCGCGCTACACTGGCGCGGATCAAATCGCCGATAAAATCTCCGACGCTGACGAGGCCGGCCGTCCGCCCTACGAGCCCATCACTGTCGCCGAGCGTCTTGGATGGCAGCAGGTCGTCGCGCTCGAAGCGCATCAGCTCGACTTGCCCGGCGTCAGCCTGCAGATCACGCCCGCGCGGCACTACCTGTACGGTCAGCTCGCGGCGCATCTGCTCGGCTACGTCGGCGAAGTGACGATGAGCGATCTCAAAGCGCACGACGACTACCACATGGGCGACGAGATCGGAAAATTCGGCCTCGAGCGCGTGTGGGAAAGTTTTCTGCGCGGCGACGCCGGCGGACAGGAGATCGAAGTTGACGCCGTCGGGCGGCGGCTCCGCGTGCTGAAAGAAATCGCCGACACGCCCGGCGAGAGCATCGTCATGACCATCGACCTCAATCTGCAGCAGGCGGCGGAGCAGGCGATGGCCGGGAAGAACGGCGCGTTCGTCGCGCTCGATCCGCGCAACGGCGACGTGCTCGCGATGGTTTCGCATCCGGCCTTCGACCCCGACATCTTTGGCGGCGGCGTGAAAGCATCGGCATGGAAAGAACTGATGACCGACCCCAACCATCCACTGCAAAATCGCGTAATCCAGGGAATTTATCCGCCGGGCTCGACCTTCAAAATTGTCGATTCGATCGCCGGACTGCAGGAAGGCACGCTCAAGCCCGACACTACCTACACCTGCCCCGGTGGGATGTGGTTCGGCGGACGCGAGTATCACTGCTGGCGCAAACAAGGCCACGGCACCATCGAGTTGCACGATGCGATCGTACGCTCGTGCGACGTTTATTTTTATAACGTCGGACAAAAGCTCGGCGTCGATCGGATCGCGAAATGGTCCAATCAGATGGGGCTCGGCCTCAAGACCGGCATCGATCTCGATCATGAGAATCCCGGCACCATCCCGTCGTCGGCGTGGAAGCAGAAGCGCTTCCACGAGCGATGGTATCCCGCGGAAACGCTCTCGGTCGCGATCGGCCAGGGTTACGTCGCGACCACGCCGCTGCAGATGGCGCAGGTAGCAGCTCAGGTCGCCAACGGCGGCATCCGCTACAAGCCGCAATTCGTCAAGTACGTCGAGGGACTCGACGGCAATATCGCCAAGTCGTATTCGCCGGTGATCGAGAACCGAATCAAGATCGATCCCGACGCGCTTGAAGACGTCAAGGACGCGATGGCCGACGTTGTCAACGGCGCCGGCGGCACCGCGCACAAGGCGCATCTCGACGACGTCGTCGTATGCGGCAAAACCGGCACCGCGCAAGTCGTCGGCGACAAGGGTCCGTCGGGCGAAGACGAGACCGAGGACAAGACGCCCGAGCAGTTCAAAGACCATGCATGGTTCATCGCGTTCGCGCCCAAGGATCATCCGACCATCGCCGCCGCCTGCATCATCGAGCACGGCGGTCACGGCGGCAGCGCGTCCGCGCCGATAATTCACGACGTCTTCCAGCGCTACTTTCAGCTCAATCCGCCGCCGCCGAAACCTGAAATCGCGCGCGTGCTCGAAGACAACTCGCAATGACAGGAGTGCGGCCCTGATGGCGGCCGGCGATCGCAGGTTCATTCTTCATTTCGACTGGACGCTGTTCATCCTGGTGCTTGCGCTCGCGGGAATCGGGCTGGTCAGCGTCATCAGCGCGTCGTACGGCGGGCGTAAGATCATCGATCCGCTGGTGATTCGTCAGTTGATTTGGATAGCGGCCGGCACCGCCGCATTGCTCGTCGCGGTCCTTGTCGATTATCGCGCGCTGCAGGCCTACGCCTACCCGTTTTACGTGCTGGTGATCGGACTGCTGATCGCAGTGATGGTTGCAGGTCATGCCACTGGCGGCTCGCGGCGATGGATCAATCTCGGCGCCTTCCATCTCGAACCGTCGGAACTCGCCAAGCTCGCCGTCGTGCTCGTGATGGTGCGTTATCTGCGTGAGGAGCCGCCGAAGGGCGGATGGGGCCTGCAACATTTGATCGTCCCGTTCGTCCTGCTCGGCATCCCCGCCGCGCTCGTGCTCAAGCAACCCGACCTCGGCACCGGGCTGGTACTCGTGCTGATCACGATTACGCTGGTGTTCGTGGCCGGCCTGAACTGGCGCACGATGCTGGTGCTTGCGGTGGCCGGGATGCTCGCGGCGCCGCTGAGCTGGCATTATCTCAAGCCGTATCAGCGCCAGCGCCTCGTAAGCTTTATCAATCCGCAGGCCGATCCGCTCGGCTCCGGCTACCACATCATCCAATCTGAAATCGCGATCGGCGCCGGCGGTCCATTCGGCAAGGGATTTCTCAAAGGCACGCAGGCGCGGCTGAATTTTCTGCCCGAGCAGAGCACCGATTTCATCTTCGCGGTTTTTGCCGAGGAGTTCGGTCTGGCCGGCGCGCTGCTCTTGCTGGCATTGTACGCGAGCGTGATTGCGCGCGGCGCGTGGATCGCGAGACACGCGCGCGACCGTTTCGGCGCGTTGCTTGCGGTCGGATTAACGGCGATCGTCTTCTGGCAGGTCGCGGTCAACATCGGGATGGCGACCGGGATGCTGCCGGTGGTGGGAATCACGCTGCCGCTGGTGAGTTACGGCGGCTCGTCGCTGATCGCGATGATGGCGGCGATGGGCATTCTCATCAGCATCAACACCCGCCGCTACCTGTTCTGAGTTTTCTCGATGAGGTAAAGCACGTGGCTCACAAAAAAAAGTTCACCGATCCCACGGACATCGAGATCGTCGAGATTCATGGACGCTTCGTCGAGGTGATGGAGACCGTCAGGCTCGAAACGATCAGCCCCGAGATGAAGCAGCATTACCTGGCGGTCATGAAATCGCTGACGGAAAAGCTCGCCATGCCGAGCAAGCCGTTGCACGAAATCCTCGGCGAGATAATGGCCGAAGCCGGCCCGATGATCTTCCAGGCGATGCAGCGCTAGCGAATCGCCTTACGCTTCAAAAGCGTACGCCGCTTCCTCGTGCTCGCTGAGATCGAGTCCGATCTGTTCCGATTCGGCCATCACGCGTAGCCCGACCAGCGCGTCCGTCACCTTCAGCAGAACCATGCTGCCGATGAACGAAAACGCCATGCTCGCGACAACGGCCGTCGCCTGGACGAATAGTTGGCGCGGATTTCCGTAGAAGAGGCCGTTGGCGCCGGCGGCATTGACCAACACGCTCGCGAACAGCCCGGTCGCGAGCGCGCCCCATATTCCGCCGACTGCGTGCACGCCGACCACGTCGAGCGCGTCGTCGTAGCCGAATCGCGATTTCATCCGTACCGCGCTGTAGCATAGCGCGCCTGCGACCGCGCCGATGACTATCGCCGCGCCGGGTCCGACGTATCCCGACGCAGGAGTTATCGCGACCAGTCCTGCGACCGCGCCGCTCGCCGCGCCCAACACAGTCGGCTTGCCGCCGATCCACCATTCCGCGGCGACCCACGTAAGCGTCGCGGCCGAGGCGCCGAGATGCGTCGCGACGAATGCGGACACTGCGAGGCCGTCGGCGGCGAGCGAACTTCCCGCGTTGAAGCCGAACCATCCAACCCACAGCAAGCCCGCGCCGGTGACGGTCATCGTCAGGTTGTGCGGCGGCATCGGCTCGTGCCGGTAACCGCGGCGCGGACCGACCATTAGCGCGGCCGCGAGTGCGGCGACGCCCGACGAGATATGAACCACGGTGCCGCCGGCGAAATCGAGCGCACCCATTTCGTGAATCCATCCGCCGACGCCCCATACCCAATGCGCCAGCGGATCGTAGATCAACGTGACCCACATGATGCTGAAAACCAGGAACCCCTTGAATGACATTCGCTCCGCGATCGCGCCGGTGATGAGTGCGGGCGTGATCACGGCGAACATGCATTGGTAAATCATGTACGCCTGATGCGGCACGGTCGCCGAATACGCGGCATACGGCTGTGCGGCGCTGACGCCGCTGAGCCCGGCCCACGTGAGTGCGCCTACGAAAGGGCTGCCGGGCGAGAACGCGAGGCTGTAGCCGAACAGCACCCATTGGATCGAAACGACCGCGACCAGGATGAAGCTCTGCATCAGCGTCGAGAGCACGTTCTTGCGCCGCACCATCCCGCCGTAAAAGAGCGCGAGTCCCGGAATCGTCATCATAAGAACCAGCGTGGCGCAGAGCAGCAGCCACGCGGTGTCAGCGCCGTCGAATTTCAACACGCCGGGAACCGCGGCGGCGGCAGGCGTCGCGATCGCCAGGCACATTGCCGCGGCCATCACGAGAGGGCGCAGCGCGAGTGCGCGAACTGATTTCGGAACCATCTTAAAGCCTCCAGATTTGCGTTGCGGGCGAAAAAAGAGGCGGCTCAGATGAACCGCCTCTTTGCATGCGTACGACTGTTGATTCTCAACCCTTGGGGAGTTGCAGGATTCGCTCTCCGATCATGTTTTTCTGCACCGGCGAGGTGCCGCCTGCGATTGTCATCGACTCCGACGCCAGGACCCGGCGCATCCAGTCGCCTTCGGGGGCGAACGGGGTGTGGCGCTCGAGCAATGCGTACTCGCCGAGCAGGCGCGTGATGAACTTGGTCATCCGCTGGCCGAGGTCGGTCGAGAGCAGCTTGGAGATCGACGCTTCGGGTCCGGGCTGCTGACCCTTAAGGCGTTTGGAGAGGCTGCGCAGGCCGTTGTATTTCTTCGCGGTCGCTTCGATCGCGAACTGCGCAATTTGCTGGCGGATGTCGTTGTCCTCGATCGCGGGCCGGCCGTTCAGCTGCACCGACTTGGCAATCTGGACGAGCTGATGGAGCAACTGTTCGGTGCCGCCGAGCGTCTCGCCGATTCCGAATCGCTCATGCATCAGGGTCGAGACCAGCACCTGCCATCCCATGTTCATCGGGCCGAGCAGGTTTTCCTTGGGCACGCGCAGGTCCTCGAAAAAAATCTCGTTGAACTCGCTGTCGCCGGTGATTTGCTTGAGTGGGCGGACGCTCACGCCGGGCGATTTCATATCCACCAGCAGCGCGCTCATCCCCTTGTGCTTGGGCACGTCGGGGTCGGTGCGCACGAAGAGCTGCACGAAGTCGGCGCGATGCGCGATCGTGGTCCAGACCTTCTGGCCGTTGACGACGAACTCGTCGCCCTTGAGCTCCGCCTTGCACTGGATCGACGCGAGATCCGAGCCCGCGCCCGGCTCCGACATCCCCTCGCACCAAATCTCGTCGCCGGCGAGGATCGGATTCAGGTAGCGCTTTTTCTGCTCGTCGGTGCCCCATTGCATCAGCGCGGGACCGGTCATGATGACGCCGAGCACGTTGCATCCCATCGGCAGGTTGAGGCGGCCGAGTTCCTGCTGAAAGATGACCTGCTCGATGAAAGTGGCGCCGCGGCCGCCGTATTCTTGGGGCCAGGTCAGCCCGGCCCATCCGGCGTGATAGAGCTTTTTGTGCCATGCCTTGAGGCGCTGCCATACTGCGTCGTCGCCGCCGGCCTCGGCGTCCTCGCCCCGGGCAAGAGATTGCGGACGATTGGCTTCGAGCCATTTCCGCACGTCCATCCGATAAGCGTCCTGCTCAGCGCTCCAGGTAAAATCCATGTCTTTAGAAATTCTCCCGTTCCGAAATTCGTGTCGATGCTACGCGGCGTGCTCAGGCCAGCCGACAAAACTAGTACCTCTTGAGTACCGCCCATTTGGACTGCGGGCAAGAGCCGATACCGCTCAGTTGCCGCGCTCCGGGGTGGCACCTTGGGGGGTTAACTGCACTTTCTGGCCGGCGAAGATTGCTTCGAACGACAGTTGAGTCGTCGAGGAACCGGCGGTCACGACGATTCCGTAGGTGCCAGGGTGAGGGAGCGACATGTTGATGTTGATTGCGACGGGGATTTTCACCGATGCCGTTTTGGGGACGTCCGGGGCGGGCTGACCGGTCTCCACCTGGCCTTTCATTTCCGGTACGATTGGAACTCCGGCCTCGTCGGCAATCACAACGTTCAGCGGGTACTTGATGCCGACTTCGTTGGACATGAATCCCAGTCCAATCGCGATCGCAAGCTGAACCGGCGCCGGATAGCTGGCCGAGCGGAACAGGTTCCATCCACCGCCCAGCACAAAGACTTTGCCGCCTACCGCCTGGGCCGCATCGGCAAGCAAAGCATATTCGATCTTCATTTTTTCAGACCTCCCACGCGCGCGTTTCATTCCTAGCGTGTTCTTGTTCCGGCTGCACCCTCACCTGCCGGCCGCGTTGCGCCCGGCCGCATCTCCCGTGAAGTAACGGGCGAGGTAAGAACGGTCAACGTGCGGCGCGGGTCAGTTCGGATTCGGCGGCAGACTGGGCGTTCAGAACGCGGACGATATTTTGCGCCATGAAGGCGCCGACGATTTTCTCGCGCGCGGTTGGTTCGAGCTTGGCCGCCTGACGGCTGACCTCGGCGCATCGCTCGAGCATCGCAGCTTCGAGCGGCCGGAAATGTTTCCACACGACCGGCGCCTGGCGCTCTGGTGCGCGCGCGACGAGATCCTGGATCTTCCTGAAGCGCCACCATGGCGAGTCGGGCGAAGGTTTTTCGCTGCCAGCGGAAAGAACCGGCGGGAGCGTCCCGGCCACGAACAATGGAAACGCGATCGAGGTGCATGGCGCGGCGAGCGACGCCCACAGCACGGGGATCGTGTCCGCATCGGGCGCCGGAAGTTCGGCGACCATGCTCGCCGTCGTACCGGCGGCAGAACCGTGCATGCATAGCGTCGGCGAATCTTCGCGCGTCGCAGGATCGCCAGCGGGGGGCATTTCGCCGCGCGCGCCGTGGTCGCGCAGTATCGCTAACATCTCGCGGATAGTGCGGCGGCCGTTGCGTGAGACCAGTTCGCGGCTGCGCGCCAGGCGTCCGCGCGCATGCAGCGGGTCGCTCTTGTCCTTGCCCGCGTTGCGGCTCGAATACGCAGCGGCGAAGTCGAACGGCGACTCGCTCTCGTGGTCGCACCATCCGCGAGCGCGCGCATAGCTTTCAACGTCAGGCGAGCCGAGGCTGCCGGTGTCGATCGTCAATCGATTGGAGATGCACGCGCGATCCTCGACGCGGCGCGCAATCCATTGGCGGCCGGAGCTTTCGAGCACGTAAGCGTCGGCGTGATCGGCGATGATGAAGCTGCCGCAATAACGGAAATCAACATCGTATTGCGCGGAACCGCCCTGCCCGTAGCGTTCGATCAACGCGCCGATAATTTCAGTCGCCTCGCGCGCCGTCTTCGAGCGCTCGAGCCCGAGCCGCACAAGATCCATCCCAAGCAGACCCGTCGAAGGGAGGGTCTCGCGCGTGAGCACGGCTTCGTTGCCAATCGCGACTCCATGCTCGTTGAGACCGTGCTCGAAACCCCACAGCCAGAACGGCCGCGAGCCGATCACAGCGGCAGTCTCACGAACTTGTGGAATTTCAACATACTGGCAGTGCACGGTCGCACCTTCGGGATGAACACGGTGCGGCGCCTGCGCGAGCGGCTGGCATTCGTAGGGCGAGCGGTCGGAGTTCTTGGCAAGGATGGTCGCGCCAGTACGCGTATGCGGCGCGAGCACGACGATGGTATCGCAGGAAGGGAGAGGGGATGCGGCCAAGAGGAACGTAATTGTAGCGAAACCCACCGTGGGTTTCGCGCTTCCCCGGGCAGGGGTGACCCCTGCACCCAGTATTAGGAAAAAGATGCGGGACTTCGTCCTTGTTAGAACTTGGTAAAAAGGAGAGGCGGCGGGAATTTACCTCGCCCGTTCTTTTCACGGGAGAGCGACTGTGGTTGGAGTCAAGATAGGCGCGCTATCCAACCCACCCTCATCAAGGGGTTGAGAGGGTAGGTTGGATAGCGCTGTAGGTTTCAGGTGTGACATGGAGGACTC
>Ga0074046_10005614_pt1 | contig 10006 bp, 5 predicted proteins | sample BogForMeECP23OM3_FD_94441 | JGI IMG/M metagenome (GOLD analysis project Ga0074046, IMG submission 94441) | Bog forest soil microbial communities from Calvert Island, British Columbia, Canada - Bog Forest MetaG ECP23OM3 | ecosystem: Environmental > Terrestrial > Soil > Wetlands ...
ACGCAATTTCAGTACACCCTCGAGGATCCGAATATTGCCGAATTGAACACCTGGACACCCAAGTTTATCGAGGCCCTGAAAGAATCGCCGGATCTCCGCGATGTGAGCAGCGATCAACAGGACCAGGGTCTGGAGGCGCGGCTGGATATCGACCGTAGCACTGCTTCCCGGTACGGGATCTCCACACAGCTTCTGGACGATACTCTCTACGATGCTTTCGGCCAGCGGCAGATATCGACCATTTTCACCCAGTTGAACCAGTATCGGGTTGTGCTCGAGGTCAAACCTGAATTCCAGAATAGCCCCGACAAACTCAAGGACATCTACATTCCGGTCATCCCGGCCGTCCCGCCCGCAGCCGGAACTACCACGGGGACGGTGAGCGCGGCCGGGGCGACTACCGCGACCGCGATTGCGAATGCGACTGCGACCGCGACCAGGACTACGGCCGCGGCTGCGATTTCAACCTCTGCCACCCCGCAGGTGCAGGTCCCCCTGAGTTCTGTTGCTCGATTTTCAAAAACGACCGGCCCCCTTGTCATAAGCCACCTGGGGCAATTTCCGGCCACGACCGTCTCATTCAATCTGGCCCCGAGGGCCTCGCTGGGAGAAGCGGTTGACGCCATCGAAGCAACCGCTGCCAAACTCGGCATGCCGGCCAGCATTCAAAGAAGCTTTCAGGGCACCGCCCAGGCTTTCCGGGCCGCCCTGGTCAACGAACCGATCCTTATCTTGGCGGCGCTGATAACCGTCTATCTGGTGCTCGGGGTATTGTACGAAAGCTATATACACCCGATTACAATAATTTCGACACTGCCTTCCGCCGGTGTAGGGGCCATGCTGGCGCTGCTGCTCTTTCGCTCCGAGTTCAGCGTGATCGCGCTGATCGGCCTAATTCTGTTGATAGGGATCGTCAAGAAAAACGGCATCATGATGGTCGACTTCGCTCTTGACGCCGAGCGAAGGGAGGGCAAGGACCCGGTCGAGGCCATTTATCAGGCATGTTTGCTCAGGTTCCGGCCAATCATGATGACTACGATGGCCGCCATTCTGGGCGCGCTTCCCCTGGCCATGGGAACCGGGCTGGGTTCCGAGCTGCGGCGGCCCATGGGTATTTCCATCGTAGGCGGCCTTATTATCAGCCAGGTACTTACTCTCTATACGACTCCGGTCATTTACCTGTGGTTCGACCGCCTGGCCAGGCGCCTGGGCCGGGTTCGTTCCAAAGATTCCGATGACGACAACGGGGCGGGGCCGGTATGAACCTCTCCGAGATTTTCATAAGACGCCCTGTGGCCACAACCCTTTTAACGCTGGGAATTACTCTGGCCGGATTTGTCGCGTTTCGTTTTTTACCGGTATCACCTCTGCCGCAGATCGATTTCCCCACGATCAGCGTCTCGGCGGCCCTGCCTGGAGCAGACCCCGAGACTATGGCTACATCGGTGGCCGCCCCCCTGGAACGGCAGTTAGGGCATATTGCCGGGGTTACCGAGATGACTTCGAGCAGTTCCCTGGGCTCGACGTCTATCGTCCTCCAGTTCGACCTGGACCGCAATATCGATGGCGCCGCACGCGACGTGCAGGCTGCAATCAACGCGGCGCGAAGTTACCTGCCCACCACGCTGCCGAGCAATCCAACCTATCGCAAGGTCAACCCAGCGGATGCGCCGATCCTCATCCTGGCGCTTACTTCTCACATTGTGAGCAAGGCTCAGATGTACGATGCAGCCTCGACGATACTTTCGCAGAAGCTCTCGCAGGTGGCCGGGGTCGGCCAGGTTTTCGTGGGAGGGGGTTCTCTGCCCGCGGTCCGTGTGGAATTAGATCCCGGAGCGTTGAACAAATACGGGATAGGCCTGGATGATACCGCCGCCGTACTGCAAACCACCAGCGTAAGCCAGCCCAAAGGACAGTTTTCCAATGGGTCCGAAGCCCTGGAAATCCAATGCAACGATCAACTGCATAAAGCCGAGGAATACCGTCCCATTATCGTCAGGTATCAAAATGGAGCACAAGTCCGCCTGTCGGACCTCGGGACTGTGCAGGATTCGGTTGAAGATTTGCGGGCGGCGGGTTCGGTAAGCGGCAAGCCTGCAATAATGATTGTCTTGTTCCGGTCGCCGGGGGCCAACATTATCGCTACGGTGGACCTGGTCCGCGGAATACTTCCGCAGTTGGCGACCGAGATACCCCAGGGCGTCGATCTATCGGTCGTTCTCGATCGAAGTCCTCCAATCCGCGGTTCTCTGCGGGATGTCGAGCGCACGCTCGTCATCTCGGGCATACTCGTCATTCTCGTCGTGTTCGCCTTCCTGCGCAACCCGCGCGCCACACTCATTCCCGGCATCGCCGTTCCGGTCTCGCTCATCAGCACCTTCGGGGTTATGTATCTTTTAGGCTACAGCCTCGATAACCTTTCACTCATGGCCCTTACCGTCGCCACCGGGTTTGTGGTGGACGACGCAATCGTTGTGCTCGAAAATATCACACGGTACATGGAAAAAGGGCAATCTCCCATGCAGGCGGCCCTGCGGGGCGCGCGTGAGATTGCCTTCACCGTGCTGTCGATGAGTATTTCCCTGGTGGCGGTATTTACTCCCATCCTTTTGATGGGGGGAATGGTGGGCCGTTTATTCCGCGAGTTTGCGGTCACTCTTTCAGCGGCTGTCATGATCTCTCTTGTCGTCTCTCTTACAACGACCCCGATGATGTGCGCAACCATCCTCAAGAAGGAGACAACCCGCGCTCATAATTTTCTCTACAGGGGTACGGAGTGGATATTCGACCATATGCGGAGCACTTACGACAAAAGTCTGCGCTGGGCCCTCCGGCATTCTCTCGCGATGCTCTTCATTACGGTGTTAACGCTTGGGATAAATGTTTTGTTGTTCTGGTTCATTCCCAAGGGCTTTTTCCCGGACCAGGACACCGGACGCATCAGCGGCCGAATCCAGGCGGGGCAGGATATCTCTTTTCAGGCCATGAGTAAAAAATTGACGGAAGTGGTAAGCATCATCAAAGCCGATTCCGACGTCGCCGATGTGATGGGCTTTACCGGCGGGGGAGGAGCGGGCGCTTCCACTACAAACTTCGGTCGAATGTTCATTGCGCTCAAGCCTTTTGAAGAGCGGACAGCAACAGTTACGGATATTATGGCGCGGCTGCGCAAAAAGCTCGCCCTGGTGGCGGGCGCCCCCACGTATCTGCAACCTGTCCAGGACCTGCGGATCGGCGGAATGATCAGCAATGCGGCATATCAATACACCCTGCGGGGTGAAGTCCTGGCGGACCTCAATGCATGGGCGCCCCGCGTACTGGAAGAGGTACATAGACTGCCCCAGTTGGTGGATGTCAGCAGCGATCAGCAGGACAGTGGGCAACAAGCCCTGCTGCAGATCGACCGCTCCACCGCGTCGCGTCTCGGTATCTCCGCGCAGCTCATCGATCAGACACTCTACGGCGCTTTCGGCCAGAAACAGGTCGCCATTAACTACACCCAGTTAAACCAGTATCATGTAGTAATGGAGTTCTCCCCGCGCTTTTGGCAACGGCCTGAAACTCTGCGCGATGTTTATGTTCACTCCTCCACAGGGGCCGAAGTGCCGTTGAGCGCATTCACCAAATTCATACCATCGGCCACGTCGCTCTCCGTTAACCATGCGAGCCAGTTTCCCGCGATAACGATCTCGTTTAACCTGGCTGCCGGAGTTGCCCTCGGGGATGCAGTAGAGGCGATTGAAAAGGCAACTTCTAAATTGCGAATGCCGGAAGACATTCATGGGACTTTTCTTGGCACGGCCCAGGCTTTCCAGGCCTCTCTCGCCAATGAACCTATTCTGATCCTGGCTGCGCTGATTTCGGTCTACATAGTGCTGGGAGTGTTGTACGAAAGCTACATCCACCCGGTCACCATCCTCTCCACGCTTCCATCCGCAGGCGTAGGGGCGCTTGTGGCCCTCCTGATCTGCCGAACCGATCTCAGCCTTATTGCAGTAATAGGAATTATCCTTCTGATCGGCCTGGTCAAAAAAAACGGCATCATGATAGTCGATTTTGCCCTGGATGCTGAACGAAACGAAGGCAAGGGCCCTGCCGAGGCGATTTATCAGGCCTGTTTGCTGAGGTTTAGGCCAATCATGATGACCACGATGGCTGCGCTTTTGGGGGCGCTGCCCCTGGCGCTCGGCAGTGGTGTCGGGTACGAGCTGCGGCGGCCGCTCGGGATATCCATAGTGGGCGGCCTGATTTTCAGCCAGATGCTGACTCTTTTTACGACTCCGGTCATTTACCTTTATATGGACCGCCTGCGGCTCTCGTTTTTAAACAGGCGGGGAACAGGACCCGGGAAGGGAGAGTCTTTTCCTGGAACAGAGGACCTGTAAGCGCGGGCCCCATCAAGGCATCCCGCTGACGGCCCCGTCTCCGGGCATAGACAGGTCAGGGAGAGCGTCGAGAATGAGCGGGATGCCCTTCCGCGCTGCGCGAGGTACATCGCTAAGGAACCCACGAGAGGGCTTCAGGAAGGGGTCGCAGTGTTGTTAACAAGTCTGTCATACGAGGAGGGAAATTTGGCAGACTCCAACGGCGCCTCGCGGGGCATTTCGCACAACTCCTCGCGAGCGCGGAGAAAGTGACACGTATGGCGCGACTACAACTCATAAAGCATGCAACGATTCCTTTGCTGCTTGCGATCCTTTCTGCGTGTACGGTCGGCCCCAATTACGCAAAGCCCAAGGTTGAGACGCCTGCCTCTTACAAGGAAATCGAGGGCTGGAAGAAAGCGCAGCCCCAGGACGATGTTCCTCGCGGCGCATGGTGGACGATGTATAATGATCCTCAATTAAATGCACTTGAAGAGCAGGTCAATATCTCGAACCAGAACCTTGCAGCGGCCGAAGCGCAATACAGGCAGGCCCTCGCCCTGGTGCAGGTCGCCCGAGCGGCCTATTTTCCCACGGTTACGGCAGGCCCCAGCGCCGCTCGGGCCCGCACATCTGCCAATGCCCCCGGAGCCCAGAGGGTATCTCAAATCAGCTCTGACTACCTCCTTTCGGCCCAAGTGTCCTGGCAGCCAGACCTGTGGGGCAAGGTTCGCCGGCAGGTCGAGTCAAGCAAAGCAAGCGCCCAGGCAAGCGATGCGGACCTCGAAGGAGTGCGCCTAACCATGCATGGCCAGCTTGCCCAGGACTATTTCCAGCTTCGCACCCTGGATTCCCAGAAACAGATACTCACGACGACCGTTGACAACTACAAGAAGTTTCTCGCGCTGACAAAGAACAGGTACGCAACCGGTGTGGCGGCACAGGCCGATGTACTTACGGCGCAAACCCAGCTCGAGACGGCCGAGACCGAGCTGATTGACACGGGCGTACAGCGGGCCCAATTGGAGCACGCAATAGCCGTGCTGATGGGCAAGGCGCCGTCGGACCTGACTATTCCTGCTACGCCGCTCAACTTGACGCCTCCGGCCGTACCTGCAGGCATACCGTCGGAACTTCTCGAACGCAGGCCCGATATCGCCTCCGCCGAAAGACAGGCAGCAGCCGCAAATGCCCAGATAGGAGTGGCCGAAGCCGCCTATTATCCAAACGTTACTCTCAGCGCAACGGCCGGGTTCGAGGGTTCCTCTCTTGCCCAGTGGTTTTTGTGGCCCAGCCGATTTTGGACACTCGGACCGGCCGCAGTTCAGGAAACTTTGTTCGAGGGGGGGCTAAGGCGTGCTCAGACCGAACAGGCCCGCGCAGCCTATGATGCGAGTGTGGCCACTTACCGCCAGACCGTGCTCGCTGGATTTCAGCAGGTTGAAGACAACCTGGCCGCACTTCGCATTCTGGAGCAGGAGGCGAAGTCTGCGGATGCCGCGGTCGATTCGGCAAAAAAAAATGTGGCTATAATCCTCAAGCAATACACAGCGGGAACAGCAAGCGCCCTGGATGTCATAGTGATTCAAGCCATAGCGCTCAACGATGAGTTGACCGCCGTTAACGTCCTGGGCCGCCGCTTGAACGCTAACGTGCTCCTGGTCGAGGCCCTGGGCGGAGGCTGGAGCACGGCTGATTTACCATCCGATAAGGTAGTCGGTCAGAAACAATATAAGGGGTTCCCGTGGTAAACAGCGATTAGTAATCTGTGGCGAGCCAAAACACACCCGAGACACGTTGCCGTCTATCTCCGGCGGCCCCGCAGTGTGCCCGGCATCAGTGCTTGAACGCCCGCTGTCCTGTGAGCACCATTGTCACTCCCGCTTCATTGCAGGCCTCGATCACTTCCCAGTCCCTCATGGAGCCGCCCGGCTGCACAACAGCTTTTATCCCCTGGCGAATCCCGACGTCCACACCGTCTCTGAACGGGAAAAAGGCATCCGAAACCATGGCGGCGCCTATAAGGCCGGCCTTGGCCTCGCAGGTGAGAGTATCGATTTGCTCTTTTTGCTCTCTGGGGCGCTCTCCCTTGTCTATGGCAAGCTCCAAGTCCTTGTACGGGATTTTGTGCCTGTCGAAACAGAGCGCGTCTGCGTACTTCTGGTAGGCCTTATACACGGCGATTTCGGCGACCCCGACGCGATCCTGTTCGCCCGTGCCGATTCCGACCGTGCATTCATCCTTTACGTATATTACAGAGTTGGAGGTTACGCCCTGCTCGACAAACCAGCCGAAAAGCAGGTCCGCCATTTCCTGTTCGGTAGGCTCTCTGCTGATTTTGCAGGTTTTGCCCTGGTAGGCGGTTTCGGCAAGTTTGAAATCCCTGGCGCTCCTTATCTTATTGAGTGGCGACTGTTGAACGATCAGGCCGCCGTCGATCAGAGACTTGAAATCGACGAACCGCATATCGATGTAATCCCGGAGCCGGTCTATCCTGGATATCCGGATAATGCGCAGGTTGGCTCGCTTTTTCAGGACTGCAAGAGCGCTCTCTTCATAGTCGGGAGCGGCGACCACCTCGAGGTAGTTTTCCGAAATAAGTTGGGCCGCAGCCTTATCGACCGGGCGGTTGACCACAAGACATCCGCCGAAGGCGGCAATCCGGTCTGCGCGGTTTGCGCGATGATATGCCTCGGAAAGGTTTGCACCCAGAGCTGCACCGCAGGGATTGTTATGCTTGAGGATGACTGCGGCAGGCTTGTCCATTAGAAACTTCACTATATTGAGTCCGTTGTCCAAGTCAGTCAGATTGATCTTTCCGGGATGCTTGCCTTCCTGAAGCATGTCCTCCTCGCCAACGGCGCTTACCAAACCATTTTGTGGATCGATAAACCGACAGTCGCCCAACCTCAGATTGCCGCCGGCCAGTTCGTAGAGAGCCGCCTCCTGGCCTGGATTTTCCCCGTAACGCAGCCCCTTTTCGATCAACTCACCCGTTTTTTCGTCCGGAAACTTCCAGGAGCGCTTAGTGTAGACGAGCACCTGGTCCCCGAAACTCACACGCAGCGAGTCCGGAAAATGGTCCTCCATTACCGTGCGGTACATTTTCTTGAGATCTTCGGCCATTGATTCCTCCCTGGGTGATAAAGTTGCAGCATTTGTAAAACACTAAAAGACCGAAAAGCAAATAAAACTTGATACCCGCAAAAGATGGGATTATTTCCGAGTAGCGGTTTTGGGCCTTAGCCCTGATTTGAAAGCTTGCTCCAGCATCTGTTCATTCGGCTGATACGATAACCACGATAGAAAGGAGCCGCACATTGAAGAACTTCCAGGGACTTGGGTGCGCCACTCTCATCGGCAGTATGCCTCAAAGGGATCGGGAAAGGGCAATCGGACTTGTGCTTCGGGCTGCGCCGGAGATACCCGTCTGGCCCCAGTTGCCCGCATATCCCGCCGAGCAGATGATGGCACAGTATGTCGAGGGTCTGCCGGGCCTTGTAACCGAAGAGGGCAGGCAATTTGTGAGGTCCGATACGCCGGAATTCGATCAGCAGGTCCTTCTTTTTTATGAACGATACCTTGCTCTCGACGAGGGACCGCTCCAGATCGACGATTCGCTCTTCAGGATGGGTGAAGAAACCAGCGCAACCTTCCGCTGTTTTCTGGAGACCATTAAGGGCGCCAATCTGCCCCTTCGCGCCCTGAAGGGCCAGATAGTGGGTCCATTTACCCTTCTGAGCGGCCTGAAGGACCAGGACGGCCGCGCTCTCATCTACGACGAACGCTTCCTGGACATCATACCGAAGCTTCTGGGCTTCAAAGCCAGGTGGCAGATTGAGCTCATGCAGACATTCGGGGTCCCGGTAATAATTTTTCTGGACGAACCCGGACTTGCGGGGTTCGGCTCTTCGGCCTTCATTACCGTTTCCGCCGAAATGGTCTTGAGGCTGCTGGCCGAAGTGACCGACGCCGTCCATGCAGCGGGAGGGCTCGCAGGGGTTCACGTCTGCGCCAACACTGATTGGCTGCTGGCGTTTCAATCAAATTTCGACATCATCAATTTCGACTCATATGGCTATTTCGATAAGTTCGCCCTCTACAGGAAAGAATGCCTTCAATTCATGGCCCAGGGCGGCAACATAGCCTGGGGCATAGTTCCCACCTCGGACCTTGATGCGATTCAGGCCGAAACCCCCGAAAGCCTTGCCGGCAGGTGGACAGGCCAGATCCGGGAGCTTGCCGCAGGTGAGATGGAGATAGAGGAAGTAATTGTTCACTCGCTTTTCACCCCGAGCTGCGGTTGCGGCAGCCTGCCGGAGGACTACGCTGCACGGGTGTTAGATCTGCTCAAAAGATTTTGCCGGATAATGCGGCAGGGCGAGTACTAGCGGCGGACAGGACAGACACGGAGATGCAGAGAAATGGTCGTTCTGCATCTAATTATGGTAAACTGCGACATTGAATTGGCATGTCTCCGACATGCCTTTCTTTGCTACTGGCCAGACTTTGTCAAGTCTATCTCGGTAGGGACTTCGAACAAGTTTCTCTTCAACCAGGGGGTAACGCCATTCCAGCTCGTTCAGGTTCGAGTGACTCTTGCGGCCGCATTTCTCTTTCTTATGCTCCTAACCAGACGGGGCGTTTCTGTTTGCGAGCCTGTTCCGTGACTTGGCCATTGCGCCGTTCGTGGCCTTCCGGATCCCCTACACAGACGTCCAATCGATAATCAGAGAAAAGACCGAGCCGCATTAAAGCAGCAAGCAAAGATCGCCCACGGGAAACTTTGCAGGTTATTCTTTCTGCCTAATAGAGCGCATCATCTCCCCGGGAACCAAGGTTACTTACCTTTAAAGTTTCGTCATGATGGTTGGCGTCTTGACAAACGGGTTAAGTAGGACTAGGTTTGTTTAGCACTCTTTTATGGTGAGTGCTACCAATAAAGGAGTTTGCGCGTGATCGAGCTTACGCAACGCGATCAGATCGTTCTGGAAGCCGTTATTACCGATTATATCGAGTCCGGCGAACCAGTGGGCTCCAGGACCATTTCCAAAAGAAGCGTCATGAACGCCAGCCCTGCTACTATTCGCAACGTGATGGCTGATCTTGAGGAAATGGGACTGCTCCAGCAGCCGCACACATCGGCCGGTCGAGTTCCGACGGTGAAGGGGCTGCGGCTTTACCTCGATTCGATAATGCTGTCCAGGCAGCTCGAAGGATCGGAAAAGGAACGGATTCGGGTTGCCCTGAAAACCAAGCCACAAGACATAAGGGAACTGCTGCGCGGGACATCGAAACTGCTTTCCCAATACTGCAGGCAGGCTGGAGTTGTGCTGTGGCCTAAGCTTTCGATTACATCGTTCAAGCATATCGAATTCATTCGACTTGGGCCTTTTGACATAATGGTGATTCTTATTTCAAAGGCAGGCCTTATTCATCAGACACACATCGAATCAACACAAGAGGTTACGCAGATCGAACTTGACAAGTACAGCCTGTATATAAACGAGCTTCTTCAGAATGTGCCCCTGTCCAAGGTGAAGGAGCGCATCATGGAGGAAATGGAGAGCGAGAAGGCGCTTTTCGACAAACTTTTTTCGCGTGCGCTGAAAATGGCCCACCAGGCAATTCAGGATACGATC
>Ga0074046_10005615_pt1 | contig 10005 bp, 9 predicted proteins | sample BogForMeECP23OM3_FD_94441 | JGI IMG/M metagenome (GOLD analysis project Ga0074046, IMG submission 94441) | Bog forest soil microbial communities from Calvert Island, British Columbia, Canada - Bog Forest MetaG ECP23OM3 | ecosystem: Environmental > Terrestrial > Soil > Wetlands ...
GACGGCTTCGCGGGGACCGCTCCGGTGGCGTCCTACGAACCGAACGGCTACGGCCTGCACGACATGGCCGGCAATGTGTGGGAATGGACGACCGACTGGTATGCTGCCCGCCATCCCGCCGCGTCCGACAAACCCTGCTGCGTGCCGTCCAACCCGCGCGGCGCACCGGTCGAGGCGAGCTACGACCCGCATCAGCCGGCGAGCCCGATCCCCCGCAAAGTGGTCAAGGGTGGCTCGTTCCTGTGCGCACCGAGCTATTGCCGCCGCTACCGGCCGGCCGCGCGCCAGCCGCAGATGATCGACAGCGCGATGAGCCATATTGGCTTCCGCTGCGTCGTGCGCGGCGAGACGTGACGCGCGTCCCCGTCCCTTCACCGCCTTGTTCATAGCTTCGGAGAACGGCCACCGCGACGTGGTCCAGGCGCTGCTCGACAAGGGAACCGATGTCAATGCCATTACGGCCGATGGCGCGACCGCGCTGATGGTGGCTTGTCGTGGCAAGATGCGGAAGGCCAATGGCTGAGCAGATCGTGCGGCGTGCGTCGGGCTTCCGAGGCGTCGTCAGAACCTGGCGACGCAGCGCCAGGCGCATGGAAACCGTGCAATGACCGATGCCGATCCGCAGCAATTGGGTGTTCTCGGCTGGCTGGTCATCGTGCTCGCCATCGCGCTGTTCGTCACCGGCGTGGTGTGGCACGGAGCGACGGTGGCAGTCTTCGAACGGATCTGGAGCAACCTGCTCGAGCGGCCGACCGGGCCGCTCAAGTTCCGCTTCATCCTGCAGCCGGCGATGGCTGCCGTCGCGGCGATCCACGATGGTCGCAGGGACGTGCGGATCGGCCGCGGCCCGTTCTTTGCGGTGGTGCTCTTCAAACCGCATGAGCGCATCGGACGGCTGCGCGAGGCATTGCACGCGACCGCCAGGATCATCCTTCTCGGGCTTGTGATGGACGCGATCTGGCAGGTCCTGGTACTGACGAGGTTCTATCCGAACGCGGCGCTGATCGTCACGCTTATGCTTTGCTTCGTGCCATACGTCGTCGTCCGGGGCCTGTTCGTGCGCGTGCGGGGCGGTCATGCGTCCGCGCACCGATCCGGGTGAGCGAACCGTCACCACAAGAAGGGGCGTCGAGCATGGCAGAGTCGGGCACCACTCCAGCGTCGAGCAGGTCCGAAGTGAGGGTGACGTCAGACAGTCATTTCGGCTGGCTGCGCACGCGGCTCAGTGTCGAACGGACGATGATGTCGTGGATACGCACGGCAGTGGCATTGATCGGCTTCGGCTTCACCATCGTGCAGTTCTTCGAACGCCTCAAGGACATTCCCGGAGCGACCCCACCCCGCTATCCGAATGCGCCGCTGTACCTGGGGCTTGGGTTGATTTTCTGCGGCATCATGGCGCTCGTCATTTCGATCTGGCAGTATCGGTGGATACTTCGCTACATGTGGAGCGGAGACTTCGCCCGGATCGCAGGCATGACAAAGGAGGGGCTGCAGACGCCGGTCGTCGCGATTGCAGTCCTCCTTATGTGCATCGGCCTGTTCGCCTTTTTCGCCGTGCTGCGCCTCGTCTAGCTGTCCAACCGGGCAGCGAAGCCGTTCCGACACTACCAACACAACCGAGGGGGATTGCCCATGGCCAAAACGCGCAAGCCGAACATCCTGATCCTGTGGGGTGACGACATCGGGATGTGGAACATCAGCCGTTTCGGCCTCGGCATGATGGGCTACCGCACACCCAACATCGACCGGATCGCGAACGAAGGGGTCACTTTCACCGACTACTACTCCCAGCAGAGCTGCACCGCCGGCCGCGCGTGCTTCATCACCGGTCAGAATCCGATCCGCACGGGTCTGACCAAGGTCGGCATGCCCGGCGCCACCGTCGGCCTGCAGAAGGAAGACCCTACCATCGCCGAACTCCTCAAGCCGCTGGGCTACGCCACTGGCCAGTTCGGCAAGAACCATCTGGGTTACCGCGACGAATTCCTGCCGACTGTGCATGGGTTCGACGAATTCTTCGGCAACCTCTACCACCTGAACGCCGAGGAAGAGCCCGAACTCCCCGACTATCCGAAGGACCCGGCGTTCAAGAAGCAATTCGGCCCCCGAGGCGTGCTCCACTGCCTGTCCGACGGCAAGGGAGGACAAACGATCGTAGACACTGGGCCGCTCACCAAGAAGCGCATGGAAACGATCGACGAGGAAATCACTGACCGCGCTCTCGCCTGGATGGAGACGCAGGCCAAGGCGGAGAAGCCGTTTTTCCTCTGGTACAATTCCACCGCCATGCACTTCCGGACTCACGTTGCCGAAAAGAATCTCGGCAAGAGCGGGCAGGACCCCTACAGCGACCGGATGGTCGTCCATGACGAGCAGATCGGCCAAATGCTCGACAAGCTCGATGAGCTGGGCATCGCCGACAACACCATCGTCATGTATTCCACCGACAACGGCCCGGAGAACGACACCTGGCCGGACGGCGCCAACAGTCCGTTCCGTGGTCAGAAGGACTCCAACTGGGAAGGCGGCTGGCGCGTGCCCTGCTTCATCCGGTGGCCTGGCAAGATTAAGGCGGGCTCGGTCCTGAACGGCATTGTGTCGCACATCGACATGTTTCCGACGTTGCTCGCCATCGCAGGCAACCCCGATGTCACCGAGCAACTCCTCAACGGCTGCACGGTCGACGGCAAGCACTTCCACGTCCATCTCGACGGCTATAACCAGGTCCCATACCTCACCGGAGAGGTGGCGGAGAGCCCGAGAAACGCCATCATTTACTTTAGCGATGATGGCGAGGTCATCGCGGTGCGGGTTGGCGACTATAAGTTTAATCTGGCGGTACAACGCGCTGATACGATGAGACAGTGGGCCGAGCCGTTCGTGAAGCTTCGATTGCCGTATATAGTCAATCTACGTCGGGACCCTTTCGAACGGGCCGAAATCAACTCGAACACCTACCTGGACTGGATGGTCGATCACGTACCCCAGTTGTACCAAATGCAGGCGTTGATCGCGTCGCAGATCGCGGGCTTCGTGAAGTTCCCGCCGCGGCAGAAACCCGCCTCGTTCAACCTGGACGCGGTGCTGGCGCAGGTGATGCAGCCCCACGGCTAAGCCGCCGCGTTTCAGATACTGGAAGCAAGGGCGTGCGGTCGCCGCCCCCGGGGTCCAGACGGCCCGTGCATGGGACTCTCCCGTGCACGGGCCTCCTCGCTGCTAGGGTTCTTCCGGCAACAGTGGGAGCCGGTTTTGCGATCAGGAGCGCGCTCAATGCTTGCATTAGAGCCTTTCTATCTCCGCCGAGCTGGATCAATCCGGTAGGGCACGGCTTCAGCTGGTCATGAACGACGGTGAAGTTCCCGCGGCAACCGCCGCCGCCATCGCCGGGCAGGTGAGCGCCTTTTACGAGCATCATCCCTACCCGCCGCCCGTCGACGACCTGGACGCCTACCGTCAGGCTTGGGACGACCGGCGCCGACGCGCCGACTCCCATCTCTTCTGGCCGGCGGAGCCCTACCGCGACGACCGGAGCATACTGGTCGCCGGCTGCGGGACCACCCAGGCCGCGCATTATGCGCTGCGCTGGCCCCGCGCCCAGGTCATCGGGATCGACGTCAGCACCAAAAGCATCGCGTTCACGCAAGGGCTGAAGCGCAAGCACGCGCTCGCCAACCTCGAGGTGCGCCAGCTCGCTCTGGAGCGCGCCGCCGAACTCGGCCAGCGCTTCGACCACGTGGTCTGCACCGGCGTGCTGCACCACCTGCCCGACCCCGATGCGGGGCTCCAAGCCCTGCGCGACGTCCTCGAGCCGACTGGCGCCCTCAATGTGATGGTTTACGCGCCCTATGGCCGTGCGGGGATCTATATGCTTCAGGAGTACTGTCGGCGCCTCGGCGTGGGCAATACGGCGCCCGAGATCCGCGACCTCGCCGCGAGCCTCAAGGCGCTCCCGCCGGACCATCCCATTGCGCCCCTCCTGCGCAATTCACCCGACTTCGCGGACAGGGCTGGGCTGGCCGATGCGCTGCTCCATCCTCAGGACCGATCGTACTCGGTCCCGCAACTGCTGGACTTCCTTGACCGTGCCGGCTTGGCGTTCGGGCGCTGGGTGCGCCAAGCGCCTTACCTGCCCTGGTGTGGCGCGCTGGCGTCCACGCCTCACCAATCCAGGCTGGCTGGGCTGACGGCTGAAGCGCAATACGCCGCCATTGAACTATTCCGCGGGACTATGGTCCGCCACGGCGTCGTGGCTTACAGGACGGATCGGCCGGCGCAGGGTGCGCCCGTCGATTTCGACGGCGAGGCGTGGCTCGGCTACACACCCATCCGGCTGCCCGATACGCTCGCCGTGCGGGACCGGTTGCCGCCGGGAGCGGCGGCGGTACTGATCAATCGCAATCACACTCACACCGACCTCTACCTGCCCATCGACTCGCGGCAGGAGCGGCTGCTGGCTGCCATCGACGGGGAACGCGCCATCGCGGACATCTGCCGCGAGCTGGGCGACCGGAGCCTCGCGCACGCCTTCTTCCAGCAGCTTTGGCGATGGGATCAGGTCGTGTTCGATACGTCGCAAGGCTAGGTCAAGTTGACACAGTGCCTCACTCAGACTGGCCCGATACAGACGTGCACTATCTTCGGCAAAAGCAGCGTCTGGGAACGCTCGTGACCAGTGATGTGGGCCATGCCGGATTCTGCCGCGCCACACCACGCCGCCATCCGGTCAGAAGAAGGTTTCGCACGGTCTCCTAGAATTTCGCACAAGGAAGTCCGCCGTCCTACTTCGAACGTTGCCGCCGGCGCTCGACACGCCGTCGCTATGGCCCGAACTTTCGCGGCGCTCTGCTTGGCCGATCCGGGGCAAATTTTAGGCACAGATCCCGCACTATGCCTTTGTGGACGGACGAAGCCATATGTCGTGGGAATCTGCTCGTTGACCTGCGATCCATGGTCGATTAGCAGTCGTTCCCACCGGATTCGATGCTTCGATGGGAGGTTAGAATGGCGCCAAGAGGCGCCGGCGTCGCGTCCGATGATCCCTTGGCGTCATGGTACGATGGCGCGACGAAGCAGTCGGTCGTGGATTTCGTCGTGCGCGTCACGACAGCGGGCGGCGCGGGCTACGTCGCAGCGGAAGAACGAATCGCCACCTTCGACAACGACGGCACGCTCTGGTCCGAACAGCCCTATTATTTTCAGCTCGCGTTCGCCCTCGATCGGATCAAGGCGTTGGCTCCGAACACCCGGAGTGGCAGGGCAAAGAGCCCTTCAAGTCGGTTCTGGCGGGCGACCTCAAGGCGATCTTCGCGTACGACGAGCCCGCGCTAGTACAGATTGTTGCGGCCACGCATTTCGGCCTGACAACGGACGAATTTGAAGGGATCGTGCGGGAGTGGCTGAGGACAACGCGTCATCCGAGGACCAACCGGTTGTTCACCGAAATGGTGTTCCAGCCGATGCTGGAGCTGCTTACCTATCTCCGAACTAACGGCTTCAAGACCTTCATCGTCTCGGGCGGCGGCATCGAATTCATGCGTGGCTTCGCCGAGATGACCTACGGTGTGCCGCCCGAGCAAGTGATCGGGAGCAGCGGCAAACTGGCGTTCGAGATGCGAGACGGTAACCCGGTTCTGACCAAGCTGCTTGAGATCGACTTCGTTAATGACAACGCCGGAAAGCCCGCCGGCATCCAAAAACACATCGGCCGTCGCCCGATCGCGTCCTTCGGCAATTCCGACGGTGACCTGGAAATGCTGCAATGGACAACAGCCGGAAACGGCGCACGGTTCGCGTTGCTCATCCACCACACTGACACAGCTCGGGAATGGGCCTATGATCGTAACACGCCCTTCGGGCGCCTCGACAAGGCACTCGATGAGGCCCGTGCGAAGGGATGGACGGTCGTCGATATGAAGAACGACTGGCGGCGCGTCTTTCCGTTCGAGTAGCGGAGAGAATTCTCGCTCTGCGTAGTCCGCAGATACGCAAGGACGGCGCACGTCTCGAACTTCTCTCCAGATGGAGTCTGCTTCGGGTCGACTGCGGTCGAAAATCGATTCGTGCTGTGGGTCGCTACCTGCCGTTGACGATTTCCAAGAACGAACGTCTGCTTGGCGCCGTTTGAAACTCCGAAGCAGCCGGGCCGCTTTCGGCCAGATCCCGTCAAAAGCTGTCCGGCAATGGAGCGCCCAGAGCTGCCGCTCAGTCGAACGGCGCTACTCCTCCAAAGCGGACGTTCGATCCGCCGACCTTCCGGGCTGCAGTGGGTGGAAACCTGCCGTTTATTCGCCCCGGTTTGAACGGCAAGGTCGTGCCATAAACAGACGATGGCATTCGCGATCCGGTGGGACTTGCTGGTGCGGCCCGATGCGCTCATTCTGTTCAGGCAGAAGGCTGGCGCGCCGAATATCGACTGAGCATGCGGCTCTGGCGCGGTCGCTCTATATGGGCGAGCTGGTGAATTGCAGCAAAGGAGACACGCACATGGAGATGTTCTCGTTTGCGAAATACTTCGATGAAATCAACACACTGGCCGACCTTCAGTTCATGCCGGGGGAGAAGCTTTACCTGGATCGGCCGTCGGCGGCGTCGGAACCAAAGGATTTGCTGCTCTACCTCGGCTGCAATGTGCTCAGAACTGCCCATCTGGCGAAGACCGTGATCGCCGTCTTGAAGGCGATGGGCTTCGACTTCAACGCGGCTGGAGGCCCGGCACATTGTTGTGGGATCGTTCACTATCAGCACGACGATCGGAAAGGCGCGCATACGTTTGCGGCGAACAGTATGCGCCACTTCGCGAGATACGGTGCGACCAAGGTCCTGATGTGGTGCCCGTCGTGCAACGAGCACTACGACGAGGTCGTAACAAAGTACCAAGACGTCTCCTTTCAATACGAGCATGTCACGGCATTCATCGCACGGCACCTGGACCGAATCCCCTTCACTCGGCGGATCGAGAAGAGGGTCGCTATGCACTATCATACGGGATACCCGCAGTCCGATCTCGATTGGCAGAACACGCGCAGGATCCTGCAAGCGATCCCTGGCCTCGAATTGATCGACATCGAAAATCCGGCCGCTCTGGGGCGGCACTGCGCTCCGAAGTGGGTGGTGCGGATCGGCCGGCCTCAGTGGCAGAAGGCCATCTCCGGCGTTCTGGACGCAGCGAGGGACGCCCGCGTGGATATCCTCGCCACCCTCTATCACTCATGTCACCGAGAGATTTGCCAGAAGGAAGCGGACTACCCGTTCGCAATTGTCAATTACATAAGCCTGCTCGGCGAGGCGATGGGCATCGAGCACCCAGACGTTTACAAGCGGTATAAGCTCAGAGCCGACCCAGAGGCGGTCTTTGAGGAGGTGCGGCCCTACGTCCTGGCGAACGGGCTGGATCCCGTCCGAGTCTGCGAGGTCCTGCGCAACGCATTTGCGCCCAAATGTGAACTTGAGGAGTCTAATCCCTCCTGACTTGGAGGACACCACGAGAAGTCAATGGTGCTGCGGAGGGCTCATTATGGCGGAGCAAACCAGCTCTCGTATCACCCGCGTAGTCAGTCCGGCCGTGCCTGAACCACCACCAGGAACATGGTCAAACTGCTTAGTCACAAATGGCATTGCCTACGTCGCGGGAATGACTGCGCGCGGCAAGGACGGAGAGGTCGTGGAGGGAGACGAATACGAGCAGGCCCAGATAGTTTTTGCCAAGATCGGCAGTATGGTCGAGGCGGCGGGCGGTACCATGGCGGACATCGTGAAGGTTACGATTTTCGTGACCGATATCACACAGCGAAAAAAGATTTGGCAGGCGCGCAGAGAAGCCTTCGCCGGTGATTTCCCGGTTAGCACGCTGGTCCAAGTCGCGGCTCTGGCTGAACCTACGGTCAAGGTGGAGATCGACGCTATCGCCCACGTCGGTGCAGGCACGCGGTGAAGGTGAGCGGGACGAACTTCCGGAATGGGATCGGGTCACGCCATTCGGCAATGGTTCGATGTACGGCACAACGGATCGGAAGCAGCCGTTTTGAGGTCATTCCGAGGCAGGCTCTAAGCGCGACAGCTCGTAATCATAGACGTGTATCAAGCCCGCCGGACGTTCCAGAAGATAGGGAAACCGTGAAGGATGCCGGTCAGGCCGGCTCGGTATGCGCTCGGGTTGTAGAAGGTACCCAGCGGGAAGTAGGGCACGTCCTCGAAGGCTTGCACCTGTATTTCCACGGCGATCTGTTTTTGGGTGGTGAGGTCGGTGGCGTCGAGCCAGCGGTCCCGCAGCTCCTCCAGCCTGCTGCTGGTCGGCCAACCTGGCCACGCCTGTCCGCCGTTGCCGCGCAACGCGAGGTGGGTGGCTGGGCTCGAGAGCTCATCGGCGGAGAAATTGGTGCAGAACGCGTTCCACCCGCCCTGCGAGGCCGGCTTCTTACTGGCCCGCCGCTGCACCGCCGTGCCCCAATCGACTGCCTGATAATCAACAACCATGCCGGCCCGCTTCATCATCTCCGCTGAGATCTCGCTCGCCGCTTTCAGGATTGGGTAATCCTGGGGCACCATTAGTGCGACCGGCGCTCCATCGTATCCGGCAGCCTTCAGTTCCCGTTTGGCTAGGTCGTAATCGCGCGGGCCGTCGAGCACCTTCATACCGGCGTTGCTGGCCATGGGCGAACCGGGCGGGAAAAAGCCCGTTGGCACCTTTCGCAACGAGGGATCGGTGCCGATAACCGCTATCATGGCCTCGTTCTGGTCGATGACGGGTAGGAGCGCACGCCGCACTGCGGCCTTGTCGAAAGGCGGAAAGAGGTGGTTGGGCCGCATGAGCATGCAGCCGCCCGTCTCGTAGATGAGCTCCAGCTTCAGCTTGGGATCTTGGCTGAGAAGCGGCAGCAGATCGCCGGTCGGTCGCTCCCACCCATCCACCTCGCCGGATTGCAGCGCCGCCGCCGCCGTAGCCGGGTCGGGGATGACGAGCCACTCGATTCGGTCGAAATGCGCGACCTTCGGTCCGGAGGTCCACTCCGGTCCACCGCCGCCATCGTCGCGTGGCCTATACTCCTGGAAGCGCTCATAGACGTATCGCGCTCCTGGCACCCGCTCGTCCAACTTGAAGCGAAACGGGCCGCTGCCAACCATTTCCATCACGGGCTTGAACGGATCGGTGGCGGCCAGCCGCGATGGCATCATCGCGCACATGTTGGGACCCGTCTTCCCGAGCGCTTCAGGCAGGAGCGGGAACGGCCGCTTTAGGCGGAACACAATCGTCCGATCGTCGGGCGCCGAAAGCTCATCGGTGCGCTGCATCAATGTCTGGCCGAGCGCGTCGCGCCCACCCCAGCGGCGGATGGAGCCGACGCAGTCTTTCGCGAGCACCGACTCTCCATCATGGAACATCAACCCATCGCGAAGCGTCAGCCGCCAGGTCCTGCCGTCGTCCCCGACGTCGTGCCCGGCCACCATCTGCGGCGTCGGTTTGGAACCGCTTGCCGGCCCGGTCTGACCATAGAGCGTATCGAACACAAGGTAGCCATGGTTGCGGGTGACGTAGACGGTGCTCCAGACTGGGTCGAGTACGGCCAGGTCCGCGTTCGGAATGAACTTGAGCACCTGGCGTGACGCCGCCCCTCCTACCGAGGGCAGAGCGAGGCTCGCCACGGTTGCGGCTGAGGCTGCCAAGAATCCCCGTCGCTCCATCGTACCGCCTCCAAAGCTCCGTGGGGCGCGGGCCTTGTCAGTCCATTCGCGCCCGCAGCGGCAACGCCTGTTCGCCGAGCATGTCGGCCAGGATCACGTCCCACGCCTCGTCGAGTGCCACATGGTTGATGTCGAGCAGCGAGCCGCGAGCCGCCAGTATGGCTTCGAAATGGCGGGTGCGCTACGCCCGCGACCATCGTGCGCAGGGCAATCGCACTTCAGAACAGAGCGAGGAGCCGAGCGAGATAGTGATCATCCCATCCGGCGCGCATGAGCTTTGTACGCAGAGACCCTTTTGTGATGTCCTTCTGCATGACGTTCAGC
>Ga0074046_10005617_pt1 | contig 10005 bp, 9 predicted proteins | sample BogForMeECP23OM3_FD_94441 | JGI IMG/M metagenome (GOLD analysis project Ga0074046, IMG submission 94441) | Bog forest soil microbial communities from Calvert Island, British Columbia, Canada - Bog Forest MetaG ECP23OM3 | ecosystem: Environmental > Terrestrial > Soil > Wetlands ...
CAGCGGCTTCGGTTCGAAGTCCCTCTTGTCAGAAGGCGGCGATCTTGGAGACGTCGCGCCAAGTCGCAAAGGCTCGCTCGCGTGAAGCGCGGCGGAAGTCGGCGGTGGCGGTTTCAGGATAAGAGACGTGGAAGAGATTGGCGACTTGATCGTGAACCGACAGAAACCGTTGCGCCTGTCTGGCTGATTTGAAGCGCTTCATGATCCGCTCGCGTCGTCGCGTCGGCTGGTGGGAGTTCTCCGCCCGATTGTTCAGGCCTTTGTGCTGGCGATGTTCCACGCCAAGGCCCATTTTCGCTCTTGCCGCGCCGTACGAACGGAGCTTGTCTGTGATCATCACGCGCGGCGGCGTGACGGCGGATTTCAAGAGCTTCTTCATGAGCCGCTGCGCAGCGCGCGTGTCTCTTCGGCGCTGGATCAAGACGTCGAGCACGAAGCCGTTCTGATCGACGGCGCGCCACAGCCAATGCTTCTCGCCGGCGATCGAGACAACGACTTCGTCCAGATGCCATCTATCGCCGCGAGCGGGCGCGCGCCGGCGGATCTGCTTGGCGAACCCGTTGCCGAACTTCTTTCCCCACTGGCGCACAGTCTCGTAGGTCACGCCAATCCCGCGAGCCGCCAGCATCTCCTCGACCATCCGCAGGCTCAAGGGAAACCGGAAGTACAGCCAGACTGCATAGCTGATGACTTCCGGCGGGAAACGATCGCGGCGATAGAGCGGATCACGGGCAGTCGGCATCGCTGCTGCATAGCCGCGTGCCCACTCCGAATTCGTTAACCTGACGATGCCCGTTGAATGAATAACGAACGCCTCGATGCCGTGCGCCCTCAACCAGCGCGCTAGCCAAAAGCCATCTCGGCCCGGTTCAAAGCCAAGGACAATGCGCGAAATTGTTCGGCCCGCCTTGATCGCCTCATCGCGCCATCGCTCGATCAACTGAAGCAATGCGTCATGAGCAGCGCCAAGCTTTTTCAAAGGGTGGCGGTCCATCCCTGGCACAATCCCGGCCACAGCCCAGCTCGACAGGCTCAGCTCGACCACCGCAATCAGCGTGCCGTCCTGCTCGAAAAGCGTTCGCGATCGGCTGAGATCATTGATCGTGGGGCGCTCCATCGGCGGTAGCCGGCGATGAGAACGGCACGCCCTCCGCCGGACGCCCCATAGTAGCTTCCGCCGGCTGCTGGCTGGCTCGCAGCACTTTGGCGCGTCCTCCGTCGTGGCCATGCTTGCCGACGCCCAGAACAATCCCAATCCCGCCCTCGGCGGCGTCTGAGCCCAGATCATCCCGTCGCCGCCGGAAACGCCGCGTTCTTCATGGCTGACTCCAAACTGTAAACACGTGGACGTTCGCAGTCCGGAGGGGCAAGCCACGCCCGTAAATCTCGCCGAGGCCGAACTCGCTGATTGACGCTTCGCGACATTCAGCTTGAAAATCCTCTTGCAGCGTCAATCAACGCAGCATATATTTCCGTGGCTGCAACCTTGGACTTTCGCCCAGATTGTGGCGCTATATGGCGCCGAGGATTCCGGCGTTGGTTGCCGAGAACAAAACGAAGCTGGCTGGCGAACTCGCCAGAATTGCAGGCGATATCCGTTCCGCACGCTCCCTCGATCCTGCGGTCGACGCCATATTGAGTGTCGGTCAACTTATTGACATGCGTATTCCCATCTTTATCGACAACGTCTGCGACGAGCGACGGCACGATCGGGTTTACGCATCGTTGGGCATATCGCCCGATTTAGTCGGCTGGTGGCGCTCGAAACCGATCGCTGAGTTTCACCCCGACATTCATAGAACTCGTTATGAACGTCTACCGTTTCGGAGCATGCTTTTGGACGGCGACGAAACTCGCCTATCCGTTCAGGATATCGCCTTGCGCGAGAGAATCCGGAGCTTTGGGATTCTCTCCAGCTTCATGATACCGGTGCATCTTCCCAATGGCGTCACTTCACTTATCACTTGGGTCAGCGATGAACCCGGGGCCGCGTCCTCCCCTCTCGTCGAAGGTGCCTATTTCGGACTTCAAGGTATAGCCTACGCCTTCATTGACGCACTGCAACGAAATAAGGAAACACAACCCACATGCGTTGGGGCGCGAAAGGTTGTACTTAGCGCACGTGAGCGCGATTGCGTACGTCTTGTCGCGGCCGGCCGCACAATGAAAGAGGTGGCGCGGTCTCTGTCTCTGTCGCCCTTTACGGTTCGTGACTATCTAGGCAATGCGATGCGCCGATTCGATGCTCGAAACCTACCGCAACTCGTGTCGATCGCATGGCAACGCGGCGAGATTGGCTTCGATTAACACCGAGCGCAATCCCTCACTTTGCGGGTATGGCGAGCTTTAGCGCCACCCCATATCTTCCTTCCGGCTTCGTTGGCAACGATGGGTCAACGGCGCGTTCGGAAACGCTTATGTCCCCTGGGGGGAGGGACTTCCGGATCTCGGGGAGGAAGGGACATCATGAACAGCGTTGGCGCATACGACCTCGGCGTGAAGTGGAAAACGACCCGGCTCACGGGCTCGTTGGGGGCCGAGGTCGCTGGCGTCGACATCAACGCCTTCGGTAAAGATGACGCGGGCCACTTGGCCGAGCTCATAGCCCGGCGCCACGTCCTGCTCTTCCGCGGGCAGTGGGTCGACAACGAGCAGTTGAAGCGGTTTGGCGCGCTATTCGGGGAACTGAACAAGTTTGCCTTCAAGGGCTATGTCGCCGACGAGGAGGGCGCGGTGTTGATTATGAGGAATGATCCCATACATGCCGTCACCGCCCTATGGCACACCGACGCTCCGATCTATGAGCGCCCGCCCGCCTACTCCATCCTGGCCGAGCGGAAGATCCCGGAGGCTGGCGGCGACACGCTGTTCGCCAACCAGCATGCGGCGTTCGACTCGCTGAGCGAAGGCTTCAAAACGCTACTGCGTGGGCTGAAGGCGGTGCATTCCTATGAATACGGCGGCCAGCTCGGCGCGAAGACCCAGATCCACCCGGTCGTGAGGGTGCATCCGATCTCCAAGCGCGAGGCGCTCTATATCAGCCGGTCCACCGTCAAGCGGTTCGATGGGATTACCGAGGAAGAGAGCCGGCCGCTGTTGGAGCTGATTTTCGACCGCGCCACCGACCATGACTTCAGATACAGGCACGTTTGGGCGAAGGGCGACGTAATCATGTGGGACAATAGGTCGGTGATGCACCGGTCCACCCACGACTATGGCTCCGATCCCGACGCCCGGCTCATGCACACGATTCAATGCCGTCCGGAGCCGGTTTACGGTCCGAACTCATTGGAAGCTCGCGCCGGCGTCTGACGCCGGGCGAGTGTGATCGTCATCGCCAGATTGCGCGTCACGCGCCGTCAAAAACTGTTCTGACGGCGCCCTCAACCGCCGAGGCGCGGCGCCGGCGCGTTTAGAGCCGCCCGACAGGATTCGACCAGCGCCGAGCCCGATCCCTGTTTTTGTAGGGATTGAGGCCTGCCCTCCCAGCCAATAAATCTGACTCAACGTCGTTAGATCAACAGCAAATTCCGAAAAACCCTAATCCCCAGGAGGAACGGTTTTCGGATCTTAGGGAGTAGAGACATCATGAATAGCGTTGCCACACTTGAACCCGCCGTGAAGTGGAAGTCGACCCGGCTCACGGGCTCGTTGGGAGCCGAACTTGTCGGAGTCGACATCAACACCTTCACCAAGGATGACGCCCGCTCTTTGGACGAACTCATCGCCCAGCATCACGTCCTGCTCTTCCGCAAGCAGTCGGTCAATAACGAGCAATTGCAGCAGTTCGGTGCGCTGTTAGGCGATCTGAAAAAATTCGCCTACACGGACAGGACCGCGGACGCGACCGGCTCGGTGTCGGTTCTGGACAATAGCCCTTTGCACGCCGTCTCCGCTTTGTGGCACACCGACGCGCCAGCTAATGAGCACCCGCCTTGCTACACCATCCTCGCCGAGCGGAAGATCCCGGAAGCTGGCGGCGATACGCTGTTCGCCAACCAGCATTTGGCCTTCGAATCCCTGAGCGAGGGCTTCAAAAACCTCCTGCGCGGGCTCAAGGCTGTTCATTTCTATGAGTACGGCGGCGGTCTCGGCTCCAAGACCCAGGCCCACCCGGCCGTGAGGGTGCATCCGATTTCGAAGCGTGAGGCGCTCTATATCGATCCGCTCAGCGTCAAGAGCTTCGAGGGGATGACCGAGGAAGAGAGCCGCCCGCTCCTCAAGTTCATTTTCGAGCGCGCCGTCGACGATGACTTTGGCTATCGCCATCGGTGGGAGAAGGGCGACGTGATCATGTGGGACAACCGATCGGTGATGCACCGGTCCACGCATGACTATGGCTCCGATCCCCAGGCCCGGCTCATGAACAATGTTCAAAGCCGTCCGGAGCAGGTCTACGGCCCTGGCTCGTTCGGCGTCTGACATCGAAGCGACGAGGCCGCGATAACCAGCTGTTATCGCGGCCTCGGTCTCCGCTGCTTGCGCCTATTCTGAAGCTGGGCGCCATAATCGCCGTCACCAACAGCGGGCCTTGGGCCATCAGCCAATGTTCTGACGTCACCCTCGCCAGCCGAGGGGCTCGATTCGACGCTGCGCAGCCGAATGCACAGGGAACAATACGCTGATTTCGGCCCCGGTTTAGCCTGCCCCATCATCGGAGTGCGCGAAATGACAGATCACTATGACGTAGTCCAGATCGGCTACGGACCGGTGGGCCAGACCTTTGCCGCCTTGCTCGGCAAGCATGGCTACAAAATCGGCGTGTTCGAACGCGAGCTCGAACGTTACCCCTTCGCGAGAGCAGGGCACGTCGACGACGAGATCATGCGGATTTTCCAGGGTATCGGGGCGGCCGACGAGATCGAGGCGCGCGCCATACCGATTCCCTCCTACGAGTTCATGAACGCGTCCGGCGAACGGCTGCTGCACATAGACTGGGGCGAGGCTTCACCCTCGGGCTGGAAGTCGCATTACACGTTCTACCAGCCCTACCTCGAGGACGCCCTGATTCGTTCTGGCGAAAAGTCCGGCACCGTGACTGTCCATCGCGGATGGGAGGCCGTCGAACTGGTCCAGCACGCGGATCACGTACAAATCACGCTCGCCGAGGGGAGAAAGCGGGACGGGAAATGGGTCGCTGGAGGGCGTACGCGCACGGTCACCGCTTCCTACGTCATCGGGGCGGACGGAGCGAATTCGTTCGTGCGGCAGGCTTGTGAACTGAACAGGGACGACCTGGGGTTTTCCGCGGAATGGCTCGTTGTCGACCTGCGCCCTCACCAACCCGACGCCGACATCGGTCTCCCCGATGCGGCCCAGATATGCAACCCCATGCGGCCGGCGTCGCTGTTTCGCTGGGGGGGCAGGGAACATTCCCGCGGTGAGTTCATGCTATTGCCCGGCGAGACCGCCGAGCAGATGCAGGATCCCGCCACCGTCTGGAAGTTGTTCGCTCCTTACGGGGTGGGTCCTGACAATGTCGACATCGTGCGGCGCGCCGTCTACCGCTTCCGCGGTCTGCTGACCGAATCGTTCCGCAACAACCGCGTTCTGCTCATGGGCGACTCCGCCCACCTCATGCCGCCGTTCCTCGGCCAGGGCGCATGCGCGGGTATTCGCGACGCGCAAAACCTCGCCTGGAAGCTCGACCTCGTGCTGCGTGGACTGGCGTCTTCCGAGCTGCTTGACACCTATACCCCAGAGCGAAAGCCGCATGTTGAAGCCATCATCCGCAACTCCATAGCGCTCGGCCAGATTGTCTGCGTTTCCGACCCCGAAATCGCCGCCAAGCGCGACCAAGCGTTCCTCTCCGGGATGGTCCCGCCACCGCCGCCCTTCCCCGGCTTGACCAACGGCATCCTGCACCGGTCGCCGTCCGGGAAGGTGGAAGACCCGGTAGGGCAACTCGCCGTGCAGGGGAGAGTGCGGCATCGAGGCGTTGCACGGCGCTTCGACGACGTCTTCGGGCCCGGTTGGATGTTGCTCAGCCGCAAAGCCAATCCCTTGCGGTCCCTGAGCGACGATCAGCGCGCCTATCTGGACGCCCTCGGTGTCCGAGCTGTCTACGTGACACGTGGGGCCTTGCCCGAGGCCGATGACATCGCGATGGATTACGACCTCACCTACACGAAGTGGTTCTCCGAACTCGGCGTCGAGGCCGTTTTGGTCCGGCCGGACTTCTACATCTATGGAACGGCGTCGACCTTGGCCGACCTGTCCGATTTGGTCGATGGCCTCGCCCGCCAGGTTCCCCTCAGGGTTCCAGCGATAGCCGCCTAAAGCAGGCGCTTATGCCCTCATGTTTCGGCAAATCTTCCGATTTCAGGCGACGGCCCTTGCGATTGTTGCGGCGTTTGATGCGCGGGCGCTCGACGAGGTGAAGGCATAGGCTTGCTGGAAAGGGGCAGGGATGCACCCTGCCTGAATCGCATGAATCGCAACAGGAGTCGCCCGTGAAGAACGCTGAGACGCCGTGATTTGGGTCGTGTGCGGGGAATTTGAAGTATTCGATTTTGTCGGTGTGGATGGTTGAGAGTGGCCGTATCTTAAATTGAGGCGGGCTTCGAGGCGTGATTCTCTGCCGTTGGTGTGTGTTTCGTGTGTGGACGCCCCGTTGGATGCAAGGGCTTTCTTCAGGCTCGAGCAGGTGGTCAGGCGCTTTCGTGTGTCCGGCCTCATAGTGCGGCAGTTCACACGCCGCGGGCCCGTATGGAAGCTCGAGGATCGGGTCCAAATCGGCGTGGCGCGCTCGAAGCGCTCCGAAACACACTGGTTTTCCCGACCCCGTCTCATTGACCGTTTGCCCTTACCCTTGGATTGGCCTTCTCACACCTCCGACGTCTCCGACCGCGGCCGGCGCTTTTAAGCGCGAGCCGCGTCAGGAGCTTGGTAAACCCCGCCCTTTGTCATCAGCGCCCAGGCGATCCGAGCTGTGCGGTTCGCCAGCGCCACCGCGACGACGAGGCGGGGCTTTTTCTTTAACATGCGCCCGAGCCAGGACCCCTCGGGGGCGCCTTTGCGCGAAGCCCATCGAACGACAGTCATCGCGCCGCTGACCAGCAATCGGCGGAGATCGCGCTGGCCCATCTTCGAGGTTCCGCCCAAGCGGGTCTTGCCCCCTGACGAGTTTTGTCGAGGCGTGAGGCCGAGCCAGGCGGCGAAGTCGCGGCCCTTGGCAAAGCTTTCCAAGGGCGGCGCGAGGGCCTCCATGGCTACGGCGCAAATGACGCCGACGCCAGGGATCGTCATCAGCCGCTTGGCGGTTTGATCGTGGCGCGCGCGTTGGCGAAGCTCCTGGTCGAGGAGCCCAATCTGTTCGCTGAGCGCGGCGATGTGCGCGAGCAGCATCTGGCTCAGAACAACGACCGGCGCTGGTAAGCCGCTGCCACTGTCTTGCAGAGCCTCGGCGAGACGCTCGATATGAACGGGTCCGTTGGGCGCTACGACGCCGTATTCCGCCATGTGCCCCCGCAAGGCGTTGATCGTTTGGGTTCGCTGACGAACGAGAAGGTCGCGGGTCTTGAACGCCATGCCGGAGGCCTGCTTCTCCGCGCTCTTGACGGCGACAAATCGCATCGTCGGCCGCCCCGCCGCTTCGGCGATCGCCTCGGCGTCGGCCGCGTCGTTCTTGTTTCGCTTTACGAACGGCTTCACGTAGATCGGCGCAATCAGGCGCACTTCATGGCCCAACGCGCCGATCTGCCGCGCCCAATGGTGCGAACTGGCGCAGGCCTCCATCGCGACAACGCACCTGGGAATGGAATCGAAAAACGACAGCATCTTCGCTCGCGAGATCTTCTTGCGGAACGCCGTCGATCCGTCCATCAGCGCGCCATGCGCTTGAAAGACGTTCTTCGCCAAATCGAGCCCGATGATGCTAACTTCCTCCATGGACGCCTCTCCTATCGTCGCGGTCTTCAACACCACGACCTTGGCACATCGATGCCGTCGGAGGGGCGTCCACCCCATCGGCGTGCAAAATTTTGGACGCCGATTGACACGTTGGTGAGACGACGGAGCGATTCGCGATGCGGCCGAAGGAGCGTCGGGACAGCGGGCAGAACGATCTTTTCCGAGCTCGGCTCGACCAGATTGTGGAGCGGCGTGCAAAAGTCGACCACCTGATGGAGTGGGCCCCTTGGGGCGGACAATCGGGCGAGCGGGAATTGACCGTCGGGCCGGGCTTTCGAAAGAAGGAAGCCCATGGCCAGGCACCGCGCGCACAGCATCGAGTTCAAGCGCCACGTCGTTCAGGAGTTCCTGGCGGGCGAGACCCTTCATGGGCTCTCCAAGCGCCATGACGTCTGCCGAAACCTGATCCGGATCTGGGTTCAGAAGTATGAAGCCGGCGACTTCGAGGAGGATGCCGCCGCCGCCGACCTTCTCCAGCAATACGAAGCCCGGATCGCGGCGCTCGAGCGCCTTGTCGGCAAGCAGGCGCTGGAGCTCGAGTTTCTAAAGGGGGCTGTGAAAAGCGCACCGCGGCCGAGAAGCGCGACTACGTCCGTCGTTGTCGGCCCCCGGGCCTCAGCGTCGCAGAAGGATGCCGGCTGATGGGAATCGCCCGCTCGACCTTCTACGACGAACCGGCCGCTGCGCATGACGACACGGCGATCGTCGAGGCGATCGCCGCGATCTGCGACGAGTTCGAGTTCTATGGCTGGCGGCGCGTTCGCGCCGAGCTGCGGCATCGAGGCATGATCGTCAATCACAAGAAGATCCGCCGGCTGATGCGCGAGCACGACCTTCAGCCTCGCCGGCGTCGCCGCCATGTCGCCACGACCGACAGCGACCATGACCAGCCGATCTATCCCAATCTGGCCAAGGACCTGGCGGTCGATGGACCGAACCGGCTCTGGGTGGCGGACATCACGTATGTCGCCATCGTCGAAGGCTTCGCTTACGTCGCGGTCATTCTTGACGTCTGGTCGCGTCGGGCGGTCGGCTATGCGATCAGCCGCTCGATCGACGTCCGCCTGACGCTCGCCGCGCTCAACGTCGCGATCGAGCGCCGCAAGCCTCCTCCCGGCTGCGTCCACCACTCGGATCGCGGCTCGCAGTACGCCGCTCAGGCCTATCGGCAAGCCTTGCTTCGCTGCGGTCTTGTCGGTTCGATGGGACGCAGAGGCAACCCTTACGACAACGCCAAGGCCGAGAGCTTCATGAAGACGCTCAAGGTCGAGGCGGTCTATCCCATGGCCTACGAAACCTTCGCCGACGTCGCCGAAGACCTTCCGAGGTTCATCGACGAGGTCTACAACCGACGCCGTCTCCATTCCGCATTGGGCTATCTCAGCCCGCAACAGTTCGAGGACCGCAACCCCCGACCCCCGGTCAAATCAGCAGCCTGATCCCTGTCCGCCCCAAGGGGCCCACTCCATGATGGGGTGATCGGCGTGCAAAAGTAGGCCACCTCCCGATCAGACCTACATCACCTCCGATTGCAACATCGGGGGCGTTCAGGGGATGCTGACTGTGGAGACGATTTCACGGGTGCGTCGTGAGCAGGCGAGAGGCAAGAGCGTCCGGGCGATTGCGCGGGATCTGCGGTTGTCTCGGGACAGGGTGAGCAAGTACCTGCGGTCCGGCGAGACCGAGGCGAAGTACGAGCGCCATCGCCAACCCTATCCGCAACTCGGGCCGTTCTTGTCCGCTCTGGAAGATTTGCTGGAACGCAATGGGCGCCAGCCACCGCGGGATCGGCTGGACAAGCGGCAGCTATTCGAGGCGCTTCGGCGGACCGGCTATGCCGGCGGCTATGACTCCGTGCGTCGCTACGCTCGGCGCTGGGCGGATATTCGGGCGACGAAGACGGAGGCCAAGGCGAGCGAGGCGTTTATTCCGCTGACCTTCGCGCCGGCCGAAGCCTACCAGTTCGACTGGTCGGAGGAATGGATCGTCCTCGACGGCGTAACCTTCAAGGTTCAAGTCGCGCACGCCCGGCTTTGCCACAGCCGCATGCCCTACATCCGGGCGTATCCGCGGCAGAGCCAGGAGATGATGTTC
>Ga0074046_10005618_pt1 | contig 10005 bp, 10 predicted proteins | sample BogForMeECP23OM3_FD_94441 | JGI IMG/M metagenome (GOLD analysis project Ga0074046, IMG submission 94441) | Bog forest soil microbial communities from Calvert Island, British Columbia, Canada - Bog Forest MetaG ECP23OM3 | ecosystem: Environmental > Terrestrial > Soil > Wetlands ...
AAATTGCGATGGCGCGCGCCAGCGGGACCGCTCAGGCTGGAGGACGTGGAAGACCAACGCAGTTTGACCTGGCATAGCCAGCTTCAGTCCCAGGCCGGCGTCGTCTCGCGGCGACAAGCACTCAACGCGGGTCTTACCGAAGGCGGGCGCCGTTTGCGGGAACACGGACGGAGCCGGTCTGCATATCGAGCCGCTGGCCGACGACCGCCTAGAGGACGAAGACGGCCTGCTCGTCATCCCGGCCGCCGACGTCACCGTCAGCGACGGCCTCGTCCGGACGCTACGCGATGCCGACCAGCGATAACAGGCCGCAGCTCCTGATCGACACCAGCGTCGCCGTCGCCCTCGTGGTCGCCGCGCACGAGCACCATCAGGCCACCAGGAAGGCTATCGGCGACCGGAGCTGCGGGCTCAGCGGCTCAGCGGCCACGCGGCCGGCACGAGCAACGGCTAAATGCCTCGGCAGGCAACGTTTGCCTCCGTAGCATGTCAGTCATGGAGGTGACCTTCACCAAGCTTGGGGGGCGCCGGTACCTGATGACTGTCGTCCGGGAACGCGGACCCGAGCTGGCGGCGCGGCAGGGCCCCGGTTACCACGACTACCTGCCGCATGACGCCGTGCACTTCCTCGCTGAGGCCGAGGCTGGCCTGTCCGGGGGTGTCTTCGGGCGGGTCGCCGCCGGCTGGAGCAACATTTTCACGACGGCCGACCCGGCAGTGAGGCGCCACCAGGCTCGCCGGGAGGCGAAGCGGCGGCCACGGGACACCGACCACGCGGATATGGCGCGCTCCGAGTCACTCGCGTCACTGTGCCAGCCGCTGTGGGAGTTCCGGGCCGGACTCCGCTCCGAGCTGCCGCTCTGGACCTCCCGGGTCGAGCCGGACCTCTTCGCTTCACCGCTCGTTGAGCGCATCGTCGAGCGTCTCGGCGAGTTCGCCGCGCGCTGGCACGCTCTCCCCGTCGGCGGGAACCTCACACTCGTGTGGCCGCTCGATCGACAGGGGAACCCTCAGCGCGAAAACCGCCGATCTCGCGTCGCGATCTGAATTCCTAACCATGCAGATCGACGAACGTCGAGGCTGCCACGTCCGCCCCGCTCCAAAAACGCCGCCGACATCAGGATGGCCGCCGATGCCGTGGAGACCGTGGTCATCCACCCGAACATCGGCGCTGATAGCCGCCGGGCTCCTCTCGATCCAGCCCCGCGCTGGTGGCGGCGTCTGGAACAATGACCGGTATGCCGAAGGAGCCGGTGACACCGATCGATGAACTTGCCCGGATGCTGTTGCAGATGGAGGCGAATGCGTCCGAGGTCCTGATGCAGCAGATGCTGGATCAGTTCAAGCAGCAGACGTTCGTCGGCGGCAAGCGTGTCGCCGTCCAGAAGCTGCCCAGGCTGCCGAAGAAGGCCGCGACCACCGTGCACCGGGTGAAGGTGAGCCTGCATGGCGCCAAGCCGCCGGTCTGGCGGCGGCTTGAGATCCCCAGCGCCATGCGGCTGGACCTGGTGCACGAGGTCATCCAGGTCGCCTTCGACTGGCATGGCTACCACCTGCATGCGTTCGAGACGGTATGCGGCGAGTTCGGATCACCGGACGACGATGACGACTGGTCGGATCGCAAGGATGAGACCACCGCCGCCCTGGCCCAGGTGGCCGCGGCGGAGCGAGCGAAGGTCGTGTACGCCTACGACTTCGGTGACGACTGGCGGCACGACATCGTGGTGGAGAAGATCATGGCGGCCGAGCCGGGGATTGCCTACCCGCGCTGCACCGGCGGGCGGCGGGTGGCGCCGCCGGAGGACTGCGGCGGCATCTGGGCCTTCAACCAGTACCAGGCCGACCTGGTTGACACGTTCGGCGCCGATGAGGTGACCGCCCGGCTGGCCGACCTGGCAGAGGTCCTCATTTCGGCTTCCTGACACGTCACCTCGGCCCGGAAATCCTGGCCGGCCCGTCTTAGGTGCGGCGCTCGGTGCCGTGCAGGAACACCGAGGTGACCAGGGCCGCCGCCTTCTCGGCGCCGGCTTGCTGCTCGGCGGCCAGGCGGGCGCCGGCCTCGAGGAGGCTGCCGAGCAGGAACCTCAGTTCGTCGACCGAGATATCGCTGCGGAACGTGCCGTCGTCGATGCCGCGGCGCAGTAGCGCGTCGATCATCGCCGTGATCTGCTCTTGTTCCCCGGGGCCGGCGTTACCCTGGCCGAACTGGCCGACGAGAGCGGCGTACTTGCTGCCGGCCGCGGCGACCACGCGCGCGACGCGGGCGATGCCCTCGGCCACGGGAACGGCGTCTAGGTCGGCCTCGGCGAGTCGGGTGGCGGTCGCGTCGATGGCGGCGGCGGTCAGCTCCTGCAGCAGCCGCTCACGGGTCGGGAAGTACCGGTACAGGGTCGCCCGGGCCACGCCGGCGGCCTCGGCGACCTCGCTCATGCTGGGCGGCTCGCCGCCCTCGGCAAGCAGGTCCGCGGCCGCGTCGAGGATCGCCCCGGCGACCCGTTCGTGGATAGCGGTGCTTCTGGTCACGAACCGCACTTTACATCATTGACCCGTTACTGTACATTAGCGTCCATTGGTGAGACATTAATGTCTCATCAGAAGACTTAACCGCCTCACGATAGGGGATTGACATGGCTGCTCTGGCTCGCTGGTGCTTCCGGCGCCGCGCCTGGGTGCTCGTCGCCTGGCTGGCACTGCTGGTGATCCTGGGAGTACTCAGCCGCACCGCCGGCGCGGCGTACTCGAGCTCGTCCACGGTGCCAGGAACCGGGTCGACCACCGCGCTGAACCTACTGGAACGGGCGTTCCCCGGGCACGCCGGAGACCAGGACACGATCGTCTGGACCAGTCCGGAGGGCGTGCGCGCCCCGGCGGTACGGGTCCGGATCACGGCGATGCTGGACCAGGTCGCCGCCGCGCCGTCGGTGGCCGCGGTCATCAGCCCGTACTCCGCCCGCGGCGCCGCCCAGGTCAGCCCGGACGGCACGATCGCCTACGCGACGGTAGTCTTCGACGCCCAGGCGGCGAGCCTGCCCGGACCGGACGTCAGCCGCGTCATCCACCTCGCGGAGGCGGCGCGGGCCCCCGGCCTGCAGGTGGACCTGGGCGGGCAGGCGGTCGAGAATGCGCTGCGGCCGTCGATCGGCATCAGCGCGGTCGTCGGGGTGGCGGCCGCCGCGGTGGTGCTGTTCATCGCGTTCGGCTCGCTGCTGGCCATGCTCCTGCCGCTGGCGGTGGCGATCGCCGCGCTGGCCTCGGGCCTGCTGACGGTCGGACTGGCCTCGCATGCGGTGGGCATTCCCTCGATCGGCCCGACGCTGGCCACGCTGATCGGGCTGGGTGTGGGCGTCGACTATGCGCTGTTCGTTGTCACCCGGCACCGTAGCAACATCAAGGCGGGGATGTCCCCGCAGGACGCGGCGGTCGCCGCGCTGAACTCCGCCGGGCGGGCGGTCCTGTTCGCCGGGACGACCGTGTGCATCGCCCTGCTCGGGATGCTCGTGCTGAACATCAGCTTCGTCTCCGGCCTGGGCATCGCCGCGGCGATCACGGTGCTGTTCACGATGGCCGCCTCGATCACCCTGCTGCCCGCGCTGCTCGGCTTCCTCGGGATGCGGGTGCTGTCCCGCCGCGAACGGCGGCGGCTGGCCGTTAGCGGGCCCGTCCCCGACGGCGCGTCCGGCTGGTGGGCGCGGCTGGCCGCGTTCGTACAGCGGCACCCCCTCAAGCTGGCCACCGCCGCCACCGCCGCGATGATCGTCCTGGCGATCCCGGTGCTGTCGCTGCGGCTCGGCTCTTCGGACGCGGGCAACGACCCGGCCGCCTCCACCACCCGCCAGGCCTACGACCTGCTCGCCACCGGATTCGGCCCGGGCTTCAACGGCCCGCTGCAACTGGTCGCCACCACCGGCTCCGCCGCCGATACGGCCGCGCTGGCCAAGCTGGCGGGCACGCTCAAAACCGAGGCCGGCATCGCTGCGGTCTCCGCGCCCGTCCCCGGCCACGGTGCCACGCTGATCAGCGTGATCCCCACAACATCTCCCGAGGCCGCGGCGACCAGCACTCTCATCAGCCAGCTGCGGGACAGCATCATCCCCGCCGCCGAACGCGGCACCACGCTGCGCGTCTACGTCGGCGGCGTTACCGCGGTCTTCGCCGATTTCGCCACCGTGATCGGCGGCAAGCTGCCGCTCTTCATCGGGGTCATCATCGGGCTGGGGTTCCTGCTGCTGATGCTGGCGTTCCGCAGCCTGCTGGTGCCCGCCGTAGCAGCGATAATGAACCTGCTCGCCGCCGGGGCGGCCTTCGGCGTGATGGTCGCCGTCTTCCAGTACGGCTGGGGACTGCACCTGCTCAACCTCGGCCAGGCCGGTCCCATCGAATCATTCCTGCCCGTGCTCATGCTCGCGGTCCTGTTCGGCCTGTCCATGGACTACGAGGTGTTCCTGGTCTCCCGGATCCGCGAGGAATGGGCCGCCACCAGGGACAACCACCGGGCCGTCAGCACCGGCCAGGCCACCACCGGCCGGGTCATCATCGCCGCCGCCACCATCATGATCTGCGTGTTCAGCGCGTTCATCCTCTCCGGCCAGCAACTGATCGGCGAGTTCGGCATCGGCCTGGCCGCCGCGGTCCTGCTCGACGCCTTCATCCTGCGTACCCTGCTGGTCCCCGCCCTGATGCACCTGTTCGGCCGCGCCAACTGGTGGCTGCCCGGCTGGCTGGACCGCATCCTCCCGCACCTGTCCATCGAACCCGCCACCGAACCGCCTGCCGCGCCCAGCCCCGTCCCCGCGCCCGCCCGCCCGGCGACGCACAGCCTGCCCTAGGTGATCACCTGGGTGATCACCTGGCCAAACCTGGAGCCGGTCCGCAGCACGCCCGCTAAGCCACAGTCTCCTCGCCCGGTTACCGCAGATCTACCCGCACGCTGAACCCGGCGATCAGCGGTCCGGGTGCGCCATGGTGTCGATGACGGCCGTGACGGCCAAGATCACCACCGGGTCCTGCCCGGGAGCGACCTCCACTCCATAGGTATCAGCGACCCGGAACCACTTCTTGGACACCTCCGCCGCCTTGGCGCGGCCGTCCTCGATCGTGTACTCGTGGTCGAGGATGTTGCCCTTGACCTCCATGTCAGGACCATCGGCCACCTTCACGGTCCAGCGGTCGCGCACCGGTGTGATCACCGCCTTCTTGACCATGGCGACCCGGTTCCCGGCCCGGTCCTCGATCTCCATCGTGTCGCGGGCGCGGAGCATCCGCTCCTGGATCTTGACCAGCTCCGCGCCTCGGGCGTCCTCGAAGATGAGTGTCTTGCGCAGCCGCAGGGCCTTGCCGTCCACCTTGTAGACCCGCTCGCCCCGGTCGTTCTCGATCCAGTAGTCATCGCCGATCGACACCAGCTTCTGGCGCATCCGGTAGTGATCTACTCCGCGATCACCGTGGCGCTCCTGCCGCCTGTCTCGGAACATCGCCCCTCCTCAAGCTCTGTCCGCCGTGCCGCCAGCTGACCGACGTCATCGGCTCAGGCCAATACTCCATGCTCACACCGGTCACGGGCAAGGCCGAAAGGCCTGGCAAAATTAGCTGAGCTGGACCGGGGCGCGCCCGTTACGCACCTAGTCCGGGTATTGCCCGCGGCGGGTCGTCGCGCTGGCGTGAAACCGGCGCGGGATTGCCCGCCGCCGATGCCTGTCCCAGGGACGTGAGCTCCGGGATCCTCTGGCGCAAGGCCTTGCGAGCTGGCCGGGGAGGTCCCGGAGCTCCGTCTGATTACGGCTCAATCTGAGCGGCGCAGGCCTGGCGGACCGCCGCGGTCGGCGGACCGCCGCGATCTCATCGTCAGCTTGACGGGCCGCAGCCGAACAGCACCCTGGATCACCTGGTGCAGATCGGTCAGCGTGGCGGTGACCGGCTTTGGGCTTGCCGTGCGCGGGGAAGTCTGGTCGGCTACGGCCATCGGAACAGAGGAGGCGGGCCCGGCGTGCGCACTGTTGAGACCGTGGTGTTGCTGGTCGCGCTGGCCACGGTGGTGGCGGCCTTCGCTCGGCGGCTGCGGGTTCCCGCCCCTTCCCTGCTGGTCGCGGTCGGCCTGGCGGTGGGCATGCTGCCGAGGGCGCCCGCGATAGACGTGCCGCCCGACGTGGTGAGCCTGGTGGTGCTGCCACCGCTGCTGTACGCCGCCAGCGAGGAACTGGCCTGGCGTGACCTGCGGGCCGTGTGGCGGCCGGTGGCAGTGCTGGCCGTGGGGCTGGTGCTGGCTTCGGCGGCCGCGGTCGCCGCGGTGGGCGTAGCAGTGGCGTCCCTGTCGGCGAGCATGGCGTTCGTGCTGGGCGCGGTCTTGGCCAGCACAGATCCCGTGGCGGTCAGCGCGCTGGCGCGGCGGCTTTCGCTGCCGGTCAGGGTGCAGACGCTGGTGCAGGCGGAAAGCTTGTTCAACGACGGCACGAGCCTGGTGCTGTACCAGATCGCCGTCTCCCTGGCGGTGGGCGGCACGGCCGGGATGTCCGCGACCGGCATCCTGCTGCACGGGGTGGGCGAGTTTCGGGCAGGCCGGCACCGCCTACCCCGGGCACGAGGAGACCATCGCCCGGCTCCGCCTGGCCGAGGCGGGGCTCGCCCGCCTTGACGAACTCGCCGAAAACGGCGCCGCCCCCGATGCGGTGATCGACCGGCTCCGCGTCGGCCTGCAGGCCCGCATCGGCAGCACGCGTGACCGCATGGGTCAGGACCCGGACACCGAACCTGAAGCGCTGCCCGAAAGGGAGCTGCGGGCCGATCTCATCGCGGCGGAGAACGCCGAACTATCCCGGCTCTTCGAGGACGGCACGATCAGCGCGGCCACCCGGCAGCGGCTGCAGCGAAGCCTGGACCTGGAGGTCACCCGGCTGGCAGAAAGGCGGCGGTAGCCCTATCCGGTAGCGGGATCTCGCTCTTTGATGCGGCAGGCCGCGGCGGCCTTACGGGAGGCACGCGCCGGCCCCGTTCGGGCCCTCGATCTCTGGATGCACCGGGACCTTTAGACGCCGATGAACCGGCCGGGGGTTGGCCTCGTCTTAGGAAGTGGTGGTTGGATCCTTGGTCCCGATTGTCGTTCTCGCTTGTCCGCTCCCGACCCAGCATGCTACTTATTGTCATGTATCTCTCTCTTTGCGTCACATCGTGCGCCGCAAGGTGGCGGTGAGGTCCGGTGGGAATTGACCGGCCCGACGAAGCAGACGTGCCACCAGATGGGCACGCCGATCATCGGGACGACCAAGGTGGGGCCGGCGGCCGGGCTGCCCGGGCCGGTGGTGCCCAGGCCGAGACACGCTTTCGGCAGGAGTATTACGCCGACCTGCGGGTGGCGGCTTCCGCGGAGGAGTCAGTTACGGCGCAGCGGGCCGCGGCCCGAGAGCAGGCCGCGGCGGAGAAATGGGGCGAGACGGAAAAGGAGTCCCGCTGGATGTGGGCGGAGTACCAGCGCAAGTGGCCGCCCGGCGAACGCGCGCCCGCCGACAGGTCTGAGGATCCGCCGGGCTCCTGGCGTGCCGACGCCAACAGGGTCCTGTATCCCGCCGACAACGCCCGGGTAGAAGCAGCGTGCGACCAAATCGCCGAACGGGAGCATGAAAAGATCTCGCCAGCGATGCGCGCCACGGAAAGCCAGGATCCAGACCGCCACCTGATCGGCTTCGACGACCGCCTGAAAGGCCGCGACCGCATCAAAGAGAAGATCTACGGAACCATCAACGACTTTAGCCGCTCTCCGGAGCAGGCTGTTTCGCTTGTACCTGACGCGATCCGATACACCTTCCAATACCAGGAGGCCCGTTACACTCAGAGCGTCCTAGCCGATATCACGCGCCTGAGGGACCAGGGGTTCGAGCTGCACATACTCAAGAATTCTTGGTCCGATGACCAATATAAGGGCATCAACAGCCAGTGGATCGAGCCGGACACTGGTCAGAGGTTCGAAGTGCAGTTTCACACCCGCATCAGCTACGAGGCCAAACAACTCACCCACGGCGCTTACGAACGGATCCGCACCCATCAGCCCGATAAGTTCGAACAGATGGTGCTGGAGGCCTTCCAAAAGAAAGTCACCGCCGAGGTGCCGGTTCCGCCCGGCGCCGACGGTATTCCAGAATACCCGGAGAGAGGAACAGATGCCAGATAAGGTCACGTACTACGCGGTCGTGGATGACCTGAGCAGCCGCGACCAGCCGGCGGGGGTATTCCGGCGTACCTACACCGAAGATGGCGGCAGGTCCGACGAAGCATTCACCCGGAACCTCATATGGGAATTCAGCCCAGCGCTGATCTCCGCCGAGCGCGGCGACCTGCAAAACGAGTTCATCGAGATCACCGAGGACGAAGCCAACCAGATCGTGGAACGGATCCGGGCGAAAGCGACCGGCGCGAACAACGGCTACAACGGTTGAATAGCTAGGCCTGATATCCGCCGTGCTTTGGGTTCGTGCTCAGCGATGCCTTGAATGGCCCGGCGAAACCAATGAGTGTGACACTCTACCCATTCTTTCGGGTAGAGTGTCACACTCATTGCTATCCGCAGCGCCTGTCGGACGAGATCTGTGGGGGGTTATGCCCGGTTTGTCCGGAGGCGAGATGAGTCGGGCGGCGAGTGGCCGGGGTGTGGTGCCGCCCGGCGCCGCCCGGTGCCGGAGGGCGGCGGCGCGCGCTGGCGCGTCCCGGAAGAACATCAACGCCGGTGCCGACATTGGAGGCTGGCGCCCGTTATTCGTCTTGGCTCATCTGTGCCGAGGTGCCTGATGCAGCCAACGTCAAAGGCAGGGCGGCGGAAGGATGTGGATGCCGTGCGCGGCGGCGACTTCCGCGATCCGGGCCCGGGTCTGGTGGCGTCGGCTCGGGCAATACCACCTGCGTGACCTCCTCCCCGAGTTCGGCGACGAACCGAACGAAGCCCGCTGGAGCCGGGATCAGCAGGGTCCGGCCCGGCCCCGCGTCGCCACAATCCTGATGAGCGTCGTAATTCTTATCATCGATAGCGTGTTGCTGCTTGGGATCATCGGCATGTCCCTCCGCGGGGGAGGTCAACAGCGGGCACGGGCTCCCGCTCCCCGTCGGACTCACTGCGGCACTTGCCATCCTGCTGGCCAACCAGATCGGCGCGCTCAAACGCAGCGGCCGCACCTAGCACGTCCGTTCAGTCCGGGATCGCCAGCAGACGCTGGTATGTCGCGATGATCACTCCGGTGCCGGTTGCTGCGGAGTCGACCAGTTGGAAAGCGGACAGGTCCGAGCCGGATTCGGGAAACAGCCGGCGGCCCGAGCCCAGCACCAGTGGGTGGATCAGAAGGACGAACTCGTCGATGAGGTGGCGCGGCATCAGCGACCGGACCAGCATCCCACTGCCGAACACCACCAGGTTCTCGTCCAGCTCCTCCTTGAGCCGGACCACAGCATCCCCCGCGTCGCCCTTGAGCAACGTGGAGTTCTGCCAGGCGAGCGGCTCGGTCAGCGTGGTTGACGCCACGTACTTCTGGACGCGGTTGAGCGCCTCGGTGAACGGGTTCGGCTCCTGCTTGGGCCAGAAATCCGCGAAGCGCTCGTACGTCGTCCGGCCGGCCATTAGGGACCACGTGCTCGACATGCGCGCGCCCATCACCTCCTGCATGGCCGGGTCCTGACTCCGGTTCGCCCAGCCGCCATGCTGGAAGCCATCCCGCGGGTCCTCCTCGGGGTGCCCCGGAGCCTGCATCACACCGTCAAGGGTCAGGTGCTCGATCACGATGACCTTGCCCATGCCGTGCCTCCCTTGGTGGTCGCTGGTCGGCCGGCAGCGCCTCGGCCTCCTCATCCTCTACACGAGCGGTAGACCGCCAGATCGACAGCGCACGCCTTTCAAACAGGGCCTAGAGGCAATGCCGGGTAGTTAAGGGCCGAGGCCTGTTGTCAAGCGGTTTGCCCTGTACGGCGTGGCGTGACTGACATGGCAACGGAGGTCCGGTAGGACGGGAAATCGACCAAGACCACCCGCTGCCG
>Ga0074046_10005619_pt1 | contig 10005 bp, 7 predicted proteins | sample BogForMeECP23OM3_FD_94441 | JGI IMG/M metagenome (GOLD analysis project Ga0074046, IMG submission 94441) | Bog forest soil microbial communities from Calvert Island, British Columbia, Canada - Bog Forest MetaG ECP23OM3 | ecosystem: Environmental > Terrestrial > Soil > Wetlands ...
CCGACCGTCTGCTAAAGTGCGTACCCAACTTAGAAGAAGCGTCGCGAATTTGCAAATCGCAGAGGCTCTCCTCCAGTGGGTTTGAAAGCTCGATCGCTCGGCGCAAGGCCACTTCAATGCCAATTCAGAGTTCCGGAGTGAAGCTCCAGATTCCTGCGCTGTCGGCGCGTTTGCTAGGGCAGCAGGAGGTCAAGCCGCGCGCCCGAATGATAGCGCTGTCGGTGACCGAGGCGCTTCCGGGCAGCGCCGTAAACGTATACGGGATTCTGACGGCCGCCGAGGGGGATGTATGGACCGTGCTGGCCAGCGCCGGTGACGTTGTCCTGCCGGAGCCCACAATACCGCTGTCGACCGGCACGCTTGGAATTCTTGCCAGTGAATTGAAGCCCATCCGATTTGAGGGCAACAACCTGATCCGCGAAGAGTTTGCTCATCTCCACGTCCGGCGCACCCTGCGTTCTCTCTCGTATCTCCCGTTAGTGCAGGAAGAGACGTTCATGGGGGCAATCGAAATCCTCACTTTTGACGAGGAATTGTCCCAGGGACAGCTGGAAGCGCTGCAGGCCCTGGCGGATGTGGCCGGCGGAGCTTTGCGTGGTGCGCAGATCTACGAGCAGGAACGGGACAACACTCTGGGCTCGATCACCCGCCTTACCCAGCTGTACGACATCGAAAAAGTCTTCAGCTCGACGCTGGAAATGGAACAGTTGCTGCCCATCATCACTTCCAAAGTGCTCGAGATGCTCGATTGCGAGGCCGTGAACCTGTGGTTGCTGGAAGCAGACGAGAGCGTGCGTCTCATGTGGCAGGCTGGCGTCGATTCCACAGTGAAGGAGAAGATGCTACAGAAACCCGGCGAAGGCGTGGCCGGAGATTTGTCGGATAGCGGGGAACCGATACTGATCCAGCAAAGTGATGACGCACGACTTCTCCGCCGGAACGAAGGCATTGGCGAGGGAGGCGTAGTTTCGCTGATTGCCGTCCCGATCCTCGATCAGGAATCGCTGGTGGGTGTGATCGAGGCGGTAAACCCGCTGAGCGGAAGTCCGTTCGATGACGATGATTTGTTCACCCTCAGCCGGCTGAGCGAATCCGCCGCCATCGCGCTGCACAACGCGAGCCTGTTGGCAGCCGAGCGCAAGGTGGAGATTCTGGAAACGCTGGTGACGGTGAGCCGCGAGATCACCTCAACCCTTGATCTGGATCGAGTACTGCAGGTGGTGGTCAACAGTCCCGCGGCTGTGGTTCCGTATGAGCGGGCAGCCATCGCGCTGGAGCAGCGAGGCCGCATCGAGTTGCGCGCGGTTTCCGGAGCAACGGAGTTCGACCCCAAGGATCCGCAGATCAAGGCGCTCAGCCAGATCCTGCAATGGGCCTCACTGCTCCGCGAACCCGAACTCATTACCCAGCATGGCGAGGAGATTTCCTCGGAGCGGGAAGAGACCCGGGCGAAGTTTCAGCATTATTTCTCTGAGAGTGGCATGCGCGCGTTTTATGCCGTCCCGCTGGCGGACGAAGAAGGCCGGGTAGGAGTGTTGTCGTTCGAAAGCAGCAACCCTGACTTCCTGACAACGGCACACCTGGAAATGATTAAGGTGCTGGGCAGCCAGGCCACGGTAGCGCTGCGGAACGCCTCCCTCTATAAAGAGGTTCCCTTTATCGGCGTGCTTCAGCCACTGATCCAGAAGAAGAAGCAGTTTCTTGCATTGGAGAAGCACCGCCGCGCCCTGCTGATCGCCTCCGCGTGCGCGGCCGTTCTGTTTCTTGCGCTCTTTCCTCTGCCGCTGCGGGTGGAAGGCCCGGCTTCGGTTACGCCGGGCAGAGCCGCCCACATTGGGGCTGAAGTCGAAGGGGTGGTGAAGCAGGTCCTGGTAAAGGAAGGGGATCGGGTCGCCAAAGGAGCGGTCATCGGAACCCTGGAAGACTGGGACTACCGTTCTGCGCTGGCAGCGGCGCAGGCGAAGCGAGAGATCGCGACCAACCTGATGAATCGAGCTCTGGCGACGAATGACGATACCGAGGCCGGCATCCAGCAGGCACAGGCCGACTATTGGACCGCCGAGGTCGCCCGCGCCCAGGAGCGTCTCGACCGGACTCTTCTGCGCTCTCCGATTAACGGTGTAGTCGCCACACCGCATCTTGAGAACATGGTCGGGCGCAAGCTGAAAGTGGGCGAGATCCTTGCGGACGTGGTGGACAACTCGGAGGCGCTGGTGGACGTGCCGATCGATCAGAACGACATCGGGCTAGTGGCGGCTGGACAAAAAGCACGGGTTAAACTCGATAGCTTTCCGGCCCACACTTTTGAGGGAAAGGTCGAGGTGGTAAGTCCGCTGGGACGGCTCGAGGGAGACGCTCGCACCTTCTACCTGCGAGTCGCGGTCTCGAATCCTGAGGGCATTTTGCGGGCAGGAATGCAGGGCCGCGCCAAAATATCAACCGGCTGGCATCCCGCGGGGAAAGTCTTCTTTCGCCAGCCCGTCATGTGGATCTGGTCGAAACTGTGGTCCTGGTTTGGGTGGTGATCATGAAAATATCGGCATACGCTTCCCTGCTTCTTCTTATGCTTGCTGGGCTGGCCGGAACGGCCTGCAGTCATGCTCCGACTCCAGCGGAGGCTGCTGCTCCACCGCCAAGTCCACCGGCGGCCGTGGTGACTCCGTCTGCGCCATCCTCTGCACCATCCGACGACGTTTACACTGCCTCTGGCCCGATCGTGGTGGAAAACCAGGTTGACGTGGCGGCCCAGCGGGAAGGTGTGGTGGTCGAGATTGTGGTTGAGCCCGGCACCCGTGTGAGCACCGGCCAGGTGCTGGCCAGACTGGATGACCGCCAGCTCCAGGCCGACCTGGAGGCGGCCCGCGCCCGGACCGCCAGCACCGAGGCCGATCTCAACAACTGGAAGGCGGAAGCCCAGGTTCTGGAGTCCGACTATCAGCGCGCCCGCAAAATGTGGGACGCCCAACTGATCACGCAGGAGCAGTTTGAGCACGCGCGCTTCAAGGCTGAGGCCGACCAGTGGGACGTCAAACGCGTCGAACAGCTTCTCATCAATGCGCGGGAGAGCCAGCGGTCGATGGAGCTGGAGTTGGAGAAGACCCGCATCACCGCGCCGTTCGACGGAATTGTTGCCCGCCGCTATGTTCGAGCGGGACAGACTGTGACCCGGGGTGACCGCCTGTTCTGGGTCACTGCCACTGGCCCTTTGCGCGTCCGATTCACGCTGCCCTCCCGGTTTGTGCGTCAGGTGAAGATTGGACAGCAGGTTGCGGTCACGGTCGCGGACGGGAATCCGACGATCAGACATGCGGCGCGAGTAATTCAGATGAGCCCGGTCGTAGATCCGGCCAGCGACACGGTTGAAGTGCTGGCCGAGATCACCGGCGCAGCGCCCGAACTGAGGCCCGGCATGCAGGCAGAAATTCACCTTCCAGCGCACCCATGAATATCGCCAACGCCCTTAACGCTGCTTTGCCGGAATTGCCGGAGCGCGTGATCAAGCGCTCGATGCCCAAGCTGGATCCACGGGTCATCGCCAAGCAGCAAATGGAAGGGGGGCAACCAGCCGTCCTGGCCAAGATGCCCGGGTCTGAAAACTACGCCCGGATGGCGCCTCCGCAGTGGGAGATTCTCCAGTTGTTCGATGGGGAAAGATCCTATCTCGAGATCGCCGAGCAAGCGACGGCCCGCACCGGCGTACGCCATTCGGAGGATGAAGTTCGCGAACTTGCGGCCTTTGTACAGGCAAACTTTGGATTGTTCTACCAGAGCCCCCTGGAAAAGAACATCACGCTGCAGCAGAAGCTGCGCGACCAGCGGCTGGAGCGGAAACACTCCAAAGCCATCAATTTCACGGACATCGTCATAGCCACCTGGCCACACGCCGACGACTACATCACGCGCATTTACCCCTACCTGCGCTGGGCTTATACGTGGTGGTTCACCCTGCTGGCACTGGCGATGTTTGCCGTTATGGGGTGGATGTGGGCTGGTCATTTCGGCGAGATCTGGCGCGACAGCTTCGAGTTTTACGACTTCACGAGCAAATCGGGAAGCGATCTCATCGAGTTCTGGATTCTGTTCGCATTCCTGGGTTTTTTCCACGAATCGTTCCATGGCCTCACTTGCAAGCACTTTGGCGCAAGTGTGGAAAAGATGGGGTTTTCCCTGATGTATTTTGCGCCTAGCTTCTTTTGCGATGTCACCCAGGTCTGGATTTACGGCGGCAAGTGGGAGCGGATAGCAACCGTGATCGCGGGAATCTGGGGTGATCTGATCCTGTGCTTTTTCGGCACAGTGGTCTGGTGGGCAACGACAACCGGCATGTTCGTGCACGATCTGGCTTACAAGGTCATGATGGTCACCGGCATCGGCGTCTCGCTGTTGAATCTGAATCCGCTGATCAAGCTGGATGGGTATTTCCTTTTCTGCGAACTGATCGAGGAACCCGATCTCCTGGAGCGGGCGACCGCGTATCTTTCCGGCTGGACGCGCAAGCATCTATTCGGTTTGCCGGCAGAGATAGAGTATGTGCCGCTGCGGCGGCGGCCTTTCTACCTTGTGTACGCTGTTCTGTCGGGGATGTATGGCTTTTTGTTGCTGACGTTTCTGATGGTATTCACGTACAACGTCCTGCACTCGTACTCCCCCGCCTGGGCCTTTGTGCCCGCTGCCCTGATGGGGTATTGGGTGTTTCGCAAGAAGATTCATAGCACGGGACGGTTTATCAAGCTGCTTTACCTGGACAAGAAAGAGCGGATTGGGAATTGGGTGAGGAGCTGGCGAATCGTGGCGCCGGGAGTTGTCGTCTTGTGGTTGCTGTTCTTCCCGATGTGGCCGAACTTTCAGGATGGCTCTTTTGTTCTGGAGCCAGCGCGGCAGGCCTCGGTGCATGCCTCGGTCGAGGGACAGGTGGTTCAGGTGCTGGTCGACGAGGGACAGCGAGTCGTGGCCGGCCAGCCGCTGGTCAATCTCGAAAACCTTGATCTGCAATCTGATTTGGCTAGAGTCCGAGCCAATCTCCACGTAGCGTCAGCGCGCGCCACTCAAAGTCAGATGCACTATGGCGATTTCGGAACCGCCGAACGGGAGCGCCAGAGCTTGTCACAGGAAGATCGGAGCCTGACTGAGAAAGCGGCCAAACTGCAACTGGTCAGTCCGATTGCCGGCGTGGTGGTTACGCCTCGATTGCGTGACCTCACCGGCGGCTACCTCGAGGAAGGGGCACCGGTGGTCGAGTTGATCGACGACTCAGCCTTACGGGCCCGGATTTACATACCCGAGTTTGCCATGCGCGATGTTCACGTTGGAACGCCGGTGCGGCTGCAAGTGCGATCCAGGTTTCTGCCGATTTCTGCGGTTCTCGGTCCGATCTCCGCCGACTGGGTGCCGCTGGACAAGGCGCTGGGGGAGAAAGAGCAATTGGAAGGCATTAACCCTCCGCACTTCTATGTGGCAGAGGTCTGGCTGAATGGCGCCGCGGGTCTGCGCCCGGGCATGACAGGGAAGGTAAAGTTTCGGGTGGGAACCAACAGTATGGCCATCCTTAGCTATCGGTTCGTTCGGGATCTCATCACGCGACGCGTGTGGTAAGCGGGCTGGAATCGGTGCAAAGTACAGCCGAGGGCCAATTTCCCCCAATTGGCCCTCGGTTTACTAGCCCTGAAGCTGTGGGCAAGCAAAAACTGTTAGTCCGCGAACATAGTCAAGCGGCTGAGATAGCGCTCTGCTACCCTGACCCTCGTCGCCCTGCCCTCACGAACCTGCAATCGGGCCGCAACCGGGGTGCCTACGCTGGGATTCTCTTTGGTCCGGGTCGACCTGGCAACGATCGCCTTTTTGGTTGGGTTCAGTTTGTTGGTCAGAGATTTCTTCGGGATAGCCATTGCAGGCTCCTCGGTCGATTTCTTGAATTCCTCGTACGGCTCGGTCCTTGCTTACTGGTCCGTTCTGGATCTCGCCACGCGACATGTGTGGTAGCCAGGCCGGAACCGGTGCAAAATGCAGCCGAGGGCCAATTTCCCCCAATTGGCCCTCGGTTTACTAGCCCTGAAGCTGTGGGCAAGCAAGAACTGTTAACTAGCGGGTGAAGCCGGTCATGCGGGCGGTGCGGTTATGTCCCCCTGAGACCCTCGTTCTATGCCCTAAGCGGGCTGCAACCGGGGCGCCCACGCTGGGATTCTCTTTGGTCGGGGTTGAGCTGGCAACGATCGCCTTCTTGGTGGTGTTCAGTTTGTTGATCAGAGATTTCTTCTGGATAGCCATGGTAAGCTCCTCGATTGATTTTTTGAATTCCTCGTACTGCTCGGTCTTGCTATAGCAAGAGACGTGCCAAATCGCATGATCCAGAAAGCTCGGATGAAAGGCTATGATTTTGCAGGACTTGCTCCGGAAGCGCCGAGACGGACAGATGAGGAAGCGCGGGTGAAATTTTGACATCGGTAAATTATTAACCACGGATAGGTTAATTATTGACCATATTGTTACGTCTTACAGGTCGAGTTTCCGGCACAGGTACTTCATGCGCTGCCGGTCGAGACCGAGCAGGCGGGCGGCGGCGGACTTGCTGCCGTTGGTCCTGCGTAGAGCTGCATTGAGGTAGGCGATCTCGATCTTCTGCATCTCGGCGTCGAAATCCACTCCCTCTTCGGGAATCAGAATGGCTTCCTGGCTGGCGGCGCTGGAAGTGAGCAGCTGTTGCGGAAGGTGTTGGGCCGCGATCACCGGTCCGTCGCTCATGAGCACCAGCCGCTGCACGACGTTCTCCAGTTCCCTCACGTTGCCGGGCCAGGGATAGCTCTCCAGAATCTCCACGACCTCGGGCTGCAATTGCTTGGCCGGCTTTTGATTCGCGGTGCAATAGAGGCGGAGGAAGTGTTCCACCAGCAAGGGAATGTCGCTGGCTCGTTCGCGCAGGGGAGGGACCACGATGGGAACAACATTGATGCGATAGAAAAGGTCTTCGCGGAACCTGCCCTTTCTCACCATGTCTTCCAGGTCGTCGTTGGTCGCAGTAATGAGCCGGAAGTCAATTTTCTTCGATGCCCGCCCTCCCAGGCGCTGCACCGACCGCTCCTGCAGCACACGCAGCAGCTTGCTTTGCAATCCATGGTCGAGGGTGCTGATCTCGTCCAGGAAGAGAGTGCCGCTGTGCGCCAGTTCGATCATGCCGGGCTTGGCGCTGTCGGCGCCGGTGAAGGCGCCTTTCTCGTAGCCAAACAGCTCAGACTCCATCAGGGTTTCAGGAAGGGCGGAACAGTTCAGGCAGACGAAGGGCTTGTCGCTGCGACTCCCGGTTTCGACGATCGCGCGGGCGACCAGCTCCTTGCCGACGCCGCTCTCGCCCCGGATGACGACGCTGGCGTTGCTTCCGGCAACCGCCTCGATGGCCTGGTACACCTTACGCATGGCCTCGCTGCCGCCAATGAGGCCAGAAAACGCCGCCTTGTCTTCGACCTGTTGCAGCAGCCATTGTCCTTCGAACTGCAGAGCCCGCTTTCCCAGGGTTTCGAGCAGCAGGGTCCGGAGCTCGCTACTGTCAACCGGCTTATAAAAGAGGTGGTCGGCTCCGGCGCGGCTGGCCATGAGCGGGAGCTCGCTGCTGGTCGAGCCGGTGATCACCACCATGATCAGGTCGTCGCGCAGCCGGCGCATCTCCTGCAGAACCTCGATACCATCGACCGCTTGATCTCCGATGCTCTCCAGGTCCAGGACAATTCCGTGGAGGTCCGGATCATCGATCAAGGTTTTGATCTGGGATTCGGTGCTGGCCAGTGTGGCGCGGAAGCTGGGGGCAAGAGCGCGGCGCATCTCCCGGAACATTTCCTCTTCCAGAGTGATGATGGCAATCGAATAGCGCTCGCTTGAAGGAGGCATGGCAATTGGAATCAGCGCTGGATTATACGGCAGTTCGGCCTTGAGTACAGCGGATTCCTTCGCCGGCCTGAGTTCAGCTGCTGTTCCCTGCCCTTATGCAGGTGAGGAGCTAGACTTTCGGTACCGTCAGTGGAAGACAAGGCAAGCTCGATATTTATGGGGGTGATTTTACTCACAGAGACATATCCTTTTGGTCACAGACGTCCACAGATCGGGATCTCTATCCTGAAGGGTGAAAGCGAACGTGCAGGGGAATCCAGGAGCTCAGTCCAACCCTGAGTCCTACCCGATAGAAGTTCTCGCTCATACTCAACTAGCCAATTGTTACCAGTGCGGCAAATGCACCGCCGGTTGTCCGGTGGCCGCGCGCATGGACCTGGCTCCGAACCAGCTTATCCGAACCGTGCAATTGGGGCAGACCACAACCGCCCTGCGCTCGCGGGCGATTTGGGAGTGCGTGTCGTGCCAGACTTGCTCCACGCGCTGCCCGAAAGAAGTGGATTGCGCCGCGGTGATGGACGCGCTGCGTGAGATCTCGCTGGCGGAAGGCATGGTGGCCACTTCCGAACAGCCGGTGGTTGCTTTTCAGCAGGCGTTTCTGGACAACATCCGCCGCAACGGGCGACTGGCCGAACTGGAACTGATTGCCCAGTTCAAGACCGCCGTCTTTTTCCGCACGGGCCGGCCGGCCTTCCTGTTCAAAGATGCCGCTCTGGCGCCGCAAATGGGCAAACGCAAGAAACTCCACCTCCTGCCCGGGAAAGCGCGCGACCGCAAGGTGGTCGGGCGCATCTTTGCGAAATGCTCGAAGGGGCCGAAGGAATGAACATCGGCTACTATCCCGGCTGCGCGCTGCATGGGTCGTCGAACGATTACGAGCAGTCGCTGCGGGCCTGCCTGGGCGCTCTGGATGTCCAACTCCAGGAAATCAACGACTGGATCTGCTGCGGCGCGACGGCGGCGCATGCGCTGAATCACAAGCTTTCTCTGGCGCTTCCCGCGCGGAATCTCGCGCTGGCCCAGCGCGACGGCCACAAGCAATTGTTCGCGCCCTGCCCGCTGTGTTCGATGCAGCTGCTGAAAGTGCAAAAAGCCGTGGCAGATGGGAATGGCCTGCGAACCGAACTGTCGCAGATTGTCGAGGCCGAGGTGCGCGGCGACGGGCAGATCCTGAATCTGATTCAGGTTTTTCAGACAATTGGTTTGGACAAGTTGAAAGCCGCGGTGAAAGAGCCGCTGAAATCCATCAGCGCAGCGTGCTATTACGGCTGCCTTCTGACCCGGCCGCCGGAGGTCGTGCACTTCGACGATTTTGAGCAGCCCAAGTCTATGGAAACGGTTCTTGCGGCGCTGGGGGCCAAAACCGTCGAGTGGAATTACAAAACCGAGTGCTGCGGCGCGGGCATGACGATGTCCAGTGAGGACACGGTGCTTGATCTGGCCCACAAGATTCTCTCCAACGCCGCCGCGCACGGCGCCAACTGCGTAGTTGTGGCCTGCCCCATGTGCCACGTGAACCTTGATATGAAGCAGGCCGCGGTCGAGCAGCGCTACCACGAGAAATTGGGCATGGTGATTTATTACCTTTCCGACCTGGTCGGACTGGCCCTGGGACTTTCCGCCGAGCAATTGGGCGTGAACCGGCATTTCGTAACGAAGGCCTAAGTCATGTCGAGAATCGGGATCTTCACGTGCTGGTGCGGCGAAAACATCGCGCGCACAGTTGACGTGGATGAGGTCGCAAAAGAAGTCAGCAGCCTTCCCGGAGTGCGCTGCTCGGTGAACTACAAGTACATGTGTTCCGATCCCGGGCAGGCGATGGTGCGGGAGAAGATCGTCTCTGAAAAACTGGACGGCGTGGTGGTGGCGTCCTGCTCGCCCCACATGCACCTCAAGACCTTCCGCAAAGCGGCGCAGGCGGCGGGTCTGAACCCTTACTTGGTCGAGATGGCCAACATTCGCGAGCATTGCTCGTGGGTGCACCACGACCGGGCCCAGGCGACAGCCAAAGCGGTGGACATCATCCGGCTTTCGGTCGAGAAGGTGCGCAATGACGCGGCTCTTCAACCGATTCGCGTTCCGGTGACGCGGCGCGCTCTGGTCATTGGGGGCGGGGTTGCGGGAATCCAG